>Ga0187854_10000123_pt1 | contig 113650 bp, 103 predicted proteins | sample June2016WEW_6_15_FD_132445 | JGI IMG/M metagenome (GOLD analysis project Ga0187854, IMG submission 132445) | Peatland microbial communities from SPRUCE experiment site at the Marcell Experimental Forest, Minnesota, USA - June2016WEW_6_150 | ecosystem: Environmental > Terrestrial > Soil >... | reverse complement strand
TATGGCAAACATGAGGCCGAAACTTTGTAACAAGTGTCCTTTGGTCTCCTGTTTTACGCTTATCGCGGAAACGGTCAGATATACCACGACGATAAGCCAGATAGCATAGATGATCCAGATGAAAATTGAAGTATTCATAGTTCTATTATAAAGTGATAAACAGGTCATTGCGAGGCACGCAGTGCCGTGGCAATCCTTCGATTCGAAGACTTAAACCTTCGCACAAAGGATTGCTTCGCTTCGCTCGCAATGACGTGGGAAGACTCTCGCAATGACCTCGTGACCAGCGACGTTGAATCCGTGTTCCATTGTAAGGATATTCCGGGCAGGGGGCGTTGAAGAGGGGCTTTAGCCCCCCATTACGAGGGCGGTAAAAAGGTCATTGCGAGGAGCCCGCAGGCAACGTGGCAATCCTTTGATTCGAAGACTAAAACCTTCGTACAAAGGATTGCTCCGCTCCTCGCAATGACGTTATTAAGCTTATGACCCGAATTTTGTGAACCCATCCCCTTTTTATATTATCATCTAGTGTGATGATGCAACCCCCCCCGGCCATTCACATCAAGGACCTGCGCAAGGTATTCACCGTCAGCCAGCAGGACAGCGGGGCCAGGGCCGCCCTGCAGGGACTGGTCAAGCGCCGCACCATACAGGTGGCGGCGGTGGACGGCATTTCCTTCGACCTGGCCCCCGGCGAGATAGTCGGGTTCCTGGGTCCCAACGGCGCCGGCAAGACCACCACGCTCAAAATGCTCTCCGGCCTGCTGCATCCTACGTCGGGCGAGGTAAAAGTGCTGAACTACACCCCCTGGAAGCGCGAGAAGTCGTTCCTGCGGCAGATCACGCTGGTCATGGGACAGCGCAACCAGCTTGTGTGGGACATCCCCGCCATCCACTCATTCGAATTGAACCGGGCCGTCTACCGCATTCCTCCCGATATCTTCCGCAGCACATTGAAAGAGCTGACCGAGCTGATGGATTTGGGCCCGCTTTTGAACAAACCCGTGCGCAACCTCTCCCTGGGCGAACGCATGAAGTGCGAGATCGCCGCCGGGCTGCTGCACCGTCCCAGCGTGGTCTTCCTGGACGAGCCAACCATCGGGCTGGACGTGACCATGCAGCGGCGCATAAGGTCCTTCATTGCCGAGTATAACCAGCGCTTCGACGCCACCGTGCTTTTGACCAGCCACTACATGGCGGACGTTGAGGCGCTGTGCCGCAGGGTGGTCGTCATCCACCACGGCAAGCTGCTCTTCGACGGCGACCTTTCGGCCCTGGTGCAAAACTTCACCGACCACAAGACCATCATAGTGCGGCTGGAAGACTGCCAGGCCGACTTAAAGCAGTATGGCGAGGTAATATCCTGTGAAGATAACCAGTTCACTCTGCGGGTGCCCAAGGCCGAGACTGCTAAGGTCACCGAACGGCTGCTGGCCGACCTGCCGGTGATCGATTTGCTGGTGGAGGACCCGCCCATCGAGGAAGTGATCGAGCGCGTCTTTGCGCAGGAGAAGCCGTGAGGGCGCTGGCCGGGCTGTACTTGCAGCAGTTCAAGACCACCATGGCCATGATGTTCCAGTACCGGGCCATGCTGGCCATCTGGATGCTCGGGCAGGTGCTGGAGCCGCTGATTTATCTCATTGTATGGTCGGCGGTTTCCACCGGGGCCGGGGGCAGCGTGGGCAGCTACACAACGCGGGACTTCGCCGGCTATTTCGTAGTGCTGATGCTGGTCAACCAGTTCAGCTACACCTGGATCATGTATGACTTTGAGTACCGCATACGGGAGGGTCTGCTCTCCTTCGCGCTGTTGAAGCCGGTGCACCCCATACATTCGGATATAGCCGACAACGTGTCCTCCAAGCTGATAACCCTGCCGGCCATGGTGCTCATCGCCATCGTCCTGGCGTTTGCCTTTCATGCCTCTATCTCGCCCCAGCCCTGGGCGGTCTTGGTCTTCATCCCCGTATTGTTGATGGCCTTTATGGTGCGCTTCCTGCTGGAATGGACTCTGGCGCTGGTTGCGTTCTGGACCACGCGGGTCAGCGCCATCAACCAATCCTATTTCGTGCTGATGCTCTTTCTCTCCGGGCAGATCGCACCGCTGACCCTCCTGCCGCAGCCGGTGCAGGTCATAGCCGACCTACTGCCTTTCCGCTGGGTGATAGGCTTCCCGGTCGAGCTTTTATTGGGCAAGCTCAGCCCGGTCGATGCCCTGATCGGCCTGGGAGCGCAGGCGGCCTGGATTATCGTGGGCTACGTGCTATTACGAATAGTCTGGAAGGCGGGGACCAAGGTTTATTCGGCGGTGGGCGCATGAACTTCTTCCGCCTGCTGGGGGCCTATTTCGTGGTCAGCTTCATGGGGGAGGTTGCCTACCGGGTCAACTTCTTCGTGCAGCTATTCCAGACCTTTCTCAACCTGGTGGTGTCGCTGGGCGGCCTGGCCGTGATCTTTTCCTACACCGACAAACTGGGGGGCTGGGGCCCGCAGGAGGTACTGGCGTTGGTGGGCGTTTATTTCCTGGTGGGCGGGCTTATCGGCCTGGTCATCCAGCCGGGCATGGAGGCCTTCATCGAGTCGGTGCGCGACGGTACGCTCGATTTCACACTGATCAGGCCGGAGGACTCGCAGCTCCTGGTCAGCATCGGGCGAATCGACATCTGGAAGCTGATTGATATCCTGCTGGGGCTGGGCATAATGACCTGGGCATTGATAGGGCTGGGGGAGAAGGTGGGCCTGCAGCAGGCCGGCATGTTCGTGCTCACGCTGGCGGCGGGCGGGGTGATTATTTACTGCTTCTTCCTGATACTGGCCACGCTGTCGTTCTGGTTCGTGCGCATAGAGAACATCCTGGTGATCTTCCAGAGCATGTATGAGGCTGGGCGCTGGCCGGTGAGCCTGTATCCGACGTGGCTGCGTTACGGGCTGACATTCGTGGTGCCGATCGCCTTCGCCACTACCATACCCGCCGAAGCGCTGACCAACCGCCTCAACCTGCAGACCCTGCTGGGGGCGGTGGCGGCGGCGCTACTTCTACTGGTGATTTCCAGGATAATCTGGCGAGTGGGACTGCGGCACTATTCCGGGGCTTCGGCCTGAATTAAGGTTAAATGCAAATTGTTGTTCAATTGGCCTTACCTGAAATATTTCAGGTCGGGCTTAATTCCAATATTTGTAATATGATATCAAATATTTTAATAAATTCATTAAAGTCAACATTCTCAAAACCTGGTTCTCGACTTAATACATAACTCGCAAATGCCTCTTTAGACAATGCTATATTTTTTGAATTTTCATCAAATACATCTCTATCGATAATCTTTAATATACCCTTCCTGTAATATACGTCTATAATGGCCCTATCGATACAATTCAAATTGCTGTGGATTTTATGTCTGTAGGAACGACTATCAAATTCGCTATTAAAATACAAGCGGAGCTTATCTTTGTCCATTATCATAATATCAGGGTCTTTGTAATACAATTCTATACATATATTAGGGCTATTTAATCTATGAGAAGGATTAGGTATGACAAGAGAGAACACATTATTCCCCCAGCATTTATATGGCTTATTTTCATCAGTCATTTCCTTAATCGTGTCATCTTCCCTATCAAATAAGCAAATAATTGATGGACTATTGGGCAAGCGTACATTGGGTAACTGGGAATGGTTTTCACAAAAGTTCTTTAACTTATCCTTTCCCTTAGATCCGCTTAACATTTGATAATCAATATCGATATTACTGTATTTATTACCTAACATCTTTAGTTTATTCAACGCAGCTGTCATATGTTTGATATCAGTTTTACCTTCTGTCAGCACAATTGGTTTGGTACTGGAGTTCAGCTTGATAAGTTCTCCTTTTCTAATTAACCCCGAGTCTAATGTATTTAATTTATTTAGAAGGTTGAAATATACCTTACTATCAACACCACGTACCATTTTTAAATAATTGAATTTTCCTCTAATATAATTTTTTAGTGACAATTCTTTTATAGTTGGATTCCTATATTTTTTATTATATTTTGCATTTAATTGTTTTTGCGCCGCTTCATAACCATATTTCCGCCAAGCGTGTAATGTTGCTCGTAAATTCCGCACATATTTTCGTCTTACATTCGGAAATTCATTTACAATAAGTCCGGTAACTTGCTGCCGCTCTGTTTCGCGTTGCAGGTGAATCTTATCATCATTTATGTCAAATCCATTAGATTCAATAATTTCTCTAAGTTCCTCACCAATTTCAATTTGCCCTGATCCCTTTTGGATCAGAAATGCGGACGGGAATTCCCTCAAATTAGTTGAAAATGTGAGATCATCAGCATATCGAGAATAATGGCATCGATATTCTTTTGCCAGTTGGGTCAATTCACTATCCAATTGCCCGCAAATCATATTGGATATAATCGGAGAAGTAGGTGCTCCTTGAGGCAATTCGTTATTAAAACTGCATATTTGGGCAAGTATGGTGGCTGCCTTGGGATCTAACTGGTATGGAATACCCATTAACATACCCCGTATTCTGGGGAAGGTTATACTTGGGAAAAAATCCTGTAAATCTATAGTCAAAATATTTCTTTTCTTACAATGAAAAGCGGCATTCGATACGACGCTTTTATGTTTTAAGTAACTATGCACGGATGGTTTAGGATGATAGATATGCAGCAAAATATAATTTAGCTTTTGTTGGATAGTTTTAAGTTGTTGGGTGGGCGATGAAATAGTTCGCGAATCCCCGGATTTTTTGGGAATTTGGAATGTTGTATATTTGGCTGATGCAGATGCTTTGTACAGACGATAGTTAAGCCTTTGTAAATCAATCTCTAGTAAATCAGCAATATCTTTAGCGGTGCGTAGGTTGTGAAATCGTTCTGGAATTTCTGTAGGATTTACCTTTAGATGCGGCTGCATGTTGATTATCTAATTTCATTCTAAGGCACCTGCAGAGCAATTCTGCCTAAAGCGCGCCAGCGCAGCTGGCTATGTAGCTGTTAAGCTACTTTAAGGCATAAATAAGTCTAGTCATTTCATAAATTGCCGCAGTATCTACAGCAAAAATCAATATGTACTGCAGGTGCCTGACTAATGATATTATTATCATACATAAATTACAAGCTCATTAGACTATCAAGTCAGATATCTCTTCTCTTCACATCGTATCATCCTATAAATGCCGCACAGATTGTCGGGGACCCAGGCACTTATTTACCTCCTGATAAACACCAGCATCCCCACCATCGCAAGCACGGCCAAGGCAGAGCCGTAGTAGAAGGGTGCGGCGGGGTTGATGGACTGCCAGAGCCACCCGGCTATCAGGCTGCTCAGCGCAAAACCCAAGTTGGAGTTAGTCCAGCGCGGTCAGCGGTCTGCTTCGGCCAGCTTCCTCAGTTCTTTGTTGAGTACTTTCCCTACTGCGTTCTTTGGCAGCGATTGCAGAAATCCGATTGATTTTGGCTGCTTAAAGGTAGGTATGAGCGGCTTGCAGAAATCAATGAGCTCCTGTTCGGTGGCAGTCTCACCCGGCCTGAGGACCACGAAGGCCTTTATCTCTTCTCCGTAGACCTTATCGGGCACGCCTATTACAGCACACTCCATGACCTTAGTGTTGCTGTAAAGAACGTTTTCCACGTCGGATGGGAAGACGTTTTCTCCACCCCTTATTATCAGGTCTTTCTTGCGGCCCGTGAGGAAAAGGTAACCATCCTCATCCAGGTAGCCTAGATCTCCCGTGTACATCCAGCCGTCCTTGATCGTTTTGGCGGTCTCCTCCGGCAAGTTCCAATAGCCCTTCATGACATTGAAGCCCTTGAAGACCACCTCTCCCCATTGGCCTGCAGGCATTTCCCTGCCGGCATCGTCAACTATTTTTATCCGGCTGGCCTTCTGCATCAGCTTGCCAACCGATCCGGGCTTGTAAGCCCGGCCAAAACAGGAGGTGCCGTAAGAAGCGAGCTCGGACATTCCCCAGCCTTCGCTTATGCGGGTGCCGAATTTCTCCTTCCAGGCCTTTAGCAACTCCAGGGGCATGGGAGCACCGCCGCACGAGAAGTATTTTTGCGAGCTCAGATCGTATTTATCGATATCGGGATGGTTGTAAAGCATGACCCACATGGTGGGTACTCCATCGAGGCTGGTGACTTTGAATTTCTCAATACACTTGAACACTTCCACCGGGTCGAATTTTTTAAGGATAATCAATTTATCGGCCGTATAGTATTTCAAAAACATCTGCATCATCCCGTAGATGTGGCACAGGGGAAGAATCAGCAGGCAGACCAGATTCAGCTCCATGCCGATGATATCCAGGTCCTGCACGGTCTCTTTATGCGCATTAACATCCACGGACGTCATCCTGGCCTTAAACCTGGCAGGGACGATTGTCTCCAGTGTCTCGAAGAAACCCAAAAGCGTATAGTAAAGCCCGAAATGGCTGTGAACCACTCCCTTGGGAAGACCGGTAGTGCCCGCGGTATAAATCATGGCGACATTGTCGTCGTTGTCCATCTCCTCGATCGTCAATTGCTCTGAACAGCCTTCAATCAGCTTATCGAAGTTGAGGGTGCCGGGAACGCCGTCCTTGTCGATCAGGACTATGTTTGCCAGGTCGGGAGCAGTTTTACGGGCTGCATCGATTATCGGCATATAGTCGCTGCTGGTTATCAAGACTTTAATGCCGGAATCACGGTATAGATGCGCAGCCTCCTCCCCGCGTGCACCCGGGTTCATGGGCACAATGACGGCGCCTATTTTCAAAACCGCTTGAAAGGCCTGAAGGACCTGCGGGCAGTTATATACCTGCGTGCCTACACGGTCGCCCTTTTTTACGCCCAGTTTTTTCAGCGCATTCCCTAACCTGTTTGCAATGAGGTTCATTTCGACATTGGTATACCATCGTCCCTCATAATGCAGGTATTCGTACTCGCCAAACTTGAGTACATTGTCCTCGGCCAATGTCGCCAGATTCATCTAAGTGTCCTCCTTATTTGAAACGGTTTTACAGGGGGGCGGAGACATTCTATTTTGCGTTGATATTAGTCAGCGGGCTTGCAGTTACTCGGGCCACTCGGTGGGAAGCTTCTTGGTGATGTTGGTGATTTCATTGGCCGCCTTGGTATAGCGCATGATCTTGGCCATATTGCCGGTGAGCTTGGACTGCTTGGTAATCAGCGCCTGAGTGGAATCCAGTTGCCCCATTACGATCCTCTTCCAAATAGTATAATTGGTGGAAATCACAAATTCCGGTTTATATTTGTTGGGATCGGCGACGATCTCCGCCGCACGGCATTTGCCGTGATAAAGGTCAACGTAGGCATACATTGTTTCTTTTACCGGGCCGCCCTTCTCACAAATGAAATAGAAATCACCTTCCCATGTTTTGGCGGAATCTTCGTACGTTTTGCTGGCATTGAGCGCATCCTTGTATAAGTCCATCCATTCTTGAGTCATGTATTTTGCCATGATCACTCCTTTTTTATTGTTATTTACCCGGGAATAATTCCCCCGGATTTTCGATCATTAGAGTATCGATGAGATTGGTCCCGTAACTGCAGTCATCATCGCTTCATGACCTCACGGCGCCGCTAAAGCAAATGCTAAACGCCCAGGTACGCCTTCCTCACACCTTCGTCCTGCATGAGGTCGCTGGTTTTGCCCTGCAGCACCAGTTGCCCGTTCTCCATAACGTAGCCATAGGTAGCTAACATCAGGCCAAGCCGTGCGTTTTGCTCTACGAGAATGATGGTGATACCTTCGCGGCTGACCTCCTTTATTTTCTCGGCGAGTTGCTGGCGCAGCAAGGGGCTAAGGCCCAGGGAAGGTTCATCGAACATGAGCAGCTCCGGTATTGCCATCAGCCCGCGTGCAATGGCAAGCATCTGCTGCTGTCCGCCGCTAAGTTCGCGCGCTTTGCCGCCAAGTTTTTCCTTTAGCATCGGAAAGAGGGCCAGGACTTTTTCCATAGAGTCCTGGATACGTTTTGTATCTCTGCATAGATAGGCGCCCATCTCCAGGTTTTCCCTGACGGTCATCAGCGGGAACAACTTTCTGCCTTCAGGTATCTGGATAATCCCTCTGGCCGCTATTCTCCCGGGCTTGAGGCCGTTTATCTTCTCCCCTTTGTAATTGACCTCGCCCCTCTTGACTTTCACCAGTCCGCTGATAGCATTGAGGGTAGAGGACTTGCCGGCGCCGTTGGCGCCGAGGATAGTCACGAAATCGCCTTTATTGACGGTCAGGGTGAGCTTCCTCACTGCCACGTTCTTGCCGTACCTGATCCAGACGTTTTTCAATTCCAACATTGTTTACACCGTCTCCGTGCCCAGGTAGGCCTCGATGACCTCCGGTTTGCTCATCATTTCGTAGGGGTCGCCGTCGGCGATCTTATTACCGAAGCTCAGGACAACCACCCTGGTAGCCACACCCAGCAGCACTTTCATATTGTGCTCGATCAGCAGTACCGTAATTCCCCGCTGGTTGATCTTTTTAATATTTTCCACCACGAACATGGCTTCTTCGTGGTTCATGCCGGTGGTAGGTTCGTCGAGCATCAGGACGCTGGGATTGGCAGCCAGGGCCGCGGCTATTCCCAGCATGCGCTGGTATCCGTGCGAGAGCGCAGCAGCCGGCCTGAATGTCTCGTTAAAGATATCCAGCAACTGCAGCGTTTCAAGCAGGTTGCCGACCACCTTTTCCTGCTCATCCCTGTATGTCTTGGTATTAAAGAAGGCCTGCCACTCGGCGGTCTTATACTGCAGCCTGGAACTGATCATCATGCTCTCGATTACAGAAGCGCCTTCAAAGAGCACATTCGATTGAAAGGTCCTGACAATGCCCAGCCTGGCTATTTGATCGGGCCTCAGCCCGGATATTTTTTGCCCATTAAAATAGATGTCGCCGCGCGTGGGCTTGTAATAACCTGAAATCAGGTTGATCAGGGTGGTCTTGCCCGAGCCGTTGGGCCCCACAATGCCCAGGACCTCGCCTTCCTCGACCTTGAGATCGATATCCTCGACAGCGGCGAGTTTGCCGAAAAACTTGGTTATGTCGTTTAATTCCAGTAATGCCATCTCATTATTGTCCTGTTCTATTCTTCCTCGTCGTCGGCGAATTCCCCGGGAATTTCATATTCTTCAGGCTCTCTAAACACCTTGCGCCAGAACTTGCCCCACAGGTCGACCAGCCCGGTTCCCTTGGGGAGAAACAGCAGCACCAGCACAACCACAGCGCCGAACACTACATACTGAACATTGGGTATGGGCAACTGGGACAGGTAGTTACCCAGAGAATACAGTACGGTAGATCCTATGATCGCCCCTCCGACTATCAAGCTTGGGCCGCCTACAATGGCCATCATCATTATCTGAATGGACTTCCACAAATCAAAAATAAGCGGATTTATGACTGAAATAAAGGTGACATAGTAGGCGCCGGCAAAGCCGGTGAACACGCCGGCAATAGTAAACGCGATCACACGGTACTTCATGAGATGAACACCTAAATGCTCGGCAAGTACGGGGTTAGCGGCTACGCTTCGGAATGTACCGCCTATACGAATCCGGTCGATTTGCCAGTAGAACAGGGCCGACGCCGCTACCAGCAGTATCATAAAATAATAGAACGGCACCAGGCTGAGAGAGAAGTTAATTTCAAAATTCCCTATGTTTATGGGCGGCGGTGGTTTAACCAGTATCCCGGCGGCCCCATGAGTGAGATCTTCCCAATTCAATGCCACGATCCTCACTATCTCTCCGAAGGCGATGGTAATAATCGAGAAGGATGTGCCCCCGGCGCGCAGCACGATCAGGCCGATAGCAAAAGCGATTAACCCCGAAATAACGCCCGACGCCAGAAAACTCAGCCAGTAGTAAGATAGGCCCAGGTTAAGCGTGAGGATGGCTGAGACGTAGCCGCCTATAGCCATAAAGGCCGCCTGCCCCATGCTGAACTGGCCGGTCCTCAATATCAGGATAAAGCCCATAACCGCTACTGCCCAGATGCCGCTTGATATGAGGGTGGACAGCGTCACCATACTGGTCGTGAATAGCGGGACAATAGCCAGCAGGGCAATAACCACCCCGATCACAACTTTGGGAACGACGCTCTTCTGGTCTATATATAAGCGCCCTATAATCATTTCGAGGCGGCTCCAAACAGGCCCTGAGGTCTGATTAGCAGGATAGCAATCACCAGCACGAACAGGACAACTTCGGATAAATAGGAAATCTTGTATGCTATGACGCTGTTAAGCAGGCCCAGTATGATGCCGCCCACAATGGCGCCCGTCAGGCTACCCAGGCCGCCAATGACAATGGCCAGCAGGGACATAATCATGGGAATTCGTCCCATGAAAGGATCAACTGACTGGACAGGTCCCATAATGCCCCCAGCCATGGCCGCCAGGGCACAACCGATGCCCATAACAATCAATGAGACCCATCCTACATTGACGCCATATAAGCTGGCCGCATCCGGTTGCTGGGCTGTTGCCCTGATAGCCTTTCCTATCTTGGTACGGTTGAGCACGATATACATGGCGACCATAACGATCAGAGTAAAAATGATAACGGCGATTTTCTGATAGCTGATACTGAATACACCCATGTCAAGTACGCCCGGCAGCGTGGTGGCCATGCCCTTGGCCATCAGGCCAAAGGCCATGCCGGCCGCACCCTCAAAGAAAAAGATGAGCGCCATGGTAGCTGCGGTTACGGCCAACAGGCCGTAGCCCGGACCCGTGAGGCGCTCAATGATGAACTTCTCCACCAGCATACCCAATGCGCCAACAATTACCCCTGATACCAGTAAGCTCAGGGGAAAAGGTATGCCCGCCGCTGTGACTGCGTAATAGACGACGAAAGCGCCCAGCATGTAGAACTGGCCGTGTGTCCAGTTCAGAATACCAAGGATGCTGAACACCAGCACCATGCCGAATGCCATGGTCATATAGATGCAACTTTGAACCAGTCCGTCAATCCATATTCCAGCGGGGGGCATACCAATTCTCCTTACTTTATCTCTGTATCGTTACGGCAGCGGTTCCATTGGATGTTCGGAAAGATATACTTCTTTGCCGTTCTGGATGCTGCACAAGGAAGCAGGGGTTCCGAAAACTATAGGTGAACCATATGTCTGTGCACCGGACATTGTCCATTTACCTGCAGTGGTATCAAAGGTGCCACCGCGGATGGCCTTCATTATGGCATCAGGGTCGCTGACAGTGCCGGCCTGTTGCATTGCCTGAGTCAGGATCTCTACATGAGCGGGTACCCAGGGGAATTCACCGGTATAGTCATACGGTGCTCCCGTCGTTTGCGCCGCAATCTGCTCGGCTTCCTGACACTGGGCGATTATGCTTGGGTTGACCTGGGTCTTCTTGAACGCCCAGGGGGCCTCGTATGATCCGATGGCGCCCTCGAAGGCATCGACGCCGACAACAGCCTGGTATATGTCCATGCTTACGAATGGGCCGGAACAGGCAACCTTCATGTTCTTGTAGCCCATCTCATATCGCTGTTTAAGCATCGCCATATATTCACCGACCCACCCGGCGACAAAGACGATATCACAACCTTCCTGATTAAGTCTGGTGAGCATGGGAGAAAAGTCTGTGGTGCCGGGCGCGAACCACTCACTGGCATACCTGACTCCCGCTGCATCAAGCGCTTTCCCCACGGCAACCCAACCCGGGCCACCTTTGCTCACTGATGAGTCGACCAAACCTATCTTCTTGTAATTGGGGAACGCATCCACAAGTGCGAAGCAGTCCGCCAGGAATTCCTCTTGAGACGGAGTGCCGAAAACAACATAAGGCATGGTCTTGGGGTCATATGCACCGCCACCGCCCCAACTGGCAGGCAAAGCATCCGGAGCGCCGTTCCTGGTCAGAAAGATGACTTTAGCCGGGTTGGTCACAGCTGCTATGGCGGAGAAGTTCCAGGACCAGTGCCCGGCAAAGAACTTGCAGCCATCGCTTTCTATAAGCTCTTTAGCGGCGGCAGAGCCGCCCTCAGGCGTGTTCTCGTCGTCAACCTGGATCAACTTAAGGTTGTAAGTCTGGCCATTTACCTGAAAGCCTTGCTTATTTAACACCTGGACGAAGGCTTCACGGAGTGGCGTCGGAATCTGGCCCCATGGAGCTGCTGTGCCGCTAAGAGGCATTGGCACGCCGATGTTTATGGTGATAGGCCCTGTGGGTTGAGCCGGCGCCGGCGTCTGCTGCGCTGCGCAGGCAGTGGCCAGCAGTGTAAGCACCATAACCACCGCTACCAGTAGTGAGGAAACCTTGTACCATTTTTTTATCATTGCCTTGTTGAACCTCCTATTTTTATTTGGTATGAATTAGCGAAAATGTATACAGCCTAACCAATAACACCTCCTTCACATTTTGCCTCACAATTTTGATGCATTTGCTTTGATTTATGGAAACTTATATGTTGCTTGATCTCTGGAAAATTACAAAGTTGCTAATTAACCTGCTAAACAGAGCAACTGGTTGCACTAGTTCGACCGTTTGCTCTATAATGTGTCAAATACTCTACCATCAACTACAAAATATTGTCAAGGCTCGCAAAGGACACCGCCGTGAATTTTAATAGCTGCCTAACTATATTTTACCAACTAATAATTAAATGAGGATGTTGCCAGTGGCCTCAGATAAATCTGTGAAAGTTAGCAAAGGCAAATCATTACTTGAGGATATAACGATAAGTGATATCGTCGTTACCGGAAGGGGTGAGAAAGGCGGCGCCAGGTTACTGCAGATCGTGATGGCGGCGGCGGACCTATTTCATAAGAAAGGATATGGTCCAACCACGACCAGGGACATAGGCGAGGCGTGCAATATCAGTCCGGGACACCTTTACTACTATATCAAGTCGAAAGACGATTTCCCCGGAATGTTCCTGATTATCCAAAAAAATATCAGTACTAAATGGGAAAATGACGTCCGCAAAGAGATGAAGCGAATGCCTCCCGACGAGTTACTGGTAAAAGCTGTAAAAGACTACACCTACGCGGTCCATATTGGGCGGAAGTTGACTGTTTTCTGGTACCAAGCCGCTGTTCAGGTTAAAAGGGAAGACAGCGCGGGAATAATGGAGGTCGAAAAGCAGGTCGTCAAAGTGTTTCAGGAAATACTTGAGGCCGGTTGCCAGCAGGGCCTTTTCCAGGTCAAAGACCCGTTTATAGTTGCGAGTAATATAGTCGTGATGTGTCAAACCTGGGCCTTGAAGAGATGGCTGTATAAAGACAGCCGTACCGTAGAGCAGTACGTGGATCAAATCGTTGATCTTATTACAGCTATGGTCAAAGGCAATGCCAAATCCGGGTCCAAGAAGTTGTGACTGCCGGTTTATTCGACCCGCCAACGATAAGATAGTAGCTACAGCATTTCTGCTGGTTACCTTCTTATAAACACCAGCATACCCACCATCGCAAGCACGGCTAAAGCAGAACCGAAGTAGAAGGGGGCGGCGGGGTTGATGGACTGCCACAGCCAGCCGGCTATCAGGCTGGCGGGAAGCAGGGTAATGCCTACAATGCCGTTGTACATGCCGAAGGCCGTTCCCCTGGTCTCCTCTGGGACGAGGTCGCTGACCAGCGCCCGGCCCACGCCGTCCGCCAGGCCATAGTAGAGGCCATAAAATGCCCACAGCAGCCAGATTGTCCACGGCTCGTTGCTCAGCGCAAAGCCCAGGTAGACCAGCGCATATATGGCCCAGCCCACCACAATCACAGTCCTGCGGCCCAGCTTGTCCGACACTATGCCCGCAGGCGTGGAGAAAAGGGCATAGACAACGTTGAACATGACCAGCATCAGTGCGATAAGCAGGACATCGTTGCCAAGATTCTGTGTCCGCAGAATGAGGAAAGCATCGCTGGAGTTGCCCAGCGTGAATAAGAACATGAGCGCCAGGAATATCTTGAATTTGCCCGGTAATGCCGGCTTCTCCGCGGCAATCCCAGATGATGAGGCAGCAAGCTGTCTATCCGGTTCATGGACAAAGATGAAGAAAAACAGCGCCAGGAAGGCAGGGATAAGCCCCAGTATAATCAGCCAGCGATAGGTATCGAATTCGAGATCGAGTACGCTGCCCTGCACGAAATATACTACTATAGCTGCCGCAAGCAGGCCCAGTGCCGCGCCTCCGGTGTCCATGGCACGTTGGAAGCCGTAGGCCTTGCCGCGCACATCTTCGGCGGTGGAATCGGCCACCAGTGCATCCCGCGGCGACGTGCGAATGCCCTTGCCCAACCTGTCGGAAAAACGGATGGCCATGATCGGCCCCCAGGTATTGGCAATCAGCATGAAGGGCTTGGATAGTGACGACAGGGCATAGCCGATGAAGGAGAGGTATTTGCGTTTGCCCAGCCTATCGCTGAACCAGCCGCTAAGGATATTGAGCAAGGAAGCCGTGCTGTCGGCCACACCTTCGATAAAGCCGATGATGACGGAGCTTGCTCCCAGCACATTGGCCAGGAAGAGAGGCATTAAAGTGAAGATAAGTTCGGAGGAAATGTCTGTAAGAAAACTAACCAGGCCGAGGTAAAAGACATTGGAATCTAGACCCAAGATGGGTTTGCGTTTACTCACTTTATTATTAACCTCACCCTGGCCTCTCCCTGGTAGGGAGAGGGGCTCCATATTATAAGAGGGGCCAAAACCCCTCTTCAACATCCCCTGTTAACAATGTCATTGCGAGCTCCGATTGCGTCGGGGCGAAGCAATCCTTTGATCGAAGGTAGTTGCCAGAATTAATGCCATGAGATTGCCACGTCGCCTGCGGGCTCCTCGCAATAACGTGTCCTACATCTTGGTCGCGGTTTTCTTTTTCAACGCCCTATCGGGGGATGGGCCAGGTCCAGTTCGATTGCTTTATTATAGTCAGCAAAGGCATCGTCGTAATCGCCCTTATTGCGATAGGCAAGTGATCGATTGTAATAGGCAGAGGCATAATTCGGGTCCAGTTCAATCGCCTTAGTATAGCTGGGTATGGCGTCGTCGTAATCGTCCTCATAGATATAGGCAAGCCCACGGTTGTAATAGGCAATGGCATAATTCGGGTCCAGTTCAACCGCCTTAGAATAGTCATCCAAGGCTTTTTGGTAATCGATGTCATCCTTCGCATAGCAATAGGCAAGCCCGATATAGGCAAGTCCGCGGTTGTTATAGGCAACAGCGTATTTGGGATCGAGCTCTATGGCCCTGGTAAAGTCTGCAACGGCAGAATCCCGTTGTCCCGAGTTATTATAGGCCAAACCACGCTCGTTGTAGGCGACGGCATTTTTGGGATCGAGCTGGATCGCTTTATTATATTCTTTAATAGCCAGGTCCCATTTTTTATCGCTGCTATAGATGTCCCCCTGTTTAATATGGGCTGCCGGACTCTCACATGCAAATACGAAAAAAGCAATAAGCACAAACAGAAACCAATATACATTGATTCTCATCATCAACTCCCGGGAAGTTTATCACCCTCACCCTGCCCTCTCACTATCAGGGAGAGGGGCTTCTATATTATAAGAGGGACTATAGCCCCTCTTCAAACGCCTCCTACCCGGCTAACTTTCTCTTTAGAATACATGTCTCACGTCGTATGTTACGTAATGGTTCGTAATGACCAAGATTTTAGCATATATCGGTACTATTCGGTCCAGGTGTATGTAGATACAAACCATTTCTATTGCTTCAAATAAGGACTATTGAGGGTTGTTTTGAATAACCATGAGACAGGCCGCTTTTACTTAAATGTAAAAGATGGCCTGTCTCAGATGAATGGCAATTTAGTCTTGTCGATTTAAGACTGGCTAGATTTTAACTTGTGGTTCGAGAAATAATTTCAGCAGCGCCTTTATTGCAGCGATGAGGGCCACAGGCGACATTAACGCGGCAAAATTCACTAATACGCCGGCCGCCACTGTACCGATGCCTAAAACTGTAATGGGAGCAAAGGCAGCCGTCATTGCCAATATAGCTATCGTGGCCAGGAGCAGGATAACCAGTCCTTTTCCTGCTTTGTCAATTATGACATGTATAATGCCAATTAAAAAGCCGAAAATGACAAGTATTATTGCAATGACTACGCTCGCTGGAAATGCTAAACCTCCGACAACTGCTAGTATGACGCCAAGGCAAAATAGTATGAAACTGATCCATCCCCAAGTTTTGACCATAAATAACCTCCCCCTTAATAAATAACTTCCTTTACTATAATCATTTTATCACGACTTATTGCTAGGTTTCAAAATGATACACTACCCTAATCTCGTACACTTTAACCGAAGAGAACCCCTATACCGCTTTATTTGATTTTGAAGCCGTTTTCTGATAAATTAACAAATTGGTTTGACTACCCTTCTATTGCAATGTTCGTTCCACAAGGAGTTACTGTCCCCAAATCACTCCCGACAAATTCGGAGGTAATTGACCATGTCAAAGATACAGCTCACCATCGACGGTAAAACCATAAGCGCAGACAACGCCAACACCATCATCGAAGCGGCCAATAAGGCCGGCATCTATATCCCCTCCATTTGCTACCATCCCGACCTCAAGCCTGCCTGTGCATCCGGCAGCTGCACAGAGGGATGCGGCGTATGTGCCGTGGAAATAGAAGGACAGGCGGACCTCGTCCAGGCCTGCGGTACTAAGGCCCTTGACTGCATGGTGGTTCATTCCGACTCCGCCACTGCCAGGGACAGGCAACGTCAGGCCCTGCTGAACATACTTAAGCGCCACCCCAACGCCTGCCTCACCTGCTGGAGACGCGAACGCTGCCGCCCCTTCGATATCTGCCTGCGCAACGTGGACGTCAGCGAGCGCTGCGTGACCTGCCCGGAAAATACCCACTGCGAGCTTCAACACCTGGTGGACTTCCTGGATATGGGCAATGCTGACATCGAATATAAATATCCCGACCTGCCCATCCAGCGCGATAACCCCTATTTCGACCTGGACTACAACCTATGCATCAACTGCGGCAGGTGCGTCAGGGCCTGCCGCGACCTACGCGGCATCAACGCCCTCGACCATAAAGAGATAAACGGCGTCGCTGTATGCGGACCCAAGGACACCTTTAAGGACTCGGGCTGCAAATATTGCTTCACCTGCGTTGAGGTCTGCCCGGTAGGCGCGCTGGTGGACAAGCAGGCCAGGTACCGTAACATCTCGGAATGGGAAGGCTATGTGGTGCCCTGCAGCTATGCCTGCCCGGCCCATATCGATATCCCCCGCTATGTTAATTATGTTTCCCGCGGTAAATATCCCGAGGCATTGGCCGTGGTCCGGGAGAAAGTGCCGTTCCCGGGAGCGCTGGGACGCGTCTGCATCCATCCCTGCGAACAGGCCTGCCGCCGCGGCAAGCTCGACGAGCCGATCTGCATCAAATTCCTCAAGCGCTATGCCTCCGACCACGATAATGAGCTGTGGAAGAAGGGCAACAAGGTCATGCCCGCCACCGGCAAGAAGGTCGCCGTCGTCGGCTCCGGCCCCGCCGGACTGACCGCCGCTTTCTACCTGGCCAAGTTCGGCCATGCGGTCACAGTTTTCGAGGCCCTGCCGCAGACCGGCGGCATGATGCGCGTGGGCATCCCGGCCTACCGCCTGCCGCGTGAGATACTGGACGCCGAGATCGACGAGATCAAAAAGGTCGGCGTGGATATTAAAGTTAACCAGCGCATCGAGTCGGTCGACGAGCTGCTGCAGAAGGGCTTCGACGCCGTGTTCGTCGGCATCGGCGACCATAAGGGCTCCAAGATGGGCGCCGAGGGCGAGGACCTGCCCGGCGTGCTGGACGGTGTAGACTTCCTTCGCACCGTGGCGCTGGGACAGGAGTTCAAGATCGGCAAGAAGGTGGCCATCATCGGCGGCGGCAACTCCGCCATCGACTGCGCACGCGTGGCGTTGCGCGTTGGCTGCAATGATGTCACCATAGTTTACAGGCGCACCAGGGCCGAGATGCCCGCCGCACCCGAAGAGGTGGAAGCGGCCATCCACGAAGGCATCAAGGTGGTCTTCCTGGCGGCCCCCAATAAGATTACGCAGAAGGACGGCAAACTGGCCCTGGAATGCATCAAGATGAGGCTGGGCGACCCCGACGCCAGCGGCAGGAGGAGCCCCGTGCGCATCCCCGGCAGCGAATATATAACCGAGTACGACAACGTCATAGCCGGCATCGGCCAGGCTTCCGATATACCCGCCAAATTCGACCTGGCGGTCAACCGCGGCAATATCAAGGCCAGTTCCGCCACGCTGGAGACCAGCAAAAAGGGCGTTTTCGCCGGCGGCGACATCGTCACCGGCCCGGCCTCCGTTATCGGCGCCATCGCCCAGGGCAGGCTGGCCGCATCGTCCATAGATAAATACCTAGGCGGCAAAGGAGTTGTCGACGAAGTCCTGGCCCCCGTCGAGGCCATGGAACCCGTCTTCGGCGAGGATGCTCACTTCTCCGGAAAAAAGCAGCCGCATATGGCGGAGCTGGAGAACAGCAAGCGACAGGGCAATTTCGACGAGGTCGAATTCGGATACAGCGAACAGCAGGCTGTGGACGAAGGCAAGAGATGCTATAAATGCCATTACCGGCTTAAGATCAACCATCCCATGCAGCCGCCGGTTAGAGTTAAAATCGCCTGAATAGGAGGTATGCGTGTTCAAAATCATCGCCAAGGAGAAGCTGACCCCGGTCATCGATTGCCTCAGGGTCGAGGCGCCGGCGCTCGCCAAGAAAGCGAAGGCCGGGCAATTCGTCATTATCCGTGTTGATGAGGTGGGTGAGCGTATACCGCTTACACTGGCGGACTGGGATGCCAAGGAAGGCACCATCACACTGGTTGCCATGGAAGTTGGCACTTCCACACGTAAGCTGGGCCTGCTCAAGGCCGGCGACGTCCTGACCAACCTGGTCGGCCCGCTGGGGCTGCCGTCCGATATCGAAAAGTTCGGCACGGTGGTCTGCGTGGGCGGCGGCGTGGGCATCGCACCCATCCATCCCATCGCCAGGTCGCTGCGTCAGGCGGGCAACAAGGTCATCTCCATCATCGGCGCACGCAACAAGGACCTGCTCTTCTGGGAAGACAAGATGAAGAAAGTAAGCGATGAGCTGATAGTTACCACCGACGACGGTTCCTACGCGGCCAAGGGCCTAGTCACCGAGCCCCTCAAGGCCAAACTCGAGGGCGGCAAAATTGACCGCGTGATCGCCATCGGCCCGGCCGTTATGATGAAATTCTGTTCATTAACTACCAAGCCTTTCAATGTGCCGACCATCGTCAGTCTGAATTCGATCATGGTCGACGGCACCGGCATGTGCGGCTGCTGCCGCATCTCCGTGGGCGGCAAGACCAAGTTCGCCTGCGTGGACGGCCCCGACTTCGACGGGCACCAGGTCGATTGGAATATAGCCTTCGACAGGCAGAAGGTATATCTGAAAGAAGAAAAGGAATCCCTCGACAGGTGGGAATCCTGCCAGTGCAGCAAATAATAACGGAGGTCGGCCTTGGAAGAAAAACCTAAATCCAAAATCAATCTGAATAGAGTTGAAATGCCGCGCCAGGACCCCAAGGTCCGGGCACATAATTATAAAGAGGTAGCGCTGGGTTACACCGATGACATGGTCAAGGAAGAGGCCTCGCGCTGTATCCAATGCCCCAAGCGCATGTGCGTGAGCGGCTGCCCGGTGAACGTGGATATACCCGAGTTCATCAAGGCGGTTCGCGAGGGCGACATGCCCGAGGCGGTCAGGATACTCAAGAGCAAGAATGCGCTTCCCGCCATCTGCGGCAGGGTCTGCCCTCAGGAGACCCAGTGCGAGGAAGTCTGCACACTGAGCAAGAAGAAAGCCCCCATCGCCATCGGACGCATTGAAAGGTACGTGGCCGACTGGGACCTGGGCAACAAGGAAAAGAGGTCGCCCACCCAGCTGCCCCCACCCACCGGCAAGAAGGTTGCGGTGATCGGCTCCGGCCCCGCCGGACTGGTCTGCGCCGCCGACCTGGCCAAAATGGGACACAAGGTCACCATGTACGAGGCCCTGCATACCGCGGGCGGCGTGCTGATGTACGGCATCCCCGAGTTCAGGCTGCCCAAGAAAGTAGTACAGGCCGAAGTTGATTATGTAAAATCGCTGGGCGTGGACGTCCAGCTGGATTCCGTCATGGGCAAGCTGGCTACAGTGGACGAGCTGCTTGCCAACGAATTCAACGCCGTGTTCCTGGGTACCGGGGCCGGGCTGCCCATGTTCCTGGATATCCCCGGGGAGAATCTCAACGGCGTCTACTCGGCCAACGAGTTCCTGACCCGAGTCAACCTGATGAAAGCCTACCTCTTCCCTGACTATGACACCCCTATCAAGGTAGGCAAGAAGGTGGCGGTCATCGGCGGCGGCAACGTGGCCATGGATTCCGCCAGGTGCGCGCTCAGGCTGGGCGCCGAGGAAGTCTATATAGTTTACAGGCGCTCCCGCACCGAGCTGCCAGCACGCCACGAGGAGGTTGAGAACGCCGAGGAAGAGGGCATCATCTTCAAGTTCCTGACCAATCCCAAGCAGATCATCGGCGACGATAAGAGCTGGGTCAAATCGATGGAATGCTACCAGATGGAACTGGGCGAGCCCGATGCCAGCGGACGCAGGCGTCCCGTGATCAAACCCGGCAGCGAGTTCATGATGGATGTGGACGTGGTAGTTGTAGCCCTTGGCACTACCCCCAACCCGCTGATACCTTCGACGACCAAAGGACTGGATATCACCAAGCACGGCACTGTAGTGGCCGACGAGCAGACTGGCAAGACCGTTAAAGACAGGGTCTGGGCGGGCGGCGATGTCGTGACCGGCGCAGCCACCGTCATCAGCGCCATGGGCGCAGGCAAAAGGGCCGCCGCCTCGATAGACGCTTTTTTGACGAAGTAAGTAGCCTCGTTTTATCATCAGCATAATATATAGTTCACCAAGGAGAGAAACTCTTTAGGTTAGTCCAAAAGGGGTTCTCTCCTTTAATTTTTATACTCGCTGATTTGTAATCCTAGTGTAGACAGCCACTATTGCCATTTCCTAGACCGAGTGTATAATAGCGTATATGAAGGGAAGTAAAGAGGTGGTCATAACCAAGGCTGATGAAGGCTGATAATCGCTTGGTTGCGAATTGATATGGGAAATCCCGGTTAATGGGTAAAACTGACGTAAAGAAGATTTGAACCTTATGAAAGGAGAGGACAAGTATGTCTGATAATAATCGGGGCTTTACGCGTGGCGGTTTCATCAAAACAGCGGGAATCGTCGTGTTGGCGCTGGGCGCAGTCGCGGCAGGACTGCTTTCGGCAAGCTGCAAGGAACCAGCTACTGATTACTCACAAGCTGTGCATTGGTTGTCTTTACCTGCTACAGTCAAAGCAGTAGATGTATTTTACCTTTACCCAACAGCCTGGACGAGTACTGATCCTAATAATCCACAGATTTGTGCTATCGACGAACCAACCATGTTAACACAGGCACCCGCAGCATTTGCACGACAAGCTACTGCTTTTGAAACCGTAGGTAATATTTACGCCCCATACTATAGACAAGATAACTTGTCGTCAACCGATCGATTAAACGTTATAGCAGGTATACCGACATTGGATGCAGTTGCGGCCTTCGACTACTATATCAAGCACTACAACAACGGCCGTCCGTTTATTTTAGTCGGACATTCGCAAGGCGCAACTGTAATCAGCAACCTGTTGTCCGGATACATGAAAGATCACCCGGAGGTAAATAAAAATATGGTTGCTGCTTACGTTATCGGCCATCCAGTAACTCAGGCATACCTTGATAATAATAAGCACCTGAAATTTGCCACAGGTCCTGATGACACTGGAGTGATAATTTCATATAACACTCAAGCTCCTGTAATAGGTGGAATCAATCCAGTCTTATATGGCATGGTTGGTCGTGTCATAAATCCAATCAATTGGAAGACAGACGAAACATTAGCAACCACTGCCGAAGGCCAGGGATCATTCATGCCGGTTCCGCCGAATTTTGTATCTTGGCAGCAAGAGCCGCAGTACGCCGATGCCAGGATCGACAAAACTAGCGGTGTTTTGATTTGCAGTACTGCTGACGCAAGTCTCTGGTCTCCGGGACCATCAGCTAAAAATCCAGGAGCATTCCCTAGTGGGGTTTACCATAGCTTTGATATTCCTTTTTACTACTACAATCTTCGCACAAATGCTCAAAACAGAGTTAATAAGTTCTTAGGCAAGCAGTAGACGTTTTCAAATTAAAACGAGTTTGATAGTTACTCTCGGTACAATTAGTTGATTGTTATAGGAGACTGTCGAATATCCCTCTCTGCTGTATGAGATAGCCTTGCTGAAAAGTTAGAAAAATTGACGAGGGCGGATATGTAGAACTCGTCTGGCAGAATTTCGGATTTGTAGTAGTGGCATTGACAGCCCACCCTAAGCAAGTAATTAGTTTTTAATATCACGGATACCCTTTATTGACAGTCAACTGGACTTTCATTTATTATATTGACAATTGAATATTGCAAAGGCTGTGAACGGGAATAGTAAATTTCGCAGCGAAGGCTACAGAGAGTCAGGCCAGGTGAGAGCTGACGCCGGAACGGAAATCGAATGGGCCCAGGAGCCGCAAACCGAAAGGAATTATCCGAGTAGGCTTTGACGCAAGGATAGCGTGATCACAATCCAGGGTATCGCCGCAAGGCCGTACCTGCCAAAGATGGTCTAGGTATAGACTAATAAGGGTGGCACCGCGAAGCAAAGCCTCTCGCCCCTTAGGCGAGAGGCTTAATTTATTTAACGGAGGTCTTTTAAGGATGAGAGTTTATATGTGGCCCGGCCGGGGCCTTTAATTAGATTTAGGTCAACCGGTCATGCACTATTTTAAAAATTAAGGAGAAAAAAATGGCAAAGAAATTAACCAAGTACATTCTGGCAGAAAAGGATATGCCCACTTCCTGGTATAACATTCTGCCCGACCTTCCCAAGCCCCTGCCCCCACTGCTGCACCCGCAGACGCACGAACCGACCATCCTGCCTCCGCCGCTTTTCCCGGCCGCACTCAACGACCAGGAGTTCAGCAAGGAGCACTTCATCGAGATTCCCGAGGAAGTGCAGGAAGTCTACAAGATGTACCGCCCGACCCCGCTCATCCGTGCCTACAAGCTTGAGAAGGCCCTGGGAACGCCGGCCCAGATTTTTTACAAATACGAGGGCGTCAGCCCGGCTGGCAGCCACAAGCTCAACACCGCCATCGCACAGGCCTACTACAACAAGAAGGCTGGCATCAAGCGGCTGGCAACCGAGACCGGCGCCGGACAGTGGGGAAGCGCACTTGCCCTAGCCTGCCAGTACATGGGACTGGAATGCAAGGTCTACATGGTCAAGGTCAGCTATAATCAAAAGCCTTACAGGCGCATCATGATGGAGACCTGGGGCGCCACGGTCATCCCCAGCCCGAGCACCGAGACCAATATCGGCAAGCAGATACTGGCTCAGGACCCCAACTCCCCGGGCAGCCTAGGCATCGCCATCAGCGAAGCTGTGGAAGATGCCTTCAGCCGCGACGACACCTGCTATTCATTGGGCAGCGTGTTGAACCACGTCATCCTGCATCAGTCCATCATCGGGCTCGAGACCGAGAAACAGTGTGAGATGGCCGGTGTTTATCCCGATATCCTGATCGGCTGCGTAGGCGGCGGCAGCAACTTCGGCGGACTGGCCGTCCCCTTCGTAAAAGACAAGATGAAAGGCAAGAAGATACAGATCATCGCCGTCGAGCCCAGCGCCTGCCCCAGCATGACCAAGGGCCCCTACGCCTGGGACTATGGCGACGTAGCCGGCATGGCCCCCATCGCCAAGATGTTCACGTTGGGCCACGCCTTCATACCGTCACCCATCCACGCCGGCGGCCTGCGCTATCACGGCATGTCGCCGCTGGTATCGCACCTGCACAAGCTGGAACTTATCGAAGCCAGGGCAGTCGATCAGAAAGCCACCTTCGAAAGCGCTATCAAGTTCGCCCGCACCGAGGGCATCATACCCGCACCCGAACCGGCGCATGCCATCAAGGTCGTAATAGACGAGGCCCTCAAATGCAAAGAGTCCGGTGAAAAGAAGGTCATCGTCATGGGCCTCAGCGGCCACGGACATTTCGACCTGGGCGCCTACGAGCTGTTCCTGGCCGGCAAACTGGAAGCCGATGCCTATTCGGAGGATAACGTCAAAAAAGCCCTGTCCCAGTTGCCCAAGGTTGATTACGTAGAATCCAAATAAAACAGTACATAGCGGCGGGGGCAGACTGCCCCCGCCGTACTTCATTTAACGGAGGCATCCCTCTTTTGCAGACACCCTGCCCTATATTGACGATGTCATTGCGAGGAGCGTAGCGACGTGGCAATCTAATGGAATCAGGTCCGGCAATCACCTTCATTCAAAGGATTGCTTCGCTTAGCTCGCAATGACAAGAGGAAAACTTACTTCGTCAAAAAGACGTCTATAGGACGGCCGCCCTTTTGCCCGTCATATAGCTTTATGCTACAATCCTGAGCAATTCCGTAAAATCATAGGGGTTTGATGTCATGAAAAAGACCGTTGCAGCCCTGCTGCTTTTATTCGTATTGATCGTCAGCACTTCCTGCTATTTTGTAGTATCGTCTAACGGGTTCCAGGCGGGCACTCCGCCCCCGGACCAAACACAAACGCAGACTCAGGCGCAGCCTGTTCCCACCAACATAACGCCTCCCGATGCAAGCTGGACGACCCCTGTCGCATCCGAGAATTCACCGGTGCTGCCCGGCATTGCCGATGTGGTGCAGCAGGCCTACCCCTGGGTGGTGACCATAACCACCGAGCAGGTGGTCAACGATATGTTCAGCAGGCAGGTAACCGAGTCCGGCGCAGGCTCGGGCTGGATACTGGATAAGAACGGTATCATTGTGACCAACAACCATGTGGTGGAGGGCGCCAACAAGGTAGCCGTCCAGTTCTCGGACGGCAGGAGCTTCGAAGGCAACGCCTCCAACGTATTCCGCGACCCCCTGACCGACCTAGCCATCGTCAAGGTCGACCTGCAGAACCTGCCGGCGGCAGCCGTCGGCGATTCATCCACACTTCGTGTAGGTGACTGGCTGGTGGCACTGGGCAACCCGCTGGGACAGGGTATCCGAGCCTCGGAGGGCATAGTCAGCGGCCTGAAGATCACCCTCTCGATGAACGACCAGGAATCATTGTACGACCTGATCGGGACCTCGGCGGCCATTAACCCAGGCAATAGCGGCGGCCCGCTTTTGAATATGAAGGGACAGGTCATAGGCATAACCAGCGCCAAGATCTCGGAGGTCGGCGTGGAAGGGCTGGGCTATGCCATCAGCATCAATTCGGCTATGCCGATTTTACAGGAGCTGATCAATAAGGGATACGTCACACGCCCTTTCCTCGGGGTTGAGCTTTACACGGTAACAGACTACGTAGCTTACTACAACGGACTGGGCGTTAAACAGGGTGCAGTGGTCACCTTCGTACAGCCCGGCAGCCCGGCAGCCAATGCGGGCATAAAAAGGCTGGATGTGATCACGAAATTCCAGGGGCAGGATGTCCCCGATGCTCCGACCCTGTTGAACGATCTGCGCAACTCTAAGATAGGCGATCAAGTGACGCTTACCTATGTGCGGGGAAAGACTACCATGACCGCAACTGTCACGCTGATCACCAGCCCGCCACCCACACAATAAATCTTTAAGCCCGTGGGGTGCGCTTTTATAACGTCATAGAGAGGAGCGCAGTCCCGATGTAATCGGGATGGCTATCTCATGGAATCACCTTCGATCAAAGGATTGCTTCACTTCGCTCGCAATGACATTTTAGGTGAATGTCACTTATTTGACGGCTACGCTGTGGCTTTCCTGATGCCCAGCTCGACTTTAATTCCTGACAGCTTGAATTCCTCGCGGTAAACCTTAGCATCCGCTTTGGCCTCCGTCCAGTCCTTCTCCGATCCCTTCAATTCCAGCGACAGGGTCTCCTGCTGTATATAGTCGGCAAAACCGGTCATAACCTTTTCAAGCTGTTCGCCGCCCTGGTAGTAGGTGCTGATATGGTCGGCGATCTCGAGTCCGGCCGACCTGCGCATCGTTTGCAGCCGTCTGACCACCTCACGGGCGATGCCTTCGGCCTGCAATTCGGGGGTAAGGGCAGTGACCACGCCGACCTGGTAATCGCTCTCCGTCACCAGGGACAGGTCCTTGCCCTCCTTTAAATCCTCGGAGGTGAAATCGACGGCCTTCACGTTAAGCTCATCTGTGATCTGGGAGCAGAGCCTTTTAAGCGCTTCCCTCTCACGGGAGGATTTAGCTTTGACATAGACCCTGGGCAGAGGCTGGCGTACTTTCACGCCGCTCTTGGAGCGCGCCGCCCGGCCCATGCTGCAGACCTTCATGGCCAGCTCGGTATCGAAAATAATATCGGGGTCGACCAGGCTTTTATCGGCAACGGGGAATTCGGCCAGATGTACGCTCTCGGGAGCGTTCTTGTCCACTGTCCTGACCAGATTCTGGTACATCTCCTCGGCGATGAAGGGGGTGAAGGGGGCGATCAACTTGCATACGGTGACCAGCGCGCGGTAAAGGGTGTTATAGGCCGCCAGTTTATCATCATCGTTCTGGCTCTTCCAGAAACGCCTGCGGCTGCGCCTGACATACCAGTTGGAAAGGTCGTTAACAAATGATTCTATCTTCCTTCCGGCCCCCGTAGGATCGTAATTAGCCAGCGACCCATCGACTTCCGTAATCAGCTTGTTGAGGCTGGATATCAGCCACTTGTCCAGGTCGGAGGTGGCGGAGATTGGCCTGTTGTCGGGGACGAAATTATCGATATTGGCGTAGATGACGAAGAAGGAATAGGTGTTCCACAGCGTCAGCAGGAAGTTGCGCATGACCTCGACTACCATGTCGGGGGACATGCGCCGCACGTTCCCCGGTGCGGTGACCGTCAGCATGTACCAGCGCAGGGCATCGGCGCCCGACGAGTCGAGCACCGTCCACGGGTCGACGACGTTGCCGCGGGTCTTGCTCATCTTCTCGCCCTGGGCATCCAGTATGTGCCCCAGGCAGATGACGTTTTTATAGCACGGTTGATCAAAGATCAAAGTGGAAATGGCGTGCAGGCTGTAGAACCAGCCGCGTGTCTGGTCGACGGCCTCGGATATATAATCAGCCGGGAAGCTTTCCTTGAATTTGGCCTGGTTCTCAAAGGGATAGTGCCACTGTGCGAAGGGCATGGAGCCTGAATCGAACCAGCAATCAATGACCTCGCTCTGCCTGTTCATGCTTCCGCCGCACTTGGGGCAGTCATAGCTCAGGCCGTCCACGAAGGGCCGGTGCAAGTCCAGGTCATCTGAGAAACCCTTGATACCGGGCTTGGACTTGATCTCGTCACGACCTCCCAAACATTCCTGGTGGCCGCACTTGTCGCAGACCCAGATATTGAGTGGAGTCCCCCAGTAGCGCTCTCGAGAGAAGGCCCAATCGACATTGTTCTTAAGCCAGTCGCCGAAGCGGCCTTCCTTGATATGCTCGGGAAACCAGTTGATCTGCTCGTTGCCTGCAATCATCTCGTCCTTTTTGGCGGACGTCCGGATGTACCAGGTCTTCTTGGCATAGTAGACCAGCGGCGCATCGCAGCGCCAGCAGAAGGGATAGGTATGTGTGATCTTGCCGGACTTAAATAAAAGCCCCCTGGCATCCAGGTCATTGAGGACTTCGGGGTCGGCATCCTTTACAAATTTGCCTGCGAAAGAGTACGTGCCGGTTAAATTGCCGGCCAGGTCCACCTGCTGTACGAAATCGAGGTTTTCATCGAGTCCCGCCTGGAAGTCGACCTCGCCGAAGGCCGGGGCGATATGGACGATTCCGGTGCCGTCTTCCATGGAAACGAAGTCGGCCGTTATGACCTTATAAGTCAGGTTGGGGTCGATGGGCTGGACGTCAAACTGTCCCTGAAGTCCGGGCCTGGCCCTCTTCCTTTCCACGTTGTAGGTATGCGGGTTATAAAGGGGCATATAGAGCGAGCCGGCGAGTTGACTGCCTTTATAGGTCTTGAGGACCGGGCGGTCGCCAAGGCCAGCCTGTTCCATGAGGGCCTGTGCAAATATCAAATAAACGCCCTCGTATTCGATCACGGCGTAATCGGCATCGGCCGCCAGGGCCAGCGAAGTGTTGCCGGGCAGCGTCCAGGGCGTGGTGGTCCAGGCCAGGAAATAAGCCTTTCCCGCAGCTACAGATTTATGCAATGAGAATTTATCTTTGCTGTCGTCGGGCAGGCTGGCAGGCAGCTTCGATATCTGGAATTTAATATAGATGGAAGGGTCAACCGTATCGTCCTTATATCCCAGCGCCACCTCGTGGGAGCTGAGGGAGGTGCCGCACCTGGGGCAGTGGGGGGTAACCTTATAGCCCTGGTAGATAAGCCCCTTGTCCCAGAGCTGCTTGATAGCCCACCAGCATGATTCGATATAGGAATTGTCGAGGGTGACGTAGGGATGGTCGATATCCAGCCAGAACCCGATCCTCTCGGTAAGCGAATCCCACTGCTTGACGTATTTAAAGACGCTCTCGCGGCAGAGAGCGTTGAACTTGGCGATGCCGTATTCCTCTATCTGCGACTTGCCGGTGAAGCCCAGCATCTTCTCGACTTCCAGCTCGACCGGGAGGCCGTGCGTATCCCAGCCGGCCTTCCTGGGGACGCAGTATCCCTTCATGGTCTTATACCTGGGGATAACGTCCTTGAAGACCCTGGAGAGCACGTGATGAATGCCGGGGTTGCCGTTGGCAGTGGGGGGCCCTTCGTAAAATATATACTTGGGAGATTCGCTGCGAACCTCTATGCTTTTCTCAAAGATACGGTCCCTGCGCCAGATTTCCAGTATTCTTTTTTCTAGTTCGGGGAAGCTTATCTTGCTGTTGACGGGCTGGAACATGGCTAGCGGTTCCTCATTTGGATTACTACTCGACGTCCGTCCCCCTCCCCGGTACTTTGAGTCATGACATCAGGATGATTGGCAAGCGTTATATGGACTATGCGCCTTTCGTCGGGCTGCATGGGCTCCATGGTTATAGTGCGTTTTCTGTGGGCAACCTGCTCAGCCAGCCGCTCGGCCAGTTTTTTGAGTGTATCGTAATGGCGCTTCTTATACCAATCGACATCGACATTGATAGAGATCCACTTCTTGGACTTCTCGGCTACGATTAGTCTGACCAGGTATTGCAGCGAAGCCAGGGCCTGCCCCCGCCTGCCTATCAATACGCCCAGGTCATCTCCCTCGATATTTAAAGTCACCGGCGTGTTATCGTCCGGAGATGGAGTTACGTCTATATCAGCGGCGATGCCCATGGCCTTTAAAATATCGCTCAGCACCTTGCGTGCCATCTCGGCCGCATCATCCAACTGGCCCGGCTGTCGCTCGTCATCAAGCAGTGTGACTTTGATCTTGGCATCCTCAGCGCCCATCCCCAGCATACCGGACTTGCCCTTCTTGATTACCTCTATTTCGACTTCTTCCCTGGACACTCCGAGCTGTGCAAGCGCAACCTTTGTCGCCTCGTCAACCGTTTTCGCGCTTATTTCCAGTTCTCTCAATTTCATCCCTTCTTCTTTTCATTACCTTCTTTCAGGTCCTTTACATACTGTCCTGTCTTGGGCGCAGGAGCAGCAGCCTTGGGTTTCAAAAACGGGAGTGTGAAGTAGCCCCAGCCGCCACCAACTAGATACTGGATCAATATGCCTATGATATTGGATACCACCCAGTACAGGGCCAGCCCGCTGGGGAAGGATAGAGTGAAAAATGAAAACATCAGCGGCATCATCAAAGTCGTCATGCTGGACATCTGCTGCTGTTGGGCATCTGCAGGAGGAGGGGTCACCATCTTCTGCTGTACCCACATGGTCAGACCTACCAATATGGCAAATATCAGGGTGGGATCGGGCTGTGAAAGGCGCAGCCCCAGGAATTCCTCATTCAGGGGTATGGCATTGCCGACCATATCCCAGGAATAGAGGTGCTGCGAAAGCAAAAGCAGGTTTTCCGGAGTGGCAGCCAGGGCCTGCATGATGGACTGGTACAGTGCGATCCAGATAGGCATTTGTATCAGCATCGGCCACATGCATCCCAGCGGGTTGATGCCGGCTTCCTTATAAAGCCTCATCATCTCCTGCTGCAACTTCTGCTGATCCCGGGCATATTTCTTCTGTATTTCCTGGAGCTTGGGCTGCAGTAACTGCATGGCCTTGGTCGACTGCGTCTGCCTGTAAGTAAGCGGCGTCAAAATCAGCCTGACTACGACGGTCAGCACGATGATGGCCAGGCCGAAATTCTTGAAGCACAGCTCTGACAGGGCAATAAGCCCGTTGAGCATGGGGTTAAGTATCGCTATATTCCAAATATCAACCATTCATTTGACCTATTTTAAATACGATGAGAATTTCCACACGATAGTGCTCTTGGCCGTATCGACGGCATAAACATTATGGTCCCTGGCATAAACATAAACCATGTCCCCGCTGGCATACATGGGGCTGTAGACGGTGAATTCCACTGAATTCGTATTGACCAGCGTTCCGCTTGCGGCGTCGAGCTTATACAGGGTGCCTTTGTTGCTTATGGTATAAATGTTGTTCCCCGAAATAGCAGGAGGTGCGACAATGGGGGCGTCGGCCGTAAACTGCCAGAGCTGCTGCCCGGTGGCCGGGTCTAGCGCGTATAGTTTCTGGTCAAGGCATGCGGCATAAAGCTTGCCGCCGGCCGCCAAGGGCTGGGCCCAGAACCAGTTATCGCCGGCAATCTTCCATTTTTCCTGCCCTGTGGCTTTGTCCAGGGCATAGAGATAGCGGTCAAAGGTGCCGAAATACATGGTATCACCGGAAACTGTGATCGACGAGGATACCGCTGACGGTATTTTGATGCTCCATACCTGTTTGCCTGTATCTGCCGATATGGCGTATATATCACCGCCGTAGTTCCCAGCGTAAATGACCCCATTGTCGATAGCCGGGCCGGTCCAGATCTTGCTGGAGGTCTGGAAATCCCAGTTAAAGTCGCCGGTGACTGCGTCCAGCGAGTAAATCTTGGAATCCGAGCTGCCGAAATAAAGGCTCTTACCGTCGGTGATCATATTGCCGACTATAGCGCCTACCGTATCCAAGCCTTCCCTGGGATAGACCCACCTGACCACACCTTTAAGGGCATTGATAGCGTAGATTTTACCGCTGTAGCTGCCGACATACACCAGGTCATCAACAACTACCGGCGTATCATAAATACCCAGGCCGGCGGCCGAAGAAGACGGCGAGCACATGGGGCCGCAGGCGGCGCCCGGTGAAGCGGTCTTGATCTGATAGACCCATTCGTCGTCGGCGGGGAAGGTTTTGTTATCTGTGCGGGCTTGCGGGTCGAAGGCAATAACCTTGCCTTCAATCGATCCAAAACATATATCCTGTTTGTAAGTGGTGAACCCGGACCATCCCTGGGCCGCCGTGCCGGAACAGCCTCCGCCCCCGACCATCGAACAGCCGGCGACGAAGACCAGCAACAGGATGGCCAGTATTAATATAATGTTTACGTATTTTTTTGTTTTGATCATCAACTATCCTGATTCATTTATCCTGATTCATTCCGGATATTTTCATTTACGGCACGGGGTCATACCTGCTTTCAGTCCAGGGATTGCAGCGGCATATCCTTATAAACGTCATCCATCCGCCCTTCAGAAGCCCGTATTTATGGATGGCCTCGTACCCGTATTGAGAGCAGGTGGGGGTGAACCGGCAAGCCGGCGGTGTAATCCGGGATATGGTCCCCTGGTAGACCTTAATTGATTTCAGGGCCAACTGTTTTAACATCGTTTATCAATAAACCTGCGCGGCGCAGCAGCTTGATCACGACAGCCCGCAATTCATGATAGTCGGCATCAACTATGCCGCGGCGCGCTATAAATACTATATCCCACCCTTCTTTAATTCCAAGTAGCCGCACATTCTCTTTAAGCAGCCGTTTCACACGGTTCCTAACGGTCGCTTTGCCGATCTCCTTGGTTATTGAGAAACCCACTCTGGTGGTATCCAGGCTGTTCGAGAGTATTTTGATTACCAGCAGATTTTCGGCAAACGCCCTGCCCGATTTATACACTGCTAAATACTGTGCTCTCCTGGTTAAAGCCAATCTCTTGGCCATATATTGCTATACCTGAGTGAGCTTCCAGCGTCCCCTGGCCCGCCGTGCCTTTAATACATCACGGCCGCCGCGTGTTGACATCCTGGCACGGAAACCGTGCTTTCTAATTCGTCCTCTTTTTTTCGGTTGATATGTCCTCTTGGGCAATTCAATTCTCCAGATTTGATTAGGCTTTTCGTTCGCTGCCGCCACTTATATTGTAAACGTGGTTGGGAGAAGCGGGCAGTATGGCCAGATACCTGGCTCTTTTAATGGCCTGTGACAAGCTGCGCTGATGTTTGGCGCACACCCCTGTGCGCCTGCGCGGCACGATCTTGCCGCGGTCGGAAACGAAACGCTGTACAAGTGTTATATTCTTATAGTCAATCGGCGTTTTATCAACACAAAACATGCAAACCTTAGGTTTGACAATGAATTTGCGCCCCCTTTCCCTTTTGACTGGGCCGGTATTGCTTTCCATTGTTTATTAGTAGTCCTCCTTCATATTAAGGATTTAAAAAGGGATGTCATCGGGTTCAATATCCCCTTCTTCTGCCGGAACTTCTTCGGGCGGTAATGGAGCTGCGCCCTGACGGTCGAGGAATATGACCCTGTCAGCCGTCACTTCGAGGCTGAGATGCTTTTGCCCATCCTTGCCATCCCATGTACGGGTACGCAAGGTTCCCTCGACGTAAACCAGCTTACCCTTGGTCAAAAACTGGTTGACGGCCTCGGCCTGCTTCCTCCAGGCGCTGATCCGGAACCATTCGGTCTCCTTTTTTACCGAACCATCCGCCTGCGGTGTATTACGGTTAGTCGCCAGCGTAAAGGTTGTCACGGGCACACCACTGGGTGTAAACCTCATCTCGGGATCGCCGCCGACATTGCCGATTAACAGAATCTTATTCAAACTCGCCATCAACCCCTCCCGTAATTTAACTCTTTTCGCGTATGAACAAATACCTTAAAACGTCATCCGTGAGCTTCAGACCGGCATCCAGTTCTTTAAGGGCTGTCTGCTTGATCTGAACTTTTTCAAGTACATAGTTCCCTTCCGACTGCTTTTTGATCGGATACGCAAGCCTGCGCTTGCCCCAGGGAATAGTCTCTGAAACCGTCCCGCCCTGTTTGGCAATAAGATCATTGACTTTTCCCATCAAACGGGAAAAATCTTCTTCAGTTAGTGTTGGGTTTAAGATGAAAACCAGTTCGTAACTGGGCACAATAAATCCTCCAGATTGCGAAATTCTACTGATTATATCACACGGATAAACCTGCAACAACTACGAAACCCCTCGCCGCTATTGCATTTTCATTGGGGCTGTCCTATAGTTTTTAGGTTAGCGAGGCCACGATGGAAATAAGCATTATAGGTTTGCCCGGAAGCGGTAAAACGAGCATCTTCAATGCTCTCACCAAGTTCACGGCGGAGAATAAGCCACACTCGAGCGGCGGCCTGACCACCAACCCTGCCGTAGCCAAGGTCCCTGATGAAAGGCTGCAGAAGCTCAGCAATATCTTTCATCCCAAAAAGACCACTCCTGCCGAGATCAAATATGTGGATATCAGAGGACTATCCAAAGGATTCGGGAAAGAACAGGGCGTAAGCGGCCAGTTCCTCAACGTCCTCAGCACCGCTGACGCCATCCTGCAGGTTGTCAGGGCCTTCGAAGATGAAAATATCCCCCACGTCGAGGGTAAAGTCGATCCCCTGCGCGATATAGAGACCCTGGATATGGAGCTGATCTTCTCCGACCTGTTGATTATCGAAAAGCGCCTCAGCCGCTTGGAGTCCGCCCTCAAGATGGGCAAATCGGCTGAACGCGACTCAGCCATGAAAGAGCAGGAGCTGTTGCTGCGTATCAAGAAGTCGCTGGAGCAGAATGTGCCCATCAAGCTTCAGCAGATCAATGCAGATGAGCTGCGTTCTCTCAGCAACTACCAGTTCCTGACCGCCAAACCCATGCTGATAGTCATAAATATCGGCGAAAAACAGCTTCCCGTTTATGAGAAGACGCTGGAGGAGCTTAAGAAAGCCTGCATGCGCCCGCAGGTTGACTTCATTTCGATGTGCGGCCAACTGGAGATGGAACTGGTGCAGCTCAGCCCGAATGAGGCTGAAGAATTCCGCAAGGATATCGGGCTGAAGGAGACAGCTTTCGACGCTGTCATAAAGCATTCCTATTCCCTGCTGGGCTTGATATCTTTCTTCACTGTGGGCGAAGACGAGGTAAAGGCCTGGACCATTCATCGCGACACGCCCGCCGTCAAAGCAGCCGGCAAGATCCACACGGATATTGAGAAGGGGTTCATCCGCGCCGAGGTCGTTAGCTATGATGACTTCATGAAAAGCGGCAACATGGCCGAGGCCCGCAAGCACGGCCTGTTGAGACTGGAAGGCAAGACTTATATCGTGCAGGACGGCGATATCACACATTTCCTGTTCAACGTGTAGCTTCTTTATTTACAACCTTTCCACATGCATTATCTACGTTTTAAAGGGCGGCAGTATGGGATTACAGGCTTAAAAAGCGTCCTTGCATTAATAATGTACTATAATTTATAACAACGTTTTCTTATGTCTGATCTTAATATCCGGCGACGATTGGAAAGGGCTGAAGAGCGCCTGTCCCCATATGCAGCACACAGCGCCGACAGCCGTGGCAGGACGAAAGCGGAAGAGCCCTGCCCCATGAGGACATCCTTTCAGCGTGACCGCGACCGCATCATCTTTTCCAATGCTTTCCGCCGCTTGAAACATAAAACCCAGGTATTTATTGCGCCTCTTGGAGACCATTATGTCACCCGCCTTACCCATACCCTCGAGGTATCGCAAATTGCCAGGACGATTGCGCGTGCTCTGAACCTTAATGAAGACCTGGCAGAAGCTATAGCGCTGGGTCACGATCTCGGCCACACACCTTTTGGCCACATGGGCGAACAGGCGCTCAATGAGCTGCTTCCCGGAGGTTTCCACCACAATGAACAGAGCCTGCGGGTGGTGGACTATATCGAGAAAAAGGGCAGGGGTCTCAACCTGACCTATGAAGTGCGGGACGGTATCCTCAATCACTCCAAGGGCGACCTGGAGATAATGGAGGAGGGATGGAACAACCTGGTGACGGTCGAGGGCCAGGTGGTGAAGATAGCCGACCTGGTGGCCTACATTAATCACGACGTTGAGGATGCGATGCGGGCAGGCATTATAACTCCTGCGGACTTGCCGTCTTCCACTTCCAAAATACTGGGAGACACCAACTCCAAACGCATTAACAGGCTGGTGACAGATATTGTCAGGTTTTCGGCCGCTAATATGAACCGGCAGATGCCGGTTATCACTATGAGCGACAAAATACGGCGCGCCGCCAACGAATTGCGTGATTTTTTATTTTTAAGGGTTTATAATACCAGCCTTGAAACCGAAGAAGTGCAAAAGGCACGCCGGATAATATTTTTCCTGTTTAACTATTTCCTTGAAAACCCTGAAAAGCTTCCCCCAGAGTATAATTTAAAGAATGACGACCCCGCGGTAAAGAGGGTTGCCGACTATATAGCCGGAATGACCGATCATTACGCTGTACACAAAGCGGAGGAACTGGAAGCAACACTCGTTGCATGAGCTAAGTCAGAAGGTTGAGACATGAATGTAGTCGACGAAGTTAAGCAGAAGCTGGACATCGTGGACGTTTTGACCCCATATGTGCAACTGCATCCGTCGGGGAAAAATTTCAAGGCCAATTGCCCATTCCATTCAGAAAAAACAGCTTCGTTTTTCGTATTCCCTGAGAAGCAGAGCTGGCATTGCTTCGGCGCCTGCGGCACGGGCGGAGATATCTTTACCTTCATCATGAAGAAGGAGGGTCTGGATTTCGGGCAGGCCCTGCGCTTATTGGCGGAAAAAGCCAATGTAACGCTTTCATACAAGTCCGAGAAGAGCAACAAGGAAGAGCAGGACAGGCTGGACCGCCTGTATAAAATCACCGAGGTGGCGGCCGAGTATTTCCATTACCTCCTTTTGCATTCCAGTGAGGCTGAAAAGGCCAGAATCTACACGCAAAAACGCGGCCTGTCAGCCAAGGTAATAGATGATTTCCAGCTTGGTTTCGCACCCAATAAATGGGATGAACTCAGCTCCCACCTGGCCAAATCAGACTACCGGGATGAGGACATGCTGGCTGTGGGGCTGGTGGCGCCGCGGGACAGCGGGGGACACTATGACAGGTTCAGGAATCGCCTTATTTTCCCTCTGCGAGATGTTAAGAGCCGCGTTATCGGTTTCGGGGCCCGTGCGCTGGATGACTCCATGCCCAAGTATCTAAACTCGCCGGAGACCCTGATTTTCAATAAAAGCAGCGTCGTCTACGGGATCGACCGGGCGCAAGCAGCCATACGGCAGAAGGATGCGGCAGTGATTACGGAAGGCTATATGGATACCATCGCCGCACATCAATTCGGCTATGAAAACACAGTCGCCTGCATGGGAACAGCCATCACGGAAAAACAGATATCCATTTTACGCAGGTTCTCCAAGAATATAATCGTGGCGCTGGACGCAGATAAGGCCGGCCTGGAGGCCACCACCAGGAGCATTATTACCATCAACGAGCAGATACCCAAGGACTACTGGATGCCCTGGACAGATCCGAAGACCTATGATGAGTTGGTAAAACACGAGGTCCAGGTGGTGGAGATTAAGGGCGGCAAAGATCCCGACGAGATCATCAGGAAATCGCCGGAACAATGGGGCAAGCTGCTCAAAGAGTCACAGCCGATTATTGATTTTACATTGAAAAAGGAACTTGCTACCATAGACCAGAATAGTCCCGGAGACAAATCCGCCTTTGTTTCCAAGTTTGTGCCGATACTGGCCCCTATCGATGATCCTGTTCGGTGTGCACACTACATCCAGAAGGTTGCAGCATTGTTAAAAATGGACTATACGGGCATGCATAAAGACTTATTTGACTTGCTAAATCGGGAGAAAAAAGGTAAAACATCAAGGGGAAATAAGGTAATCAGGAGCTACGCAGTCCAGGCCGAATCTTCAAGGCCCATTGAGGAGTATTGCCTGGCGCTATTGCTGCAGTTTCCTGATATAAGGCCCGCAGGAATGAAACTTTCAGCCGAATATTTTGAACATGCAGATAATAAGGATATATTATTTAAGTGGCAGGAAAACTCCGATGTAGATTCTATAGCAGCCAGTCTCGACCCGGCTATTCATGATTGTTTTGACCACTTACTGGCATTCGGAAAACAGCTTCCGCCATCATTAGGCCAGAGCAAAAGGGAAAGAGAATACGCGCTGAATGACTGTATCAACCGGCTCCAAGAAATATATGTAAAAAAACTTATAGAACACGGAATTGACGAAGGCCCGCAGTTGCATGATATTTTTAAAAAACGTGGCCGCATTTCTAGCCGCACAAAGGGAGTCTAAATGGCCAAGACGACTAAACCGGTAGTAAAGAAAAAAACACGACCAGCTAAAGCTCCTGCAAAAGCCCCGGCTAAAGCAGAAAAAACGTCAGCAGCCGTACCGGAGGTTGCCGCCGGCGATACCGTCGACCTCGTGCAGACCGATTTTGAAGTCCACCACGACCATTGGGATAAGCTCGAGGTCGAACCTGCCCCTGCGGAGGAAAAAGAGCTTCTTTTTACGGACATAGAGGCAGCTCCTGAATTCGCCGAAGAGGAGTGGGTTGCGAAGCCGGAGGCGGAAGAGGAAAAGCCGCTCGTGGAGCTTGAAGTCGAGCTGGCCGATCATGAGGCGATTGACGATCCGGTCAGGATGTACTTGCATGAAATAGGCAAGTACCCTCTCCTGAATGCCAAGCTTGAACGTGAACTAGCCAGCAAGATCGAACCCTACAAATACATCGAGAATATAAAGTATGCGTTTAAAAACCACCTTAACAGGTTCCCCTCCATATCAGATTTCGTCATCCAGCTACTGGTGAACCTGGCCGAATGCGACGTGGTTATCGACAAACTTTCAGAACACCTTGCTGTGGCTAAGAAACTCAGTTTTAAAGAAAGGTTGCTTAACCCCAAGCTGCACCAGTCTATTGATGAGTTTATTAACCCTGAGATGGTTGTGAAGATAGCAGGGGAGCTGTCGCTGGAACCACCTGAAATCGAGAAACGCATGGTTGACTACTCGATTTACGTCAGAATGCTGAATCCTGAAATCTTCTCTATCATAGATGGCAACCCCTCGTGGGAGAAAGTCAAGCAATCGGTGAGCAAAAATGGGGATGCCAAGCTTATAAAAAAGATAGAGGATAAAAGCCGCGGCTTTCAGCACAAATTCGAGCACATCGACCGGGACGGCAAAGAGGCCAGCAAACAATTGACCGTATCCAACTTGAGATTGGTTGTGAGCGTTGCCAAGAAGTATGTAGGACATGGCATGCCACTTTTGGACCTGATTCAGGAAGGTAACATCGGCCTGGTCCGCGCGGTTGAAAAATTCGAGTACCGCAAGGGCTATAAATTCAGTACATATGCCACCTGGTGGATCCGGCAGGCCATAACCCGGGCCATAGCCGATCAGGCCAGGACCATCCGCATACCCGTCCATATGGTTGAAACGATCAACAGGCTGCTCAAGGTCAATCGCAAGCTCTCACAGGAGTTCGGCAGAGAGCCCAGTTGCGAGGAGATAGGGCAAGGCATGGAGATATCCGCTGAAAAAGTCAGGGAAATAATGAAGTTATCGCAGGTACCTATTTCCCTGGAAATGCCCATCGGCGAAGAAGAGGATAGCCACCTCGGTGATTTTATCGAGGACAGGTCAAACCTGCCCCCGGCCGATGCAGCATCCCGCGAGCTCTTGAAAGCTCAGCTTGATAAGGTGCTGGGTGAACTAACAGAACGCGAGAGAAAGGTACTGCTCTTGAGATTCGGCCTGGAGGATGGCAGGGCCAGGACACTGGAAGAGGTCGGCAAAGAATTTAACGTCACCCGCGAGAGGATCAGGCAAATTGAGGCCAAGGCCCTCCGTAAATTGCGTCATCCCAGCCGGAGCCGAAAGCTCAAAGACTATCTTGAATAACCACCGGCACAGTTAGTTAAGGAGGAGAATCGATGAAAATCCTTCAGGGATTTTTAATAGCTATGGGCGTCCTGGCGGTGCTTGCCATTCTAGCCATAGTGATCGGCTATGTGATGGCATTGCTGACCCCGGACATCCGCTCCAACATGCGTCCCGTTGTATTGTCCTCCGAATCGGTCGACAGCCTCAACCAAAAATTGGACGATTTAAAAACCAGTTGCGTTACAGCCAGTTCCTCAAATACTAAAAAGGATATTAATCTGGTGCTGACCGAGGAAGAGGTCAATTCAGCCCTGGTGATGGCCCTGGCCGAAGGCACCCTGCCCGCCAAAGATGTGCTGGTAAATTTCAACGATGGCTATATGCTCATCTACAATGCATGGAGTTTTCCGGCGCTGCCGATAAGGACCGTCATTATGGGCTCGATCGACGTCGAGAATGGCAAACCTACATTCCTGATCAAGGATTTCTTCCTTGGTAAACTACCGGTGCCCGACAGTATTGATATGGGCGTTCAGCAACTGGCCAACATATTGATCCGCTTGAATGTACCTCTGCAAGAGCTCAAGATCAACATCAAGGATATAACAATCAGCGACGGGCAGATCCAGATCACAGGTACCACGGGCGTAACTCAATAACCCTGGATCAACGTGCAAACAAATTGGGCATGTTCCCCGGCATCTTTCCTTTAGCTATCATCTTGCTCATCTTCTGGATGCTGTGAAACTGGTTCAATAACTGGTTCACATCACTTGGAGTGGTACCGCTGCCCTTGGCGATTCTGCGTTTCCTGCTGCCATTTATGAGATCGGGGTTCCTTCTTTCCTCGGCAGTCATAGACAAAATTATGGCCTCGATTTTTTTAGTCCTATCCAGGCTTTCCTTGTCGGAAATTCCCCTGGTCAGCTTAGAAAACCCTGGAATCATCTCCACCAGTTGAGTGAAACTGCCCATTTTTTTTATTTGTCTCATCTGTTCCAACATGTCATCCAGGTCAAATTCCGATTTACGCAATTTCTGCTCGAGCTGCTGCATTTTCTGTTTGTCGAAGGTTTTTTCCGCCTTTTCAATCAGCGTCATGACATCGCCCATCCCCAGGATACGAGATGCCAGCCTGTCAGGATAGAAGACTTCCAGGGAGCTGCTTTTTTCCCCAACGCCGATGAATTTTATGGGCACGCCGGATACGAATTTAATTGATAGCGCTGCGCCTCCCCGTGCATCGCCGTCCATTTTTGTGAGTATCAAACCGGTCAACCCCAGGTTGTTGTTGAATTCTCCCGCTATATTTACGGCGTCCTGCCCGGTCATGGCGTCGGCTACGAGCAGAATTTCCGCCGGCTGAAGGGCCTTCTTCATCTCGACCAGCTCTTGCATCAGGCCTTCATCTATATGCAGCCGCCCCTGTGTGTCCACAATCATCCACGAGGCCGCTATCTCCTCGGCTTTCTTCACGGCCTTTCTGCAAATATCAACCGGGTCCACTTTAATATCTTCAAAATAAACGGGAACTCCTATCTGGCTTCCCAGGACCTTTAGTTGCTCTATGGCTGCAGGCCTGCGGGTATCGGCCGCAACCAGCAAAACCTTCTGATTGAATTGTTTCAAATGCAGGGCCAGCTTGGATGCCGTAGTGGTCTTGCCTGCACCCTGCAGACCCACCAGCATGATAATGGAAGGCATTTTAGAAGAGCTTTTCAATTTTGCAGGCTCTGTGCCCAGCATATTTACCAGCTCTGCATTCACAATCTTTATGATCTGCTGTACGGGGCGCAGGCTCTCCAGCACCGCTGCATCCAGCGCCTTCTCTCTGACCACCGACAAAAAGTTCTTGACGACTTTAAAATTTACGTCGGCTTCCAGGAGGGCCAGCCTTATCTGCCGCAGGGCTTCGTCTATCTCCTTTTCGCTCAGCCTGCCCTTATTGCTCAGCCCGCTGAATACCTTGCTTAACTTCTCTGCCAGGACTTCAAACATATATACCTCTATACCTCGACGATGATTTAGACTTCCAGTTATATGCTAAAATATGGACAATTTCCTTTAATTTTATGGTTGACAGACAATCTGTATCCACATTCGGGGAAACTCTAAAATATAATAGCATGGTTTTTGAATAAAGACCCCAATATTGTTTCCGGGCATATTTATAGTATCTGGAGTGGGTTTCGTTGATCCCGACCAAGCTTACAATGACAAATTTCATGTGCTACAGGGACAATGTAGCACCCCTGGATTTTACAGGCCTGCACGTGGCATGTCTATGCGGCGATAATGGCAGCGGCAAATCCAGCGTCTTCGATGCCATTACCTGGGCCTTATGGGGCAAGGCATCACGGGGAGACAATGATGAGCTTATTTACACCGGCAAGAACGAAATGGCCGTGGAACTGGAGTTCCAATCGGGTGAAGAGCTTTACCGTGTGCTCCGCAAATATGCCCGAGGCCCTCAATCAAGGCCGGGGCAATCTATGCTGGACCTGCAGATCTTCAGCAACGGCGTTTTCAAATCGGTCTCAGAGCATACCAAGACGGAAACGCAGGAAAAAATAATCGGCCTGCTGCATCTCGACTATCAGACCTTCATCAATAGCGCCCTGATCCTGCAGGGAAGGGCCAACGAGTTCAGCAGGAAAAGGCCGGGCGAACGCAAAGAGATACTGGCCAATATACTTGACCTATCCTTTTACGATGGCCTGGAACAGCAGGCCAAAGTAAATTCCGAAGCCAAAAAACTGGAGGCTCTCAACCTGGAGAGGGACATCCGGGCAATGGTTACCAGGCTGGACAGTAAATCGCAGTTAGCGGAAGAAAGCGACGTCGCAACCGAAAAGTTGAGTAACGTCGAAAGGGCCGTAAAACAACTCGATTCCGAAATGGCTGCGCTCCGTAAGAAAAAGGAAGCATTGGCTTCACGCAAGGAGCAGGTGCTGCTAATCCGGCAACAGATCAGCAGCAGAACGAAGGACCTGCAGGCCTGGCAGACGAGGCTGGCTGAATCGATCAAACAAATCCAGCATTTCACCGGGGTTTTGGAGCGTACCCGCGAGATCGAAGAAGGCTATGCAAGTTATAAGGAGAGTGCAGCCCTTGAGGAGGCGCTCAATGACCGGTTGAAGAAGTCGTTGGAACTAGTTAACCGCAGGAACAAGCTAACCGAACTTATAACATCGGCCCAGAACACTTTTAACATCGAACGCAAGTCACTATCGACAAGAATCGGCGACCTCGAATCTAAATTCAACATGCTGCCAAAGCTGCTAAAACGGCAGGCCGATCTTCAACAACGTAAAAATGAACTCAGTACAATGGAAGAGTCCATCGAAGCCGGAAAGAAGTCCATAAATGATCTTAAAGGCGCAATAATAACACTATCGGCCCATATTTCTCAGCTTACGGATGCGGCTGCCGAAATCAAACAAAAGGTCGAGCTGCTGTCGCATGCGGGCGCCACCTGCCCACTTTGCGAATCGGAGCTAGGGCCGGAGGGATGTCAGAGGATCGTTGAGAAACTGAATTCGGAGTTTCATAAAGACCTGTCCGAACTGAAAAATGACACGGATTCTGTTTCCTCAAAGAAACTGGAGCTTGCTGCGCTTGAAAAGCAGGTTAGCCAGAACGAGGCCAGGTTCAAGTCCGAGCGCGATTTCACCGGCCAGCAATTGGCAGTGGTAGATAAACAAATCGCAGAAACAAATTCATTGGCGGAGGAGCTGTCCGCTAAAAAAGATGCTCTTCTAACATTGGATGAAAATTTAAAAAATAAGAGCTATGCGCCCGATGCACAGCAATCCCTGGTCTCGGTTGAACGTGAGCTGGCGGAATTGGGATACGATCCTGCCGTTCATTCCAGTGTTAGCCGGCGCAAGAAATCGCTCCAGAATTTTGAACAGCTCTACAAAGAACTGTCGGAGGCCAGGCTGCAGCTTGAGTCACAGCAAAAATCGAAGGCGGATTCGGAGTCAGCAATTTCCCAATTGCAGAAAGAGCTTGAGAGCCTGGCAGCGCAGAGTAATCAAATTGAAGCCGATCTCTCAGCGTTACCTGAAACCGGACGCCAGTTGGAGTTGCTCGAGGCCCAACACAATACTCAGATTACGGCCGAGCGAACCCTGAGAGACAACCTGGCCCAGTTGAAAGAAAATTTGAGGCAGTTGGAGCTTCTGGCTGCGGAGAAAAATGAGAAGGCTGATTCACTGCAGCTTTACCGGGAAGAGGAGGGCTTGTATAGCGAACTGGCCAGAGATTTCAGCAAGAAGGGTATCCAGGCGCTGATCATTGAGGAATCGGTGCCCGAGATAGAGAATGAAGCCAATCTATTACTGGGTAAAATGACCGACAACAGGATGTCTCTCACGCTGGAAACTCAGAGGGATACCAAGAAGGGCCCCACAGTCGAGACGTTGGAGATAAAAATTGCCGATGAGCTGGGCACACGCAGCTACGAAATGTACAGCGGTGGCGAAGCCTTCAGAATCGACCTTGCGTTGCGTATAGCGATATCGAGACTGCTGGTCCGCAGGGCCGGAGCTTCGATGCCAATCTTGATTATAGATGAAGGGTTTGGAACTCAGGATGATTCAGGACTGGAAAAATTGGTAGAGGCTATCAATTCAATACAGGACGATTTTGAAAAATTGTTCGTCATTACGCATTTGGATGAACTCAAAGACAAATTCCCCGTTCTCATCAGTGTATCCAAAACCCCGGACGGCTCTGTGATCACGGTCAATCAATGACTGTAAATCAGTCACTTCGCCGGATTATTATGCGTCATTCACTCCCTTGACAGCTATTTACTACGGCGCTATCCTAAATACATTTAAATGGATGCGTAAATTATCCGATCATCGAAGCAGGAGGAGACTAGCTATGTCTCCTTATTCTTATGATATGAAGCGAGGTATTTGATGGCTGATAAATACGAAATCAATTCACTTGAAAAAGAAGAGTCCTGGCGGCTATTCAGGTATATAGGGGAACTGGTCGAGGGCTTTGATAAATTATCCGGCATCGAGCCGGCGGTGACGATCTATGGGGCTGCTGTTGCCACTCCCGACCAGGCTGATTATCAGAATGCCAAACAGATAGCCTACCTGCTGGGCAAGCAGGGTTTCAATATAATCACAGGTGGGGGACCCGGAATGATGGAAGCCGCCAATTTGGGAGCAAGCGAGGCGGGTGTTAAATCAGTCGGGCTCAATATAGAACTGCCCCAAGAGCAGAAGTGCAATCTCTATACCAATCTCAACATTACTTTTAACCACTTTTTTGTTCGTAAGATAATGCTGGTTAAATACGCCACGGCTTTTGTCATTATGCCCGGCGGACTGGGCACATTGGATGAGTTAACCGAGGTCCTAACGCTGATTCAGACCAATAAAATCAAACCCTTCCCTGTTATCCTCTTTAATTCCAAATTCTGGCACGGTTTTCTCGATTGGCTTCAAATTTCGGTGCTGATTACCAATTATATTTCTGAATCCGACCTGCATCTCTTGCGCCTTTCAGACCAACCATCGGATGTGCAGGATATTGTCAGCAGCTGGTACTTAAAACAGGCCATAGTAGGGCGAAGAGCTATTGATTAACATAGGTTTCTACGGCGCCGATCGTACCGTAACCGGCTCGCGGCACCTGATCAACATCAACGGATACAAATTGCTGCTGGATTGCGGCCTTTTTCAGGGGCGCCGGGCTGAGACTTACGAGCGCAACCTGCACTTTGCCTTCGATCCTAAATCCATCAATTCTGTGATTATCTCCCACGCACACATGGACCACCTGGGAGACCTGCCCAACCTGGTCAAGCAGGGCTTCAGCGGCGATGTTAATTGCACTTCTGCCACACTCGACCTGGCCAACATCATGCTTACGGACTCGGCCAACATCCAGGAAAGCGACATCGAATTCGTAAACAAGGTCCGCCACCGGCACAACGAACCGCCCATGGAACCCCTTTACGATACTGCCGATATACCCCCTACGCTCAAGTTATTCCGCGGTTGTTCTTATGAACGTCCCTTCCGCGTAACAGGCGATGCCCGGATTGTATTCCACGACGCCGGACATATCCTCGGATCGGCAATAACGGTTATTGACGTTAACGACGGCGGCAGGCAACTGTCTATCTGCTATGCCTGCGACCTTGGCCGCAAAGACATGCCGATCATCATGGACCCCTATATTGTGACCGATTCGGATATCCTGATCATTGAGAGTACCTATGGCAACCGGCTGCATACCGACATAAGTAATGTAGCAGAAAGACTGGCAAATGTTATTAACGAGACGGTCTCCAAAGGCGGAAAATTGATCGTACCTTCCTTTGCCCTTGAGAGGACACAGGAGTTGGTCTACTATTTGCACCAGTTAAAACTGGATAAACGGATCCCGGATATAGCGGTCTTCGTCGATAGTCCGCTGGCCATAGACGCAACAGACATCTTCCGGGCACATCCTGAATGCTACGATTCGCAAACTGCTGAGTTCCTGAGAACTGTGGAAGATCCCTTCGGCTTTCGAGGGTTAAGATATGTGGCGTCAGTCGAGGAATCGAAAAAACTCAACGACATCAAGACACCTGTTATGATCATAGCCGGATCGGGTATGGCCGAAGCCGGGCGTGTTCTGCATCACCTAAAGAATAATATCGGTAATCCCAACAACACCGTGTTAATCGTAGGATGGCAGGCCGAAAATACTCTCGGACGAAAAATTGCCGAAAAGTGGCCGGAAGTACCGATATATGGTGAGAAATATAAATTACGCTGCCGCGTGGAGGTGTTTAATGAGTTCAGCGCTCACGCCGACCGCAACGACCTGATCAATTGGACAAGTGCCGGTAAAAACAGGTGGCAAAAGGTTTTTGTGGTCCATGGAGAAGAATCGGCGGCGCTTTCCCTGGCCGATGCTTTTAGAGAGATTGGATTAAAAGATGTGGTCGTGCCGGAATTCGGGCAGAACTTCGAAATATAGCTGTACTTTTATGGCCGTTATTTAACTCCTATGATTGAATTTGTTCGCGGCGATTTTCAGGATTTGCGTGACCCCTGGGAACGAATTTATAAAAATTCTGATTCCAGGCTTTTGTTTTCCTCGCCCAGCTGGTCCGAATTATGGTGGAAGCATTTCGGCACAGATAGCGACCTGCACCTGGGCGCAATCATGGAAAACGGCTCTGCTATAGGCTTAGCTCCACTCATGATAAAAGACGGGATATTGCATTTCATAGGCAGCGACAACGTGTGTGATTTCCTGGATTTCCCGGTCGAATCAGGCAAGGAAAATGTCTTTTTCGATGCCCTGCTGGAGCATTTTACTGCATCAGAAATAGGTTCAATAGACCTGACGCCGGTGCTGCCCGATTCCAATGTAAGGCGCTTTTTAACAGACCGTGCGCAGGAGCGGGGCCTAACGGTATCCTGTTCACCGGACGATGTGACCGTAGCCATGGACCTTCCCGAGGATTTGGCCTCCTATCTAGCGTTATTAAGCGGCAAACAAAGGCATGAAATACTCCGGAAGGAACGAAGGTTAAACGAGGAAGGAGAAATAGTCTACCGCACAACTGAAAAAGCCACCAGGGAGGAGATCGATACCTTCCTGCGCTTCTTTCGTGAGAGCCGGGAGGACAAGAATAAGTTCCTCACCGATGAGATGGAAGTATTTTTCAGAGCTATAATAGATATGGCTGAGGCGGATAATATGCTGCAGTTGGGGATACTGGAACTTAATAAAGTTCAGGTGGCGGTTACACTTTGTTTCACCTATCAAAATGATATGTACCTGTATAATAGCGGCTACAACCCTGATTACCGGCCTCTCAGCATCGGCGTGCTATCCAAATATTTCTGCATAAAGAGCAGTATCGAGAATAGAAAACGGCGATTCGACTTCCTTAAAGGGGCCGAAAAATATAAGTTTCACCTGGGCGGCAATGAGATCCAGCTTTTTAGATGTATAATTAACAAATAGTTAAATCGCTATCTGGAAGATCTATTGGAAGATACATTACGCATAGCTATACTCAGTTTGCACACCTGCCCTCTCAATAGGCCGGGAAGCCGCTACACAGGCGGCATGAATATTTACATACAAAACCTGGCTCAAGAGCTCGCCAGGCGCGGCCATTCGGTCGATATATATACTTGTTCTCACCCGGATGATGATTTGTGCAATTTAGTCGTCGGAAGCGATAACCTTCGATTAATTCACATCGAATCGCCTGATTACAGCTTGATTTCGGAAGAAACGCTTGGCAATCATATTGCGATGCTTAGCGATTCCATAGATTCATTTTGCCTTGAGCAAAATAAACATTATGACTTGATTCACAGCCACTACTGGTTATCCGGTATAGTCGGGAGCAAATTAAAGCAGAAATGGTGTGTACCTCACATTACCATGTTTCATACCCTCGGCGCTGTTAAAAACAGCCTGGGTCTGGGAATACTTGAGCCTGAATACAGGATTTTAAATGAACAGGTAATCATAAAGAACGCCGACCTTATTGTTGCTTCCACCCAGAAAGAAAAACGCGAGCTGGTCAATAGATACAGCGCCGACCCGGCAAGGATTGAAGTTGTGCCCTGCGGCATTAATGCCGCGCTCTTTCACCCTGTAGACAAAGAGGTAGCCAGACAAATGTGCGGGCTGGCCCCCAAAAAAACGGCCCTGTTTGTTGGGAGGCTGGACCCGCTTAAGGCGCTCGGCAATTTATTGGAGGCGATCTCTCCTCTAAAGTCGCGTGATGATTTCCAACTGGTTGTAGTTGGCGGCAATGATCACGGGGTCGATTTTAAGGCTATCATGGATGCTGCCTGTGATTATGAAGTCAGCCACAGCGTCAATTTTATCGGCTCGGTTCCACATGAACGTATGCATCTGTATTACAACGCCGCTGATTTTTGCGTTATACCTTCGTATTACGAGAGCTTCGGCCTGGTAGCCCTGGAATCGCTGGCCTGCGGCACGCCGGTTATAGCTACAGATGTCGGTGAAATCCGCGATATAGCCGGGATATGCCAATCTTGCAGAATAATCAAAGGAAATACACCATCTGAATTATCCATGAATATCACTGCCATGTTGGACAGGATAGGAAACAAGAAGAATGGATACAGCAAACTGGTCGACCACTACGGCTGGGGCCACGTGGCTGACCGGATACTCCAACAATATAAGGCAGTTATTGACAGAAACGCAGAGTATACGCAGCAGCGTTGCTCATACAAATCTTGATCCCAGAATCCACATTCGAGGTATTACAACAATGAAAGAGCAATATTACGCTATGATTATAGCCCCGCATCCGGATGACTCCGAATTCGCTATTGCCGGCACAGTAGCGAAATGGATAAAGCAGGGTAAAAAGGTCATTTACGTTATCTGTACCAATGGCAACAAGGGTACAGACGATCCCGAAATGACACCATCGAAACTGGCTGAAATAAGGAGAAAGGAAGAGCTGGAGGCAGCTAAAACCCTGGGAGTACAGGAGGTCATATTCCTGGATCATGACGACCAGTCGCTGGAAGATACCCCAGAATTTCGCAAGGAGCTCGTCAAGGTTATACGTACTTACCGGCCTGAGTTGGTAGCTGCACCCGACCCGTACCGAAAATACGTGTGGCACCGAGACCACAGAATCACAGGGCAGGTCGTCCTCGATGCTGTTTTCCCCTTTGCTCGCGATCGTTTGGCCTACCCGGACCTGCTGGAGGCCGGATTTCAGCCTCATAAGGTGAAAGAGCTGCTTTTCTGGGCCGCAGATAAACAGAATTTTTTCAGCGATGTTTCGGACACTTTTGACCTTAAAATGGCCGCACTGGCCTGCCACAAGAGCCAGGTGAGTAAATTCTCGAAGGAATGGAGCGAAGGATTCAAGTTCTTGCACGCACAGAGGGCTAAGTGCAAGGGATATGAGCTGGCTGAGTCCTTCTACAGGGTAGAACTGCCAGGATAAAATACGTCGCACATGAAATAAATGAAAAGGGCCGGATTTTATCCGGCCCTTTTTTGTCCGTCTAAACTCCTTGTGCTAACCTTTGCCGATTTTAAACATCTTGGTCCCACATGTTGGACACAGGCCCTGGCTTGCCGGTTTACCATTCTTCATGGTAATAGACTTAGGATTCTTCATTTCCTTCTTAGCCCGGCATTTCATGCAATACGCTTGCATCTGCAACAACCCCCCTTAAATAAATTAATTTATGAAGCATAGGGTATGCAAGCCTGGCTGTCAATGAAAATCCCTATCTATTTAATGTCATTTCACATATGACCAGTACCAAAGTCCCATGCGGGCATATACTAAAGGCCCATTCGTATTTATTGCTCAGGCTGACCACTTCTCTGCCAGGTCACCAGCAAAGGGCAACTTGAATTTTACGCCCTGGTAAGCCTTGATCATAAGAACTATCCAAAGTACTACCTCAAGGATCCAGATGATCGCACCCAGGACCCATCCCAAAATCGGAATCCAGGCTAAAATAATATACAAAATTGTTAGGGCGCCGAACGTGATAATGGACTGCATAGCATGGAATTTTACAAATTTACTTTCCTTTTCGATCAGGAAGAAAATCAGGCCTGTGACCCATCCCAGAACATAGCTGAGCAACGCCGCCACATTTTCTTCCATACCAGTAGATGATTTCGCCATTTACCAACCTCCTCGTCTTTTATTTTAAATAGGATATCCGCCTGTGCATGCAAGTATCAAAATATCAAAGCTCTCTAAAATCAACCGTGATAGGCTCAAACGGTTGCGGTTAAACCTTTTTTTGGGCCCTGAAAAGCAAAATTAGCAGCCCGGCCACGATTAGAGCCCCTGCCAATATAACGGCAACAGCCCACTGAGGAAAACCATCCGGAAATGCGGACTTGTCTCCGTCCGCAGATTGCGGGGCCAGCACTGTATGGAAAGTGAATGCAGAGCCCGCATCGCTTAAAACAGGTTCCACAGCCCTGACCTGCCAGTAGTAGCCCGTATCATATTCCAGAGAGCCCTTTACGGAGTAGGCGGTTGTCGATGCAAAATCATCCACAATGACATCGTGTAGCTGAGCGTCCTTCGCCAGAATGAACTGATATTTGGTCGTTCCCTGATAGCTCGACCAACTGAAAGATATCGGCTTTACCGGATACTGTGTGCTGCCGTCGGCGGGGGTGAAAGCCCGAATTGTATAGCTATCATCATCGGTGTTATAGCCCTGCTCCACAGTGAAAGATTTTGTATCGGACCAGGGGCTGTCAATATACTGTCCGCTGGCAGCCTGCACACTCCTCACCCTCCAGTAATACGTATGTCCCGCCTCGAGGCTGCCGGGTGGCATCCAAAATGCCGGTGAGGGGGAATCGGAGGTATCCATGGCCCCTAAGTCGAATACCTTCAAAGTAAATGCGGAGTCCCTGGCTATTTGTACCTGATATTTTCTGGAAAGATAGTAGTCCTTCCAGGAAAAGTCCACTTGAGCGTTCCTGCCCGTGACAGGATCGCTGCTGATAATGTTTCCTTTGTTGGCCCCCGAAATATCGACATATAAAGTGGCGTATGCATTTCTGGTACCGGCGTTGTTCGAAGCAGTAATTTTATAAATAGTCGAAGAGGACGGCGCAACGTTCGCTTGTCCCGCAGGAGCCACATCGCCGATAGCTTGATCGATGCTGACAGATACTGCGTTGGTTGTTTGCCAGCTTAACATTGCTGAAGCCCCTGCGCTGATGGTGGAAGGCGATACTGCAAAATTGAGGATCTCAGGCAAATTATCGCCTTGCGAAGCCTTGGCAAAGGCCGGGGTGCCGGACAGGCCCGCCAGTCCCGCGGCAACCATAAACAGTAAACCTATTAATATTATTCCTATTGTTTTCACTTTACTTTCCACCGAACCCCTAAATACCACTATATATCGTTTTTAGAAATAGTTAAATCCGGTGATCTTTACCTATCTTAACCAGGAAATCATGGTAGGTTGTGAGATGCAACAAAACCCTGGCGGCCCGTTTACCTGAGGTATAGTCGTAATGATCTCCTATCAGCTTTACCTGCTCCTCCGTAAAAGTGGTAGTAATTACGGGCTTTTTATAGCTGTCGATCCACTGGTCCACCAGCGCATTGAGAAGCCCAATAATAAATGAGTTGATAATCTCCGCCCTGGTGCGCCCACTTTCTCCTCTTTGACCTTTGGCATTGGCCAACTCAAGGATATCATCGACAACATCATCTTTGAGGTTACCTGAACGCCTGGCCTCTACTAACACATCCGAGAGTGCTCCAACTTGGGCAAGATCCTGTATACCCATGAAAAGCGCCAGCATATTTATCAATTGCCTGACGGCGGACTGCATCTTATTAAAGTCCGGCGATTTTACATCCTCTATTATTGGGATTATGACCCTCATCGCTTCTATCCGTTGGGTCACCTGCTCGGGCTTCATTTTTTCTTCCTGCTGCGAGCGCTGTTGCATAAGCAGGTTGCTGAAAAGCGTGAACCCACCGAACCCCATGAAAATAAGAGAGTCAACAGTATCAAGTTCCAGCAGTCTTAGCGGCGCAATCATGTAGGCAACAAAATTCCTGTCGCCGGCAGGATCTACGGGATTCTGGCGGCTCCATCTGGGAGGGAATATCTTATCCAATTCCTCAATCGTTTTATCTGGGAGTTTGACCACGTTCAGCCCACCCTCCTCACAAGCCTGAGCGCACAATACGCCATAGCTGCCGCCCGGTGTAATAATTGCTACATTGTGTCCCCTGGGCATGGGCTGCGTCAAAAAGCCTATGGCTATATCCAGCATTTCTTCGGGATCCTCTACTCGTATAGCGCCCATTTTTTTAAAGGCGACATCGTAGACGGCATCGCTTCCCGCTAGGGCACCCGAGTGCGATTTAATGGCCCTGGCGGCCACTTCGGTTTTCCCGGGCTTCAAAATTATTACCGGCTTTATGGGAGTGACCTTTTTCACGACGTCCATGAATCTTACGCCATCGTTGAGGCCCTCGATGTAGGCCATTATCACCTTAACCTGAGGATCTTTGCCGAAATACTCGATGTAGTCCTCTATCTGCACATCAGCGGCACAACCACAGCTCACATAGCGATGAAAACCTAATCCACGCTCGTACCCCGCTACCACAACAGCAGCTCCCACGTTACCGCCCTGTGAAACGAAGGCAAGCTGCCCGTCTCGCACCAGCAAGGGCATCATAAAGGCAGCCAGCGAAGATGATGCGCTCCAATAGCCCATGCAGTTGGGACCGATAAACCTTATGTTGCCCTTGCGGGCAATGCTTAAAACCTCATCCTGAAGTTTCTTACCTTCCGGCCCGACTTCAGCAAAACCCGCCGAGATAATGACAGCCGACCTGACGCCTTTTTGCACGCAGTCTTCCATGGCCGCTGCTACACGTTCAGCAGGAATAGTAAACACGGCCAGATCAACCTGCCCCGGTATATCCGTCACCTTTTTGTATGCCTTGAGTCCCTGTATCCGGTCCTCATGCCCATTAACGGGGTAGATCGGCCCCCTATATGTTTGCATCAGGCTGGTGATGGTTGAAAAACCCCATTTATTGGTGTTATTGGTGGCTCCAATATGTGCCACGGATTGGGGATTAAAAAGCGGATCCAGTTCTTTTAAAATATCGGTATTCATATTATTACGCCGTAAAAATTCTGCCGATTATATAAAACCCTGCCTAACAATAAAAAAATGCCTTGAGTCTCAAAGCACGATGATATATAATAACATTCCAACAGGTGCTATTCAAACTGGAAGAAGCTCAGATAATATTTTCCATATGATCATCTTCTCTGCATAATAATTCTCAGGTTAAAGGAGTTTAATAATGATAAAAACACGCATGACCGAGCTTTTCGGATGCAAGCACCCCATCATGCTGGCTGGCATGAACTGGGTTACCACACCCGCCCTGGTGGCAGCCGTATGCAATGCCGGCGGCCTGGGCATATTTGCCACAGCCAGATGCACGCCCGAAGAAACCAGGAAATATATCCGCGAAATCAGGAGCCTCACGGACAAACCCTTCGGCATTAATCAGCTTCTGATTTTGGGGCAAGTGGCGCAGGATACCATCCAGGTAGCTATCGAAGAAAAAGTACCCGTAATCAACTACACCCTGGGAAAGCCATGGTTCATCGACCAGGTGCATGCCTACGGAGGAAAGGTCATCGGGACCACAGCCTTCGTAAAACACGCCATCAAAGCGGAACAACTGGGGTGCGACGCTATCGTGGTGACGGGGGCCGAAGCCGCAGCCCACGGCGAAGAGGCAACCACCCTGGTCATGCTGCCCATCGTCGCCAGCAAGGTCAAAATACCCATTATATCGGCTGGTGGTTACAGCGACGGAAGGGGACTGGCGGCAGCCCTGGCGCTGGGCGCCAGCGCTATTTCCATGGGGACACGCTTTGCCCTTACTAAAGAAAGCATTGTGCATGATGCTTTCAAACAGCTCTGTCTTCAGGCTTCTGAAAACGATACCATAGTCAGCGACAAATTCGACGGCATGCGCGGTCGTGCACTGAAAACGCCGGTGACCAAAAAGATAGCCAAAGGTGGTTTCCCCGTAGCGGACGCCTTCAGAGGCGCTTATGATATCAAAGCTATGCTGAACCTTAACTGGTTCCAGTTCATGGGCATGGGTTTCAAAATGATGGCCTCCGACGAGGACCATCCTATGTGGGTGCTGGCCCGCCAGGCGGCAGGCAACCTCCGCCATACCAAGGCCCTCTACAATGGCGATACTAAAGAGGGCATCTTCTTCGCAGGTCAGGTCATCGGCTCCTGCAAAGATCTGCCGAGTGCCGCTGAACTTATCGACAGGGTCGTGGCCGAGGCCGAAGCAACCGTAAGAAAGAACAATTCTATGCTGGCCTGATTTCAGAAAGCAATCGGACAATAAAGATAGGGAGCACTGCACCGGCGCTCCCTGTTTATTAACTACTCCATAAACTAAACGGTATGATAGCGTTTCCCGGCTTTGCCCAGCAGCTCCTCCGCCTGCTTGACCATCCCCTCCACCAATTCCTTGCAGCTTACGACATTATGGATCAGGCCAATGGACTGTCCTACCGGAAGCAATCCGGCCTGTATATCTCCTTCGTCCCAGATCGCCGTTTGTCTCAGGCCCATGAGAAGAGGGGCAATTTCCTCAAGCTTGGCATGCCTGGACTCCATTTCCAGTATATTTTTGATCACTTCGTTTTTCATGGCCCGGCCCTGCAATTCAATAGTTTTCCCATATAGGACCGTATCGAATTCCTGCCGTGCCACCAACTCATCTTTAACTTTGGAGTTCATGTGGCATTCCTTAGTGGCCATAAACCTTGACGCCATCATAACACCCTCAGCGCCCAGCATAAGCGCAGCCGCCAGCCCCCTGCCGTCGGCGATACCTCCCGTAGTAATAACTGGTATTTTGATAGATTCGGACATGCGGGGCGTAAGCACCATCGTAGTCACATCATCATTAAGAGGATGTCCCCCTTCTTCGACCCCGGCAGCTATCACTGCATCATAGCCGGCATGCTCTGCATGTATGGCATGTCTGACTGAGCCGACTTTATGTATGAGCTTGGTACCTGCATCGTGTATACGTTTGACCGCGTCGGGGCCGAAGAATTTATCCACCGGCGCACCGGAGATTTCAAAAGCCGCTACTTTCTCCGCCAGGCAGGCGTCCAGCCAGCCGTTGTACATCTCCTTGGTAATTCGAAAAGAAGGCAGAAGAGACAGGTTTACAGAAAACGGTTTATCGGTCATCTCACGGGTTTTCCTGATGGCCTGGCGTAACTCCTCGCCCGAGTTGTAGTTGGCAGCGGTTATATTGCCCAGCGCACCCGCATTGCAGACTGCAGCACATAGCTCCGGCTTGCACAACCACATCATCCCTCCGCACATAACGGGATATTTGATACCAAATAGCTCGGTCATCCTGGTTTGCATTACAACCTCCAAACAATTTATAACAATTTGTGATATTATAACATGGCAAAACTTAAAGAAACCTTCAGGATAAGGACTTTAAACCGGCTCTTATGATACAGGATTTTTCATTGACAATGAATTTGGTTTCTGAGAATATTACGCTTCAATCAAATATAACAAGTAACGGAGGTTCCCGGCTATGAAGACAAGAATTACTGAGCTCCTCGGAATAAAGCATCCCATCGTACTTTCCGGCATGGCTTTTGTCAGCCTGCCTGAGCTGGTGGCGGCTGTCAGCAACGCCGGAGGACTGGGCATTTTCAATAGTGTGGCCAACACGCCGGATCAGCTAAAAGGGATTATACAGCAAATAAAGTCGCTGACCGACAAGCCTTTTGCTATCAACGCTACGCTCATATTTCCCAACGGCAAGGAAAACGCGGAGGTTGCAATAGCTGAAAAGGCGCCTATCATCAATTTCGCCCTTGGTAAAGGCGATTGGATCATTAAGGGCGCTCATGCCTATGGAGGCAAGGTCATATCCACCGTAGCTACCGAACGCCACGCCATTAGAGCGGCCGAACAGGGAGCGGATGCCTTAATCGTCACCGGCCATGAAGCCGCCGCACACGGCAGCGATGTCGGGGGCCTGGTTCTGCTTCCGCAGATCGCCAGTAAGGTGAAAATCCCCATAATCTCGGCGGGCGGCTATTGCGATGGACGTGGATTGGCGGCAGCTCTGGCCCTGGGCGCCGATGCTATTGCCATGGGCACGCGCTTTGTGTTAACCCAGGAATGCGCCGTGCATCCTCATATCAAACAGGTAGCCTTGAAAACCACTATGGAAGAGACCATTTATTCAGCTGGCATCGACGGCCTCCCCGGCCGTTGGTACAGCAATAAACGCGCATTGGAAATGGCCAAGGGCAAAACCTCTTACATAGAGGCTATGAAAGCTGGATGGGCGCTGCGCAAGCAGGTTGACATCCCCATCTGGAAATTGCTGTTAGGCAGCCTTCAGAAGAGGGGCGTCACAGAGCTGGCCCAGCAAGCCATAGGCATTGATGCGCTGGGTAAAACGTTGAATGAAGGAGATCTCGAAAACGGGGTTGTGCCGTTCGGTCAGGTGGTCGGCCGCATCGAAAGCCTGGCTACCTGCAGAGAGGTCATCGAAGGCATTGTTGCTGAAGCGGAAGCGGTAATCAGGTCCCTTCAGACCAGGTTGTAGTGAAAAGTGCAGCCTCTTCTCTTTATTAAGGATTGGCTGCCGTTCGATCGTATTTATCGAATATGTTAATATTGTATTGACTGGAATACCCTTAATCTATACTTAATAATAACAAGGAGCTCAGAATGGTGATGGGTTTGGATGGCAAGAGCATCGAGAAGTACTCGGTTACAGTTGCTCTCAAAGATGGTTCCAGTTTGATCCTTCGCCCCATTCAGTTGTCCGACGAGGAGAACCTTCTGGCGCTCTTTAACCGTTTAAGCAAGCAGACCATGTACCTGCGCTTCCATCATGTCCTTAATAACATCACACGTGAGGAAGCACACCGGTTCTGTGCCGTAGACTACTTCAATACCTTTGCCCTGGTGGGCACCCTAGGTGAAGATGAAGATGAGAAGATAATTGCGGTGGGGCACTATGCCCGTCAGCCCGGAGCCGAAAGGGCTCAAATCGCTTTCGAAGTGGAAGATAAATATCAGGGCCTCGGGATCGGAACACACCTGTTGGACCAGCTTGCCAACGTGGCCAGGGACAAGGGCATCACTACCTTCGAGGCTGAGGTGCTGGCCGAGAACAAAGACATGATGAACATCTTGATCAACAGCGGCTTCAAGATGCACCGCATGTACCAGGGATCGACCTACGTAGGTATACTCGATCTGGCACCGAATGAAATAGTGGAGCAGAAATCCTTCGAGCGCGAGCGGGTATCTTCAGTAGCATCTCTGCGGGCGTTCCTTAATCCAAAATCGGTTGCCGTTATAGGTGCTTCACGGCGGCGTAATACCATCGGCAATTTTGTTTTCCGCAATCTCATTCAGCAGGATTTTAAGGGCGTTGTATATCCGGTCAACCCCTTCGCCGACGTCATTGCAGCGGTAAAGGCGTACCCCTCTGTATTGGCCATCCCGGGCGATGTCGACCTTGCCATCATCTCGGTCCCGCAGGAACATGTGCAGCAGGTCGCCGAGGAATGTGCCCGCAAAGGTGTCAAGGGCATGATCGTTATGACCTCGGGATTTTCCGATGCAGGGCCGGAAGGCGCCGAAAGTGAACACAAGCTTTTAAAGACCGTGCGCAGCTACGGCATACGCATGCTGGGGCCGAATTGCATGGGCATTATAAATGCCAATCCCGATATAAACCTTAACGCCACCTTTTCCAGCGTTTTCCCTCCTCACGGGACCATTGCTTTCGCCTCTGAAAGCGGCGTGCTGGGCTCGGCCATCCTAATGTATGCTACGAACCTGAACATCGGCCTCTCTACCTTCGTCAGTATCGGCAACAGGTCCGACATATCCAGTAACGAGCTACTGCAATATTGGGAAGGCGACTCTGATACTAACGTCGTGCTGCTTTACCTGGAATCATTCGGCAACCCCAGGAAGTTCACCAGGGTCGCACGCAGCATAACATCCAAAAAACCTGTCGTGGCGGTGACTGGCGATCGCATTGCACATCAGATCAGGTCCATCACCTCGCAGACCGGCGCCATGGCCTCGGACCAGGCCGCTACCGACGCCCTTTTCAAACAGGCGGGTATATTGCGTGTTAACACCCTGGCAGATCTTTTCGATACCGGCAGCTTGCTTGCCAATCAACCGCTGCCGGCCGGCAACAGGGTTGCGATCATCTCCAACGCCGGGGGACCGGCCTTGCTAACGGCCGACGCCTGTAAGATAAAGGGCCTGGATATTTCAGCGCTGTCAGAAGAGACACTGGCCAGGCTGACCACCATCCTCTCGCCCAAGGCCATTATTTCCAATCCCATTGATACGTCACCGGAATATACTATCGACCAGTACAGGGAAGCGCTCCGGTTGCTTCTGGATGACGAAAACGTAGATATAGTCATTGCCATTTTTATCCCGCCGATACTGGAGCTTTCCGACGAATTTGCTTCAGTTATTCGTGAAATTGCCCCGCTTTACCGACACTTCGGCAAGCCGTTGATAACCTCTTTTCTCGGCCTGAGCGGTGAGAGGGTTGAGCTGGGTTCCAAGGAAAAAGGATATGTCCCTTCGTTTGCCTTTCCCGAGGCAATGGCCGGTGCATTGTCACGGGCGCTTGAATTCAGTCAGAGGCTGAAAAAACCCGTAGGTAAAATCCCTGAGTTTCCCGATATAGACAAGGAGCGCGCTGAATACCTTATAAAGTCGGCCCTCGAGAAATCGGACAACAACCAGGTGTGGCTGAATGCCGGGCTGATTACGGGCCTGCTTGAATGCTACGGAATAAAAATGGTCACGCTGAAGCTGGCTACGACAGCAGCGGAAGCTGTCGAAGCAGCCAAGGAAATAGGCTGCCCGGTAGCCGTCAAAATTCTCTCGTCTGCGGTCTCGCAAAAGATGGAACTGGAAAGCGTCATACTAGATTGCCGGGCAGGGAACGAGGTTGAGGAAGCATTTAACCGTATAAGCGGTAATATGGAAAGCATTGGCAAGAAAGAGCAAATGGACGGGGTAATCGTTCAAAAAATGGTGCAGGGAGGCATCGAGGTCATCGTCGGCGTCACACAACACCCAGCCTTCGGCCCTCTGATCATGTTCGGCCTGGGAGGCATATATACGGAATTGCTCAAAGACGTAACCTTTAATATCAACCCGCTCACAGATATCGATGCACACGAGATGCTCAGAGCAGTCAAAGCCTATCAGATGCTGGAAGGGTGGAAAGGCTCAAAGCGCGCCGATATTGAAGCCATAGAGGAGTTGCTGCTGCGTGTCTCCACCATGATCGTAAACCATCCTCAAATAGTGGAAATGGACCTCAATCCGGTCAAGGTATTGCCGGAAGGCAACGGATACCAGGTTATCGACAGCCGTATCCTGATAAGTGCTTATACCGAATAGCGTTAATAGGTAGAAACGTTCATTTCTTCCATCTTGCCGGTAACCATAAAGACGACCCGCTCGCAAATATTGGTTACCCTATCCCCGGTCCGCTCCAGGTTATGGGCCGCCCACATCAGCCTGGTGGCACGTGTAATGCTGCGCGGGTCTTCCATCATAAAGGTCAGCAATTCGCGAAATACCTGGTCGTAAAGATTGTCTATCTCGTCATCTTCGGCAACAATTTTCCTGGCAACGTCGGCGTCGTGTGCAATAAAGGCATCCAGGCTTCTGTGAAGCATGTTTATAGTCTTTTCATTCATGCGCGGCAGGTCTATTAACGGCTTCAAAGGAGGCTCATTCCCTATCATTACGGCTATTTTAGCGTTGCCGGCGGCGTGATCGGCCATGCGTTCGAGATCGGTGACAATGGAGAGTGTAGCAAGCAATATCCTCAAATCGCTGGCCATGGGCGCCTGGGTAGCGATTAAATCGAGAGCCCTTTCTTCTATTTCAAAACGTTTTTTATCCACATTGGCATCATCCGCCACCACTTTGGCGGCCAATTCCAGATCACGGTTTCTCAAGGCCTGCATGGACCGGTCAAGGGCTTTTTCCACCATGCTGCCCATAACCAGGACTTCATCCTGTATCTCACGTAGATTCCTCTGGTATGTCTCCCTGGGCATGTGAACCTCCTTTAACCGAAGCGCCCGGTTATATAGTCCTCCGTCCTCTTGTCATGTGGTACGCTGAACAATTCCTTGGTAGGCGCAAATTCTATCAACTCCCCCAGCAAAAGGAAACCCGTGCAGTCAGAAACCCGGGCTGCCTGCTGCATATTATGTGTCACTATAACGACCGTATAGTCTTTTTTAATCTCCAACATCAGTTCCTCGATTTTCAACGTCGAGATTGGATCCAGGGCTGAGCACGGTTCATCCATCAATAATATTTCCGGCTCTATGGCGATAGCGCGTGCAATGCACAGGCGCTGCTGCTGGCCGCCCGATAAGGAAGCTCCGGACCGGTTAAGCTTGTTCTTCACTTCCTCCCACAGGGCAGCCTTCTTCAGGCTGTGCACTACCAAATCCTGTAGCTCGCCTTTTCTGTACCATAGACGCGTCAGGTTTATCCCTGAAGCCACATTATCGAAAATCGACATGGTCGGGAAGGCTGTGGGTTTCTGAAATACCATACCAATGCGGCGGCGTATGGTAACAGCATCCACTTCTCTCCCATAAATATCCGAACCATCCAATAAAACCTGGCCGGAGACCTTCCCCCCATCGGAAACTTCGTGCATCCTGTTCATGCAGCGAATAAGAGTAGATTTACCACACCCTGATGGACCGATAAGGGCGGTGATGGCCTGAGCTTTGATTTTCATACTTATGTCATTAACAGCTTTCGCTTTGCCATACCACGCGCTAAGCTTCACCACCTCCAATATATACTTTGTATTGCCTTGAGCGCCTATCACCCTTTCCGGTGCGGCCTGGCCGGTAGTATTATTCGTTAATTCGTACAGCATAGGGTTATATAATTCCTCTCATTTATTCCGGCTAATTACATTGATTTTCGCCTGCTGACTGAGCGAACTACGATATTTATGCCCAGCACCAGAATCATTAGTAAAAATGCAGCCGCCCACGCCTGCTGCTGCCAGTCCGGATAGGGCGACAAAGCATAGCGATATATCTGCAAAGGCAACGCCCCGATAGGTTGTAGAAGCCCCTGAACGCCGAAGGCGCTGCCTAAAGCCGTGAAGATCAGTGGAGCGGTTTCACCTGCTATACGTGCGACAGCCAGCACAATACCCGTGATTATTCCGGTAAGGGCCCCCGGCACCACCACTCCCAGCACTGCCCTCCAGCGGTTGATGCCCAGGGCCAGGGCGGCTTCCCGCATTGAATTCGGCACTAACCGCATCGCTTCCTCAGCCGTACGTGCTACTACAGGGATCATTATTATTGCCAGTGCAACGCCAGCCGACAGTGCCGAGTAGGTGTGCATGGGGCGCACCAGTATGGCATAGGCAAACACGCCCACCACAATCGAGGGTACACCGGCCAGGACATCAGCTATAAACCTGACGACGGATGCAACAGCCGGGGAGCCGAACTCGGCCAAATATATTCCGGCCATCAGTCCTATCGGCAAGGCGATGACGGAAGCCAGACCCACCAGGATGAAAGTGCCGTAAATTTCATCCCTCATACCTCCGCCGATCTCTCCCACCGGCTTGGATGTATGAGTCAGGAAGTCCACATTCAAATAGTTAGCGCCCTTGGCAACAGTATAGCCGACTATCAAGGCGAGGATCAGGATGCACAACCCCACCGCACACCCACACAGAATCAGCATTATGCGGTTGGTCCATTTACGCCTTACACGACCGGCTTCAGACATGCACCTATTCTCCTGTAGCCTTGACCGATATCATGCGCCACACCATCAGCCGGGCAATAATATTCACCAGCAAGGTAATGCCAAAAAGTACCAGTGCCAACTCCACCAAGCTGCCGATGTAAATATCTCCTGAGGCTTCGCTGAACTCGCTGGCTATTTTGCTGGCTATGGTGACGCCCGGTGAAAACAATGATGACGTTAATGCATACGAGTTACCGATGACCATGGTAACCGCCATCGTCTCTCCCAGAGCACGACCCAATCCCAAAATTACTGCGCCCAGCAGCCCCGAACGGCAATATGGCAGCACCGTCCTGTAAATCGTCTCCCAGCGCGTAGCCCCCAAGGCATACATAGCCTCACGTTGAGTTACGGGTACGGCGCGCATTACGTCGCGGCTGACAGCCGTAATAATAGGAACGACCATCACCGCCAGGATAATCCCAGCCGCCAGAAAGCCCAGGCCAAAGAGCGGCCCTTGAAACAGCGGAAGAAATCCCAGATGACTCCCCAGCCAGCTTTCGATAGGGCTCCTGATAAAAGGCACCAGCACAAAAAGCCCCCATAAGCCGATGATCACGCTGGGTATGGCAGCCAGCATCTCGATGAGAAAGGAACAAGGTTCCCTTATCCAGGCCGGAGCCAGTTCGGATAAAAATACCGCCGAACCAATACTGATGGGAACGGCAATAATGAGTGCAATTATTGAGCTCAGCAGTGTCCCGTAAATGGCTGGAAGAGCACCGAACACCTCCTTAACAGGGTCCCAGTCCAGGCTCGTCAGGAAGGATACCCCGAATTTCTGGATGGCCGGCCAAGCACTAATATTAAGTACAATCAGCAGGGCTACTAGAGATACAGCGATAATAAGGGCAAAAATAAAGGTCAAATAAAGGAAAATTTTATCACCCAAACGTCCGCGCCGGCCGCTCCAGTCCTTCACCGCTATGGAGGATGTAGTCCCCGAATCACTGCACTTCATTTACTATCCAGTTTTTTATTATAGCTCACGTAAACGGAAGCTGCAGGAGAGTAAATTCACCTGCATCCCCCGGTTGATTTAATCCTTAAAACTTAGCGTGTTATCAGTGGTTGGCCCTGATAATTGATGGAAAGTATCTCATTTTCAGTCTTGGTAACAGCATCGGGTGAAAGGCTGGCATAAGTTAGGGCCTGGTTATACTGCTGGCCGTCGTGAATTGCCCACCACAGCATCTTGGTCAGCGCCTCACCCTTGGCCTTATCAGTTTGATTAGCATAGGCCAGTATCCAGGTGAAACCTACGATGGGATAAGCATCCGGATTGCTTGAATTGGTCAGCATTACTTTCATATCGTCAGGCAGCGTAACGCCAACGGCAGCAGCAGTTGTGGCCACCAGCGAAGGCTCGATGTAGTTGCCAGCTGCGTTTTTAAGCTTGGCCCAGGGTATTTTATTCTGGGTCGCGTAGGCTAGCTCAACATAACCTATGGCACCCGGCACCTGCTGCACCTGTCCGGCTACGCCTGCACTACCCTGACCACCTATATCGCCGGGCCATTTCACGGCAGTTGCATTGCCTATCTGACTGCTCCAGTCAGGGCTAACCTTGGAAAGATAGTTCGTGAATATATACGTGGTACCCGAGCCGTCAGAACGATGAACCACCGCAATGGCTGTTGCCGGCAATTTGAAGTCCGGGTTAAGGGCTGTAATGGCAGGGTCGTTCCATTTGGTTATTTTCTTCAGGTAGATATTGGCCAGTACATCTCCGGTCAACTTTAACTGTCCGGAACCGATTCCTGCCAGGTTATAGCATATGGCGACCGCGCCGCTGGTCATAGGTATGTGAAGTATATGCCCGTATTTGGCTTCTGCTGTTGCTGTCTGGTTGTCGGTCATAATCCCGTCGCTGGCGCCGAAATCGACGGTGCCCTGAGTGATCTGGCTGATGCCGCCTCCTGAGCCGATGGGCTGATAGTTGATCTTAACACCGGTCAGTTTATAGTACTCATCAAACCACTTGCTATATAACGGGGCGGGAAAAGTAGCTCCGGCTCCGGTGAGGTTTACAGCTTGGGCCGGGCTCGAAGGTTGATTTACTGACGGCGCTGTCGACGGAGCAGTCGGACTGCAGCTTGCCAGGACCGCTGCCGCCAGTAGAAGCGCCGCAAGGGTTACCAACCATTTTTTCACAATACGCAAATTGTTGTCTCCTTTTTATATATTTCTCTATCGTCCATTAATAATTTTAGGGCATAGAGATAAAGGTGAAGTTAAACCAGTGTTAAATTTCGATTAAAATTCCCAATAGCTCTACGCAGTGGCTAATGGAAGGGTAAAGTAAAAAGTCGAGCCTTTGCCTTCAATGCTTTCCGCCCATATCCTACCCCTGTGCGCTGAAATTATGTGCTTGGAAATAGCCAGGCCCAACCCGGACCCCTCGTTGGCCCTGGATTTATCGACTTTGTAAAACCGCTCAAAAACACGCACCAATTCATCCTGAGGGATCCCGATCCCGGTATCCGACACGAAAACCAGAATAGAATCCATCTCTTTCCTGGCGCCAATCGTAATCTTGCCTCCCCCACCTGTAAATTTAATGGCATTGTGTATCAGGTTTATCAGCACGCTTTCGATCTGATCCTTATCTGTAACAGGAGATGGCAGCGCTGGTTGGATATCCACACCGATCAAAACACCGCTCTTCTCCGCCAGGGCGCTCATCCGTTCGATGGAATGAGTGATCAACTGATGTATATCCATGGCCCCTTTGTCGGGGACTGTCTCCCGCCCTTCGACCCTTGCCAGCACGCTTAACTCCTTGGTCATTTGTTGCAGTTTCCCCGTCTCGAGATCTATCTTTTTCAAGAAATCCTGTATAACCTCCGGTTCTTTCATAGCTCCGTCTAACAGCGTTTCCACTATCAGTTTGATGGATGAGATAGGCGTCCTGAACTCATGCGAAATGTTGGAGATTAGGTCCCGGCGTATATCTTCCAGATGCTGCCTTTCGGTCATATCGGTTACGATCACAATGTAACTCGATCCGTCTTGAACCGGCATAACGGTAACGTTGAAGAGCTGATTCTTGCGTCGATTTCTGATTAACGAGTTTTGCTGTTGGCCCGTGCTTATGCTCTTTCTAAGGAGCGCATCGAATTCATAATCTCTGACAACTTCGATAAATGTTTGACGGTTGACAGTCTCTGACCGGCTACCAAAGATCCGTTGAGCCGCGTCGTTAATGAATTTTACCTGCTGATTCCTATCTAAAATCAGCACGCCTTCCTCTATCCCCGACAGCGCCGCTCTCAACACCCCCACCGAATTATCACGTTCCTGAGTTTCGGTATTTAAAGCGGCCGGCAGGCCGGACAACTGTTTAGAGTCGGTATTTTTGCGGATACTCCTGAACCTGTACCAGGACAAGATTATGGTGAGCGCCAGCAAGGCCAGGAGACCTATGATGATAGCCAGGAGCAATTCTTCTTGCGTCTTCATCCCCCTTTTATATATGTCGCCTCTGTTTAAGCGGCGAATTTATAGCCGTAGCCACGCACTGTTTGCAGGTGCTGTGGATTCTCCGCGTCTTTTTCCAGCTTCTGGCGCAGCCAGCGGACATGTACGTCCACCGTCCTGGGGTTGCCGATATAGTCATAGCCCCAGACTTTCCTCAAAATCTGTTCACGGCTCAGGACCTTACCTTTATTGGAGACCAGAAAAACCAGCAATTCGAACTCTTTAGGGTTCAGTTCCAGTGTATCTCCCTCGTGGAATACTTCATGTCTGTCAAGGTCGATTTTTATGCCTCCGGATTCAAGGTAGCGGGATTTTGCCTCGCCGGACACAGGCGAAAGTTGCTCCTGCGAGCGTCGCAGCAACGCCTTGACACGTGCCTGCAGCTCCCTCATACTGAACGGCTTAGTAATGTAATCGTCAGCCCCCATTTCCAGCCCCACAACTTTATCTACTTCTTCAGCTTTGGCTGTCAACATAATAATGGGCACCGGCTTTTCCCCCCGGATGATGCGGCAGACTTCGAGCCCGCTCATGACCGGTAACATTATGTCGAGCAATATAAGGTCGGTGTTTTTACTATGAAATACTTCCAGCCCCTTTTCCCCATCTTCCGCAGTCAATACCTTGTACCCTTCCTTTTGAAGGTTGTACTGCAGCAGGTCCCTCAAGGTGCGGTCGTCTTCAACTATAAGAATGGTACTATCCGGCATGGTGCTTGCACCCGCCATAAATCATATCATTTTATTTACGTATTTAATTAACAAAGAAGCCCGCAACCTCGTCGGTTGCGGGCTTCCCTTCATTTCCCTGCATTATAAAATCTAAGACAGGTAATCGATTAGCTTCCGGCTGCGGCTGGGGTGCCTAAGTTTAGCCAGTGCTTCTTTCTCGATCTGCCTGATGCGTTCCCGGGTCAGGCCGAACTCATGTCCGACCTCTTTCAAAGTCAAACCCTGCTCATTGTCCAGGCCGTAACGCATCTCGATGATTTTCCTCTCCCTGTCCGAAAGGGAAGAGAGAACATCCCGGAACTGTTGCCTGAGCATATTCTGGGCTGCTTCCTCATCCGGCGCCGTGCTGACCTCATCCTCAATGAAGTCGCTTAGCTGGCTCTCATCCTCGCCGATGGGGATATCCAGCGATACCGGCTCAGCATAAAGTATGCTTATCAGCCAGTCTATTTTGTCGCTATCTACTCCCATCTCCACGGCCAGTTCCTCGCTGGTAGGCTTGCGGCCCAACTTCTGCAGAAGCTTCTGCCGGGCATTGTTCATCTTGGTAATCGTTTCCACTGTATGAACCGGCAGCCGGATAGTCCTTGACTGATCGGAGATGACACGATTGATAGCCTGCCTGATCCACCAGGTTGCATACGTGCTGAATTTAAAGCCGCGCCTGTAATCGAATTTTTCAACGGCACGCATCAGCCCGATATTGCCCTCCTGGATCAAGTCTGAGAGGGGCATGCCGCGCGCCCTGTATTTCTTAGCCATGCTCAACACTAACCTGAGGTTGGCCTTGATCATATGCTCGGCTGCTTCGCGCCCGGATTTCCTGATCTTCTCGAAGTGGCCGGCCAGCTTTTCCCTGTTTATTTCAAGATATTTGGTGAATTCTGCTTTGGCAGTGAGGTGTTTGACGTCCGCCATCTTCTTAACCGCAATGAAGCCGTCTACAACCCGCCACGGTATCAAGCGCGTAAGAATGGAGATCTCCGCTATGGCCGCTAGCGCTTCCTCTTCATTCATGTGACCATTTTGTGCCACGAATTTTGTCAATTCTTCCCGTGTAATACCATCGATATGCGACCTGAATGTCTCGTTTTCCAGGTTCTGCGACAGCGAGTTGCCGATTACCTCATAATGCTTGAGCAGCTTTTCCAAAATAGCTGCATATACTCCTACTCTGATCAGCAACATTTTAACGTCACCTATTTCGGCCGCATGCCCATTGCGCTTCGTACCTGTCCTTTTCTCTATATTAGCCAGGTAATTGGCAAGCTCCATGCGCCCGGCCAACTCCCTTTCCTGCTTGCCGGTCAGCAGCGGTGTTTTACTGCATTCCGCTATGTAGAGACTCACGGAGTCTTCGGCCAGGTCCCTGGCCCTCTTGTCATTCCCGTAAGCAGCCTCGTCCATTTCGGACTTGGAATAAGTTCTATCGTAACTCTTCAGGCCGCCTTCGATGTCGCCGAGACCAGTCTCGATACCGATTTTACCTATATCTTTTACTTCTGTTTTTATCTTCGCCATATCTATTTCCTCCCTCCGCACCCATGTGTGCAGGGCTAATAATTCAAATCAATAAAACAATATTTTAAACACTTATTGTTAAGGCATTATTATGCTATCCCATCATCGCTGATGAGTAAGCGACTTAAGTCTCAAATAATTAAACGAATTCCAGACTGAAAAGGTTGCAAGCAGATAGGAAGGCGGTCAATCAGGGGAAGAGTGAAGGCTAGCAGGACACTCAGTCTTCTATGGTTATGATTTCAAAGGGACACTGCAAGGCCCCGGTCTCACAAACTAGCTCACAATCGCAGCACCAACCGCAATCATCTACCTGGACCAGGGTAACGGTCGCGCCGGTCATCACCAGTGCCCCGCACCTGCAGACAGTAACGCATAGACCACAACCGTCACATTTGGTCGGGTCAAGTACGGGCAATGTTGACAAAAACCAACTCCTCCATAAATTTCACAATAATTTTATACTCCATTTTGTCGGCATTCTGTAACTTAAATCACCTCAGTTTAGCCCGGCCAACTGGTTTAGCAGGTCCTTATTAACTATAACTATTTGATGGTGTTCCAGCCTAACGGCGCCCGTGTCTTCAAGGCTTTTAAGGGACCTGCCAACCACCTCCCTGGCCGTCCCTGCCATAGCTGCCATCTCATACTGGGTCAGCTTCTGGAACCCCTCGGCCCCGTGCAGCGAGTTTTCCAACAGTATCTTGGCTACTCTCGCCATGACATTTTTGAACGACAAATCCTCGATCAAATTGAGAAGTAGGCGTGATTGGTCCGCCAGCACATGCAGCGCGTTCTGTGCCGCCTTCCAGTCCTTTTCCATGAAGGGCATCAGGTCATTTTTATGGATCAGATATACCACGGTCGTAGTGCCAAGCGCCTGCGCGCTGTAAGGGCTGGGGCCGTTGCTGAACACGGCTATATCGTTAAACGACTCCCCCGGCCTGGTTATTTTGATAATCTGTTCTTTTCCCTCGGCAGAGGTTTTGAAGATTTTGACTACGCCGGCTCCTACAAAATACAGGCTCTGTTCGCTCTCTCCTTCGGATATAATAGTCTGCCCTTTGGAAAACGACCTCTGCCCGAAAAGCGGCAGCAGGCTGGAAAGGCGGTCTGCTCCTACCCCCTTAAAATAGCCAAGTATGCTTATATTTTCTATCGTAATCGACATATCACCCTGACCAGCAGAATTATACCAGCCGACTGATAATTATTAAATTACGGTGTATAGATTAGTTTTGCCTTGCAGCCCGACATCCGTTCACGCAGGTTGACTATATAAAATGTAAATATTTATAATCTAAAGACTTGGGAACAGGCGGCCCTCGTATAATGGGTGCAGTCGGGCTAAAAGCAGCGGGAACTCGGCTCCGTGGGACTTAAGGTTCCACGGGGTTTTTTAATTAATAAATGGATAATCAAAATCAAAAAACTGCAGTTGCAGCACTTTCGGTAGCGTCCAACGGCACGCTGGTCATCCTCAAGCTGGTCAGCGGCTTCTTATCGGGGTCGGTTTCGATCCTTTCCGAAGCCGCACATTCCGCCGTAGACCTGATTGCCTCATTCATTGCCCTCTTTGCCGTGCGTGTTTCCGCCAAACGCCCCGATGCAGAGCATCCCTTTGGACACGGCAAGATAGAGGATATCTCAGCCCTGGCTGAGGCACTCCTCATATTGGCGGCGGCAGGCTGGATCATATATGAGTCCATACAAAAGCTCCTTCACCCTCAGCCGCTTGAAGTCCTCACCTGGGGCATAACGGTCATGCTTTTCTCAGCGGTGGCCAACTTTGCGGTATCGCACTTACTTTTCATAGTAGGGAAAAAGACCGATTCTCCAGCCCTGTTAGCTAACGGCTGGCACCACAGGACCGACGTGTACACCTCTGCTGGCGTGTTTCTGGGACTGGCGTTAATCTGGGCCGGGACCAGCCTGTGGCCCCACATAAACTTTTTCTGGATCGACCCGCTGGCGGCCATGCTGGTGGCTTTGCTTATCCTGCGCACTGCCGTCAAGCTGTCGGTCGATGCAGTCAATGACCTGATCGATACCAGCCCCCCTGCCGAGGAGCAGGAATGGCTCTCCGATTACCTTGAGAGCTGGTATCCTACCGTGCGCTCGATACATCGTGTCAGAAGTAGGAAATCTGGCGCCAGCCGCTTTATTGATTTGCACGTGGTGGTCGATCCCGCCATGACCGTGACCGACTCCCATGAGATAACGGAGAAAATGGAGACAGCCATCAAAAAGAAGCTCACTGGGGCCGATGTCACAGTACATATAGAGCCCTGCGACGGCGCATGTAGAAGAATATGCATCAGTGGATGTATGGTGAGCGAGGCCGCCAGAAAATCGATACACTTAAAACATCAAGCCTGATAAAATAGCCTCACGGTTGGGTGCGCATAAGGCATGAAAATAATCCGTTTTCAACAAAATGAAATGACCTCCTATGGAGTTCTCGAAGGCGATTCCATCCAGGTCTATAACGGCAGCCCTTATGATGCCGGTATTGGGAGTGACAGTCACTTCAGGCCGACAGGCACTACGGTGCCGCTTGCCGGCGTCAAGCTCTTATCACCCTGTCCGGCCAGCAAGATGGTCTGCCTGGGTTTGAACTACCGCCCGCATGCAGTCGAATTTAAAATAAAGCTGCCCGAGCTGCCTCTGCTTTTCCTTAAGCCTCCCTCAGCTATAATCGGCCCCGGCGATACAATAGTCCTACCTCCCGGGTCTCTAAGGATAGACTACGAGGGAGAGCTGGGCATTGTGATGGGCAAAAAGGCCAGAAACGTACCTGAAGATGAGTTTGCCGGCTACGTGCTGGGCTATACCTGCTTCAACGACGTCACCGACCGGGTTGCCCAGACGAAGGACGGGCAGTGGACCAGGTCCAAGAGCTACGATACATTCGCACCCATCGGCCCCTGCGTTGAGACTGCCGTATCCCCATCCAATTTGAAAATAGAAACGATCGTCAACGGCGAGATAAAGCAGACAGGCAGTACCAGCGAGCTGATCTTCGCCGTGCCGCGCCTCGTAAGCTATATTTCCCAGGTCATGACGCTTATGCCGGGAGATGTTATCGCCACAGGCACACCTGCGGGTGTAGGCCCGCTAAATGACGGGGATACAGTCGAGATCAGCGTCGAAGGCATCGGGATATTGAAAAATTACGTCGCATCTGCCAAATAACCGGAGGAGTTAATAATGGGAATTACAAGATTTTATTTGCCGACCAGGCTTATCAACGGAGCGGGAAGCCTTTCGCAACTGGGCAAGGAGGCCTGCCGCCTGGGCAAAACAGCCCTGCTGGTTACCGGCTCCAAAAGCATGCGCAAGACCGGCGTGCTCGACCGTGTGATAAACGACCTCAAAGGCAACGCCGTCAATACGGTGATATTCGATGAGGTTGAGCCCAACCCACGTACCAGCACCATAGACAGGGGTGCAGATAAAGCCCGCCAGAACGGCGCTCAAATGGTGATCGGCCTGGGAGGCGGCAGCGTTATGGACGCTTCCAAATGCATTGCACTGGCGGCCGGAGGCGCCGAGCCCATCTTCTCCATTTATGAGGGAAGGGCCAAGGCCGGCAAAGCTCTGCCTATAGTACTAATACCTACCGTGGCCGCCAGCGGATCGGAGGCCAACAGCGGCGCGGTCGTCACCAACTGGGACACCCATGAAAAGGTCGTTATGAGCAACAACCAGATGAACCCCACCCTTTCCATCATCGACCCCGAGCTTACCCTCACCCTGCCGGTCCGGACGACTGCGCAGGGCGGCGTGGATATCTTCTGCCACCTGGTGGAGCCGTACATAACCTGCGATGAATCTACATTAATCAATGATTCCCTGCGCGAAGGCTGCATGCGCACCGTTGTTGAATCGTTGCCGGCAGTATTGAACAAGTTGGGCGATATCGATGGCCGCACTCGTCTTTCCTGGGCCAGCACCATAGCCTGCTCGCAGTTCGCCAGCCTGGGCGGCGGCACGGGGCTTATGACACTCCATGCAATCGAGCATGCACTGAGCGGCCATTATGACTTAGCTCATGGCGACGGCCTTGCTGCGCTGTTGATTGAATGGATGAAATATACACAGCCGGTGCGTGAAGAGCGCTTCAAACGGCTGGGCAAGAACGTCTTCGGCGCCTCCGATAGCATCGAGGCGACGCACAAATGGCTGAAAAAAGTGGGCATGGACTTCAAATTAAGCAGCTTGCATGTTAAAGATCCGAACTTCGAAAAGCTGGCTGCCAATGCCTTGAAGACCGGGCCCTGGGTCAAATTCCATCCCAGGACCATGGATAACGCAGCTATAGCTGCAATCTATAAGCAGTCCTTCTAGCCTTACCGGTCAACATGGATATCAGGCGGCGGCCAGTTCTCTGGCGCCGCTTTTCCATTTCTCGGCATTCTTAACCAGCGCTTCGGCGCCTTTAAGCATCACATTGCCGTTGCGCTCCGAACCCAGCATGGCCGCCAGCTCCTTGAGCCTGTTTTGCCCGTCGATCATCTCCACCCTGGTAGCGGCCCGTCCTGAATCTATCTCTTTCATTAATTTGAAATGGCTGTCGCCGAAGCAGGCAATCTGCGGCAGGTGGGTGATACACACCACCTGGTGGAAGGCCGACAGTGAGGCCAGCTTCCTGCCTACCGATTCGGCGCCCCTGCCCCCCACACCCATGTCTATTTCATCGAATATCAGCGTGGGAATCGGATCGGCCATCTTGAGGGCGCTTTTAATGGCCAGCACGATACGGCTGGTCTCGCCGCCGGAGGCGATGGCGGCCATGGCCCTCATGGGTTCACCCGGGTTGGTGGCCACCTGGAACTCGATCCTGTCTATACCGTCTGAAGTATAGGCAAAGCATTTGCCTCCGGCGACGGCCAGTCCCTCCACATCCTCCCTACGGGAAAGCACTATATCGAATTTGGCCCACGCCAGGTTCAGGTCCCCTAATTCATCATTGACCAGCTTAACAAGCTTCCCGGCCGCGCCTCGCCTGGCCAGTGAGAGCGCCTCGGCCTGCCTGCCCGCTTCCGCCTTTAACTCTCTGGCCTCATTCTCCAGCTTAGTCTTTCTTTCCTGCCTGTTTTGCAGGGACTCCAGCTCGGACTGTGCCTTGTTGCGAAAACTGATAACTGCTTCCAGGCTATTCCCGTATTTGCGTTTCAACGTCTCGATGGTATCGATTTGACGCTCTATCTCCTGCAGCCTCTCCTGGCTGTTCTCTATTTTCTCCGCATAAGACCTGAGCTCGGCAGCCGTTTCCTCAATACCGGCCAGCTCCGATTCCAGCCTCTCCCGGTAGGCCGAGAGGTTTTCGTCAACGGAGGCTATGCCGCGCAGGCCGGTTAGCGTTTTATGTATTAATACCGAGGCTGACCTTTCATCGCCGTAGAGGTTGGAATAGGCGCCCAGGCACCCCTCGCAGATGGCTTCCGCCCTTCGCAATATATCCCTCTCACGGTGCAAACCTTCCTCATCGACCTCCTCCAGTTTCGACCGGTCGATCTCCTCGACCTGGTACTGCAGGAGCTCCGCATAACCCTCTTTGTCGGCATTTTCCATGGCAGACAGCTCCTTTTCACACGCCCTCAAATTACCAACAATATGTTTCACGCCTGTCCGCATTTCCAGCAGGCCCCCGTAAGCATCTACCAGTGTCAACTGGTTGGCTGCATCCATCAAAGAAAGATATTCCATCTGGCCGTGTATATCGACCAGGTGCCTGCCCAACTGCCGCAGGATGGATAGCGGCACTGCCCGGTTATTGATCCTGGCAACGCTCTTCCCGCTATCCTGGAAATCCCTGGAGACCACAATCATCCCGTTAGCCTCGGCTTCGATGCCGCTCTCTTCCAAAATAATATTAGTGCCGGCGGCCGTGGTGTCAGCCGGCCAGAAGATGGCTTCGATGCGCGCCGAAGTCGTGCCGCTGCGTATTAGCCCGGCCGGTGCGCGTGCCCCCATTAAGAGACCCAGGGCGTCCACCAGAAGCGATTTGCCGGTCCCCTCATCCCCGCTGATCACATTTAGACCGGGCACGAAGTTAAGCGCGATATCCTTGATCACAGCGAAATTCTTTATATGCAGTTCTCCTAACATCGGGCGCCTCCTGGATCAAATCGTTCCTATTTAAAACATTTGTACTAATATCTTATAGAACATCCGTGCTATTGTCAAGAGGGTGCCCTAAATCCTTAAAAGGTTACCGGACAGCGGCTAAAATATGCCGCTTTTTCACATAGTCTTTCGGCTGACATATAATAAATGCGTTTGGCTAAGATAACGAATATGTCAGTGCAGCACCAGGAAGGTAAATGAGGTAGCAGACCATGGCTCACGATGTTTTTATCAGTTATTCCAGCAAGGATAAGGCCGTGGCCGACGCCGTGTGCGCCAGCCTTGAAGCCCGCAAGATCCGCTGTTGGATTGCTCCCAGGGACGTTCTCCCCGGAGAGGAATACGCTGAAGCCTTGATCGAGAGCTTGAATCAAAGCCGTCTCATGGTGCTGGTCTTTTCCGCCAACTCCAATGAGTCGCCCCAGGTTATAAGGGAGGTGGAGCGAGCGGTCAATAAGGGCATACCCATTATCCCGTTTAGAATCGAAGACGTGATCCCTTCCAAGTCAATGGAATATTTCGTCAGCTCCTCCCACTGGCTGGATGCCATGACACCACCTCTGGAAAAGCATTTGGAAAGGCTCGGCGAAACAGTACAGCTATTTCTTAACAGCGGGGATGAAGCCCTGCCTCCAGCAGAGTTTCATTCGGTTACTGCTGCCACCCCGCAAAAGTCCGTATCTTATAAAAAGATGCTTCCCCTTTACATCATCGGCGGATGCATACTATTGGTCCTGGTGGTCGCAGGCACATTGTACTTCAGTGGACGGCTGGGCAGGCGGACACCCACCGGCGGCTCAGAGCGTATCCCCCCGGTTTCCGCCCCGGCATCGACCAACCCGGCTCCGGCACAGCCCAATACTCCCAATTTTAACAGGCCGTCCGCGCCCGCCAACGGCCAGGGCTTCCAGGATGACTTCAGCAGCCCCAGCAGCGGCTGGGCCAGGGTCTCCGACGATATCAAGGAAAGCGATTATGTAAACGGAGTATTCAGCCTGACAGTCAAGAAATTCAACGCCAGGGTCCCTATAGTCAACCACAACGCAGGTTCGTACAAAGATATGCTCCTGGAAACGGATGCCCGCCTCGTGAGCGGGCCGGGTCAGAACATGTACGGGCTGGTCTTCCGATACCGTGACGATGATAATTATTACAGCTTCATGGTCTCGGGCGACGGCGGTTATACATTAGAGAAAAGGGTCAACGGCGCCGTTACCCAAATTACCAAGAAGCCCCTTTTGGCCGGCGTTAAAAAAGACAACTCTTTCAACAGGCTGGAAGTGGTATGCACAGGCGATCAGATCGAACTATTCTGTAATGGGAGCCACCTGGAGACTGCCACGGACAACTCATTCAGCCAAGGACTGGTGGGCATTATAGCGAATGCGGTGACTCCACCTGCCACCGCCATATTCGATAACTTCAAAGTATCTGCCAACTAAGCCCCTGAAGGCTGTCCTTTGCGGTATATACGGTAACCGGCCCTGGCCAGGAATTCTGGGATCGAGCGCACCGGGTCCCGGTCCTTATCTTTCTCCTCAATTGATAGCTCTTCCCAGGGGATGAGTGTAGGACTGATTTTCCTAACATCGTCTTTGACGTCGCCGAGCTTCCAGCCCTTTCTGACCCTCTCATCGACAAACCGTATGTGCTCCATTTTGGCCATTTCCTCCACCTGGTCCTCCGGGAACTTCAACGGCTGCTGGTCCCACTCTCCGGTCATGGCGAACTCGTAGCCGAAGCGCTTGAGCTTTAAGGCAATGTTCTCCGCCTGGTTCCTGTTCGATTCCTTGAGATTGGCGGGTAATTCGTCCCAGGGCAGCATGGAGCGGTTGGTCTGCGGGGTTTCGCCCCTTCTTACAGCATTTCGCAGGTAATCGTCGTGAATGGCGCGGGCCAGTATCTCGTATGTTGAACCGCCCCAGATAGCCTCCGGCGTGCAAGTCCTCTCCAGGAGCGGAAATACACGCAGGTTCCCCATTCCTTCACGGCCTTCGCCGCTGAGCGACAGCAATGCTGCCAGGCCCGTATCCAGGTTCATCCTCACAATTATGGGGAGCTTCAAAGCCGCGGTCCTCCTGGAAAGCTTAAGGGCGGCATTCAACGCCCGCGATTCGTTGCCCGTGCAAACGTAGATTATTCCTGCCAGGCAGTTTCCGTCCTCCCCGAACAGGAAATCGCCGCGTTCGAATTCAGGCGAAGCTATGTCCATATCCAGGGTCAGCAATTCGCAGGCCTTTTCCAATTGCGGATACCTCAGGTACAGTGATTCCTTTATATTCCCGGCCTTTGGATCCACCATGGTGATGCGAAGACGTTTGCCGTCTGAAATGCCGCGGTTGCTCCACCTGCGGGCTGAATTCATCACCAGGCTCTCGCCCATGCGGCCCACTCCCACTACAAACAAATGCGGGGCGGTTTCCATTCCGGCCGCCCCGTCATAAGGGTACTCATAGAGCAATTCCCTGGCGCCGCCCTCATAGATATTGAAGAAGCCCAGCCGGAAGGCGTCGATGATGCCCATATGTATCTCACGCTCCCTGAGGAAGCTCCATAGCTGCAGGTCGACTATGTGCGCCAGGCATGACAGCGTTCCACCCTCGCCGTCCAATACCAGCTCACGGGCGTAAAGGGCGACCTCGGCATTGGTGCTGTCGTTGCTGCAAACGGAGATGACGCTTTTAGCCTGGTGCACCCTGGCCTTGCGTAAAAGTTGAGGGTCGGCGGCGTTGCCCGTCAGCACGATGGCGCCCCGGTCCTTGCAGTGTCCCGCCAGGGGGTTTTCTCCGTTGCTGTCGATGATTACCACGCGCTCCCCCGCAGTCCTGTAGCGGTCGGCAATCAGCAGTCCCTTTTGTCCCAGTCCGCAAATGATGATATGATCCTTCATGGACCTGAGACGCAGCCGTTGCACCTGGTCGCGGAAGATGCTGAGCAGGGCCTCGGCGGCGATGTAAAGGCCGGCTGCGGCTGCCAGTATCCTGGCTACCTGCAACTCAGCATTTACGGTACCCTGCAGCGGCGTTGACGCCGGGTTGAGCATGCGTACGGTATAGTATATATTGTCCCAGAATGAGCTCGGCTGGCCTGCATCCGCGAAATATTTGGCATTTCCGAAGAAGCCCAGCACGGTGGCGGCGGCCAGCATCAGGGCAGCCAGAGGCAAGCGGTAGGCGGCCAGCCACTGGGTAACCTTCTCGATCATCGGGGGCTTGGCTTTTACGGCTGGTTTTATACTCGTTCCCGCGGCTCCCGGTTTGCTCTTATCCATTTCCATATTTCACGTCCTGCCCCTCGATGATTGTATCATTTTTCAAACTGTTCCTCATAGAGGTCAGATAGTTTTCCAAGCCATTTTAAAAAAGTATAATTTTTTTTACCGCAGCCATAAACTTTGAGCACGGATTGAGCGTTAACAATATAAAAGGAGGTACCAATGCAAGCATACTGCGTAAAATGCCGCAAAAAGCGAGAGATGAACAATCCCAGGAACGTCAAAATGAAGAATGGCAAGCCTGCCACGCAGGGGATCTGCCCGGTCTGCGGAACCAAAATGTTCCGTATCGGTAAGGGTTAGCACTAGGGGTTTTCTGCCTGAAAAGCCGGGCGTCTGCAAGCCCGGCTTTTTTAGTTGTCCAAAATCGGAGCATTAGTCCGAGGTCGCCATTTTAGCCAGTATCTTTTCCCTGACTGGTTGCGGCAGGGCTTTTCCTATTGTGACTATGTTCCGCAGCAGAGGGGGAAACAAGTATTCCCTGGTCTCGTTTTTCAGGGCTTTCAAGATGTATCCGGCCGCCTGGCCCAAAGTCATGGTAAGTGATTTGGGAATGCCGCGCTGCTTATTCCTCTCAGTAACCACAAAACCCGGGCAAAGCGTCAATATCCTTATGTTAAAGGGCTTCAGCTCAATCCTGGCAGTATCCAGGAAAATACGGCAGGCGGCCTTGGCGGCTGAATACTGTCCCTGCGTGGGCATTCCCTGGAACCCCGCCAGCGAGTTGGTATTGGCTATAACCCCACCGCCATCCTGGGTCTTCATCTGGTGTACCATCGGGCAGAAAAAATTGATCATGGAGTCGTAGTTTATGCGCATGTTTTGCTTGATATCCAGCGGCAGTGCAGTGGCGGTGTTGAGTGAAGGCCCGGCGCCGATATTGAGCAATGCAATATCTATGCGGCCGAAGCGATCGGCCGCCTCCCGGACAACCCTGGCAGCCTGCTCCTCATCCAGCGCATCCCCGGCGACGGCCAGGGCCTCGCTGCCGTTCTTCTGAATACTTTCCGCCACGTCCGCTAAAAGCTCTTTGCGGCGGGCAGTGATTACGATGTGATTATGCTTATGGCTGAGGGCCAGCGCCACCGCTTTGCCGATCCCCGACGAAGCTCCGGTGATCAAAATTACTTTATCTTCCAACTCCATGACGGTATCCCCCTTAGTAAGACTTTATTAATAATGTCATTGCGAGGAGCCTAGCGACGTGGCAATCTCATGGAACAAGGTCTAGCAACCGCCTTCGTACAAAGGATTGCTTCGCTTCGCTCGCAATGACTTATTTCATCAAAAAGGCGTCTTCAATAGGACTTTATATGTAGTCCATTATACTATTAAAAACCGGGATTATTAATACTATAACGCCTACCAATTCAAACCTGTGCATGGACAATGCCTGATATAATAGGTCTTAAACCTAACCGCACTATTTTTTTCTGGAGGCTTAACCATGAAAGTCCTGGCTTTGAATTCCAGTCCCAGGGTCAAAGGGCAGAGCAAGACCGAGTTGCTGCTCTCCCACCTGGTCAAAGGCATGAAAGAGGCGGGGGCGGAAGTGGAGGTTGTCGAACTGCGCAAAAAGAAGATCAACTACTGCAAGGGCTGCTATACCTGCTGGACCAAGACCCCCGGCATATGCGTGCATAAGGACGATATGGCGCTGGAGCTCTACCCCAAATGGCTGGAGTCGGATATCGTGGTCTACGCCTCTCCACTTTATTATTACGGCGTGAACGCCGAGATGAAGGCCTTTATCGAGCGCACGCTGCCCATACTTATACCTTATTTAAAGCGCGGCAAGAACAGGACCGCCCATCCGCTGCGCAGCCGGTTCCCTCAGACCGTCGTCCTATCGGTGGCCGGATTCCCCGACGATTCGGTCTTCGAGTCGCTCAGGTTCTGGAATAAGACCGTCTTCGGCCACGGCGGCGGCCTGCTGGCCGAGATCTACCGTCCGGCCGCCGAATCCATGGTCTATTCCGGTAAAAGGGATACTATTCTCAATGCAGTTGAGCAGGCAGGGAGGGAGCTAATTCAGGATAAGAAAGTATCGCCCTCCACGATGGCGGTTATCACACAGCCCATTGCCGAGCCGGACGTTATAGCCGATATCGCCAATATCGCCTGGCAGCCCATGATAGACGGCGCTATGACTCCCGCCGAGATGGAGAAGAAGGGCGGGTTGGCGTACAGGCCGGACTCCCACCAGACCCTCCTGGCTATGATGGCCTTCGCCTTCAACCCGCGCAAGGCCGCCGGCAAGAAGGGCATGCTGCAGTTCAAATTCACGGGCAGCCAGCCGGGCGACTGCTACCTGACTATCAGCGAGGGCACCTGCACCCGTCATCTTGGCCTGGCCGAGAAGGCCGACTGTACGGTGGAAGGTCCCTTCGAAGTCTGGGCCGATATCGTCCAGGGCAAGGCCGACGGCGGCAAGATGCTCACGGAGGGCAAATATAAAGCCGAGGGCGATATCTCCCTGCTCATGGTCTTCGGACAGTGAGCGCAGATTCCCGATCATTATTGTGAGGTAATGAGTATGGAGGAAAAAGCGCACGAGGTTGAATTCCTTTCCAGAAAGGGCACTTACTCGCATGCAGTTGAGGCCGGCGGCCTGATTTTCCTTTCCGGCATGCTGCCGGTCGATATCGAGAAAAACATTCATATCACCGACGATATAAGCTGGGCGACGGAGCTCTGCCTGAGCAATATCAAACGGCTGCTGGAACATACCGGCAGCGATATGGGCAAGGTGGTCAAGGTCACGGTCTTTTTAACAGACATGGCCAATTTCGATGCTATGAACAGGGTCTACAAGACCTTCTTCCCGCACAGCCCACCCGCCCGCACCTGTGTAGCCGTCAAAGGCCTGCCGGGCGGCTTCCCCATCGAGATCGAAGCGATAGCGGTTAAATAAATCCTTAAATATGTATAACTGCAATGACGATTGGACAGGCAGGTCGCAAAGCAGGAAGAATTAATCTAGGAGGTGGAAGGCCGTGACAGATAATAGAGTTGATCAATTCAAAGTTAAGGCCATAGACCAGGTCAGCTATGCAGTCAAAGATATTGATAAAACAGTGGAGGCATGGTCGAGACTCTATGACATGGGGCCGTGGACTTACCACGAGAACGGCGGGATGGATGCCAAAGGACGGCCCTGGAAAATAAGGATGGCCTTCGCACAGGTAGGATCAGTGGAGGTCGAGCTCGTGCAGTGTATTCAAGGCCGTATATTCCAATCACGCTTTTTGGATACCTGGGGGGAAGGAGTGCACCACATCGGGTTCAAGGTGGACGATGTGGACGAGGTGGTCAAAACCCTGGTCGCCCGGGGCGCCCGTCTCTTTCTTCATGATCCCGGCCGTTTTGCCTACCTCGACGCCGGGGGACCCGGCGGCGCCATCTTTGAATTGATTCAGAGACCTCATTAGTCCAGGCCGAGAATTGACGCCGCATAAAGTTGATGGTCCGTTTAACGGAAGACCGGCGGCAGGAGCTGCAGATAGTCATTGCCGGTTACAGCGCCGGCACAGATAAACCCGGAGTGAACGGCGGCTTCGATGCCCCCTTCGTTAATCCGCTTGCCGTATGTATCTCCGGCAAAATATAGTCCATCAACATCGGGGCATTTCACGTCTACCCATTCATCCTCCGGGTGCCGCCATAGTATGCAGGTATCCCCAACGGTAAACAGCATGAAATCCAGAGCTTTTCTCCATCCCTGGAAGGCAGTGTCTGCAAACTTCAACATCCTGTCGATCACTATATCCACTTTCTTCTTATCATGTGCTTCATCAGCCAGGATACTGCTGGCCATGCCAAGAAGGTGCTTGCCTTCAGGGGCACTGGTGGGCGCAATGGTGGACATGGATACTATATCCAGCGGGACATTGCCCCTGAACAGCCCTTCGCTCTCGGGAATCAACATGGACGTATGGTAGAAGGACCTGGGGTCCACTTCGAGTGCGCAGAAATCGCTTATAGGCCTGGTCATGCCGAACTGCGCTGCAACCATAGAAGTATGTATTATCCTTTTGGTCAACCTGACAAATTCCGCCGGCAGCGCGCTCTCCGGCAATAATTTCAGCAGCGCCCTGGGCGGCGCAGTGCAGACAACCACAGGGGATTTTATTTCCACAGTTTTGCCGTCAATTTCAACCATAACGCCGGCCGCCTTTCCGTTGCGTATGATAACCTCCTTAACCGCGGCATCCGTGATTATATCGCCGCCACGGTCCCTGACCACAGAGGCAAAACCTTCCGTGATAAAACGATGCCCGGGCGCTCCGGCGAAACCCCAGGAACCATTGGTTATATGCACACCGGTTTCCTGGACCTGTAAAAACACCTTCAGGTTCTCTCCGGCTGAATTCAAGGCCGGGTCATTGATTATGGTCTGGAAAGTCCCTATTGCATAGTGGAATTCCTGCGCCAGCTCATTCCCGGTTATACCCTCCACCCAATCTTTCATGGTCACATGGTCCAATTTCTCAGCTTCAGCTATGGTACGAACCTGGAGCTTGCTTTTATGTACCTTGACCATTTCGGCGAAATCTTCGTCGCTCATCCAACCGTACTTGCCTTTTCTGCCCAATATGTAAGGTTTCCAGTCATGGTCATACCAGACAAAGCCCACGCTGGGGTAGAAAATGGAAGCCTTGTTAAACAGCGCCAGGGCCTGACTCACACGTCCCCGGTTGGTGAACCAGGCGCCCCTGCCGCCGGCTTCGAAGATATACCCGTCAAGCATCTTTTTCTTTATCAGTATGGGTAGACCGGGCTCTGTCCTGTCGCTTACCCAGGAGTGAGCGCACAGTGCCAGTGCTCTGCGGAACTGGTCCGCATCCTTGATGCCTTCTCCGCGGAATGACGTGGCGCGCCCTCCGATCTGTGGCGCAGCCTCCAGGATAAGGACTTTCTTGCGTTCCATACCGGATAGTATGGCGCCGACAACCGAGCCGGCTATCCCGCAGCCAACTATTATGACATCATAGCTATCTGAGATTTTGACAGGCATTTTTCCCCTCCTTCCGTAAAACCGGCAGCTCAACTATCATACCACACACATTTCAGCGTTGCGGTAAAATAATAGCCGGTTATCACATTTAATTCAGGAGGTCACTTGAGGCATGACGAAATCGACGGCCGGGATTGTTTATAAAGAGCTATTGAAGAGCAAGACTGTGGCCCTGGTCATGGAGCACGAATTGCGCGGCGTCACGCCGGAGATGCTGGACTGGTGGTGGGATGACATGGAGCTTATAGGAGGTCGGTATGACAAAGAGTAAATCAAAATTTGGTAGAGTTCTGGACAAGTATGATGAATTTTCTTTGAATGTAGCTGCTGAATTTTTTATAAAACATAATATGCCGGAACTAGAAAATAGACTCAAATTCGAATATGCACCGGACTATGGTGGAATAAGACCAATACGTAATATTTTGATCGATTTATTACAAATGGATCATCATAAATTTATCAAATTCTATGAAGATATATATATAAACAGAGATGTACCGCACTACGAATTGGCAATCGGAATGGATACGATAGTCCTTGCGTCAATAGCCATTATCGCTACATTTCTATCTCCAATTGTTGGAAGTGAATATGATAGATGGAGGAGAAAAGCTAAAAAAGATAATGATATCTTCTCCGCAGAAGATTTAAAAGAACTTCTGGATTTATTCAAATACCTGATTCGAGCCTTAGCACTTAGGGACGCCTATTACAACTGTGAGATATCCCGGAGCGAATTCCGTAAATTAAAACAATTGCTTGAATATCAGCCGACTGATACAGGAAAAAATGCAACAGATACTATAGGCAAGATTGATGAAATTTGGCGAAATTTCAATATAAACAAAATTTTTAGTTTTGGCGATAAATTGTTTAAAGAACTCTCAGTAATTGCAGCCGAGGAAATTCGAAGGCCTATTAAAAAAGGAATTATATTAGAAATACGAAGAAATAAAGTGCGTTTTACATTGCATGGAGTTGGAGTGAGCCCCGGATATGCCCACGGACTTATTACGGAGATACATTCTCCAGATGATATCGGGAAAATAAAAAAAGGAGATATCGGAGTATTTGACTACTATAATCCCGATCTAGCGCACGCATTAACAAATTGTGCGGGGTCAATTGGGCTCTTTAGGTGCGGTGGTCGATTAGGACATCTTGCGATAGTATCTAGAGAAATAGGTATACCTTGTATTGTGGGTGTAACTCAAAATCCTTATCTAGAGGATGCAACCGAAGTAACTATGATTGTTGATGGCAGAATAAGCAAGATAGTAATTTATGGGCAAACAAATTAATATTGTCAGGCAGATTAAATAGTCCATCCGACTAATTTTTAATGTGTTTATCTTCTATAGGTAGAATAGACGCTAATTCATCTTCGATATCGACACCGTACTTTACAGCTAACTGGCCAATATGAATTCCAAACACTGCTCGGAGCTCTCCGAGAGCGGCAAATACTTCGTAATCTCTAGAATAAAATCCGCGCCTATTTGGATCACCTATGTAGTTCAAATATTTCCGGCAAGCCGCCCTCATTGCACGGAGATGGGGTGAAATATTGGTATCATCGTTCAAGTTCTTAAGAAGATCAGTAAGTTCTTTGCGAATCTCTAGTATTGACTGATTTACAAACATAGGAGTTTCGATATTATACGCATTATATAATGCTCTTCGATCCTCCAGGAAGACCACTAATTTTCTAACGATTTCACGATCCGTTTCAGGAGGATTCCAAGAAATTCCAAAAACTGGTGTCGAGATTCCCGTAAGACTTTTTATTATCTTTTTAAATGATATTTTCATTTTAACTACCAAAATAATTCGTCATTTCAATAATACTAAGTTTTACTCCAGCTTCCTCTTTTTGTGCGGCCTTATGTTTAGTGGCTATAACTTCTACGATTATACCATCTTGGCCTTTGGCTTCAGATAATATTGTCTGGTTCAAGGCATCAAATAACCGTTTTAATAGATTATCCAGATCTGGTCCAAATGGATGATCTTTAGGATATTTTTCAGCGGGTAGGATAAATACTATATGTGCCATAGAGGGTTTCTTGATTTTAGGAAAGTCCCGTGTATTGATTACGATTGTTTCGGTCCAAATTTTAGGACCGGTCAAATCACCTTTAACTTTCCACTGTCCGTAAGGGATCCCTTTAATAAAAATATCAATATACATTCTTCTGCATCTTTCCTCCCGTATTAACTTTCACCTAACTGTAAAGTATGCTGTCTGAATAGCTGTTTTCCCATTGCAAGTTGCTTTAATTTGTATTTGCCAGGTTCCTGGGGTCGTTTTGGATCCAACTTTCCATGTCCATGTAACTTTACCTGTGCTATCAGCAGTTTTACTATTCAAACCATTGGCTTTACTAGGGCCAGATTTATAATTTACAGTTATACTACACTCTGCACTTGGCACAGTTTGAATAACTACTGTTGCATTCGAGTCTGCCAAAACTGGCGAAGTAACCGAAACGATTTGCAGATCTATTTGATTGGTCGGACTAACAGATCGTGAAGTGTTTTGCTCGGGTAAACTTGGGGTTAGAGATGATGTCTTTGGAACTGATTTGTCTGAGGGCAATTGAGTTGGTGAAGTTGCATTAGGTGGCTGTGGCTCTGGAACAGAAGATGAATTAGCACAACCTGTAGGAAATACTGATACCAAAATACAGAGAAATACGATAACCAGCCTTGTATGCATCCAGCATCCCTACCCCTACCAGCTTATCTCTTAAGACTGGCAATCGTCAATAGTTACAAGAAAAAGTCATCGTAAGCGGTGTGGTTTAGCCTACGGCTTGATAATGACCTTAACCGACTGATCGGCCTTGGTTTGTATTTCGAAGGCTTCCATGGTCTGATCAAGCGGGAATTCGTGGGAAATCATGGGTTTGACCCTGACCTTGCCGTCGGCCATCAGCTTTAAGGCGTCCCTGATATCCTTGCTGGCCGACTGTTTGCCCGGCGAGAAGGAGCTTATCAGGCTGAGCTGCTTGTGAATTATATGGTTCATATTCAGCGGCACGTCCTTCTCGAAGAGACCCACCAGAACAATCCGCCCACCCGTGCGTGTCATCTCGACTGCCTGCTGCAAGACGATGGGCACGCCCGAGCATTCCATGACAATATCAGCACAGCCGCCGTGCTTGCCGCTGAAGCTGCGTCCGCTGCCCGTCAGCTCGATCACCTTCTTCAGAAGGTCCTCCTTGGAAGCATTGATGACCACGTCTGCACCCAGCTCTTGCGCCAGCTTGAGGCGCTTTTCCGAAACATCCGAGACTATCACTTTGGATACGTAAAGCTTCATCACCTGCATCACCGCCAGTCCGATAGTTCCCAGGCCCGTGACCACGGCCGTCTCAAACTTTTGCGGTCTGGCCTGCTTGACCCATTTATAGGCGCCGGTGACCGGGTCAAGGAAGGAAGCCTCCGCGTAACTGAGATTATCAGGAATCTTAAAGACGTTAGCCCCCAGGTTGGCATATGGCACGTAAGCATATTCCGCATAGCCGCCGTTACGGCTGTACCCCATCAGCATGTGGCGCTGGTTTTTAACGCACAACCACCACTGGCCGGACTTGCACTTCTCGCATTCGCCACACGGCCTGTGACCGCCGGTCGGACACCACTGCGGCTGTCCCCGTGTGCACCAGAAGCATTTGCCGCAGGCGCCTGAGATGTCAAACTGGCCGTACATCATGGGCGCCACCCGGTCGCCAACATTGATACCTTTGACCTTCTTTCCGACCTCCACCACCTCACCCGCCACCTCATGCCCCATGACGAAGCCCGGACGGCTGAATATACCCTCCTTATATGAGTGCAGGTCCGATCCGCAGATGCCGGCGGCCTTGACCTTAATCAAAATGTCGGTGGGCTCTATTTTGGGGTCTTCAATATTTTCAATCCTGAAATCTTTCGCCCCGTAAAATACGGCTGCTTTCATGATGTGACCTCCTTTGTTATTCATAGAATTATACACCCTCACCCTGCCCTCTCCCTCAGAGTAGGGTCGTGCATAATATTATGTCAATGCTCCCCCCTTTATCAGTGGTCTTTGCCTCAATAGTGCCACTTGCCCCAAAAGTGGGCGAGTTGCCCCAGAAGTCGAGAAAGGAGGTACTGCCATCGTCATACCAGTCAATATCATTGCCCATTGTAGCGGGTGGTAAAATTGTAGTATGGGTATGGATTACGGGGCTGTGTTGGCTATCGCTTTCAAAGATACGACTTTCTTGGTGCTGGCATGGATTGGATGCATTACCCTCATTACCGATGTTATTGCGGGTATTCTCACTATATGGCATCGCAAGAGTTGGGAGCCACTTGTGAAATACCTTGTATTGATTATTCCTAGTGCACTATTTATAGCTTCGGTTATAGCAATAGGTATTATGTTGCCACAACGTATCTATGCAATAGAGGAAGCTCGAATGGCTGATAATTGGACTAGAACAATATCGTTAATAAATAGTAATCCGTCGTCACTATCCAATATAGCTGATCCCTATAAGGAACTAATTAAAACGGCCACAGGAATGATAATAGTATATACACAATCTGATGAAGATATCGAAACCCACAATTTTGTGCAAGGAGGATTACTAGCTTTCGTAAAAGGACAACAACCATTGCTAACTATATATGCCTCAGATAGTTACATACATCAAACAGAGCATGGTACGGTGGAATATAAGGGCAATTTCGGTATGGATATTAATGATCCTATTACGCTACATGATGTTTTATTTTTAAAACAGGCAGAATATGTTCAAATACAATTTGCAGCAATGCCAAAAGTTTCTCATATAACAGGAGGCAAGGCAGTAGTGCTGATTAATGGCACAATACCAGTTGAAATACCAGTATTTGAACAATCTATTACTGATGGGCGCATACTGAGTAGCCCACTTGACCAATGCTTCGCAAATTTCAAGTGAGTTTTATCTTAAGTGCTATCGCAATTAGCTAGTTACTTGATACAATTTTATCTGGGGAAACAACCCCAGCTTGATCCTCTGCTGACAATTGTTGATAGCATCGGTCAGCGGCTTGATGTGCCATTTTGAGATTGCGTATTGTCTCATCCATATATTGTATTGTAGGCCACCTGTTTTTTGCTATATGTATCCCTCCTCCTAGCACCATTTCCTCAGGGCCTTGCAAATCAGCAGCCCTTATTACATCGGGAAGACTTCTAAGGCCAGACGCAGCGTTTTTTATGAGTTCAGAAAGATTCTTGAATTGTGATAGGGCGTCTTCTAATTTTTTCTTGGCATCCAAATACTGGCGTACAGGGTCTTGAACCATTATTAAACCTCCCAAGCGAAGATTACACCAGTATAGCAGAAGTGTCAAAAAGACAAGTATCCACGTTCTTTTTATTGAGGGGTTAATATTAAAGTGATTTGGGCCGTATTTGAAAAGTTTTAGAGTCTTGTTCTACCTGATCGGGTGCAAAACATTCACCGCAAATAGGACACACATAATCTCCTGTATGCGCACCTAGATAATATTCTCTACAAAGTTTGTCAGGGTGAGTACAGACGGGATTACCTTTTGCAGCCCACATAGCTCGGAGTTTTAATACTTCTTTCATTTGAATGTTCATATCTCTTGCCCTAGCCTCAACTAAAGAATAGAATTGCTATGAGTTTTTATTGAAATCAGAGATAATGCGCTCTGCTTCTTTAATTGCAGCCCTTTTTTCACTTTCAGCGACCAGTTTCTCGGATTTGATATATGTATCATTTACCTCGCTTTCAGAGATACACAAATATCTTGCGAGTTCCTTCGCAGAATATTTCATATCAACTAGATATGTCTTTATAATCTCATTCAGCAGGGTTGGTTTTTCTTTGGGTACATCAATCTCAGATGGTTCACGCATTCTATAACCAGCTTTCCCCATCTGTGTCCAAAGGCTTTTGGCACGTCTTGGCGTTATTTCACCTAAATCCGATGCACGTTTCAATAACGCAGCCATCGATACTTTCCAATACTGTTTTAAAGTGGCTAGTTTTTCTAGTGAAAGATTTGTCAGATAAGGACGTATTTCTTTCTCTGGCATAAGCAATTCAGACGCAAATTCATCAGCCTGACGTTCAATATCGGTATCAACATAACCATGGTGCATTATCATATGACCAACTTCATGACTTAATGTGAAGCGAACCCGATCAGCCGGACTAAATTTATTAACAAAGAATAGAGGTGGCATCATGGGTTGCCAATGACTGATGGCATCAATGCTGGTACTCTTGAAATCAAAGGAAATGATAATACCCCTAGCATCTTCAATGGCCTCAACAAGATTCTGCATTGGCCCCTTGGGTAAGTGCCATGCGGCCCTGACGACACGGGCAATATCAGGTGCTTGGGGTGCACCTTCAAACTCATCTAGGTCAATCTGTTTAATACCCACTGCACCTATATTTACTCCAAGTAGTAGTCTTTGTATATGGAGGCTCCTAATGGCAATTTGGGCGTAAACGGTACTCAACAGTTTGTTTTGAACACTCTGGCGCTTTCTATGGAAAAGTTCACTTATGCCAGGCCCATAAACTTTATCCTGCTGAAAAAAGAAATCTGGCGGATAACCTAATGCCTGCGATAATTTAGCCAAGTCATCATTCTGAACACCCCGAAGCCCACCTTCTACACGTGAAAGCCATCCTTGTGTCACGTTTAGTTTACTCGCTAAATCCTGTTGCGTTAATCCACGCGATTCCCTAGCGACAATTATCATACGTGCATTGGGATGATTTACTTGAACCATCTATATAGTCCTTAACAATTTATTTTTATTAAGAATCTTGGATATCTTTAGGGAACACACGCCTGTGGTCACGGTCACTAGTACCCGTAGTCTGTTCCTGTGCAATTGTTGGTGATTTCAATATAGATATTTTTAATTCCCACTCATTATGCTTACCATTGGGACAGGTTATATATATGTCCTTGTTCGTTTGCGTGGCATTCCTCCATACATAACCTGCAATAATATGAGTGGCTTCGTAAGGCATCTCAGGCAGCGGAATATCTACTTGGTTAATGAGATCAAGCATTTGATGAGTCGGGATATAAGAAGGACGTAAGCTGCAATCGAATTTTTTGAATCTTAGTTTGAATTTATCTTCAATATACACACAAAACGGACGGCGCTCAGGATTAAAGTGTATCCCTCGCATATTAGTCAATTCCTTTATGGCATTAAATACTATGAAGTCATTTATAATACTAGCCTTGGTTCTTTTGGTGAATTTGGATCGTTCCAAACTACCCATGCGATTGTACTCATTTATAGCCCCAGTAATACAGAACTCTATTTTTTCCAGAAACGGTTGGAGTAGTTGATCAGCTTCATCCTTGGTTATTAACATCTTGACCCTCCAAGGATAGTATAGATGATAACAATAATAGTGTCAAATATGACAGAAATTATGCCACTTTATATCTGGTTATTGGAATTTAGAGTGATTTGACTGAGCAGCTGGGACATACTTTCTCATCTTCCAAAACCGTGAATCTCTCACCACAATTTTGGCAAGTTCTTAAGAGCACATGTGAACAAGTTTCCTTGATACCAATTTTATCTGAAGTACCAATCATTATCTTATTTAGGAATTTCATAAAATAGTTGGTGGCAGTACTATCGGGAGTTAGTTGAACACTGACGATATTTTTACTAGCAGCAATCTTTCTTGCTCCTTCTTGGAGTCCTAATGGACTAACAATAATTCCACCATCAGCACCAGTATCCATAATTCGATAAGCTAAGCCTCCCATTTGCTCTTGACTCTGTTTCGATTTTGTATATCTCCGACATTCGATAATAATAAAACCTTCGTTCCTTTCTTTAATGCCCTTAGCATCGATTTCCCATAAATTACCTGAGCCGTGGCCTTGTATTTTTTGTTTCCCCTCGATTTTTTCTAGACCGAGTTGATTACCACATTGACTTAACAAATATACAGCGACTTCTTCGTATGATTTCCAATTCGTTTGCATGATCGGTAAGCTTCATTATATCAGGTACATGGCAATTGGATTTTCTCAGGATATAAGTCCTAGTGCCTTCATTTTCTCTTCACGATACTCTAGAATAAAACTACACATTGGGGGCAAGTCATTAATCTTTTTTACGACTCCCCAAACCAGGTAACAATAAAGCCAAGCATACAAGCAGTCAAGCACATCAACCTCTAGTTTCAAAGTCTTATGTAGAAGCCAAGGTTTATGTATCACCTGAATACGATCAAAACGGATGAAGCTTTCCTTGAAGAAAGGCGAGGCGCTTTCAGGCAGATAGAAAAAGGTATTATAAACGTAGCTTTTCACCCTCTCAGCAAAATCAGCAGAGTATCCGATTTTCTCTTGCCCTCCTCCAAAAGAATAGATTGGTGCTACCAAGAAGCAGTCATCGCCTTGACGCGTTTTATCTTTCCAACAATCTGCGGCTTGCGATAAAATAACAACTGGCCTCATTTTCGATTTAACCAAAGCGACTCGCTCATCTGACTTCATTTTCAAGGGATAAACAGGTGTTTGCTGTGTATTGAAACCACTTTCGTCGCACATAACAACTTCATAGCTATAATTGCAGGCCTTGCTATCATACTTGCTCGATAGAATAGGCATGGGTTTGTCAGTAATTAGAAAGAGCGACGGCGCATCAAATAATTGTCCAGGCTGATACCATTTCTGGTAGATACCCGTCAACTGAATATAGTATTTGTTGATAAAGTCTAGCAACTTACCGCGAAATCATTCCTGTTGATTCGAGAGAGATATTTCAGCTTCTTTTTGGATGGTAACACCGCCCAAGAATGGCAGACATTGGAGAACATTATCCTCAGCATTCATAGTACTCATCGCTTGAAAATAAACTTCATCATATGGCGGTGGGTGCCAAGTCACAATTCGAGATGCTAGTTCTCGTATTGATTTATATTTTTGGGCTAATTCTGCGTGTGTCGCTTCACTCAACACGGCAGTGTGGGTCACCGCCTCTACGGGGGGAGGAGGAAGAACGAAAGAGAAGTCCAATAAGTCACCCCTTGAAGCTTGTGCCATTGGTTCAGTCTCGTAATAGACGTAGTCAAGTAGACTGTATAAGTTCTGTCCTCCCCATTCATCAACTGTTGTATTGATCAAAATTCGAAGGGCGGTCGGCATTGTACTAGCATCTTCAGGGCCTTTTCCCTTGTATAAAAATGCTTTGTGCTGCTTGCCGGTAGTTATTTCTTGCTCGTCTATGTCAAGCTTTTTAAGTAGCGGCTCAATCTCCACTGCATAAGGGCCATAATGCAAAAATCTCCATTGCAGTCCAGAGATGATCTTACGATAGTATCTGAAGTACTCGACATCCACCAAATAAAGCAGTTTGGCTACTTGTGTTCTCGTGGGCGTTATCTCTTGTTCGTTAAGACGCCTAACAATGTACTCGACAAGAGTGCCGACGATAGGGTTCATCACTGATGCTTATTCTCAAGACAGAAAGAGAAGATTGATACTAGTATAACAGGTGTGTCAACCCACGTGTCTCACACAATCTCTGACATTGCTCACCAAGCCGGATTGCACTTTGACCAAAGCTACGGCTTGCATGGTCAATACCGATAGTGTTGCATGCAGATTTATCATAGTGAAACCCCTGAAGCAATGGCTCTCTAGTCGTCGAGTTTGCTTCAATCTGGAAAACACTCGTTCCGCTGCCGACCGCTTATGATAGGCTTGAGTCCATTCCTCAGAGCCACGCAGTATGCGGTAACCATAGTCCCGATATATGTAACCGTCTTTGATCCACTTTGTTTTAAGCCCGCATTCTTGGGATAGTGGGCACCCTGTCTTGCCCGATCTTGCCGGACACGCATACTGCGTCCCCTTGTCCTTGTGGTGCCATAGCCTCGTCAACTGAAGCCCACCAATGCATTTTGGTGTCTGTGATGAGTCATCCATAATTACTTGTGATACCTTGGAATAGACCCGCTTAGGGATTACTGGCGAAGCATCAAATTCCTCGGCTATTTGCTGATAGTTCTTCGTACTATCATAACCTTTGTCAGCGGTTACTATCTCTGGCTTGAACCAAGGAAGCCGACGGGAAGTCTCTCTAAGCAACGGTAATATGTATTCGGTATCGGAAATCTTAGCGGATGTGAGTATAGTGCAAATAGGCATTTCGCTGTTGGTGTCAATAACGGCATGCAGCTTATATCCGAAAGACCAGTCTTTCTTACTGGAGCCACCCTTGGCGATCCAATCAGCCTCGGCATCTGAAACGGGTTTCTTATCTGGATTGCTATGGCTCCGCACCGGCGTTGAATCTACTGCTAATACTTTCCCGTAATCCGGCAAAGCTGATTTCAAACAGGAACTCAGGATATCAAGATATTTATTGAGCGTGTCCTGGTGTTTGGTGAGTTTCTTGTTGAATCGACTGAATGTACTGCGATGCGGTATGTTATTGGGGTTGAGACCGCATGTTACTGCTAATATAGGGTCTTCTTGCAAACGGCGAACAATCGCTGCCGTACTTTTCAGTCCAAGATAGTAGCTAGCCAGTATTGCTCTCAAAAGCGATTCCGGATGGTAATAATTGGGACGACCTGCCACGCCAACAAGATGGGTTTTAGCATCTTCCATCTCGGCCAGCAGACTGTGATATGGGATGACGGAAAATATTCTTTCCAGTTCTGCGGTAATGGGAGACTTGGCCTCTCGGACTTGATCGTTTTTTGCTTGACTATTGAGGCCTTTTCCGCTATCATAGACGATAGATAAGGGGTTCGTCACAGTTCTCCTTAGCTAGCTCCCAAAGCCCTGCAAGGCTTTGGGAGCGCTTCTTTTTAACTCACTTTCTGTTCTTTCTCGGTCTTCCTCTCGGCGTTTTACTCACGGGGACATTCCATAGTGGGCTGTGGCAGTTGGGACATGCTCCTGGTCTCGGCGTTCTAGGAATCCACTTGTAGCCACAACGTTTACATGTGTAGGTTACCAATCTCGGCATTTCGACCTCCTCTGTTACTGCTTTTTCTTTAAATTCGTTTAACATTGGCGTAATTATTTTAACTTATTATTGATTACAATACATATTATAGACAATATATTTTGATTTGTCAATACCTTTTCGGTAAATATTTTCTCTTGTAACAAATACAATGTCCATAATATAATGGGCATGGGTTAGTAAGTGAAGAAAGAAGAAGTGGATTTGAATAGCGGCGACAATAACGGGCAGTTCTCTTCAGAAGCCGAACTACTGGCAAAGGAAATATGTCGTGTGGCAGAGAAAGCAACTAATGAAGAAGAACTGCGAATTGGAATAGAAAAGCTGCTTGAACCCACTACACGGAAGTTGGGGATTCTGGTACAACCACGTTACGAAAAGCAGATTAGGCGAAGTGTGTTAACCGCTCCTGGACGAGTTGATGCCCTTTATGGGCAGGCCATTATTGAATATGAGCCACCTGGGAAGCTAAGTACCCAATCTGGGTTGTCTTCCACAAGGAAACAACTGGAGCGATACCTTCGGGGAATTGCCAGTACAAGTCATCAGCATGACGCAGCTCTCAGGCGGATGGCTGGCATTGGCCTGGACGGTTATAGCATATTTTTCCTTCGATATCGGGGTGACAAAGCCCACTTAAGTGAAGAGAAAAGAAAAAAACCTGTGTCAACTCAATTGGCTTTAATGGAAGAGCAACCAGCAGTCGGCGTCTTCTCAATGATTGGGCCGTACCCAGTTACAGCGGAGAGCGTATCAGAATTCTTGCTTCATCTTCGTGCGCTTAAACGTCGCCCCCTCACCGCGGATGAACTTGCAAAGGAGTTTGGCCCAAGCGGAGAGATGGCGCACGAATTGGTCAATACGTTATTGACCAGGCTCACTGCATGCCTCAATACACCAAAAGATAAGTTTCCAAGGATCAAAATGCTATACAAGGAATGGCAACGCATTTTGGGAATCGTGTACGGTCAGGAAATCAACAAAACTCATAAAGGTTCTCAAGCTTTGGCAAAGCTCTATCACTTAGATGATTTAACGGATATCAAGCCACTTCTATTTGCAGTCCACACGTACTATGCACTGTTCATGAAATTGTTGGCTGGGGAACTACTTTCATTACAGCAGGGTTCACTCTTAGCCTCAATAGCAGAACAACTGCCTGCTCTAAATGGTACATTGCTGAAGAAAAGAATAGAACAACTAGAACAGGGCAGTTGGTTTGAAGCACAAGGTATACGGAACTTCCTGGAAGCTGACTTTTTTGGATGGTATCTATCTGGATGGACTTCAGACATCGAATCGTCAATCCGCAAACTGGCGAGAGTTTTGGCTCAATTTGAACCAGCTACTGCTACACTTGCCCCAGAAGCCACGAGAGACCTGCTAAAAGAACTCTATGAAGACTTGATTCCCAGGGAATTACGTCATGATCTAGGTGAATACTCTACACCTGATTGGTTGGCCGAATTGGTATTGGATGAAGTTGGATATGTTGGCGATCCTAATCTACGTCTTCTTGACCCTGCGTGTGGGTCAGGAACGTTTCTTATTCTAGCTATTCGCCGCTTGCTGGATTATGCTCGTGATTCGCTAACGTGGCGTGCCAACGGTGACAGAATGCTGGTTGATTACATTTCTGAGAATATAGTTGGCTTCGATTTGAACCCCTTAGCCGTTATTGCAGCACGTACTAATTACCTATTAGCGATTGGGCCTTTGGTAAGACATATGGAGGGAAAGGATATTCCCATATATCTTTGTGACTCCATCTTGACTCCTCAAAGCCAACGGAGACATAAGAGACCAATCGAACATCAAAAAGACATCGCAGTTCCCTCCACGCAAAAGGATTTTTGGATTCCAGAGGAACTAGTCGATAATAGTCAAGTTGGAATCCTATGCCACTTGATAGAAGATTGCCTAGACTCTAAATACAGTGCAGCCGATTTCATATCGCGGTGCAAACGAGAAATTGGATGGAAAATATCACTTACGGAAACATCTCTCATCAAACTTTACGAAAAGATATCGGAGCTTAAAAATCAGGATCGGAATGGTGTTTGGACTAACATTATCAAAAATTCATTTGCACCTGTGTTCTGTTCAACAAGCCCCTTCGATTTTGTCATCGGTAATCCTCCTTGGATAAACTGGGTCAATTTGTCCGACGAGTATAGGGAGGCGACGGAAAAAATATGGAAGGAATATGGCCTTTGGCCTAAGTATGTATTAGGAGCAGTATCAGACTTCTCAAAGCTTTTTACTTATGTTGCGGCAGATTCTTACTTGAAGAAACATGGTAGATTTGGCTTTGTTATAACTCAGACTGTCTTCAAAACTACTAGTGGAGCAGAGTTTCGTCAATTCAAATTACCGGACAATGAATGTCTGGGCATTACCAAGGTACACGATCTGTCTAAAGTAAAGCCATTCGAGGGAGCTACAAATAGAACTGCGGTGTTTACATTCAAGAAAGGCGAGAAGATAAATTATCCTGTCAGTTATATGGTATGGAGAAAGAAGAAACGTGGGTCGCTTTCCTCCAACGCATCCCTACAGGACATATTGAAAGATGTGCAGCTTGATTCCCATGTAGCGACACCTGTTTTGGGTAAAGACACCCCTAGTCCATGGCTTACGGCAAAAGCAACTATAATTGATAGCCTGGTCAAGGTCATAGGAAAATCTGAATATAAGAGCTATATGGGAATCCATAGCTATGGTGCTAATGCGGTCTATTTTCTATCCGTACAAGATGGCGAGCTAAATGGCCGCCTTATTTCGATCAAGAACGTTACGGACGGAGCAAGACAGGCATACGAGGTTCAGCAGATAACAAAGCGCATTGAACCAGCACTGGTCTATCCTCTGCTTAGAGGCCGAGATGTAGATTACTGGCAGGCATCTCCCAGCAATCATGTTCTAGTCCCTCATTATCAGGATGGGTCACCTATAGGTGAGACCGAACTTAAAGTTGAATTTCATGAGACATACAGGTATCTGATGGGGTTCCATGATTTCCTTTGTGATAGAAGCGAACATAAGCGGCGTGGTGGAAAAGGGGAATGGTACAGATTATTTAGCGTATATCCCGAAACCTTTTGCCCGTGGAAGGTTGTATGGCGTGAGCAGTCACGTTTTCTTACATGCGCTGTTGTATCCAGTTTGTCTGGAAAAGTCATAATCCCTGATCATAAGTTGATGTTTATTCCTTGCTCCTCAGAAGAAGAAGCCCATTATATTTGTGCATTACTATCTTCTGTGATAGCCCAAGCAGTAATCAAATCCTGTACCATCGAAACCAGTATCTCTACGCAGATTCAGAACTATGTGAAAGTGCCCAAGTTTGATATATCTTGTGATCTGCATCGTAATCTATCACAATTATCAAAAAAAGCACATGCTCATTCTGGTCACGGATTAGACGAAGACATCAAATTAATCAAAAATGAGATTAATCTGAGATCGGCGGAGTTATGGGGTCTGTCAGAAAGCAATGTAATGGAGATTCAAAAGGATTTGGAAAACGACAGTTAATACTAGCTAAACCCTTACCTTTTTTCTCTAATAATCCCATATCATTGTCCATACAGCCGAAGAGAACCTTAGATTTGTAAGTATTGACATAACATTATGCACGACGCTACTCAGAGGAAGAGGGTTATTTATTTCTAAGAGGGGCTTTATAGCCCCTCTTCAACGCCCTCGACCCGGTCAGGTGAGGTTTTACAATACAAAATCCCTCTCGCCTATATGTTGGAATTTGGTCTTTGGAATTTCCCCGCAGGGGTTTTAGCTGTATTCACAGCCCTTGAGCAGGGCCGCCTTGTTCAGCTCAAGCTGGCGCTTGTCTTTAGAGAGAATATGGTTTAATACTCTGATAATGCTGGTGGTGGTCACCACCTGCGAATTGGCTATGATGGCGCCCAGCGCCACCAGGTTGCCGACCGACTCGTCGCCGACCTCCTTGGCCGCCTCAACCGTGGGCACGTAGACCGCCTTGATATCACGGCGCGAGGTCTTGTTCTTGATCAACGATTCATTGACAACCAGCAAGCCGCCCGTCTTGACGGCCGGCTCGAGTATCTTCATGGCCGCCGGATTCATGGCCACCGCGATATCGGGATGCGCGATGAAGATGGAACCTATCCTTTCATCGGAGAGGTTAACGAAGCAGGTGCACATGCCGCCGCGCTTCTCGCCGCTGTAATAAGGCAGCCAGGATACTTCTTTGCCCGAATGAAAGGCGGACTCCATGAGAAGCCTGCCGATGAAGAGCACGCCCTGGCCTCCGAACCCCGATACGGTTATCTCCCAGCTCAACCCTTCACCGCCTTCTTCAAAGCCTCCACCTCCGGTATACATTTGAACTCTCCCAGGGGAAACTGCGGAATCATGTTGTCGGCCATCCACTGCCGGGCCTTGACCGGCTCGACCTTCCAGTTGATGGGACACATAGACAGGACCTCTACAAAGGAAAGACCCAGACCGGCAAGCTGCGCCCTGAAGGCCAGCTCAATGGCTTTCCTGGCCTTCCTGACATTGGCCGGGTTGTGCAGGGACACCCTGGTTATATATGAAGGACCGTCCAGCGTGGCCAGCATCTCGCTCATCCTTATGGGGTAGCCGGACTGCTCAACCGTACGTCCCCCGGTGGTAGAAGCCGAATACATGCCGATCAGTGTGGTGGGGGCAAGTTGACCGCCCGTCATGCCGTAGGTGGCATTATTGGCAAAGATAACCGTGATCTTCTCGCCCCGTGCTGCAGCGTGAACGATCTCCGCCGTGCCGATGGACGCCAGGTCGCCATCGCCCTGCAGTGTGAAGGGGAAAAGCTCGGGACGGACGCGTTTGATGGCCGTAGCAACCGCCGGGGCGCGGCCGTGGGCCGATTCCAGCCCGTCTACCTTGAAGTAGGCATAGGCTGTGACCGTGCAGCCGATAGAGGCCACGCAGACCGCACGCTCCTGTATGCCCAACTCGTCGATGACCTCGCCGATGAGGCGCTGAGTGATGCCGTGTCCGCAGCCGGGGCAAAAATGCGTCGGCCGGTCTTCCATGACCTCCGGCCTGCCGAAGATCATATCTTCAAATCCGTCCATGCTTGCTTTTCTCATATCTTTCTTCTTCTATGCCAGCAAATCAATAGCTTCAAATATCTCGTCGGCTGTGAGCGGCACGCCGCCCCAGGAGTTGACCAGCTTGACCTCATTGCGGTTGCCCACCGCGATGCGGACATCCTCTACCATCTGCCCTCCGCTCATCTCGGCCGCCACGAATTTACAGCCCCGCCCCGCCAGGTCCGAAAGCGGCTGGTAGGGGAAAGGCAGAACCGTTATCGGCCGCAGCAGGCCGACCTTTATTTTATGCAGCCGCGCTTCCTGCATGGCGGTCATGGCCGAGCGGGCCACGCTGCCGTAGGCCACCAGCACGATATCAGCGTCCTCCAGGTTGAGGCCTTCGTATCGGACCTCGTTGCGCTGCATCCTCTCGAATTTCTGCAGGATCAGCTTGATCCTGGCAGGATGATCCATGGGGTTCATCTCGAAGGAGTTGATTATATTCTTGGGCCTTCCGGCGGCGCCGGTGATGGCCCATCTCTTCTCGGGTAGTTTCTTGACACGGTCCCTGATCACTACCGACTCGACCACCTGTCCCAGGAAACCATCGGCCATAACCAGCACCGGATTGCGGTACTTATCGGCCAACTCGAAGGCCAGCATGGTGAAGTCCATCATATCCTGCACCGATGACGGCGCCAGCGTTATCAGGTAATAATCGCCGTGCCCGCCACCCCGCGTGCACTGCATGTAGTCGCCCTGAGCCCCACCTATGTTGCCCAGTCCCGGACCGGCGCGCATGATATTGGCGATCACCGCCGGTATCTCAGAACCGGCCATATAGGAAATACCTTCCTGCTGCAGGCTGAAACCGGGGCTGGAGGTGGAGGTCATGGAGCGGAAGCCTGCGGCGGCCGCGCCGTAAACCATGTTGATGGCCGCCAGCTCGCTCTCGGTTTGAAGGAAAATCCTGTCTTCCTCGGGCATACGTTTGGCCATATGCTCGAGCAGGTCGTTCTGCGGTGTGATGGGATAGCCGAAATAAGCGCCGCATCCGGCAAGAATGGCGCCTTCAGCTATGGCAATGTTACCTCCCATGAGGGTTCTCTCAGGCAATAAACGGCTCCTCGATGATTAAACCGGTCAGGATGTTGTATCGTCGTCCGGGCTGCTGCGGTGATATATGGTGATGGCAAGGTCGGGACACATGATGGCACAGGCCTTGCACCCTGTGCAAATGAACGCTTTTTCCGCAATCAACTCGGCGTAATTGACCCCGAAGCGGTTAATTTCTTTAGATATCCCGATTATTTCCCTGGGACATACCGAAACGCAGTACAGGCAGGCTTTGCATTTGTCTTTCTCAATGACGATGTAGTTTGTTTTGCGGCTCTCAGATATCAACAATTCATCTCACCTTCAATCTAATACAAAAAAAGCGCAATGCAAAGGTTATTTTACAGGCAGATTGACTACAAGTCAACAGGGGGTGATTTTGGACTTGGACGCCGGCATTTTAGCCCTGTGACGGGCCGGAACTATTCGTTTTTAGCAACGTAGCAGCCCGAGCAAACCACGTATTGCTTGCCGTCCGAGCCGGTTACCAGCTTATAGTAGGCCGATTTGTAAAAAAGGCCTATCTGGCCCGGCATGGTGAAGACATAGTCCTCCCAACCCGTGCCGTTGGCCAGCGCACCCGCGACAATGTTGTCCCTGAATAGCTTGCCCGCCATATCCGGCACGCCTTTGAAATCGCGGCCGACCACAGCCGGGTTATCGGCATTCGCCACCTCGACCACCTGGTTGTCGAAGACATAGACGTAAAGCGCTGGGTTCTGCTGATCAAGATAGGGGGGCTGCTGGGCATTTATCTTGGCGATGGTTACCGGCGCATCGGCTGTCATGTCGGCGGCGGTCTTATTGACCAGGTCTGTGACCGTATCACGCGAAACGCTGCTGTCGGCATATTGCGGCAGGGCATAGCTGGTGATGATTTTCTCGTAAACGCTCATGCCCCCGGAGCTGTCCTCCTTCTTTAGATCGTCGAGCGCTTTCTGCCACGCTTGCACCGTGTTGTCCGGAATGGCTTTGTTAAAGGCAATGTAGTAGTCGGACCTGACCGCGTATTTATCGGAGATGATATCGGCAGGATTGACGCCGGCCCGGTAGGCCACGAAGGGCATCCCCAGCGCAGGCCCCAGCCAGGCGTCGACCTGGCCGTTCACCAGCTTCTGGATGCACTGCGTGTCATTTTCGCTCACATCCAGGTTGGTAAAGCCCTGGGAGGATAAATATACCTGGTTTGAGTCGTCCTGGTAGACGGCGATAGATTTCAGTTTTCTGGTATCTTCCAGCGAGTTGATCACCAGGTTGGAATCGCGCCTGGTGTAAAAGTAGTTATCGTCGAAGCCGATCGGCCCGACCCATTTGAAGAGGTTCTCGCGGGAGGGCAAACGTGAGGTGGAATAGAGCACGGCGTCAGGCGACTGAAGCGCCAGCTCATAACCCTGCGCCCAGGGCATGAGCTCGATGGATGCATTGCTGCCGGTAGCCTTCAATATCTGGTTGACGATCTCGGTGGACTGCCCGGTTACGGCACCCTTCTCATCGGTGAAATTAAAGGGCGGATTGTCCTCAGTGATGATACGAAGTTTGGGCGCCGGATTATTGACTGCACAGCCGGAGAGCATTATCAGGCCGGCCAGGGCCAGACCCACTACATTCTTCAACATCTTCGCCTCCCATCGCTTAGTGTTATTCCCTTGCGAATTATCGCAACATCTTCACATATTTGCAGATTTGATATATTATATCTAGTATTGATTGACCGGTTATGCAATAACAACCATCCCCTTTTCCGCTGTTATAACCTGCCGGACTATACCATCGGCCTAACAAAATATAACCGTATTAAGAGGATTTTGCAATGACAGTAAAAAAAATGAAAACAGCCGTGCAAAGGCCGTCGGACAGGGTCGCCAGGCTTAACCGTACGCAAAAGGGCAAGCAGATCGCGGCTATCAGGAAGAAGCAGATAACCGGCGCCGCTTACGAGGTCATTGCTGAAAAGGGATATTACAACTTCACCATGATGGATATAGCCAGGCGGGCCGGCGTTTCATCCGGCCTGATACACCACTACTTTAAAGATAAGGAGAACATGCTGGTAACTCTGCTCAGGGAGATGCAGCAGGATATCCGCACTTCGCTGGAAAAAACCATCGAGAACGTGCCGGACCCCACTAAAAAGCTGGACATCTTCATGGACCAGGCCTTTGACCTGGTGATCAAGGAAAGGGAATATGTCTACGTGACCTACGATTTTATGACGCAGATCAAGTTCAATGAACGCATGCAGCGCATCCTCAGCAAGCTTTATCGCGGCTACCGCGAGACGCTGGAATCCATCCTCAAGGAAGGCAAGCATAAGAAGAAATTCAAGGACGTGGACGAGCATTACCTGTCCACCGTTTTCATCTCGATATTGCTGGGCTTCGAACAGCAGTACATACTGGACAACACGTCCTTCAACTACCGGGCCTACACCAAACGCATCAAAGCCTATATGTTCAACCAGGTGCTGATCAAGAAATAATATCCATCGCCCGCCTTTTGCCGTCCTAGACAGTGCCTGCCGGAGTCACGCCATATCAGCTTCGAGCCTCTTTACTTATCCGTCTGCAGAATGCTAATATATTGACGCCAATTTTAGGTCTAGCGTCCAGTCGATAAAACGGCTTTTTCAATTGAAATAGTATCTTCAGGAGGTTCACTTTGGGCACATTCACAGATAAGGTTATAATCGTTACCGGCGGCAGTTCCGGGATCGGCCGCGCCGCTGCTATTTTGTTCGGCAAAGAGGGCGGAAAGGTGGTGGTCGCCAACCGGCGCATCAAGGAAGGCGAAGAGACCGTGCAGATGATTAAGGACGCCGGCGGCGAAGGCATGTTTGTTCAAACGGATGTAAGGATCGCCGCCCAGGTGGAAAACATGGTCAAGAAGACGGTTGCCACTTACGGCAGGTTGGATATCGCCTTCAACAATGCCGGCCTGGCCGGTGTCTTCCAGAAGCTGACCGACGAAAGCGAGGAGATATTCTACGCACAAATTGATACCAACCTGAAGGGCATCTGGCTATGCATGAAAAATGAGATACCCGTGATGCTCAAGCAGGGCGGCGGGGTGATTGTAAATAATGCCTCCATCACCGGCCTGAGGGCGCTTCGCAAGCTAAACAGCTACAGCGCCAGCAAGCACGCCGTAGTCGGCCTGACCAACTCGGCCGCCAAGGAATACGCTCCTTACAATATTCGCATCGTGGCCGTGTGCCCGGGTTGGACCAAAACGCCCATGTTGTGGGAATTCACCTCAAACCCGGAATTGATGAAGAAAACCGAAGCCACAGTCCCACTGCGCAGGATGGCACGGCCGGAGGAAATAGCCGAGCTGGTTATCTTCCTGGCATCGGATAAGGCATCCTATATCGCAGGCGGCGGCATCGCCATATCCGGCGGCCTGGATATTTAGCAATTCCTGTTGCTAGGTCAGATTCGAGGTGCAATGCGGGCACCTCAACGCCTTCAAGGGTATAGTACTGAGGCAGTAGGGGCAGTCCCTGGTCTGAGGCTCGGCCACATCGGACGGCTTTACCACCCGGTTCTTGGCATGCTCAAAGAGCCTGATTATCAGGAATATCACGAAAGCAACGATGAGGAAATTCAGTAAAGTATTGAGGAACAGCCCGTAATTTATGGTGGGTGCGGCAGCCGCTTTGGCGGCACTTAGCGATGGGTAGCTTTTACCGGACAGGTTTATATACAGGTCCTGAAAGCTTACCTTCCCTAAAAGAAGCCCGATGGGCGGCATTATTACATCGTTCACCAGGGATGTAACGATATTGCCGAAGGCAACACCGATAATAATGCCGATGGCCATGTCCACCACATTGCCCCGCATGATAAATTCCTTGAATTCGGCAACAATTTTTTTCATAATTAAACCTCCCTCGTTCAATATCTTAATATCGCCAAAATGGCCTTGATTCTTTAAATCGATGCAAGGCTGTGTTAAAAAGGCTAGCCTTTGCAGAGATCTTTCAAGCGGGAAAAGGCCGAAGGCTGGTCCAGCCTGCCCTCTTCGAAGTCTTTCTTTATGCGGTCCACCGACTCTTTGATGCCCCTGGCGGCCAGTCCTTTATCGTCCAGCGGAAACTCGGGGAACAAGAAGAACAGGCGCGCAATATCTCCCCTGTTTCCGCAGATAAGCTCCTCCACCGGCTGCACCATCATGTCCTTTTCCTCTTTGCTGAGCGGCGCACGTGTGAAGACATCGTTGCAGAAATGATAGCGGCATTCCCTGGGCCTGATCTCATAAATCGGGCAGGTGCTGAACTTCTCTGAATAAAGACTGCAATGTATATTCTTGCAGCAGTAGCCGTCACAGGGCGGGCAGACACTAGAGGCAGTCTCATTGAGTATCCTTACGATACGCGAGATCTGCGATCCGAACAGCTCCTCAAACTCGCTGTCGGTAAGGAAAATCTTAGTATGGTCCATCTTGCGGTCAGCTCCGGTTTGCTAACTTATTAATTTGAGGCAGCTTTGACTGTAAAATAGCTAAAGGCTAATATTGGAAATATGTCTTTACCTGCAAAAGGCATCTTAATTTTAACATATGAACATAAGTATAAGGAGGTCCCGGCATGATAAGAACAGTAGAACAATATCTGGAAAGCCTTGACGATGGAAGGGTTGTCTATTGTCTGGGAGAACGCGTGAAAGATGTGAGGACTCATCCCATGCTTCGCACCGTGGTACGGTCGGCAGCTATGGATTACAGCATACCGCACGATCCACGATTCCGCGATCTTTTCGTAACCAGGGACGAGGATGGCGAAGATATCAATTTTTTGCTTACCGCGCCCCGTACCTCAGAAGAACTGCTCAGGCGGCGAGAATGCTTTATCCAGGGCATACGCTCAGGCGGCGGCTTCCTGGTGCACTGCATGGGAGTGGACGCCCTGGCAGCAGCCACCCTGGCAGCCAACAAAATGGACCGGGCGCTGAAGACCCATTACGTAGAACGCGTTGAAAACTACCGTAAATATCTTCAGAAGAATGACATCGGCCTGACAGGTGCCATGACCGACGTAAAGGGCGATAGGAGCCTGCATCCATCCAAGCAGGTCCAACACAAGGATTTCTATCTCCGCGTGGTCGATAAGCAGAAGGACGGCATTATTGTCAGGGGTGCTAAGATTCATATCAGCGCCACCCCGTGCGCCAACGAGGCCATTGTGCTGCCCTGCCGCACTCATGGCGAAGACGATAAGGACTACGCGCTCTCATTTGCAATCCCACTGGGAACAAAAGGCATCAAACTGCTGGCCGTTGAGCCTGTCACACGCAGCTACGGCGAGGAGGCAGCCTGGGACTATCCGCACGCTGCCAAACTCCAGCCCACCGAGTGCCTGATCATTTTCGATGACGTTTTTGTACCATGGGAGAGGGTCTTTATGTGCGGTGAATGGCAGTTCTCCCGGGATATCACCTACGGCTTTGCCAGCTTCCACCGCCTCTTCGGCACCTGCAAGATGGTGGGCGAACTGGAGAAGCTCAGCGGCGCCGTAAGGCTGATAACCGAATATAACGGCCTCGAGAAATACGAACACATAAAGAACAAGCTGGCATGGATGGCCATGATTACACAAACTGTTGCCTCCCTGGGCGAAATGTCATGCATCAAGGGCTTTAAAGATGAGGCATCAGGCATGATGGTGCCGGACCTTATGCTCACCAACTCGGCCAAATTCACCTTTGCCGATAATTTCCACGAGATGTGCAAGCTGGCTCAGGACATATGCGGAGGCGTAGCCACCACTGTGCCAAGCTATCGCGACTGGAAAAACCCGGAGATCCATGACTATATTGAGAAATACCTGGGTGGCAAGGCCGGCATACCGACTGCCGACAGGATCAAGGTCATCCGCATGATCAAGGATATGACCCACAATTATTACCAGATCGACCATATACACGGCGAAGGCTCAAGGGCGGCACAGCAGATATTCCTTTATCTCAGTGCAGACTGGAACAGGTATAAGGCCGCCGCCAAGAGGGAACTGCACATCGACGGCTGGCAGTCGGACCCGGTTTACGGCCAGCTTATCGATGCAGAAGAAGCAGTAGAACCAAAGATGCCGCCTGTGGATACTTCTTATAAGCTGTTTTCCAATGTCGGCTAAACATCGGGGATAATTGAAAGCCACTTATTTACAATTGGCCAACCGCGGGCCAGGATGGACGGGCTGGTGGCCGTCCTATCGCATACCTGAAATGTTATAAACATTAAATATTTAGGCCGCAAAATTATGAAAATTAAATATCCGCCCTGATACTATATTTTCACCGGGGCATATGATAAAAGGTGGTTATGTGGTTGTAAAGTAAAAATAGGTCAATTTATGCGGGATATTTTTAGGGATGGTTCATTTGCACCGGGTTTTAATTTTAAGACGAATTCTATGACCCTGCCAGACTGATCGGCAGCGTAAAAAATACGGTAGTCCCCTTACCTTCTTCAGATTCCAGCCAGATTCGTCCTCCGTGCGCCTCGACCAGCCGTTTACATACCACCAGTCCTAACCCGATTCCCCTCGATGTGTCGTTCTTTTCCCTGCCAACGCGCTGGAATGGATTAAACAGCCGGGCCTGGTCATCTCTGGATATGCCTATGCCGGAGTCTTTTATGCCCACCCTCACGAATCCGTCCTGCCTGTCGGCGGATAATTCTATCGGCCTGCCGGCGGGAGAGTACTTAAGCGCATTTTGCACCAGGTTGAAAATGACCCTCTCAATCCGTAAGGCGTCCCCCTCCACAACAGGTATGCTGTCATTCACTTTCAGAATGAAGCGGTGATCGGACTCTCCACCGAACTTGCCTACCACCCTTTTCAAAAGGTCGGAGATCACCACGGTCTGATGGGATATTTTAAGGCGGTCGGCCTGCGAGCGAGACAGCTCCAACAGGTTATCGAGGATGTGCGAGAGCTGTTCCGATTCAACGGCGGCATCCTCCAGCAACTGCTTGCGATCGGCCTTCGGCAACCTGTCGCCGTCCTGTGCCAGCGTGTCCAACGCACCCACAATAACTGTCAGCGGCGTGCGCATCTCGTGTGAAACCATGCCGATGAAATCATCCTTCAACTGGTCGACTTTCTTGCGCCCGGTTATATCACGGCCATAAAACCGGACCGTGCCGTTTACACTATCGTAACATATGGTTTCTTCGTACCATGACTCGCCGACCTGGACTTCCCGTGTGAGAACGTTACTTTCATCTTCCATTTCACTCGCCATCTCTTCTGCACCTTCGAGGAAGGGATGCCGGCTTCCCAGGGCAGACATATCCGGAAATGCGCGGCGCGCTGCACCGTTCATGTAAATCACATGGCCGTCCATGCTCATCTCGATTACAGGCAGGGGATTGCTCTCAGGGAATGAAGCCAGGTGGACAAGCTCGGTCTGCATGGCCTTACGCAGGCTGATATCGCGCAGGAACACGAAGATGCGCCCGCCATGAATATCGATATAGTTGGCGCTGACTTCTATATCTATAGTCCCGCTATCCTTGCACCTGTGCCTGGTCTCGAACCGCTCTGCGCCCGTATTTATTAATCTCTCAATACGCCGGACTATATCCGTTTCGGTATCCCTGGCCTCTACGTCCCGTATTTTCATATTCAGCAGCTCTTCCCGGCTGTAACCGATCAGTTCGCAATAAGCATCGTTGACATCAAGGAAACGCCCCTGTAAGTCCACCAGCCAGAAACCATCCATGGCCGTGCGCAGGATGGTTTCCCTTTCCAGCTCCAACTGCTTGCGTTGCGAGATATCGGCAAATATGGCCAGGTAGCCGATAAATTTTTTCTCCCCGTCGAAAAGGGGAACAGAATTGTTCATGGTCCAGATAATAGAGCCGTCCATTTTCACCATTTTAAGGTCATATTGCTCAACAATGCCCTCACGCCGCTGCTGCTGTCTGACCTTTATCAACGGTACTTCTTCGCTGCTGACGAGATCGAGGAACTGCCTGCCGATCAATTCATCCATTTTATAGCCAAGCATAGCAGCCATGCGGGGGTTGACGAAGGTAATCAGGCCTTCCGGATCAGCCATTAATATACCTTCGAAGGCGTTCTCAACTATGATCCGGTAGCGTTTCCTCTCCTTTTCGATCGTCCATAACGATTCCTCTATCCTCTGCTGCTGTTTTACGATCTGTTGATGCAGCTTCACCCTTGCCAGCTCGGCCTGCTTACGGGCGGTTATATCACGGATCACCACCAGGACGCCTACCACCCTATGGCGCTTTCCCTTTAACACGGACAGCGACGATTCCACGAAAATGCTGTCGCCATTTTTCAGGATTTGTATATTATCCCCCTGCCAGTAGCCTGACTTCTCTAATGACTGCAGGGCGTCGCTTTCATCGATCGGCTCTATCCACTCGGTCCTGAAAAACTCCCGGTAGTTGCGGCCCATTGCCTGCTCGTCCTTAACACCGTATAGCTTCTCGGCTGCATGGTTCCAGCAAAAAATTGTCTCGTCAGGATCCAGGCAGATAACCACATCCTTAATTTGAGTAAGGAGGTCAATCTCCAGATCCGCACGCCCCTCGGCTGCCTTTGGCCCATGTCCATCCTTTCTTAAACCGGTTCTAATTACCGGTTTTTTCCCCGGCTCACGGGCTGGGCCGGTGTCGGCCTTGCTCTTCGATTGCTTTCTCGGTTCTTGCTTCATATCAGATTTATTAACCTTTTATTAAAGGGATACTATCGTGTTGAAAGCTCTCTATAGCCAACATCACTTTTTCCGTATCTATTAGGTCCTTAAATACATAGTCGGCCCCCGCATTTTTAAGGTTGTCCGCTGAATGAACGCCAGTAGCAACCCCGATGGACAGGGCAGGTAGCTGCCTGGCGCATTCGATATCCCTGAGGGAGTCGCCGATTATCACAATATCTTTTCCTGAAAACTTCGTTCCGGCAAGTTCCCCGGCTTTGCGGACGGCCAGCCGGGCCATTTCCAAACGGGTTTTGGATTCGGTCCCATAAACCGCAAACTTAAAATATCTGCCCAGCCCGGTTGCCGAAAGCACTCTATCGGCGATTGCGCGTGAGTCACCGGTATACAGCACAATCAAATGCCCGGCCTCCGTCAAACGCTGCAGCAACTGCCGGACTCCCGGCAAAACATACAGGGACGGATCGGGCGGCATCAGGGAAGAAAATATCCGTTCGTATGAGGCCAATATATCATCCATACGGCCAAGCACTCTGCCGCCGTCAATGCCGTTAGCCCTAGCAAGTTCTGCGACATTGTCCGTCAGGCTTCGGCCCGAAAAATCTATGGCCGTCAACCGTGCATCTACATTGAATTCCTCCTGGAAGAGACGTCGGACCGTTTCTTCGTGCAGGGAGATAAAATCAACCAGTGTCTGGTCCAGGTCGAAAATGATCAATTTCATAGATAATCGTGCCCCACATGCATTATTAACATCGCTTCGCTTATTAAACAGAGAATCATTTTTTATAAAGGTTCCCGCAGCCGGTTACCCTCACCATCAAAACCGGCACGCAGACGCCATGCAAAATCCTGTCGGCCACACTGCCCCAGATCCAGCGGCTGAAGCCGGATCGTCCATGTGTGGCCATTATTACAAGGTCAATATTATTTTGATTGACATAGTCGACAATGGTTTCAGCGGCCAGGCCGTTCATAATCTTCACCGAGGTTTTAATTCCGGCGACGGTCAGCCGGGCGGCTGTCTTATTGAGCGACTTTTCCGCCGCTGCCCTTTCGTCTTTTTCCAACTGGGATATCTGCATTAACGACAGGCCGGGCACGGTGTCCCCGTAGGGTATCCACACGGGTTCGATCACCCGCATTAATATGACCTGCGGGGACTGACAGCCTGCGGCAATGGTCTCCGCATGCTGCACAGAAGTCTCAGCCAGCTCAGAACCATCGAGTGTAACCAGAATATTTTTATACATGCGGTTATCTCCTATATATCGGATGTTTTACATCCGTCCGGGCTGGACAATCTTCAAATAGTTTAGCTGACCGCAATCTGTTTCTCGGACTGCCACAGGCCATGAATATTGCAGAGCGAGGAAGCGTAAATTGTTCCCGGCTTGCTGAGCTTTATAGAGAAGGCCGCTTCAGCCTGGGTGTACACAGATCCCATATTGGGACCCTGTGTGGATTCGCCGTGCGCCGTGAACTCAAAATTCCCCAGTTGATAGGCAAAGTTCTCACCTTCGGCCAGGAAATATACGGAGATCCAGCGGATATGGTGCTCGGTGGTATTGGGATGGGCAACCTCTTTGCCTACCGAGACCTTGATGGACAACATATCGCCGGCCTTGATTTTATCGGCGCATTCGATTACAGGTACGTGTTTCTCCGCTTTCCAATCTCCGGTTTTAAATAGCTCAGTAAATGCTTTCATATGCTTCCTCCCTAAATATTTTCGTTATTTTTATCATTAATTTATACCGTTAAGCAAATATTATTTTTTAGCTTTGGGACGGCCGGCGGAAATCTTGACGCCTACCGGCTTCGACTTCTTGCTGTGGTCCTTGGGAAGGTCAATCTGCAGGATACCGTCGCAATAGTTGGCTTTGATCCCTGATTTGCGGACCTCCGACGGCAGCGGCAGCGAACGATAGAAATTGCCATAGGACATCTCACATTGAATATAATCCCTGGCTTTTGAGCAAGACTCGGATTTCCTCTCGCCCTTGATCACCAGGTTATTGCCGACGATGTCGATATTTATATCCTCTTTTTTTATGCCCGGGACCTCTACACGCAGGGTTATCTTATCCTTATCCGAGTACATTTCGATGATGGGTGACCACAGGAGGCTATCATTAGGAGTCCTCCAGCATACCGGTAACCTTGTAGCCGTGACGGGATACTTACCCGGCTTCTCTCCACGTCCGGCAAGGTCGGGCATTGCGCCCGTTGCAGTCATTCTTTGTATTACCATAGCTTCCTCCTATTCTTGAAGAATATATTTTGAGTTACCTGGCCCCTTCACCCCAAGTTCAGAATATTTTGTGTTTCTCCTTGACCCAACTGATGCAAATAATAGTAATCTCCACCTGATTAAAAAAGCATAAAATGCCCCACAAAAGTATTAAATAATCATGTCATTTAGCGGGACTTATGTGAAGTGGAAACTGCAGGCGTTGGTTGAAGATGATAGAGGGGGGGGTTATGTGGGCTGTTGTTTGAACATATAGCCAAGTTTGGGCACAGTCATGATATATTCGGGCTGCTCCGGGTTATTCTCGATCTTGTTTCTCAGCCTGCTGATCCAGGTCCTCAGAATTTGAATGTCATTGCGGTATTCCGGCCCCCAGATCCTGCTGAGCAGGTCCTCATAGGCAATAACCCGGCCCGTATTTTGAACCAGTTCCGCCAACAGTAGCCATTCGATACGGGTTAAATGTTCCTCTGTGCCTCTCACCAAAAGGCTGTGGGCCTTGAAGTCGACATGAACATCTTTTAATACAAACGTGTCGACAGGCTTGTTTTTTTGATCCTGCACAATGCGGCGGCTGATGGCTTCGATGCGGGCGATCAGCTCGTTGGGGTTAAAAGGCTTGGGGAGATAATCATCGGCGCCCAGGTTGAGCCCCTGAATTTTATCGACATCCTCGCTCCTGGCGCTCAGTATTATAACCGGAACTTGAGAGAACGTCCGTAGCTCCTTGAGAAACTCGAAACCATCCATCTCGGGCATTACGAGGTCCAGGACGATTATGTCGGGACCGTAATTATGGAAGCGTTCGAAAGCCTCTTTGCCGTTGCTTGCAGTTAAAACCTCGTACCCTGAAACCCTTAGCTTGGACCTGAGAAAATTGATAATGCGCTCTTCATCATCCACTACCAGTACACTTAATTTCTTCATAGTTTACAATATCACTTACGAGCTATAAAAGAATAATAGTCCCGCGGGTATTATATGTCAACAGATATAATATTTCTATGGATATGCGAAAGGCACTGAACGATAAAAATTAAGTTATTCCATGACCGTCTCCCCGTAAACTGGTCCAGACGAAATGCGAGTTTTGTGGGATGATTAATATGTTTTAAGGAGGATCGTCCCATGAAGAAGTCCAGGTACACGGCAAAGCAAATTGCCTTCGCTTTGAGACAAGCTGAAACGGTGACACCTGTCCCCGAGGTATGCAGAAAGATGGGCATCTGTGAACAGAGCTTTTCCGCTGGAAAAAGAAATATATCGGCATGGGAGTTCCAGAGGTAAGAAGGCTGAATATACTGGAACAGAAAAACAGAAAACTCAAGCAGCTTGTGGCAGATTTAAGTCTGGATAAACAAATGCTTCAGGATGTGCTGCGAAAAAAGCCCTGAAGCCTGCTCAGATGCGAGAACAGGTTGAGGTATTGAAGGTGTGTTATAAGGTGAGCGAGCGAAGGGGTCACTATGACCCCAACGGATTTAAAAAAAGCTTTTTTAAATTGACAGGCTCAAGGGTACGAGCTAGAGTTATTTAACATGCGGCGCGGTATATTTATACGTGTCCTGCCCGTCCTGGCGGCGGTGGTAATGCTTTCCGCGGCTCTGGCAAGTGCGGCATGTAATACTGGGGCGGCTGCGCCGCCGGATAAGGAGCCTCCAGAGATGGACTTACTGCACAGCATAATGTCTTTTATCGGGCAACACCATGCAGAAGCTGCGCCCTTCATTAAAGCTGATGCCGCCTATACTCAAACTAGTTCCAGCGGCAAGGGAATGCTGGGCTACAGCTCGGTCACCTATTCTGGAGGGGGCTGGACCGTCACCGTCGGCCATGCGGTTGTGCCAGACTATGTGAATGAGATAACGGCCGACTACGGCAATGGCAAAATAACCTGGACGGGAACAGAGAAAAACGGGCAGGTAACCGAAGCGAGCTATACAAAAACGGGCTGAACTGCGCATGCCTTTTAAAGAGAATTCAATATTATTTTTTACAGGCCAAACGATATGAAAGCCGGATTTTTTAAGAGCGTCCGCAGCCACTTAATGTTATTCGTACTGCTGCTTGCGATATTTTTCCTTGCCGTTCCGCCGGACACGGGCGCTTATGCCTTCAGTGAAGGATGGAATCCCTCAGCCACCACGCTGCTTCAGGATGACCAGCCCTCGGCGCATCCTGCCATGCAGATCACGCCCGATATAAAGGCACAGTGGTCGGAGCTTCATAGAAGGGCGCCATTCGCCGGCCGTGATGCACAGGTTGATAAGAGGCTGGCCGGGCGCACGGTGGGGACTTCCATCAGCGTACTGCCGAATATTCAATATAATAATCCCTCCCAGCGCAACCAGGGGAGCTGTGGCGACTGCTGGGTTTGGGCGGGAACGGGTGTGCTGGAGGCGGCGCTAGATGCCCAACTTGGCATCAAGGATAGGCTGTCCATCCAGTATTTTGAATCAAACTATAATAATGGGGCGGCCGGCAGCTTTGCCTGCTGTGGCGGCACAGTGCCGGGCTTCGTCAATTATTACGCATCAACCTTGAAAAAGGCGGTTCCCTGGTCGAATACCAATGCCGCTTTTGTAGATAGTAGCAGGTCCTGCAGCAGTGGCGCCACCATGCCTGCCTCATCCATAGTCACGTCGCCCAGCTATGCCATAAACTCCATCAGCTATCAGCAGATTCAGACCTATGGGGTTACCGATGCAACGGCAGTGGCCAACATCAAGAATATCCTCAACCAGGGACAGGCCGTGGTTTTCTGCTTTTACCTGACGTCTTCGGACTGGCCGGCATTTACCAATTGGTGGAATTCCAGCAGCGAATCTGCCATCTGGTCAAACGGTTTCTCCTGCGGGAAATCGTCTTCTCAATGGGATGGCCATGCTGTGACCTGCGTGGGCTACAACGATGACAGCTCTGATCCCAACCAGCAGTACTGGATCATGCTCAATAGCTGGGGAACGACAAGCGGCAGGCCCAATGGGCTTTTCGAAATACCCATGCATAACACCTTCAGTTGCGCCGACTCCAGCGGCGGCTATAATACCGAATGGTGGACGATACCGGTCACCTTCACGGCATTGGCGCCGACTTTGCCAGTTGCGCCGGTTCTGGTATCACCTGCCAACGGAGCTACTGTCCAAAGCCTCACTCCCACGCTGGCCTGGAATGCTTCTAGCGGTGCTACTAGCTATGGAGTGCAATTATCAACCAGCGCTACTACTTTTGCTCCTACTGTATTGAATCAAAGTGGCCTCACCGTTACCCAGTATGCTGTCACCAGCGGACTTAGCTGGAACACCCTCTACTATTGGAGGGCCAATGCCGCCAATGCGGCGGGCACCTCAGCCTGGTCGGCCGTGTGGCAATTCCGCACTACAGCAGGTCCACCTCCTGCGGACCCCTCTAATCTAACCGCTACTGCCGTTTCCTCGAGCCAGATTAATCTATCCTGGCAGGATAACTCTAGCAATGAGACAGGCTTTAAGATAGAGAGGAAGACGGGAAGTGGTGGCACCTATGCCCAGATAGCCACAGTAGGCGCCAATGTCACCGGTTATAACAGCACCCTGCTCAGTGCCAGTACTCTATATTACTACCGGGTAAGAGCCTATAATGCCAACGGCAATTCC
>Ga0187854_10000115_pt1 | contig 115988 bp, 128 predicted proteins | sample June2016WEW_6_15_FD_132445 | JGI IMG/M metagenome (GOLD analysis project Ga0187854, IMG submission 132445) | Peatland microbial communities from SPRUCE experiment site at the Marcell Experimental Forest, Minnesota, USA - June2016WEW_6_150 | ecosystem: Environmental > Terrestrial > Soil >... | reverse complement strand
CCTGTTCCATTGAAGTTGTTATTTGTGAATTGATACCATGCAACACTTCCATTAGCTAATTGAGCCCAGTTAGCATATGTTCCGTTGTTTAATGTCGTCAATTGTGCAAACGTATTGTTTGTTGTAAGATAATAAGGAATTGTAAGATTTAAATTATTATAAGAAAAAACATCTGTTGTTGCATTGATTTGTCCTGTAAGTAAAGTTCCAAGGGTTGATCCAGCATTTGTTACTTCCACAATTCCTGCAGATTGTCTTGTAATTCCTGTATCGCTCCCTGTTGTATCTGGGCTTGTTCCAGATGTCCATGTCAACTGAGTTCCGCTTCCTAACTGAAATCCTTGTCCTGAATCTCCCCTATAACGGATTGCTGAAGAACCTAGATTACCCACATATAAATTACCTGTTTGGAAATTTCCTGGATTTGAACCATCGGCATATTGAACAAGTAATCCTGGACCTCCACCAATAGTTGCCTGTTTAATCCCAACATAAGAAGAATTAAATCCTCCAAAAACAAGTTCACCAGCACTATTTATAACAATATTTTGATTGACACTCAAGTTGCCTGCAATACTTGCATTTCTTGCAACCCACAAATCTCTATACCTTAAGTTAGAATTTCCCAAGTCAAACTGGTTGTCAAAATAAGGGATTATAGAGCCATTGATGTTCAGATTTGTTACATTCAAGGCAGTTATATTAACAAAATAACCTGTTTGGGCAAATATGTTCCCTCCATTTATAGAAAGCCCCCCATTGGTAAATCCCCCATTAAAGTTAAAGCCTCCATAAACGCTATTGTTTAAAGGCATGAAAAAGCTTGCAGGATAGCCTCCCAAAGTTGTTGCGGTTATGCCTGTCAACTGACTTCCATTGCCATAATACAAGCCAGAAATGTTAATAGAATTTGCACTGATATTATAACTACCCAATGTTAAGTTTGTGTTCACATTAACTTCACTAAGGTTTACCTGGGTTGCCCTGAAAGAATAAGGCACTCTTCCAAGCTGATCAACAGCCTGCAAAACTCCATCTCTGTAATAACAAAGGTAATATTGGGTATCATAATTTAAGGCGCTTAAGTTTCCGCCGCCTGTTCCTATCTGTGGCAAATAAATTGAAACAATTCCCCTTGAATCAGTTGTAAGTTGAGCTGAATAATTATAAAGAATGTTGGGACTACAAGTTGCACTTGAACTATCTGTAATGTTGAATGCGAAATTAAAAGTTCCTGCCTGTATTGTCCCATTTGAATAAGTAGTTTGAAGGTTTATGTGAAAGGTATCATTTATTGGAGCTGCTGAAACATTGCCCATTAAAAAAATAAATGAAAATAAAAATAGTAAACTGAATAAAAAATTTCTTAATTTTGATGTTTTTTTGTTGTTTTTTTTGCTTGTTTTTTTATTTTTTGGGTACTTTTTGAATTCAATCTTCTTGTTACTAAATGAGATATACCATACAGTACCTGACATATGAAAAAAACACAAATTTTAATCATAAACATTAGGAGCTGTTTAGGGCCCTAAACATGGGGTTTTCAGTACTTTCGCAATTTTTAGATTTACCTTACATTTTCCTATTGTAAGTAAAAAAGAAAAAACATTTTATCGTCGGTAAAAATTGGTTTCCCTACGTGTAAGTAAAATTTATAAAAGCGAAAAACCTTAGGATTTTAGAAAAAAGAGGAAAATGAAGCAACCAGTTAAGATTTATCTAGACCCTGAAACACAAAAAAGGCTATTAAAGAAAGCAAATGAAACAGGATTTAATGGCCGTGGCTCGCTTACAAAGTTTATGGAGAAAATTGCATCAGAAGATATATGTTTTTTGGATGAAAACTTAAGAAAAATGATGAGGACTTTGTTCCCTGCAAAGCAGAATTAAAATAATTCTTTAAGATAATTTTAAATATGCAAAAAAGCTTTCAAAAGCATAAACAAGTGAGCCTGTAGCTCAGCCTGGTTAGAGCACTGCTCTTATATGAGCGTAATCCTTCAGGATTATATTTCACTGGATTCGTCTAAGTGAGGCAGGGGTCCACAGTTCAAATCTGTGCAGGCTCATTCCAATTTCTCCAGAATATTGATTATATTCCACAGCAAGAAAGCTTAAAATGTGGAAATTGCTATAGATTGCATTAAAGATGGCTGAAAAAAATAGGGCATTTATTTTTTGGACAATTGTAATAGCTCTCGTAGTTGTTTTCGGTTTATTGTATTCTTTGGGGATTTTCCCTGGCTCAACACAGGGTTATGCAATAAAGAATTATATTGGACAGAATTTTACAGGAGAAGTTACATCTGCATATTTTGAGACCTTTCCTGCGGGCACAAACGTGACTTTGGACATGAAAGGTACAATAAAAAACATGTTCTACAATAGCGAAGAAGTGTTTCTGGCTGGAAACTTAAATGTCAGCAGCAATGTAACTTTATCTGTCAAGGTCTTTAACTCAACAGGGTCAGACATGGGAAATCCATGGTATGGCAATCCAGTAACTCTTCAGGCAGGGAATTTTGTTTATGGCCCAATAACCTTACCCAAAACTCCTGGGAATTATGTAATGAAATTGTACATCAACGGCTTTGAGGAAAAAGACCTAGCTTTCTACGCATTTTGAATCAGATAAATTTAGCATTTTTAAGTTATCTTTAAAAACTATCTTAATTATTTTCTATAAGTAATACTGCCCCGATAGTTCAGAGGCCAAGAATACTGCCCTTTCACGGCGGCGACCCGGGTTCGAATCCCGGTCGGGGCGTTACTTTCATAATCTTATTAAGCCACTCTTTCTTCTTGTTTTTATGAAAACAACAATAAGATATGCAATAATTGATGCTTTGGGAGCATCTTTGTACATTGTTCTTGTTGCCTCTTTTATCTATTTTTTAGGCCGTAGTTTTCCAGGTTCAAACAGCACAATCCTAATTCCAATTGCAATGCTCATGCTTTTTGTTTTTTCAGCAGCCCTGACAGGAATACTTGTTCTTGGCAGGCCAATTGCCTTTTACCTGGATGGCAAGAAAAGAGAAGCCTGGTTAACATTGTTTTACACTTTAGGATTTATCCTGGTTATAACCATAATTGTCTTTCTCATCCTTTTTGCAGTAATCCCTTAACCATATAAGGCTCATCAAGTTTATACCCTAAGTGTTTGTAATATTCCCTGACACCTATACCTGAAATGACATAGATTTTGTTGTATTTGTTGGTTTTGGCAATTTTCTCAGCTTCTTCCATAAGCCATTTTCCCAAACCTCTGTGCTGGGAAATCTTTCCTTTTTCTCCAAGTTCCAAAGCCTGGCCGTAAACATGCAACTCGCGAATCATTGCCTTTTCGTCTTTTCCTTTTGTTAGCCTTAATCTTAGCAAGCCAAAAAGGATATTATCTTTGTTAACAACTTCCAGGAAAAACTCCTTTCCTTCAGAAGCATTATATTCCAAAGTCCTAAGTTTCAATTCCTGATTAAGACCTTCTGGATTAAATCCAACTTCCCTCATTCTTATTTCACCTATTTTTTGGCCAGTAACTCTTAATTCTTCCTCAACATCTTTCCTTAAATCGAGTTTTGTTAAGCCTTCAACCATTTTTTCTTTTGGAAACTCTCGAATCATTCTCATAACTCTGCAGTATTCTGGAATGATTGTCATCATTTTAGTGAGAATTTCTTTTGTTTGCTTTTCTGTATATGGCTTGTAATTAATTAATTTGTATATTTTAGCAAGTGGAGAATCTTGAACAACTTGGCATGGATAAATTTTCAGTTGGTCTGGCCTAAATGAAGAATCAGAAAATATTTTCTTGAAAAGTGTAATGTCTTTTTTTGGATTGCTTCCTGGAAGTCCGGGCATTATATGATATCCTAATTTGAATCCAGCGTTTTTCAGGTTTCTTGTTGCATTTATTACATCCTGAACACTATGCCCTCTGTTTGTTTTCCTGTAAAGTTCATCATCAGGCATCTGAACTCCTATTTCAACTCTTGTTGCACCAAATTCAAGCATTCTCTTTATCTCTTCAGGAGAACAGTTGTCAGGCCTGTTTTCAATGCACATTGCAACACACCTGTGCTCTGCTTTTTCATTTATTTTCTTTGCCTCATCCAAATTCTTTGCATCTTTTCCATTCATGGCATCAAAGCACCTTTTGACAAACCAGTATTGATAATCAATGTCATATTGCAAAAAAGTTCCTCCCAAGACAATAAGCTCAATCTTGTCAGTTGGATGCCCCATTGCATGAAGAACATTAAGCCTGTTTTTCACCTGTTCATAAGGGTCAAAGCCCAAAGCCAAAGCCCTCATGACTGCAGGACTTTTGTCAGTATAACTTTGAGGAACATATTCTCCGCCAGGACAATAAATGCATGTTCCGTGATTACATTTTCTTGGTTTCAGCACAACTGTCAAAGGAGTCACTCCTGAAATTGTCCTTACAGGCTTCTTAACATGTTGTACAACTTGGTTCTGTTTTTGCATCAAGGAATTAAATTGGAAAGCTATTAAAATGTTATTGCTGATAAAAATAGATGAAAGAGAAAGAAATTTCTCAGGAAGAAGTTTGGGATAATATTGCAACACCTTGGAAAGAATTCAGGGCAAAACCGATTCCAGAAGTTCAGGATTTTCTGAAGAGCAAGAAAGGAAAGATTCTTGATTTATGCTGCGGCTCTGGCAGAAACTTCACAAATATTAATGGAACAATATATGGAGTTGATTTTTCAGAAAAAATGCTGAAACATGCAAAGGAATTCGCAGAAAATGAAAAAATAAATGTGGTTTTAAAAAAATCTGGGGCAGATAAGCTTCCTTTTGAAGATAATTTTTTTGATTCTGCAATTTACATTGCAGCTCTTCATTGCATAGAATCAGAAATTGCAAGAAAAAATTCAATAAAAGAGCTTTATCGTGTCTTAAAAAAAGGTGCAGAAGTTTTGATAACTGTGTGGGACAAAAACCAGAAGAAATTTGAAGATGTTCCGAAGCAAAATTTCATATCCTGGACAGTAAAGGGAAAGGGCGAGTTCAGAAGATATTACTATCTATATGAAAAAAATGAATTTGTTGATTTATTAAAGAATGCTGGCTTCAGCATTGTAAAAATTTATGAAAAAGGTAATGAAAATATTAATTATTCAACAAGAAAAGCATATTCTGAAAAAAATATTATTGCAATAGTTAAGAAATAGTCTAGCAATTACTTCTTCTTGGCTTTTTTGTCTGATTTTTCCGCCTTTTCCACTTCCTTCTTCTGCGCTTCTATCATTTTCTTGAATTCTTCTTCGCTAACTATTTTTATTGACGGCTTTTTTCCAGCTGGCTGTTGTGCTACCTGTGGTTGTTCTGGCTGAACTTGAACTCCGCCAGCTCCTGTAGCGCCTGGAAGACCCTGGCCTGCACCAGCACCTAAACCTTGTCCTGTGAATTTTATCATATCAAAAAGAGATTTCTTGTCCATGAACAAAACAGTGTTTGTCTCATCATCAACATGAGCCTGAAGCAAACCAAGGCCTTGCAAAAATCCTGTGCAGTTCCAGACAGGCTTGTCATCCATTGTTGTGAGGAAAGCAAGAACCTTCTCAATTGTGTAAGTCATTTCCCTGTTATGCATTTCATCCTGAAGAGTTGATTTTATTTCATCAATATCTATTTTAGTGATTTCTTTCAGCTCTTTTGGAATGAATTTTTTGTTTCCAAGTGTCTGAGCTTTTTTATCAAGCATTTTTTCAATCTTGCCTTCTGCCTTGAAGCTTATTATTTTCTTTTTCTTTGGAGAATAAAAATCAACCTGCGTCTCATTTTTTCCTTCTGTAAAATCCCTTACAAAGAAGACAGAACAAAGATATGATTTTGGGTCAGATTTTATGAAATCCTTGAACTCTTTTGATTCCTTAACTTTTTTTATGTAATGTTGCGCTTTCATTTTCTTTCTTTTATTTCTTCTCTTAACTCCTTAATAAATTCATCTGTTTTCATTGACTTTATTTTGCTGTTTCCTTTTTCTCTTACAGCGACAGTTCCATCTTTCTCTTCCTTGTCGCCCACAACAATTATGTAAGGTACTCTCATTATTTCTGCCTGTTTGACTTTGGATTGTATTGTCGTGCTTTCAAAATCTGCATCTAACCTGATATCTGGCATATTTTCAGCAATTTTTTTTATAACTTTTCTTGAGTGTTCGATATTTCTATCTGTAAAACTTAAAACTCTAACTTGAACTGGTGCAAGCCATGTTGGAAGTCTCCCATTAGTGTGTTCTAAAAGAATTGCTATAAATCTCTCCAGACTTCCATAAATAACTCTATGAATAACTATAGGAGTTTTTTCTTTTCCGTCTTTATCTTTATATTTAAGGCCGAATCTTAATGGCATTTGCATATCAAGCTGGATTGTTCCCATCTGCCATTCTCTTCCCATAGAATCTATCATAAGGATGTCTATTTTTGGTCCATAAAATGCGCCATCACCTTCAAGAACAGTAAATTTCTTGCCGGATTTTTTCAAGATTTCTTTGAGCTCTTTTTCAGCCTTATCCCAAATTTTTTTATCACCCATGAATTTTTCAGGTTGGGTTCCAAGTCTAAATGAATATTTCATGCCGAAAATTCCATAAAATTTATCGCAGATTTTTATTATCTGTTCATATTCAGATTTAATCTGGTCTTCTGTTACAAAATTATGAGAATCATCCTGCTGGAAAGATCTTACTCTAAGTAATCCGCTCAGTGTTCCTGAAAGTTCATAACGGTGAAGTCTGTCTGTATCAGAAATTCTTAAAGGCAATTCCTTGTAACTTCTTGGCCTTGAACCAAAAATCACCATGGCATTTGGGCAATTCATGGCTTTTAAGCCATACTCTCCTTCTTCTGTTTCAGAAATGAACATGTGCTCTTTATAATGCGACCAATGTCCTGAAATCTTGTAAAGTGCGCTCTTATTTACTAAAGGTGTTATTGTCTCCTGATAGCCAAGTTTTTTATGTTCTTCTCTCCAGAATTTAATCAGTTCATTATAAATTATTGTTCCATTCGGCAACCAGTAAATCATCCCTGGAGAAGATTGATTCAACATGAATAAATCCATTTCTTGTCCGATAATCCTGTGGTCATTATCTTTAAGTTTTAATGTATCAATTCGCGAATTTCTTATTTCATGAAGAAAATCTTTAGGGTCATATTCTTCTGCAGCAATTTTTGTTTTTGCGTCCTTAGCCATTTCTGGCTCCATTATAATTTCCCTACTTAATTCAGAAAGTGGATGGCCTTTAACTTTCAACTCAAATTCCTTGTAGTATCCAAAAGGAGCACGCACAACTTTGAATTTTTTCTTCAGTTCTTTTTCAGCTTCTTTCAATATTTCTTCAGCCATTTCCGGTGAACCAAGATTTCTTGAAAGATGAGCATAAGGATAAAGAACAATTGTCTTTGCCTTGACTTGCCCTGCAATATCTTCAACATTTTCAATAAGTTTTTTTACGCTTTTTACAGTATCTCCTTTTTCAACAGAAGTCAAAACAACAAGGCTTTCCCCAACTTTTTGCTGTTGTTTTTCTTTTTCTCCAAGCTCCTTTATGTCTCTTAGTGCTTTTTTCAGTGGCTTAAAGTTTATGTAATCAACATGCAATGCAAGTATCTTCATAATTTATATAGAAAATAGAAGTTTAAAAAATCTACTTCTCATTTTTCAGAATGCTCTTTTCCAAATCTTTATTGTTAACTTTTCTGAGCTTTTCCTGAAAATCTTTTGTGAATTTTATAAGCTCATCTGCAAGCCTTTGTTTTACTTCTTTTGTAAGAATCTTTCCTGTCTTATAATCATGGACAATTTTCTCGCTCTCTTTTTCATTGAGGAAAAGTTTTGTAAGATAAAATATTGAGACGTCTTTCTCTGGGTCTGCACCAAGCTTTCTCTGCTCTTCTGCAGTGTCTCTTCCTCCTGAAAAAGCCTTGTTTACTTTTTTTCTTATTTCATCAGGGGAATCTTTGAGAAATATTGCATTGTTCTTTGATTTTGACATTTTCTCGCCGTCTGTTCCAGGAAGAAAGAAAAGATGAAGGATTGAAGGAAGTTCATAGCCAGCCCGCCTTGCAATGTCTCTTGAAATTCTTATGTGCGCATCCTCATCAGGTCCTATAGGAACAAGAACATTTTTTATTCCAAATTTTTCCTGGGGAAAAAGGATATGCGCTGCCTGCACTGCTGGATAAAAATGAACACCTATATTTTCCTCGTTTTTGTAGCCATATGTTGCTTTTATTTCAGAGAGATTTATTTTTTTTGAAAGTTTTATTGCTAGATTGTAGATGTTTGTGTATATCTGATCGATTATGAAATATGTTTTTCTCGGATCGAAACCATAAGCAAGAAGCTCGCGAGCAAGTTCCATTGAATTCTTCAAAGCTTCTTCCTGGGTTTTTACTTTTCCAGTCACATAGCTTTCATCATCAGATATAGGAATAAAGACAGGAATACCATATTTTTTCTGAAAAAACAGGTTTGTGTCAAAAACAGGCTTATGTCCCAAATGAATTGTTCCAGAAGCATTGAATCCTGAGACAATGGCACATTTTTCTCCTTTCTTTAAGGCAGAGAAAAACTGGTCAAAATCCCTGTGCGAATATACAAGTCCTCGCTTAAATGTGTAAAAATCAGGAGTTTCCTTTATTTTTGACATAGCTCCAGCTCCGAATTTCTCCACAAGCTTCTTATTTTCTTCTTCAAGCATATTCATGTCCATTTTTTATTAAATCACATCAAACTTTTAAATATATCTGACAGATTTCGGAACATTTTAGCGCATTTTGAGGTTTTTTCAGCTTCCTATAATATAATGCATAATAATCTATAATTTTCATATAAATTTATAAATAAGTTATTGCTTTAAAAATAATGGCAACTAAAAGAGGGCTTAATGCAATTCTCATTCTTTCTGTTCTGTTTGTTTTAGTCATTGTTCCTCTTACTTCTGCTGACATAATTATCAATCAACAACCTGCCAATGTTTACAATCTTGGAGATACAGCTACAATTCCTGTAACAATAAAAACAGCATCAAATGTTGAAGGAATTTTTTACATGGACCTTATCTGCAATGGCAATGAAATAAATTTCTATAAGGACGGTGTTCAGCTTGCTGCAGGGCAGGAAAAAAATGAGCAGGCATCTTTGGTTTTGTCAAGAACAATTATCGGAAATAGTCTTGGAGACTGCACAATAAAGGCATATTTGGGCAGTGATTATTCTCTGACAAGCGCTTTTCAAATCTCTGATGCAATAACAATCACAAGCAACCTTTCGCAGACAAGCTTTAATCCAGGAGACATAGTATTCATAAAAGGTGTAGCAACAAAGGAAAACCAGAATCCTGCAAATGGTTATGCAGAAGTAATCTTGATGGATGGAAATGCAACAATTCTTTCGCAAAACGGAACAGTAAATAATGGATTTTTTTCCTTGAACTTAAGCCTTCCAAACGATACTGCATCAGGAAGTTATCTAGTAAGGACAAATGTTTATGAAGAAGATCTTTTAGGCATAACAACAAATCATGGCTCACAGGACAACAACATTTTTGTAAACCAGGTTCCAACAAGTCTTGAAATTGTTTTCCAAAATCCACAAGTAATGCCTGGAACAGACATGAGTGTTAAGGAAACTCTTTATGATCAAACAGGAATTAAAATAGACACAACAGGATTTTTGACAGTAAAAGATAATAACAACAAAATAATTAATCAGGTGCAGGTTTCAACAGACAACTTCACAAATTTCTCAATTGCATCTGACCAGGCACCTGCAAACTGGACAGTTGTCGCTGTCTCAAACAGGCTTACGAGTGATTCAACATTCACAATCTTGGAAAATGAAAACATAAGCACGACAATAATAAATAATACAATCACGATAGCAAACACAGGAAATGTTGTATTCAACAAAACAATTCTTGTTAAAGTGGGAAACCAAAGCTTGAACCTTGATGTTTATCTTCCTGTTGACCAAAGCCAGAAATGGGTTTTGACAGCACCAGACGGACAGTACAATGTTCAGGTAATTAATAACGGAGCAATAACAGGAGCAGTTGTTGGCTTGACAGGAAGCAGTGTAGACATTCAAAAAGCAGGCACTGATTTCTTGAGCATTGTGAAACTTCCTATTGTTTGGGGATTCATGATCTTAATTTTGGGTGCTTTTGCATTCATTTTATTCAGAAGAAACTACCAAAAAAATTTTATAGGGTATGCGCCTATATCTTCTAGTAATAAAGGAGGGGCAAGTATTATAGAAAAAAATAAAGGCATGGACTTAACAATTTATAATCCAAAAAGCAGCAGAGCAGAAGTTGCAATTTCAATAAAAGGCGACAAGCAAGAAGTCAGTGTTTTAGCAGTCAACATAAAAAACATGATTTCAATCAAGCACACAAAGGGAAGTGGTGGAGAAGAAGTTCTTCAGAAAATAATATCAGCAGCAGAAGACCAGAAAGCTGCAACATATGACAATCAAGATTATCTTTACTTCATTTTCGCTCCTGTAAGAACAAAAACATTCACCAATGAAACAACTGCCTTAAGAGCAGCTCAGAAAATAAAGGAGATTCTTGACAGCCATAACAGGATTTCAAGGCAGAAGATTGAATTTGGAATCTCTCTTAACTATGGAGAAATAATTGCAAAGCAGGAGCCAGACGTTTTCAAGTTCATGGGAATGGGAAATCTCATGACAAGGTCAAAAAGAATAGCTTCACTTGCGCAGAATAATATACTCCTTTCTGAAAAAATGACAGACAGGGTAAGGACTTCTGTAAGAGTTGAAAAGCTTAAGGTAGATGATTTGGATGTTTATGCACTTACAGAGATGAAGGACGCAAGCAGGAATGAAAAGTTCCTTAAGGGCTTCATGAAAAGAAATGGTTAAGGATTAATTCTAAATTAAAATTATTTTTTCTGTTTTTCTTTGTTGGTTTCTTTAGGTTTGTGCCATATCCTAAATCCAATTCCAGTCAAGAGTAAAACAGTTCCAAGAATTAATGAAAACCAGAAAGTAATGTTTGCAGTAGCCAAAAATATACTAAGCAAAGAGCCAAATTGGCCAAGCATGTTTGCAACTGTCTTTATTACCTGTGAAACAAATATTCCAGAGGCAATAAGAAGGGTTCCTATTATTATTGAAGCATTTGCCTTTCTTTGTGCAGCCCAGAAAAGAAGAGCAATCAGCAAAAGTGTAACAATAACAGCAAGATAAAACTTACCCATGAAATACTGCTGCGACATTTCTGAAACAAGGAAAGTTGGTGGATTTACAGTTGAAAAACACTGCGTGAAGCTGCAATTGTATTGTTTGTAGTAAAAAGCAGATACAATGCTGTCAAGGCTTTGATTTATTATTTGTTGAGCAGAATTAGAGCTTGAAAAATTTACGCTACTGCAAGGAATGCTAATGCTGTATCCTCCAGAGCTATAATTGTAAACATATCCTGGATTTGCTTGGCAGAAAGCTTTTGCCTGGTCTGTTGCACTTTGTGCATATTGTGTTATGTTTACGTTTTGTGTAACAGCTGAAGGAAGAATGTTATTTGCTCCTGTGCTTGTTCCTGATAAATCCTGAACAAGGGGGTACAATCCCGCTTTAACATTGTCATATTTCAATGATGTTCCCAAAACAAATAATGTATTTGAAGCAATTAATGAAACAAAAAGAAGTATGCTAAGCAAAACAATAGCTAGCACTCTTAAAAAACCCATTTTTAATAAAAGTAAAAAGTGTTTATAAATTTTAACAAAAACCTTTATTAATCTGAAATATTTTTACTATTTATGCTGGTGAAAAAAAGAGGCGCTGATTCTAAAACAGAATTCGTGAAATGGTTTTCTGAATTAAACAAGAGCTCTGGCAAGGTTTCTGGCGGAAAGGGAGCGAACCTAGCAGAAATTTTCAATCTTCATGTTCCTGTTCCTCCTGGATTTATAATAACAGCGCAGGCATATGATTACTTCATAAAAAAAGCTGGAATCGATGCAAAAATAAAATCTCTTCTTGAAAAAATAAATTATGAAGATACAAAAGAGCTTGACAAGATAACAAAGCAAATCAGGGAAATGATAGAAAGTGCAAAATACACAGAAGAGATGAAGGAAGAAATTCTGGAAGCATATGAAATACTTGGAACAGAAGGAAAAGATGTAAAAGAAGGCGAAGCAAGCACTGTTTTGGCTTCTTCCCAAAAAAATGTTTTTGTTGCAGTAAGAAGCAGTGCAACAACAGAAGATTTGGCAGAGGCAAGTTTCGCAGGCCAGCAGGAAAGCTTCCTTAATGTGAAAGGAAAGGAAGAGCTTTTGACTTCGATAAAAAAATGTTTTGCTTCTCTTTTCACTCCGAGGGCAACATATTACAGGAACAAAAAAGGATTTGGTAATGAAGGCGTTAGTCTTGCAGTTGTTATCCAAAGAATGATTAATTCAGAAAAATCAGGAGTTATTTTTACAAAGGATCCTTCAATGAACCGTGATGGTGTTGTAATAGAAGCTGTATGGGGACTTGGAGAAGGAATTGTTTCTGGAAGAATCACGCCAGACAGATATCTTGTGAAAAATGAGAAAATAAAGGAAAAGGAAACAGCAGAAAAGAAAATCGCATTCATTAGGGATTCGGAAGGAAAGACAAAAATAATAAAACTTAAGGAAGAAAAATCAAAAGAAAATGTCCTGAAAGAGCATGAAACGATAAGGCTTGCAGATATAGCATTAAAGCTCGAAGCTCATTACAAAAAGCCTCAGGATATAGAATTCGCAATAGAAAATGGCGAGATTTTTATTGTTCAAACAAGACCAATAACAACATTGGGAAAAACAGGGGGTTTAAAGGAAGGAAAAGAAATCAAAGGCCAGGTTGTTCTCACAGGTCTTGCAGCTTCTCCAGGCATAGGCTCTGGAAAAGTAAAAATTGTTCACAAAATAGAAGATTTGGATAAAATCGAGAAAGGAGATATTCTTGTGACAGAAATGACAAATCCAGATATGGTTGTCACAATGCAGCGCTGTTCTGCTATTGTTACAGATGAAGGGGGAATAACAGCACATGCAGCAATTGTCTCAAGGGAAATGGGAATTCCTGCAGTTGTTGGAACAGAAGAAGCTACAAAAAAACTTGAAGAAGGTGAAATCATAACTGTTGATGGTTTCAATGGCAAAGTTTACAGGGGAAAAGTTTCTGAAACAGTGCAAAAAGAAATAAGGCCTGTTGTCCATAAAACAAAAACAAGAATAAAAGTTATCATCGACCTGCCAACATATGCAGAGCATGCTTCTAAAACAGGGTTGAAAGGAATTGGTCTTGCAAGAATTGAAGGAATAATTGCAGAATCTGGAAAACATCCCTACTATTTCTTGGAAAAAGGCAAAATGAAAGATTATGAGGAAATTATTTTCCGTGGAATTAAAAAGCTGGCGGAATATTTTGATGAGATATGGGTAAGAACTTCTGATATAAGAAGCGACGAGTTCCAGAACCTTGATGGTGCTCCTAAAAAAATCGAGGCAAATCCAATGCTTGGAATGCACGGCATCCGCTTCTCGCTAAAAAATCCTGAAATTCTCAAGGCAGAAATAAAAGCAATGAAGCGTGTTTCAGAGCATGACAAAGGAAAAACAATAGGTCTTATGTTCCCCCAAATTATATCTGTTGATGAAGTGAAAAAAGCAAAAGAAATTGTGAAAGAAGTTGGATTCCAAAAAGCAAAAATTGGGATTATGGTTGAAACTCCTGCAGCTGTCCAGGTAATAAATGAAATATGCGCAGAAAAAATTGATTTCATTTCTTTTGGTACAAATGACTTAACTCAGTTCACGCTTGCAATCGACCGTGGCAACGAACAGGTTCAGGATTTGTACAATGAAATGAACCCAGCTATTCTTCATCAGCTTGCAACTGTTATAAGAGCATGCAAAAGAAACAATGTTGAAACAAGCATCTGCGGGCAATCTGGCAGCAAAAAAGAAATGGTTAAGTTTCTTGTTGAAAACGGTATTGACAGCATAAGTGTTAATTCAGATGTTGCAGCAGATATTGCAGAATATGTTTCCGAGCTTGAAAAGGTGGGGAACAAAAGCAGCAAAAGTGAGCACAGAAATTATGAGCCACTAGATGAGCGTCCGCCAAAGAAAATTGACAAAGAATTAAGGGAAGAAAAGCCTGTTTATGAGGAAGATATATCAAAAGAAGATTTGCCTGTAATTCCAGGTACAGAAGCAGACAGTGTAAAAGATGGAATGGATCCTCTTGAAAGCAATGATGTGTTTTAGAGCATAAATATTCTAAAAATTTATAAACAAAAAATACCTCTGAAAATAGATGGCTAAAAAGACTTTTTCTAAGATGAAAAAAGGGGTAAAGGCAAAAAGCATAAAGAAAAAACTAAACCCTGGAGCAAAATCAACAGAGGTAGTTTATCATTCAACAAAGGAAATAAAAGTTGAGAAAGCGCTTATTGACAATTTTATAGGTCTGCAAAAAGTTATGGTTGGTCTTTCAACTAAATTTGATAGTCTTTCTGACCAGATATCAAAGCTCCTTGACCTTTTCGAGATTTCTGCAAAATCGCTTGCAAGAAAAGAGCTTTCATCTCCGGGAACTATAAATACTCAAGCAAACCAGGCAGATGCAAGAAGAATATTGGACAGGCTTGATAATATTTCAAAACAGGCCGGACTGATTGGAAGAGGCCTTGCATTAATTCACGAAGTAGGAACAGAAAATGCAAATCCTGTAATTCCCTTAAATATTAACAAGAATAGATTAAATCTAGGAACAATGCCAGCGATAAGCAAGCCTTTCCCAACAATGCCGAAGACAGACCAGTCAGTGCCTGCACCTTCAGATTCAGGTTCTGACCAAACGAACTCGGCACCAGCAAAAAAAATGACAATGGAACTTGACAGTTTTGAAAAATCATCATCAAGAGACAGCAATAATGTGCCTTAGAAAATGTTGGAGCAGACTTCAAATGATTTCAGGGAAAGATTTCTTCTAAAATTGACAAAAGAGATAATTGAAAATACAAATTATTACCGCGGATTCAAAGTTAATTTTGAAGCACAAAACCTTTTCAGGGCAAAACAGGGAAATAAGGAAGACGAGAGAAAGATTTTGGGAATTTTGAACGCTCCAAAAACACTTGACATAGAAAGGCACAATCAAGCAATGATTAAAAAGCAGAAAGAAGAAATCAAGGCAAGCATTAAGGACAAAATAAAAGATGAGTCTGAAAAACTTTCTGAGATGAAAAAAAGCAACCTTGCAGAAGAGCTCAGCTCTTTTTCAAGAAAATTCCAGAGGCCAATGTTTGTTCCATTTGGACAGCCAGGCTCTGTATTTCAAAGAAGATTCCAGCCATTAATGATACCTGAGCAGCCTCTTCCAGAAACAGTAAGCTATGTAAGACCAATTGCAACTTCTGAAGAAATAGATTTGGGAAGAGTAAATATTCTTATACATGACCCGTTAGTTAAAATTATAGAATGTGATGGTCCTAATGACAATGTTTATGTTATGGGCATTATGGGAAGAAAGAAAACCCCGATAAAGCTCAGCAAAGAGGAAATAGAGCAGGTTGTAAAATCTTTTTCTGAGTCTGCAAAAATACCAAGCACAGAAGGCCTCTTCAAGGCAGCTGTGGGAAATCTCGTAATTTCAGCTGTTATTTCAGACATAGCAGGAATACAGTTTATTATAAGAAAAATTGCCCCGGAATTCTAATAATTATAATTTCCGTAAAGGCCACTAACATTCTGTGCAGAAGGATTTTGCTGAGAAAGGCTTGCTGCAATGTCTTTAAGGAATTTTATTCTGTCTTCTCCCATTAATGAATTCAATGTTGCATTATCCAAATTAGAAGGATAAGAATTCTCAATCCAGTATGTTCCTATTTCATATCTTACAACAATGAATCCGTTTAATGCTTGTGCTTCTGTAACCTGCACAGAAATATTTCCAAATTCATTAATCAATGTATTTTTTTCAGCATCTGTCAATACAAGATTTTGAGTTATAATTGGTGTTGTATTTTCTTGAGGAATAATATTTGTCTCATTTGAAGTTGGTGTTTGTGGAGAAGTTCCTGTGACTCCTCCTTGGCTTAAGTCTGTATCTATTGAAACTATTTCCTGGCCATTGTATAATATTCCAACATGCATTGGTCCTTGCTGAAGAGATGAAAGATTCAGCTGATTAAGATTTATTGAAATATCTTTTGTATCTGTTCCTGTGAAATCGCTTCCAAAGCCTTGCTCTTGGGTTGAATAACTTGATGTGACAGAAACAATGTTTCCATTTGTTGTTAAGCTGATTGTATTGTCTGGAAGTTGTTGGCCAGAATCAGTATGAACACTAGTTGGTTTTATTTCAGCTATTTCTCCAGGCTGTAATGTATATGTAAATGTCTGATTCCAAGAAACATTTCCTGTAACTTCATTTTGGAATTGAACAACAGCATGTCCTGTAGGAGTTAATCCCAGGAAGAAGTTTGCAACAACTCCAATCAAACCAGTTCCATTTGAATTATTATCTTGTGTTGTTAATGGACTGTTTTCTGCAGGCGTTGAATTTTCAGTTGGAGTTGTGTTTTCTGTGCCTGAACTAGAAACTTCTGAACTGTTTGTTGAAGAAATTATTAAAGTAAATTGAATATCTGGATAAACAGTTTTTGTTCCAGCAAGACCAAAACCATCGCCAGAACCGCCTATATTTTGCCCATTAACAAAATAATTTCCCTGTGATGTTTGTTCAGAAACCAAGCTGCTTAAAGGATACTGATAAGTTTGCCCTCCATTCTCAAAAACAACATTTGAAGAAGCAGGTATAAGTTCACCTTGATTCAATGAAATTTTTAGTTGCCCATCAAGTGTTTTTCCTTCCTGATAATTTGCATTCAGGTTGAGTATTGCATGACCTGTTGAACTACCATGTCCTTGCCCAATAAGATATGCTCCAAAAATTATGACCAATGCAACAGGGATTATCCATGCAAACTTTCCCAAAGAAAGTTTTTTCTGACCCTGATATTCAGAAACAACTTTTCCGTCAACTCTTTTGCTTTGGTAAAGGTAAGGACCGTAAAGCTTGCCGTCTTTTTTTATGTACTTTTCATAAGCCATTGTGTAGGGTAACTAACTTACAATAAGAAATTTAGAATATATTTAAAGGTTTCTCGGATTTTTTATTGCCCGCAGTTTGGGGCTCCCCAAATGTTATATCTTTCACTAGAACTTATATTTGCAAGAGTGTTACCAGAAGGAATATACAGACCTACTTCAGACATGTTAATATCAGGATAATAAAATGCAGAAGAAATCCCAAAGCAGTTCTGTTCATTAGAACCTGTAAAATTTACTGAATAAGTTGTATAACCACTTAAATTGTCTTGATTTTTTGGAAGACTATCACTCTGAAATCTATTTGCACTTCTAGTTTGGGGCCATACTAAAGAAATTATTCCTGTATTTATTGGGGGATTTAGATTACACCCGCCTGAACCATCTGCTGTGTATCCTTGAGGACATTGACAGTTAATCTGGCATTTGTATCCTCCATCACAAACTACACCTGAATCTTCAGAGCCAGGAGTCCATGTTCCATTACATGAAGAAGGAATAGTACAGTCTACAGGGCAGTTACCTGGAGTTTCCCCTAATGATACCTCACAAATTCCATTTCCGCAAACAGCTCCACCAGGACCAGTACAATCTATAGGGCAATTTGAAGCAGTTTCTCCTGTTTCACAAATTCCATTTCCGCAAACAGCTCCACCACCAGTATTTCCACCTGTTCCGCCTGCAGGTGGTGTTCCGCTTATTGTTGCAGTGTCTGTTGGATTTCCGACTGTATTCTGTCCTGAAACAATATAAATAGGCGCAACAGAAACGGTATCACCTGCGCTGATTCCAGGAATCTGTGAAGAAGTAAAAGTAAATGTTCTTGTATCCAATTCATTTATTGAAACATTTTCATCAACACTTACACTTTGTGTATTATTTATAAAAACAAATTTCATTCCGCCCAAAGTTCCTCCGCCTGCGCTTCTTCTTACAGTAACTAAAATGTTTGATCCAGAAACATATGCAGATTTTATCGCTATATCAAAAGTGAACTGATTAAGATTAACCTGTTTTGAGCCGCTTGAAATAATATTATTAACAACAACCCAAATAGCGCCTATAGCAACAAGTGCAAGAAGAATAAGAATTAAACTTGAAACAACTGTAGACAAACCAGAATTATTTTTTTTAAGATTAAAAATATTCCTCTTTTTACGCATTGCTAAAAAAAGACAAAGCTCTTTATAAAATTACCGAACATTTATGATGCTGGAGCTGTTGTTCCTGTTGTTGGGGCTGTCTGTGCTGCTGCGTTTTGCTGTTGTGCCTGTTGCAAACATTCAAGTGCTACCAAATGTATTGTCTGGTTTCCTACAGGCAAAGCGAAGGTCTGACATTGACCTACAGTGTTCACAATCTGGGAAAGCACATAATTTGCTCCCTGGACTGCGCCTTCATTCTGCTTCTGAACAGTGTATCCAGAAATTGCAGGCTGTATCACAAAGGCATATATCATAACCAATGCCATAATGACAACAACTAAAGCAAGAACAGTTATCCAAATGCTTTTTGTATCTGCCATCAATAGATTAAATAAAAGCTGTTTAAAAAACTTATGTTGCTGTAACAGTTATAATCTTTAATAATAAAAATTAGTAAGTAAAAGTAGTCTAACTGTTCGTTGTTATCTCAACCATTGTTATTACATCTCTCCAAGCAACATTTCCAGTGTTTGTTGCGACGACCGAAATAACATCGCCTGCCTGGAAATTAACAATTCCTTTTTCCTGAACATCATAGTCTTTCTTCATTCCAATTGCTGTTGCGTCTATTGTGTTGCCGAAACTTATTGGCTGCCCATTCTTGAGTATTACAATATTTATTTCTCCAGGATTTCCCTGAATGACTTCAAGGTTTGTTGATATTGCAGTTATGCTTCCGTCTCTAGGCATAACATATCCTTTTGAATCACTTGTCTGAACTCCTGCTCCTGTATTCAAAAATCCAGATTGATTCATTATTCCACTGTATCCAAAGTCCAAGAAATTTCTCTTGTCGCTTGCAACAATCAAATCCCCTTGTGCCTTAAGCTGCTCAAGTGAATATGCGACGACATAAACCTGTTTGTTCTGGTTGTTTTGTGAATAATTTATCTGGTAAATTGCAAGATTATTGTCATTGACATTTTTTATATTGACTTCTTTTGGAAGAGAATTGAAATCAACCTGACCAACTCCTGTTATTGAATTCTGATCTATTCCTCTTTTAGATGCAAATTGTGCTACAAAGCCAGAAACCTGACTGCTAAGCTGTCCTATAACACTGCTGTTTGTCTGTGAGTTTACGTTTGTTGCTTCTGCAGAAATAACAAAAGCACCTATTGCAAGAACCAGCAAGACAACAATTATTCCTAAAAATATTTTCCTCATTTTTATTTTAGTAGATAGAGGGTTTCATATTTAAATATTTCTTAACCAGAGAATATTTAAAAATACCTTGATTTAGATGAATTATAAAGAAAATGGAAAGACAAGATAAAATAACAGAAGAAAAGCTTGAGAAATACAAGAAACTCACATCAAACGCACTGAAAACTGTAAAATCTTCTGTAATAAAGGGTAAGGAAAAGCAGGCAAAAGAAATTATTGAAATGGTTGAGAATTACCTGTCAGATGCAGAATATTTTGAAAAACAGGGAGATTTTGTAAATGCATTCGCTGCATTGAATTACGCACATGGATGGCTTGATTCCGGCGTTCGCCTTGATGTTTTCAGCGTAAAAGACAACAAGCTTTTCACAATTAAGTAAGATATAAAAATAAAAATTTCCTTAATAAATTATGAAAAAGAGGATTATTGTTCTAAGTCTTGGCGGAAGCCTGATAATTCCTGATGATGTTGACTTCAGTTTTCTCAAGAAATTCAAGCAAGTAATTCTAAGAAATACAAAAAGATACAAGTTCCTGATTGTCTGTGGCGGTGGTTCAATTGCAAGAAAGTACATTAATGCGCTGAAAAAAGAAGGACTTAACGAAAAATTCCAGAGTTTTTCAGGAATTTCAGCAACAAGAATGAATGCAAGGTTCATGAACTATTTTTTTGGAATAAACCCTGATCTTGGGATTCCCCATACTACAAAAACAATGGAAGAATATGAAAGCAAAAAAGATGTTGTTTTTTTCGGGGGTCTTGAATACAAACCAGATCAGACTTCTGACTCAACAGCTGCACAAGCTGCAAAGCATTTCAAGACGATTTTCATAAATCTTACAGATGTCTCAGGTTTGCATGACAAAAATCCTAAGGAATACAGGGATGCAAAGTTCATACCTAAGATTAGCTGGAAAGATTTTTACAAGATGGCAAACAAATCAGCATACAAGCCAGGCCAGCATTTTGTTCTTGATCAGACAGCTGCAGAAATAATAATGAAACATAAGGTTACAACTTACATTCTTGGAAAAGATTTAAAACAACTGGAAAACGTTCTCCATGGAAAGCCATTCAGGGGCACAATAATAAGTGGTTAGCTCAATTTTTATAAATGAGCCTTATTTCTTTAAAATATGGATTACATAACTGTTTCAGGCAATGATTTCAATGAAATCAGAAAGAAAATAAGAGAAAGCAAAGGGAAAAAAGTCATTTTCTCAAGCAGTGATGATGACATAGCAAGAAAAGTTCTGGAAAAGGAAAAGATAAATGTACTTTTGATAAGCCTTATGGGGAGAAGGGACAAGTTAAAGCAAAGAAATTCTGGATTTAATCAGGTTTTGGCAAAACTTGCAAAGAGAAAAGATGTTGCAATAGGAATAAATCTTGACGAGCTTGTTAATTCAAGCAAAGAAGAAAAAGCAGAAATTCTGGGAAGAATAAGGCAAAACATAGTATTGTGCAATAAGAATAAGCTAAAAATGATTTTCATATCAAAAGAATCAAAGGACAGTTATAATTTAAAAGCGCTGGGGCTTGTTTTAAGCATGCCTACATGGATGGCAGGAGTTTTGACAATATAAAATGCAAGACATAAACAAAATTTTGGAATCTTTAAGTCCTATCGAGCAAAAAATTCTTCCTCATATTGAAGAAAAAAATGTTTCAGAAATCTGCAAAAAATCAAGCCTTGACAAGACATCTGTTATAAGAGCTTTAAGTTACTTGAAAAGTAAGGGAATTGTAAATCTCATAACAAAAGAGAAAAAAATAGTTGATGTTGGAATAAACGGCGCACTTTACAGAAAAAAAGGCCTTCCTGAAAGGCGATTGATGCAGCTTTTGGAAGAAAAAAGAATAATGAAGATTGATGAAGCAAGCAAGCAGAGCAAACTTTCTGAAGAAGAGTTCAAGGCTTCTCTTGGAGTTCTGAAAAAAAAGGCATTTATTGAACTGAAAAATGAAAAAATATTTCTTACAGCGAAAAAAGAAGAAATATCAAAAAAAAGCATTGAGGAAATTTTTCTAGATTCCCTACCTTTGGAGCTTGACTCTTTAAGCCAAGAACAGCTTTATGCGCTGAAATCCCTGGAAAAAAGAAGAAACATGCTCCAGATTTCAGATGAAAAAACAACACAGGTTGAAGCAACAGAGTTTGGAAGAAAAATAATGAGCTTAAGCATGGGAACAAATGGAAAGGGATTTATTGAGCAGATAACCCCTGAAATTATAGCTGATGATTCAAAATGGCATGGAAAAAAATTTAGAAGATATGACATCGCAATTCCTGTTCCTAAATTATATGGTGGAAAAAGGCATTTTGTCAACCAGGCAATTGATTATGCCCGCGGATTGTGGACAGAAATGGGATTCAAGGAAATGTCAGGAGATATTGTTGTCAGCAGCTTCTGGAATTTCGATGCTCTTTTCACAGCGCAGGATCATCCTGTAAGGGAAATGCAGGACACGTTCTTCATAGACAAAAAAACAGATCTTCCTGATAAAAAGCTTGTAAAAGAAGTGAAGGAAAGCCATGAATTAGGCGTTTCGGGCAGCATTGGCTGGGGTTACAAGTGGGATGAAGAAGAAGCTAAAAAGCTTGTTCTCAGAACTCATACAACATGTCTCTCTTCACAAACTCTCGCACAATTAAAAGAAAAAGATTTGCCTGCAAAATTCTTCGCAATCGGAAAATGTTTCAGGAATGAGACAGTTGACTGGAGCCATGGCTTTGAATTCAATCAGACAGAAGGAATTGTTGTGGATCCAAGGGCAAACATGCGTCACCTTCTAGGTTATCTTAAGCAGTTCTTCAAAAAAATGGGTTTTGAAAAAGTTCGTTTTAGGCCTGGTTATTTCCCATACACAGAGCCAAGCGTTGAAATAGATGTTTTCCATCCAGAAAGAAAAGTATGGCTTGAATTAGGCGGAGCAGGTATTTTCAGGCCAGAAGTTGTTGTTCCTCTTCTCGGAAAAAATATTCCTGTGCTTGCATGGGGCCCTGGTTTTGACAGAATTATTATGGATTACTATAAAATAAAAGACCTCCGTGATTTTTACAAAAACGATATAAATCAATTAAGAAAAATGAAATTTTGGGTGAAATAAAATGGAAACAGATAAAAATTGTATATTTTGCAGAATAATTTCTGGAGAAATACCTTCAGTAAAAATATGGGAAGATAAAGATTATTGGGTTATGCTAGATGCACATCCAATTAATCCAGGACATACATTAGTAATTCCAAAAAGGCACAGTGACTATATTTTTGACTTAAATGACAGAGATTATGTTGAATTAATGCTAAAATCTAAAACAATTGCTAAAACTCTAAAGGAAAAGCTAAAGCCAAAAAGAGTTGGGATTGTTGTTGAAGGTTTTGGTGTTCACCATGTTCACATTCATCTTATTCCTATAAACAAGGGAGAGGAATTAAACTCAAATAGGGCAAAAAACATGGATGAAAAAGAATTAAATAAAATTGCACAGAAAATAAAAGGAAATTAAAACTAAAATGGCAATAATAACATTCAGCAAAAAACAATTTGAAAAAGATATTGGAAGCTTTGATGAAAAAATAAAGGACAAGATTGCAATGTTTGGAACTCCTTTTGAAAGAGAGGAAGGAGATGAAATAAGCATTGAAGTTTTTCCCAACAGGCCTGACTTGCTTTCATATCAGGGATTCAAGCGCGGCTTCCTTGGATTTTTGGGCAAAAAAACAGGTTTGGTTCAGTATAAATTAAACAAGCCTGAAGAAAATTACAAAGTTATAATTGATTCTTCTGTAAAAGACATAAGACCTTACACAGCATGCGCAATAATCCGCGGATTGCAACTTGATGATGAAAAAATAAAGGAGATAATTCAGGTTCAGGAAATGCTGCACTTGACTTTGGGAAGAAGAAGGAAAAAAGCAGCCATAGGAATTTACCCATTAGAAAAAATCCAATTGCCAATAACTTTCAAGGCAGTTGAACCTGACAAAATAAAATTCACTCCTCTTGAAATGGACAAAGAGCTTTCTGGCCTTGAGATTCTTCAGAAACATTCTGCAGGAAAAGAGTATGCTCATCTTCTTGCAGGAAAAATAAAGTTTCCTATTTTTGTGGATGCAAAAGACCAAATCTTGAGTATGCCGCCTATAATAAATTCTCAGCAAACAGGTCGTGTGACTTCAGAAACAAAAGATGTTTTTGTAGAATGCTCTGGCTCTGATATGAACACACTAAAAATATGCCTTAACATAATAACAACATGTTTTGCAGACATTGGCGGAAAGATTTACCAAATGGAACTTTCACGCGGTCAGCTTAGAGGAAAAGAATTAACTCCTGATTTCACACCAAGAGTTATGAAAATTTCTCTTGAAAATACAAACAAGCTTTTGGGAACAGACATCAGTGAGAAAGAGCTTAAAGAATTCCTGGAAAGAATGGGATACAATTATAAAAACAAGCTGGCAGAAATTCCAGCATGGAGAACAGATATTTTGCATGAAGTTGACTTGATAGAGGATGTTGCAATTGCATATGGCTATGAAAATCTTGTTCCTGAAATTCCAGAGATATCAACAACAGGAGAAGAAAGCGGAAAAGAAAAGATAAAGAGAGGCATTGCCAATATTCTTGCAGGTCTTAGTTTCTTGGAAGCTTCAAGTTATCATCTGACAAACAAGAAAGCACAGCTGGAAAATATGAATTTGCCTGAAAAAGAAAAAGTTATAGAAGTTGAGCAGTCAAAAACAGAGTATAACGTTCTTAGAAAAAATCTTACTCACTCTTTATTGAAAATTCTTTCTGAAAATGTAGATTCAGAATATCCACAGAAAATATTTGAAATTGGAAAGATATTCAACATGGTTTCTGAAAAAATAGTTGAAAAAGAATCTCTTTCCTTGGCAATTGCGCCAGGAAACTTTACAGAAGTAAGGCAGGCAATTGAATATCTTTTCAGAATGCTGGAAATAAATGTTTCTTTTTCAGAGCCAAAAAACATGCTGCCTTGGTTCATAGACGGAAGGACAGCTGAGATCTCATTAAACGGAAAATCTCTTGGCTTCATAGGAGAAATTCATCCAAAAATCCTGAAAAACTGGAAGATAAAAATGCCTGTGGCCCTTTTCGAGATTGATTTAGATGAAGTTTTCAAGAAGTTGTTAGGCTAATAAAAATCACCCGAAATAGCCTTTGTTATTCTCTTCTGGTTTTGTCTCATGGCTTTTTTCTATCTTTTCAAATATTTTAGCCATGTCTTTTTTTATTCCTTGCCACATATTGAATGATTCTATAATAAATTCAGCTTCTTTCTGTTCATTGTATTCAAGGTCTCTCTCTATGAATTTTACCTCATTCTGCATAAGTTTCTTGTAAACTTCTGAAAGAGTTCTTTTGTCTTCAGGACTCATTATTTTTATTATTGTAAAAACAAACATTGGCGCATTCACTGGATTCAAAAGATTCTCGATAAATCTCATGTAATTTGCGCATTTGTCGCCAACCATCCTTCTTATTTCCCTTATCAACATGTCTGTTTCATTTTCAGCTATTTTTTCTATGTAGAATTCTTCATTCATTTCCTTGAAGCTTGGCAGTTTTTCATTTTTCTGCAGCTTTTCATATTCCTTCTTCAGCTGCTCCAAACCCATGCCATTGCCTGTTTTCTCCATGACTGATTTTATTGTTTCCCATTTATAAACATGTTGAGAAAGCCTCGGCCGAGGATTGAACTCGGGACCTCGTCCTTACCAAGGACGCGCTCTAACCAACTGAGCCACCGAGGCTTTAATTCAAGGCTAAAACAAACCTTGTAATAAAAGAAAAATTATACTATATAAAGTGTGTGCAAAAAAGGAATTGTAACTACTTTCTTCCTGACTTAACAATAAGCAGAATAATCAAAATAATCAAAAGAGCCAGTGAAAGGAATCCAAATACTATAAACAATATTTCAAAAAGATTGAAGAAAATTGAATGTTCAGTTGAAAGGAAAAAAAATCCAAGTGAGACTATAAAAAGAATTAAAAAAAGTACAAGATTCTTCCATAGAATATGTATCCTTCTTTGCAACGGACTGTTGTCCTCTCTTTGCCTCACCACTCTTCTTTTTCTTCTAGGCATTGTAATATATAGTTATTTTAGTTTATAAAGATTACTCGAAGCGTTAGCCGGTAGTGCCATTAGAAATATTATTTACAGCAGGATTTGAAGCTGCATTCATGTTTTTTTCAGGAAGCCAATCAACTTTAATGACATATGAAGTCACGTCAACAGCTTTGTTAAAAAGATTTCCCAACCATGCAGAGTAATCTTGAAAAAAAGTCTGCCTTTCAGTAGAAACTGCTAAATGAAGATTCTGGTTGCTGATTATAAATAATGCGCCGAGAAATAAAAGTTTTACAATAAGTATGGGAATTTTCATTTTATCCTGTAGAATTATTTACAGCAGGTCCAATTACCTTTCCTGTAAACTGGAAAACATTTGTAACAAGTCCTTTAATCCACAAAAAATATCCTTTGAATGAGGAAAATACATTATCAATTGATGAAAATGAGAAATTAGAGCCGCTTACAAAAAGAAAAACAACAAATAGTATAAAAAGAACTCCAATAAGGATGAAAAAGAAAGCAAACTGTGTCCTTAAATGACTTAATTTAAGAAGTATGTAGATAATTATAACTGCGGCAATTGCGATTATCAAAAAAGTATTCATAAAAAACTAAGTCTTTCCCAATATAAAAATATTTCTAGTTAATAATTACTGTCAGAATGGGCTGAAAAGCATGACAGCAATAAGAACAAGATCTGCAATAGCAAGGGTATAAAATATTACCTTATCTGTTAGTCCGCCTGATTTTATGAAGCCTTTTGAAACTCCTTTGAATGGCCAGAAAGGCCTTATTCCTTGAACAGTGAATGCGTCTGCAAAAAGATGAAAGCTGTATCCCAAGAAAAATGGAAGAGCTACAATAGGAAGTAAAAAAGCAATAAGAATTGAAATCGCAACGCAAAATGTGTAGCTGTGAACTATTCCTCTATGGTCTGTAGTCATTTGAATAGGTTTTGCAAGAGGATTTTTTCCTATGTATGAAAATCCAGAATCAACGTCAGGAAAAAGGCTTGATACAAGAACAATCGGAATGAACAAAAGCGGCTCTGTAACATGCGGCGCAAAAAAAAGCGCGACTGCAAGCCCAATGGCAAGATGTGTTTTCCACTGCATAAAATATAATAGAAAATCAGAGATATAAATTTAACCTAAAAGGCTTGAAAGAAAGCTTTTAAAATATAAGCGATACTTAAACAATTATAGCCCCATAGTATAGCGGTCAAGTATACGGCCCTCTGAAGGCTGTGACCCAGGTTCGAATCCTGGTGGGGCTATTCCTTGTAATCTTTAAAAAATCTTTTTTAAAAGTCTAGAATTATAATTTTATTCTGAAATCAGAGGCTGTCTTTGGGTTTTTCTCATGCTGGTCCATCTCTCCTCTTTGAAGGCAGTCATAGCAAACATGAACTGTTCCGTCTTTTTCTTTTATTCTTCCAGTGCCTTTGCATTTTGGACAATTTGGGTTTGCGCTTGGCATGAATTTCATAATAAACCAGTGTATTTAAGTATTATTAGTCTAAAAAACAACAACCAATAATCAACAAATTTAAATATGAATGGCACTTGTATAAATAATGGCAGAAGAAAAGGAAATCGGAAGGATTTCAGGCTATTTTAGCCATGTTGGAGTTGCAGCTATAAAGCTTTCAGCTGGCTTGAAAGTCGGGGATACAATCCACATAAAGGGGCATACAACTGATGTTGAAGTAAAAGTTGGAAGCATACAGATAGACAGGGCTCCTGTAAAGATGGCTAAGAAAGGCGACCACATTGGAATAAAGGTACCAGACAAAGTAAGACCAAATGATGTCGTTCTTCTTGTTCAATAAATTCTTTCTTTAAACAAATAGTCGCTACCACTGACAAACCTTAAATATACTTCTCAGCTTAAAAAATAATAACTGCCCCTGTAGTTCAGAGGCCAAGAATACGGCCTTCTCAAGGCTGTGACCCGAGTTCGAATCTCGGCAGGGGCGTTTTTAAAATTATTGAGTAGAATCTGTTTGAATTTCTCTAGCAGGTTCAAAAGTTCCGTCTCCTCTGCCTTTTGCTAACATTTTTTTTGTGCCAAAAACATAAAAAAGATCTGCTTTTCCATCACCATCAAAATCTTTAACTGCAAATTCACTTATTTCTCCATGTATAGGTTTTGAAATAGGTTTTTTTGGTCCAAATGTTCCATTACCATTACCATGAGCAAAATAAAAAGCATAATCCATATCATAAGACTGACCTAAACCAGGCATACCTCTGTGGATATGTGTTCCATCATGCATATCAACTACATAATAATCAATAAAGTCATAAGAGATAGCATCAGCTTTTCCATCACCGTCTACATCTTGGTAAACTGTATCATAATGTCTAGGAATATTAACACAACCTAGACTAAATCCTAATGCACCTAAAGCAATTAATTTGCTAAGTGTTTTTCTCATTATTTTCTAAGTCTTATAATGACTTATAAAGATTGTGAATTTTATGTTCATAGCTATTCCACTAGATTTTTAAACCAAATTTTCTAAGTTCTATTATGAAAAGAAGCTCAAGGCGTTGGAAAAAGAAAAGACAGATGAGATGGAAATGGCAACGAAAGCGCCTTAGAAAAGAGAAGCACAAAAGAAAGGTAAGAAGACAAAGAAGTATCTAATTTTTCTATTTTTTCTGTTGTTTTTCACAAACAATACAACAATATTTATAAGCAGCAACTTCTTCAAAAAATTAAGCCTCACGTCAAAGGCCAAATTGACGGTCAAATTAAATTTGACAAATATAAAATAAAATGGTTTCTGAAATATGGACAGAGAAGTATAGGCCATCAAAATTTATAGATGTTGTAGGTCAAGATGACACTGTAAAAAAAATTGAATCTCTTACAGGCTCGCTTAATATTCCTCATCTTCTTTTCGCGGGTCCTGCTGGAACAGGAAAGTCAACGCTCGCCTTGATTATAGTAAAAGAGCTTTTTGCGAAAAACTGGAGAGAAAATTATCTTGAATTAAATGCCTCTGATGAGCGTGGTATTAACATTATCAGGGAAAAAGTAAAGAATTTTGCAAGGACAAAATCAATAGGAAATGTTCCTTTCAAAATAATCTTCCTTGATGAAGCAGACGCACTCACGCCAGAAGCTCAGCAAGCTTTGAGAAGAACAATGGAAAATTATTCATCAACTTGCCGTTTTGTTTTGTCATGCAACTATTCGAGCAAAATTATTGACCCTATTCAATCGCGTTGTGCAATCTTCAGGTTCAAGCTTCTTGAAAAGAAAGACATTGCACGCGTTATTCAAAAAATAGCAGATGGAGAAAAGCTTACAATAAATCCAGATGCACTTGAATTAATTTACGAAGGCAGTGAAGGAGACTGCAGGCGATGTATCAACATTCTTCAGTCAACAGCATCAATTTCTCCATCAATAAACTTTGATTTAGTTTCAACAGTTATTTCAAATGCAAAGCCAAAAGACATCAGGATTGTAATGGATTATGCAATTTCTGGAGATTTCCAGAAAGCAAGAGAAAAACTTTTGGATTCAATGTTAAGGGATGGTATTTCAGGCCAGGATGTCATAAAAGCAATACAAAAAGAACTTTGGAACTTGCCTGTTGAGCCAGAAGTCAAGGTCAAGTTAACAGAAAAAACAGGCGAGGCAGAATTCAGGATTGTCGAAGGCAGTGACCCTTTCATTCAACTGCAATCTCTTCTGGCAAGTTTTGTTCTTGCTGGCTTGGGATTGTAAAGAGGATAAATGGTAGAACCTGAAAAAGCGGAAACATGGACAGAAAAATACAGACCTGAATATTTTGTAGAAGTTGAAGGTCAGCAGCAAGCTGTTTTACTTCTGAAAGATTTTCTTAAAAAATTCGCAGCGGGAAACAAGGCTATTATAATTCATGGGCCTCCTGGAACAGGAAAGACAAGCCTGGCTTTCGCAGCTGCAAATGAAAACCATGCAGAACTTTTTGAATTGAATGCCTCTGACTTGAGAAACAGGGAAAAGCTGATTGAAATACTAAAGCCAGCAACAGAACAAAGGTCTTTGACAAAAGAAAAAAAGATAATTCTTGTTGATGAAGTTGATGGTATTTCAGAAACAGATAAAGGTGGGCTTCTTGAACTCATTGCTCTTGTTGAATCTTCGTCATATCCAATGATAATAACTGCAAATGACATCTGGGACAGGAAATTCACTGCATTAAGAAAAAAAGCAGACATGATTCAGCTGAAGGAAATAGATTACAAGACAATAAAAAACGTCTTGGTTTCAATTTTAAAGAAAGAGAAAAAATTCATTGAAAGTGACGTTGTGACAAACATTGCAATAAAGGCACGCGGAGATTTGCGTGCTGCAATAAATGATTTGCAGATAGCTTCTGGAATGAAAAATCCAGGGCAGATAATTGTCGATGAAAGAAACAAGGAAATTGATATTTTCTCTGCATTAAGGATGATTTTCAAGGGCAAACCAACAGAAAGCATGCTTCAGCTTCTTGATTCAGTTAACATGCCTATTGATGAAATAATGCTTTGGGTTGAGGAAAATATTCCTGCGGAATATCAGGGCCAGGAACTTGCAAAGGCAATTGATGCATTAAGCAAAGTAGATATCTTCAAAAGGAGAATTTACAGACAGCAATACTGGCGTTTCCTTGTTTATGAAAATGCGTTATTGAGTTATGGTATTTCAAGCGCAAAGAAAAATGTCAAAACAGGCTTCACAAGCTACAAAAAACCTACAAGAATTCTGAAAATCTGGCTAAACAATCAGAAATATGACAAAAAGAAATCAATCTCAAGAAAATATGCAGAATATGTTCACATCGGAGAAAAAAGAGCTTACAAGGAATTCCCAGAAGTGCAGGCTTTTCTCATGAGACCGGAAATCCAGAAAGAGCTCAGGCTTTCTGAAGAAGAAGTTGCATATTTGCACAATGCATCCAAAGCAGAATAAATTTTGCACTAATTTTATAAACATCTTCAACTATTTATTATAATGGGCTATGACATAACAGTTGGAAGAGATGTTTCTGACAAAAAATCATTTGGTAACCGTGGTTTAGTTTATGTTGGTAAAGGTTATGTTAAAATGGGGCAATACACTTCCTTAAGCAATAAAATTTTCATGGACGTGGCCCGTTCTCATGTTATTCTTGTGGCTGGAAAAAGAGGCTCGGGAAAATCATATACTCTTGGCGTCATAGCAGAAGAGCTTTCTGCACTTCCAAAAGAAGCAAGCCAGAACATTGGCTCATTAATTTTTGATACAATGGGAATTTACTGGACAATGAAATTCAAGAATGAAAAAGACAAGGACCTTTTGGCTGAATGGGGCCTTAAGCAAAAAAATCTTCCTGTAAAAATATTTGTTCCTTTCGGTCATTATAATACTTATCTTGAAAAGGGCATTCCGGCAGATGAAACTTTTGCTTTGGATGTTAATGAATTAAATCCAGAAGACTGGATTCTTACTTTTGGCCTTGAATTGATTAATCCTATTTCAGTTGTTATACAAAGGGTTCTTACAAGATTAAAAGAGCAGGGAGCTTATGACCTTGATGATATTATTGTTGCGTTGGATTCAGATGAAAAAACTCCCCAGGAAATAAAAAATGCAGCCAGTGGTTTATTCGAAGCTGCAAATACATGGGGAATTTTTGCAAAAAAAGGAGAAGAAGCAACAAAAGTTGAGCAGCTTGTTTCAGCAGGGATTACAACTGTCTTGGATCTTAGCGTTTACAATTCTGTTGGTGTTTTTAACATCAGAGCTCTGGCAATAAGCCTTCTTTGTAGAAAAATTTTCAACCAAAGAATGGATTCAAGAAAAGAAGAGGAAACAGAGTCAGTTGCGCAAGGCCTTGACTATCTTTCAAGAAGCATAAAAAAAGACAATCCTCTTGTCTGGATTTTTATTGATGAAGCTCACGAATTTCTGCCTTTGAACGGAAAAACAGTTGCAACAGATGCTCTGATTCAATTATTGAGAGAAGGGAGGCAGCCTGGAATTTCTCTTGTTCTTGCAACACAGCAACCAGGGCAAATACATCATGATGTCATGACACAATCAGATATTGTTATAGCTCATCGTGTGACTTCCAAGCCAGATATAGAAGCATTGAATTACATAATGCAGTCATATGTTCTTGAAAGCATAAAAAAGCAGATGGATGATCTTCCTGCTTTGAAAGGTTCTGCTGTTCTTCTTGACGACAATTCAGAGCGTCTTTATCCAATAAGAGTAAGGCCAAGATTTACCTGGCATGGTGGAGAAGCGCCAACTGCAATCAAGGCAGAGAAGAAACTCTGATTTTCATAAACTTTAAAAAGTAAAAATATGCAGTTAGGTTATGGAACAAGAAGTTAATAGTTCAGGTATTGAAAGAAGAGTAAGAAAAGGAATAGCATTAGATGTAATAGATTCAACTCCCACACAAAAAATAAAAGATCTTATAAGTGAATCAGATCTTGATACAGAATATTCTGGATTTGGTAAAGCATACTTAAATGCATATTATGGTTTTGGAGATAGGACAGCTACACAACCACAAAGTCAATTCTAATCCTGTATCTATAAGCAGCAATTTCGCCTGCTTTCTTCACTTTTAATATTTTAATTTTCTTCCTGTTTTTTGTAGCTTCTTTTTTTACTTTTTCAACAATTTCATGAATTTCTTTTTCTTTACAGAAATCATAATAATAAACTCTAGTGCCTTTTTTGCTCAACAAAAAAACTTCTTTCAAAAAGCTGTCTTTTAGCTGCGGTCTTGGCATTACAATCACATCAAACTTGTTTTTTATTTTTCCAGCAATTTTCTTGATATCTCCATCAAAGAAAATGATTTTGTTCTTTACATTGTTCAGCTCTGCATTTAGCCTTCCATATTTGTTTGCTTCTTTGTTTATTTCATTTGAATAAATAATTTCTGCTTTTGAATTCTTGGCTATGACAACAGAAAATGGTGCAGCTCCTGCAAACATGACAAAAACATTGTCTTTCTTTTTTATTTTTCCAGCAACTTCTTTTCTTTCATTGCTTAGTCTGGAGGAAAAGTAAACAGAATCAACATTAAACCTAAAAACACAGTTGTTTTCCCTGTAAATTGCCTCTTTTGTTTTGACTCCAGAAACAAATTTCGTTTCCTGCTTTCTCAGTCTACCCTTAAATCCTCCTGTTTTCTCAAGGACGGTTGTTATTGATCTATTCTTCTTCAGAATTTTATCTGCAATTTTTTTCTTTTCCTTTACTTTTGTTCCTCTTGAAAACTTCACAAGGGCAATATTCCCAAGAATATCATAAGGTGCTTTTGTGTCCATTATAAAAAAAGAACATTAATCTTTATAAATATTAAATTACTGTCTGTGGTATGAAAAGAGGTTTAGGTTTGTCTTTGTTAGTTTTGGTTTCTGGCTTGTTTATCTTAAATTTTGTTAGCGCTCAGTTTTTTGGGTCAAACAGCTTTTCAATAACCAGCTTCTTCAACAGTGTCAATCCTCAAGACATGACTTTTTTGGCGCTTTTCTTCATTCTTTTTGCACTCATCTTTTTCATTCTTAGCAAAGCCCGTTTTTTCAGAGACGCTTATGGAAATCCAAATAGGGCAGTAATAGGTGTAATTGCTATAGCAGTTTCTTTGTTAAGCACATATTATCTTTACACATCTGGTTTTGATTTGCAAGGAATGTTTTCAGGGTTTGGTGTTTCTTCTGACATATTTTATCCTGTCTTTGCTGTAATTTTGGTTGTAGCTGCAATCTTCATGATTATGTACATGGGATTCAGAGGATTTTTCATAATATCGGGAATATTACTTATTCTTGTAGCTCTTTTCACAAACCTAATTTATTCAGAAGGCATTGCAATAATTGTCGGCATAATACTTCTTGCTCTTGGGCTATGGATGGGAAGAGGTTCTAAAAATGCAATGATAAGTGGAGGAAGAGCTTTTGGAGGACAAGTTAGGAAAGATTATCCTGCAGCTTCAGCAGGATGGCTATGGGTTTTATTAAGCGGTTTAGTACTTGTAGTTGGGTTTGCTTTGAGTAATGGAATAGTTATGATTATCGGATTTATTTTGACTGTTGTAACATTATGGATTAAATTTAGAGGACCAAAACCACAGCAATCAGGTTATCTTGAACCACATCCAGTAAATATCTAATTAAACCCAATCACCCAACGCTTTCTGTTTTTTCTGCTCTTTTATCTCGTGCAGTTTCTCAAGTTGCTTGTCAACCCTTTCTTCTGAGAAATCATGTTCGTTGACAAGAATTCTTTTTATTTCATCCTCGTTAACTTTGTGGAATTTAATGTCTGGATTTACAGTTCTTGGTTTGTGAAATAATTCAAAAATTTCCTGCCAATCAAATCTATCTTCTAAAGGCAGACCCATCATCTGCTCTTCAACACTTTTGAAAATCAAAACAGGCTGCTTGTATTTTTTTACAAGTTCCAAAGCTCTTTTCTGTCCTATTCCTGGAATTCCTCTTGGATTGTAATCTGTTCCAACTAAAATTCCCAAGCATATTAACTGATCCAAATTTATTTCTAGAAGATTTAACACACGATCCAATTCAATAAGTTCTGGTTTTATTTCAACCCAGCCGGAAATTGTTTTTCTTTTTCTGGCAAGTCCTAAATTTCTTATGAGCTTTGTCGCTCCAAAAAGAAGGCTGTCATAATCCTGGCTCACAACTCCATAGCTTGGCTTGACTCTACTAAGAAAAGCAGCTTCTGATTCTCCTTCCCCAGGAGCCTGAACAACTCCGATGCCCATTGCTTCCAAAAGCTCTTTGCTTTCTCTCAACATTTCATCATTAATCTTGACAAACTGGGAACTGTAGCGTTTCATTCCTTCAACATCTTCTTCCTGCTTCGCTTCTTCATATCTTGATTTCGCAAGTTCTCTTACTTCTGCCCTTATTTTGTGTGTTCCTGCTTTCAAATCAGGAGGAGTTCCATCAAAAACATAAACCATTTTTATCCCTTCTGCAAGAAGGTTGACATTTCTATAGAAAATTCCAGACAAATGGGAAGTAACCCTGTGCTTATTGTCCATCAAAGGCGTCCCATCTGGCTGCCTGATTGTTGAAAGAAACTGGTAAAGCATGTTAAATGCATCTACAAAAACCAACTTGTCTTTTAAGTCAGAGATTTCTATCTCTTTTCTTGGAATTATGTCCTTGATATTTAGTCCCATTTTACTAAGGAATTAAGGAAAAATAAATATAAATAATTATCTAAGCATAAGCAGCTGTTTCCTCACCTGGTTCATAACCATATTCTCTAGCCTGTGCGTATACTTTCCTTTTTACATCCATGAAAAAACCGCGTAATTGTGGGGCTTTTAATTTGTAATATTGCCTAGAAATAGGAATCCCTAAATTTTTAAGGTCTCTAAGAATTCTTAATCTTTCTTTTTTAGATATTTTTTCCCCTGTTTCTGTAAGTTCCAATTGTCTTGCTGCCAATAAAAAAACTGTAGGTTTAACTTTTGTTTCTAAGCCGGATGTTTCTGGAGCAATTTTAGGCAAGCCTAGTTGTTCTCTTATTTTAGTATTAATTTCCGGAAAGCTCTGTCTAGTGCCTATTTCTTCATCATAGTCTCCAGGCCAATCAAGATTAGGTATTCCATGAAGTCTTGGTCCGCTTGGTTCATCATAATCTCCCATACCTTTATTCCTTGAAAATCATATATAAACCTTATGAAAAACCTTTCTTTTGGATCATTAAACTTTAAATAAGTCACCCTATTACTAAGATAATGGAAACAGATTTTATCCCTATAGATTATGACCACTTTGATTTTGAGGACAGAAATTACATAAAAATCTTCGGAAGAAACAGCAAAAACCAGAGAATCTGTGTTATTGACACTTGTCCAATCTATCTTTGGGCAATAATCAAGGACTCAGTGAGCCAAGAAAAAATAAACAAGCTCATTGAAAAGATAAAAGATATTGAACTTGATGTTAAGGGCAGAAAAACAAAGGTTGAAAAAATCGAGATTCATGAAAAAAATTTCCTTGACAAAAAAGTCAGAGCCTTGAAAATCTTCGCTACAAATTACAAAGACCTTCATGATGTTGCAGACCGTTTGGATTTTCCAGAAATACAGTGTAGAAGAGGGTATGATTTAGGTTTTGATACTCATTATATAATTGAAAAAAGGATAAATCCATTGCAATGGTATAAAATATCTGGAGAAGTTCTCAACAATTCTCAGAATTTTGGGGGGGTTGATTCAAATCTTGATGTTGATTTTTGCATTAAATTGGACTCCGCAAAAAAAATAGATAATGACCTCGGTTTCAAGCCAAAAGTAATGGCTTATGATATTGAAACAGATGACATAAAGCTTGGGGAAGGTGAGATTTTGATGGTTTCTCTTGTTACAGATAGTTTCAAAAAAGTTATCACATGGAAAAAACCAAAAACAAGCGAGAAAAATCTTGATTTTCTAGAATTTGTTAAAGATGAGGCAGATTTGATAGAAAAATTCCTTGAATATGTAAAAAAGTTCTCTCCTGATTTTCTTGTTGGTTATTTCTCAGATGGTTTTGATCTTCCTTACATGAAAATGCGTGCAGAAAAAAATAATATAAGACTTTCAATTGGTCTTGATTCAAGCCAGCCTCGTTTCTCACGGGGATTTGAAGTTACTGCAAAAACAAAAGGTATTGTTCACGTGGATCTCTTGAAATTCATAAGAACAGCATACTCTCAATATATGCAATCAGAAACTTTGTCTTTAAATGAAGTTGCACATGAATTTCTTGGTGATGAAAAAAAGCCATTCAAGCATCAGCATTCTTCAAAGCTAACTGATTCAAATTGGGAAAGTTATTTTGAATACAATCTTCATGATTCTGTTCTTGTTTATGGCTTGTTCGAAAAAATGTGGCCAGATATTCTTGAGTTCAGCAGAGTAATGCATGAGCCAACTTCAGAAGTAACAAGAAATGGGATGTCAAAGAATGTTGAATCATTCATCCTTCATAATCTTGAAAAATTCAATGAAATTCCTGAAAAAAGGCCGACAAATGAGGAAATAGGCCAGAGAAGAGGAAAAGAAAAATATGAAGGAGCTTTTGTTTTTGAACCAACACATGGACTGTATGAGAATGTTGCAGTCTTTGACTTCACATCAAGTTATGGAAGCACAATAGTTACATACAATCTTTCAAAATCTACATTTATTGATGATAAAAAATCTGAAAAAGATTCTTACAATATAGAAATTCAAGGCAAGAAAGTTTCTTTCAGTAAAAAACCTGGGTTTTTCCCGGAAATGCTCAAAGAAATAATTGAAAAAAGGAAAAAATTCAAGGAAGAGCTAAACAAAAAGCCAGATGTAATAAAAAGAGCAAGAAGCAATGCATTCAAGCTGCTGGCAAATGCTTCCTATGGTTATCAGGGATTTTTCGGAGCAAGATATTATTCAAGAGAAGCTGCTGCTGCAACAGCTGCATTTGCAAAAAAATCAATCAGAGATTCAATAGAAAAAATAGACAAGAGTGGCTACAAAGTAATTTACAGCGACACAGATAGTATAGCTTTCCTTATTGAAAATCATACAGAAGAACAGGCAAAAAAACTTTTGGAAAAATTAAATTCAGAGCTTCCTGGAATAATGGAGCTTGAGCTTGAAGGATTTTTCACCCGCGGTTTATGGGTTACAAAAAGATCAGGAACACTTGGAGCAAAAAAGAAATATGCTCTTCTTGGAAAAGATAACAAGCTAAAAATCAGGGGTTTTGAAACAGTCAGGCGTGATTGGTGCAGCCTAGCAAGAAAAACGCAGAATGAAGTTATTAGAATGGTTTTGCAGGACGGAAATGAGCGAAGAGCGCTGGATTTCATAAAAAAAGTAATTCAGGACTTGAAGCAAAGAAAAATCCAGAGAGAAGAAATCATAATCAAGACAATGCTGCAAAAACCATTGGCAGAATACAAAGCAATTTCTCCTCATGTTATTGCGGCTCAAAAAATGCAGGAAAAAGAAATTCCAATAGGCAGCGGAAACATGATTGAATATTTTATAGCAGAAACAAGGGAAAAAAAGAAACTAGTCCGCGACAAGGTTAAGCTTCCTGATGAAAAAGGAGAATACAACATAGAATATTACCTTAACAAACAAATTCTTCCGGCAGTCGAAAACATTCTTCAGGTTTTCAACATAAATATTCATGAAATGATTGATGGAAAAAAGCAGACCAAGCTAGGAGACTTCTAACTTTTTAACTCTTAAATTGATTTAAGCAAATACTAATGCGGCAACAGCTGCAAGAATTGCTATAAATGCCCAGCCCTTGTGATGACCCCAAGCTGTAGCAGCAACAATAGCACAAACAACAGCTGCACCTATACCTAATGCGTCCATTAGAGAATAACCCAAACTAAATTTATAAACGTAACTAAACTTTCGATATTTATGGTAAAGAAACTTTATCCACCAAAGCCTCTTTTTCTTGAGAGAATGAAGTCTCTTCTTGAAAAAGATTTTGACAATTATCTGAAAATTCTTGAAAAGCCACCTGTAAATTCAATCAGATGCAACACATTAAAAATATCTCCAGAAGAATTGAAAAAAAGGCTTGAAAAAATGTCTTGGATTATAGAACAGCCATTCAAAGAAGCTCCAGAAGTCATGATAATAAAAAATAACCTCCAGCCGGGCGAATTGGGAAGAAGTCTTGAACATCTTCTCGGTTATTATTATGTTCAGGAAATTGCAAGCATGCTTCCTGTTCTTGTTTTGAAGCCAAAGCCAGGTGAACTTGTTCTTGATTTGGCAGCTGCTCCTGGAAGTAAGACAACTCAGATTGCAGCAGAAATGGAAAATAAAGGAACAATAATTGCAAATGAAGTAAGCATTGGTCGTTTGAAAATTCTTGCATCAAATACAGAAAGATGCGGAGTCTTGAATGCAGTAATAACAAAAAAAGATGGTGTAGCTCTTTGCAAGAGAATGAAAGAGCAAGGTTTTCTTTTTGACAAAATCCTTGTTGATGCTCCTTGCTCTGGAGAAGGAACAATCCGTAGTTCCAATATAACAAACTTGATGTGGAATCCAAAAACAATAAAACAGCTTTCCAAGCTCCAGAAATCGCTATTAGCTTCTGCAATAGAAATTTTGAAAACAGGGGGCGAGATTGTTTACAGCACATGCACTCATGCGCCAGAAGAAAACGAGGAAGTTATTGATTTTGTTCTTAAAGAATCTGGAAAAAATGTTAAAGTAGAAAAAATAAGTCTTCCAATTAAATGCCGACCTGGTGTAACTAACTGGGAAAATAGTTCTTATAATAAAACAGTTGAAAATTCTTGCAGAGTTTATCCTCAGGACAATGATACAGAAGGATTTTTCATAGCAAAAATCAGGAAAATAAAATGAAGAGAATAAGGATAATTGGAACTCCTGGAAGCGGAAAATCCTACCTTGCAGAATTAATTTCTAGAAAATTGAAAATTCGAGTTTATGATTTAGATGATTTATATTGGTATAAAAAATATAGTAAGAAAAGAAGCCCAAAAAAATTAAGAGAATTAATAAAAAATATAACAAATAAAAAATCATGGATAATAGAGGGGATGCAATATGGTGTTGATAGTGAGTGGATTATAAAAAAAAGTGAACTTGTAATATGGGTTAATCCTTCTTTACATAAAATTATTTTTAGGTTAATTCTAAGGCATAAAAATAGAAAGAACGAAAAATTGTCTGGAACCCTAAAACTTATAAAATCAGTTATAAAATATAAGCTTAATATAAACTCCAAACACAAAAAAGCCCATAATAGTTACTTTCAAAAATATAGTCATAAATTCATTGTGATAAAAAATAATAAAGGTATAGAAAAATTCTTGGGAATTTTAAAATGAGTTTCATAAAAATATTAAACGAAAGAGAAAAGACAAAGATAGAAGAGCAATTAAAAGAGCAATTTGGCATTTCTTCTGTTCCTGGCACAATCATAATGCGTGGCGCAGAAAGATTATTTCTTTTTTCTGGAAATCTTAGTGAAAAAGAAATTGAAAAACTTGAGAAATGCACATTCATAGAAAGAATGGGTGTTTATTTTGCAAAACTTGTTGATGACAAAATCAGATTAAGTATTGAAGGCTCCCAAATTCTTAAAGATCAAGTAACAAAGAATATTTTTACATTGGATTCCAAGCAAGCAGAAGAATGGATGAAAGGCCGTGAGCTTCCTATTAAAACAGAAACTCATGGATTTTTGATAATGAAGCATGGAGAAGATTTTCTTGGAACAGGAAAAGCTTCTGATGAAAAAATTGGAAACTTTATTCCAAAGAATAGAAGATTAAGGGAAAGGCAGCAGTAATTAACAAAAATTTTATAAAATGCTGTTTTCTTCAATAAAAATGGAACTAAACAAGGAAAAAATCCTCAAGGCAGGAAAAATAACAAAAGAAACAAGAGATTATGCAAAAACAATTGTAAAAAAAGGCGTTCCTTTGCTAGAAATAGCTGAAAAAATAGAAGCAAAAATAGAAAGCCTCGGAGGAAAGCCTGCATTTCCAACAAATTTAAGCATAAACGAGGTTGCAGCACATTACACTCCAGGTCATGATGATAAAACACTGGCACATGGGTTGATTAAAGTTGATTTCGGTGTCCATTTTGATGGCTTCACAGCTGATAATTCTATTTCATTTGACCTTGAAAACAGCGAAGAAAACAAAAAACTTATTTCAGCAGCAGAAGAAGCTTTGAAAAAAGCGATTGAGATTGTTAAAGTTGGAGTTTCTGCAAATAAAATCGGCAAAGTTATTCAAGACACTATAGAATCAAAAGGTTTTACTCCAATAATAAATCTCTCAGGCCATAGTATGGAACAATATGAGTTGCATGCAGGAGTTACAATTCCAAATATAGATGATGGTCGTGGTGTTATCCTAAAAGAAGGCCTTTATGCCATAGAACCATTCACAACAGCAGGCAGTGGTAAGGTTCGTGATGGTCGCCATTCCGGAATTTACAATTTGCAAAACACAAAAAAGCCAAGAAGCCAAACAGCAAGAGAAATCCTGGATTTCATTGAAAAAGAATACAACACATTGCCTTTCTGCTCAAGATGGATTGTAAAAAAATTTGGTCCGAAAGCTCTATTTGCATTAAACGAGCTTGAATTAAACGGAAATCTTCATCAATATGACCAGTTAGTTGAAATTTCTGGGAAGCCCGTAGGTCAGGCAGAACACACCATTCTTGTAGAAAAAGACAAAGTTACTGTGACAACGATTTAAAATCATAAAGTGAGTCAGAAACTTTCAAAGCTTGTCTTATATAATCTGCTATTTCTTTCACATGTTCTTTACCTTTTATTAAATAACCGAAAGCTCCGTTTTTCATAGCAATCATACCTATTGAAGAATCTCCTATATAAAACAAAATAAAAGGAATATGTCTAAATTCATCTTTTTTGGCATATTTTTCTATTATCTCGCTTCCTGTAATTCCAGGCATTCTGTTATCTGTAATAACTAATCTCACATTTCCAACATCTTCAGCTAATCTTCTTTCTAAAGAACTTCCATCAGCAAAATCTTCTATAGAATATTCTGGAAAAAATCTCTTCCAGGCTAATCCATAAACTTTTCTAAGGTTGTCATCATCTTCTGCATATAAAATTACTTTTCTTTCTGTCATAAAAATCCTTAAAGAATTCTACTTTTAAACTTATCCCAAATAACTTCCTTCAAGAGGCACAGCTGTCTTTGCACTCTTTATGAATGTGTCTTCAATCTTTTTATAGACTTCAAGCAATGGTTTGCTTACGCTTGGTTTTATTTTCTTCATTGCCTCATTAAAATGCTCTTCTGTCACAAACTTTGCATCCATTGATTCCCTTAAAGCAAGCATAGCAGCTTCCCTTGCCAATGCTTCAAGATCAGCACCAGTATAACCTTCTGTTTTTTTTGCAAGTTCTTTCAAAATAGATTCTCTTTTTTCAGGAGTCAAAAGTTTTTTGTCATCTCCAATTGGCATTTTCTTTGTGTGGATTTCCAAAATATTTAGTCTTCCTTTTTCCTCTGGCGCTCCAACAAGAAGAATCTTGTCAAATCTTCCAGGACGCAAAATTCCTGGATCGAGCATATCAGGCCTATTTGTCGCTCCAATAACAAGAATATCATGCAAATCTTCAAGACCATCCATTTCAGCAAGCATTTGATTAAGAACTCTTTCTGTAACTTTTGTTCCAGAATCCACGCCTCTTCTACCAGCCAAAGAATCAATTTCATCAAAGAATATTACACAAGGAGCAACTTGCCTTGCTCTTTCAAATATTTTTCTCATTCCTTCTTCTGATTTTCCAACCCACATGCTTAACAAACTTGGGCCTTTAACATTAATGAAATTTGCTTCAGATTCTTTTGCAACTGCTTTTGCAAGCAAGGTTTTTCCTGTTCCAGGAGGACCGTAAAGCAAAATTCCTCTTGAGGGTCTTATTCCCATTCTTATGAATGTTTCAGGATGCTTCAATGGCCATTCAACAGCTTCTTTTAACTCACTTTTAATATTTTCAAGGCCACCAACTCCTTCCCATCCAATAGTTGGTGTTTCAACAAGAACTTCTCTCATTGCACTTGGTCTTACTGTTTTAAGAGAATCAAAAAAGTCCTGTTTTTTTATGACTAGTTTCTCCAACATTTCTTTTGGTATCTGTTCCTCAGCTTCAAGTTTCATTTTTGGAAGAACTTTTCTTAGAACATTCATTGCAGCTTCTTTTGTAAGTGCTTCCAAATCTGCACCAACAAAACCATGAGTTGGTCCAGATAATTCGTCTAGGAGAAGAGGTATTGAATCTCTTCTAATATTATCTAACAAATCTTCAGAAATTATATCTTGATTCATTAAATCTTCTAATATTAAAGAGTACTCTTCACTTTTATCTTGAAGTTCTTTAGAATTTAAAATGCTTCTTGGGTCGCTATTTCCTCTTATTCTAATAACTTCTGTCAAAGATTCTATATCTTTTAATATTTTATCAAGTAGAATTTTATCTTTTGTAATCTCTTCTTGTCTAGACTTAATTATTTTAGCATTTTGTTTAATTATAGGAAGGCTAAATCCATTTTTTTCAATTTCTTTTTTTAATTTACTCATTTTTTCATTCATTTTATAAAAAGAGTTATCTATATTCTCAATTTCTTCTTTTAAGGTATCTACTTCAGCTTTTTTTCTTCTTAACTCAGCTTGGGATACTCTTCCGGATTCAAAATCAATTCTAGCCTTAACAAATTCTTTATTCTTTTTTTCTAATTCCATAAATTTCTCGTCTCTAAGAAGAGATAAGTTTTTTTCATCATTTATAGTACTCTTTAAATCTTTTTGATTTTCAACTAAATCCTCTTCCATTTTTGATATTTTTTCAGAGTAATTTCCTTCAAAAAGAGTCAGACGTTCTAATAATAATTTTCTAGCAATCTTCGCATCCCAATGGTTAATAGGCATTCCTCTTGAATGAATTTTCAAAATTGAAAGCCTTCCTTCTTTTCCAGGAACATTAATTTCTATTTCTCTGTCAAATCTTCCAGGTCTTCTCAAAGCAGGGTCAATTGAATTAACTCTGTTTGTTGCTCCGATAACAACTACCTTGCCTCTTGATTTCAAGCCATCCATTAATGTAAGCATCTGGGAAACAACTCTTCTCTCAACTTCTCCTGTTACTTCTTCTCTCTTAGGAGCAATTGCATCAAGCTCATCAATGAAAATAATTGCCGGAGCTGTTTTTTCAGCTTCTTCAAAAATATCTCTTATTTTTTTCTCTGATTCTCCGTAAAATTTGCTCATTATTTCAGGGCCATTAAGAAGAATGAAGTTTGCATCTGATTCATTTGCAACAGCCTTGGCCAGAAGTGTTTTTCCTGTTCCAGGTGGTCCATGAAGAAGAACTCCTTTAGGGGGTTCTACTCCTAATTTTTCAAATATTTCAGGATGCTTCAATGGAATCTCTACCATTTCCCTGATTTTCTTTATTTCTTCTGACAGACCACCAATATCCTCATAAGTTATTTCAGGTATTGATTCTTCTGTTATTTCAACAGCTTTAGGATTCAATGTGACTTCTGTATTTTCTGTTATAACAACTGGCTGGCTAGGATTTGTGCTTATTACTAAGAATTTTATTTGGGTGAATCCTCCACCAAGCTGTCCCCCAAAACCCATTCCTCCAAGCATATCTCCTATTCCACCTAACATATCTCCAAAATCTCCACCGAATTCATCAGAAAATAAATCTCTTCTTCTCTGGACTCCGCCAAGAACAACAACATCTCCTTTTATCATTGCTCTTCCAAGCAGTCCTCTTCGCAAATTCTCTGGCTCTGCCTGAACCATTATGTTTTTTTGCGCAGGTGCAATCATTACTTTTTTTGCTTCCTTAATTTCTGCTTTTGAAACTTTCACTGATTCTCCTATTCCCGTTTTTGAATTTTTTCTTAGAATTCCGTCAATCCTTATTATTCCCTCACCAACATCTGCAGGATAAGCCCTGTCAGCAATTGCAACTGTCTCTCGATTTCCTTTTATGAGAATAACATCTCCTCTTCTTATTCCTAAATCTCTCATGACATCGCTGTCTATTCTGGCTATGCCTTTGTAAGCATCATCCTGTTGTGCTTCAACAACTTTAAGCTGAACTTCTTTTTTGTCTGTCATTTTATTTCTTTTTTTCCTTGACAACTCTTACTTGAAAGCTGTTTTTTATTTTTTTGAATGAGTTTTTTATATCTCTTCCAGCTTCTTTCAAAGCTTTCTTTTCTTTATCAGTTATTTCCAAAACGATTTTCATTTTTTCTTTTTTATTTCAGTTATTTTTATTCCGTTTATGTCATGAACTTCTTTACCAAGCTCTTTTTCAAGCTCATCATTATCTGTCTGAGTTTGCCCAAAATTCAAGCTTAATCTTCCGAAATTCTCAAAGCAAAGCTTAACCATGTCATCCATTATTTTTTCCTGATCTTTTATGAATGAAACAATTTCTTTTGGGATTGAAACAGCATAACTGTTGCCAACAAGCCTCATTTTAACATGAAATTCTTTGCTTTTCAAGTCATTAAATTTAACAAACTCTGCTTCATCATTTGGATGAATTATTTTGCTGCCACAGTTTGGGCAAACAACAGCCCTTAGAGCAAAACCATTTTTTATCAGCTGAGCTTTCTGCATTTTAGTGCTGCATTTGTTGCAAAGTATTGTGTTGTCAAAAACGTCTGTCATTTTTTGTTATATTTTTTGTTTGTTTTTAGCATAAAACTACCGTGCCTTTGCAGACACGGCGGTTGGGTCGAAAAGAGGTTGTATATCTTGTATACACTTCAATGTATACACACATAACATATACTATTTAAATATTTCGGTGATGGTGGTGATGGTGATGAAATATTTATTTAAGCAAGAACGAGGACAGACTTTCCTTCAATAGGATAATTCCCTTTATCCCTAATTAAAATACAAATCATTTCATAGCATGAAGAATGCAACTGTCCATACCCCTCAACATAAAATTCCCTTTCAGCAATAGGAGTATCTTTAGGAACATTTGTAAGCTCACCGCAACGAACACACTTTTCCAAATCTTGGATTGGTCTCGTTACTCCTGTATCAACAACTTCATCGTTTATTATTTTTAACAGCCTTAATTCCATGTCAGAAGCATTTGTCATTAATTTATAAACTTTTTCGACAAACACTTTAAAAACTATTAATAATTAAGTGTCTAATGGCTGAAGAAAAGGGGCTGAAGTATTACTTGAAAAGATTTTGGTTCCTTCTTTGGAAAGATGATAGCTTAAAGGGCTGGATTTTCTCGATAATTTTCCTTTTCATATTCATAAAATTCATTTTCTTCCCTGTTCTTAGTCTTGCAACAGGAACTTCTCTGCCTTTGGCAATTGTAGAATCATGCAGCATGTATCATCAAGGAAACCTTTTCAGTGATTTCAATGCCTGGTGGACAAGACATGATGCAAAATATGCTCTTTACATAATAAATGAACTTGATTTCCAAGCTTTTCCGCTGAAAAACGGATTTAACAAAGGAGATATTCTCTTCATTGTGCATGTAGATCCTTCAAAACTCAAGGTCGGAGACATAATAATTTTCAATGCAGGCCAGGCAAATCCAATAATACACAGAATTGTAAACATAACAGAAACAAACGGGCAGGAAACATTCTCGACAGAAGGAGATAACAACAATGGTCAGCTCACTTTTGAAAACGGAATAACAGGAAACCAGATTGTAGGAAAAGCTGTTCTCAAGGTAGCTCCTTATCTTGGATGGGTAAAGCTTATATTTTACGATTGGGAAAAGCCAGTTGGAGAAAGAGGATTTTGTCATGAGAATTAGTTTGAAAATAATAAATAACTATATAAACATTCAATTAATAAAAAACAAATAAAATGGAATTTTGTCCAAAGTGTGGTTCTGTTCTTGTGCAAAAAAGAAAGAATGACGGTTGCCCTAGATGCAATTATTCCTCAAAATCAAGAGTAAAGCTAAAGACCTCTGAAAAAATGGATGAGAAGAAGGAAATTGCAGTTGTAAAAGACAAAGATGTTGAAATTTATCCAATAATTGAAGGCGAATGCAAGAAATGCGGGCACAACAAGGTTTATTTCTGGACAATGCAGACAAGGGCAAGTGATGAATCAGAAACAAAGTTCTTCAAATGCACAAAATGCGACTTTACTTGGCGTGAATACAGGTAAGAACTGAATTTTTCTGCTAAGCTTTAAAAATACATTTCAATTATACTATTTATGGAATTAAGAGGTGAAGAGATGGAAGACTTGGAAGAGGATGAAAGTGATTTGGAAGAAGTCAAAGAAAGTTCTGAAATAAGATTTGGGATAAAAACATATGATGATGTTTTCTCTGATTTTGATCCAAGACCGATTTCACAGCGTGGATTATCAGAGGATTTTTTGGTTGAAGCAAAAAGAGCAAGCATGGTGAAGGATGCCAGCAGAATAGATTTTATTTTTACAGTTCCAAAAAATATCCGAGACTTAAAAAAAGAGGCAAGGATATCTGAGAGGCTAAAAAAATATTTCAGAAAACACTATGAACTTCTTCAAAAGGAAAAAGATAAAATAGTAAATCAGGGGATTTGGTTTCTTATATTCGGGATTATTGTGATGTTCGCTGCAACTTTCCTGACTTTTAAATATGAAGGAAATAATTTTATCACAAGTTTTTTCACAGTTCTATTTCAGCCAGCTGGGTGGTGGCTTTTCTGGGAAGGATGCCAACTTCTTGTGTTTGATTCAAAGAAAGACAACCCCAATATAGAGTTCCACAAAAGAATGGCAAGCACCTCAATAAGGTTTGTTTCTATATAGAAACACTTCAGGAAAGGTTTTTTAAAACAAGTATATTTACTTTGACTAAGGCTCCGTAGCTCAGTCTGGCCAGAGCACTGGACTCTTAATCCAGGTGTCGTGGGTTCAAATCCCATCGGGGCCACTTTTATCCTCTATGCTTGAAATATTCAATCTGCCTGAATCTTTTCAGGACATGCCTATAGCTGCCTTTTGGAACGAGAACTTTTGTCTTTGCTTCATTTAGAAGTCGAAAATCATATTTTGCCACTGATTCCTTCAGCTTGTCTTTTCCAGGATATTTTTTCCAGCGCTTCTCTTTTTTCGGCTTGTATTGTAAAACCATAATTAATCAAAGAAATCCTAATTAATAAATATTAACAAAAATAAAAAGAAAAAACAAGAAAAACATTAACAAATAAGAAAAATAAACAAAATTTGGGGCGGTAGAATTACTATCTTATAAGCTTTTGAATGTTTTCAATTGCGTCTGCGACTTCTTTGCCTTTCTTGGTCAATTTTATAACTTTTATCCGCCCTCTTTTTTCGAAATCGACCAGGCTCAAAGCCTCAAGTGTCTGCAGTATCTTAACTGCATGGCTGTATGTGCAATCAACTTCCTTAGCCAAAATACTACCATACCTCATCCTAGTGTTCTTTTTCAAAGATACCAGCATTAATGCCGGCTTTCTCCTAAAAAAGATGTCAAAGTTGTCTTTCATTTTTGGATGTGTGTATTTAGATGTATATATCCCATCAGTGATGTGCTTTTAAATGTTTTGGAAGCTATATATCTAAAAAGTTTTTATTAATTTTTTAGAACTTATACAGGAAAACATGGCCATCTCTCCTTGATGGTTTCATTCCTCTGAGTCTCCATGTGTTTGAAACAACTTTTGTCCCTTTTCTCATTTCTTTTTTCAGTTTTTTTTCCAAATGGGGCATTACATGCCATACTTGAAACACAGAAACAATGTCAAACTTGGATAAATCAGCATTCCAGAAGTTTTCTTGTTTAATTATTGCGTTTTTTTGCAAACCGAGCCTTCTAATTCTCCATCTTGAAATCCATACAAGCAATGGATTTATTTCAAAGCCAGTAATAATTGCTCCTTTCTTTGCAAATTCAATAACAAGCTTTCCATTTCCAGATCCAAGCTCTGCAACTTTCTGCCCTTTCTTTACTTGTGAAAGTTTAATCATCTTCCTGGCAGCAGAACTGCTTGAGGCCTGATATGGAGCTCCAAAAAGAAAGCCAGAAAGCCAGAGAAAAATAATAAGAAAGCAAATTATACCTAAAATAAGATATAAAATCATTTTATCTGAAATGGATTATGCTAAAAGTTATCAATGTCTGAACTATGACCAATCCTGCGTTAAGGAAAGTTATTGGTTTCTCTTTGTGGACAATCCCATAAAACATCCACATCAAAGAGAAGAATGAAAAACCAATCCATGCAAGCAATGACAATCCGTCAGCACTGTGAGTTGTCCAAATTTGGTATAATTGTATTGTATTAAGCAAAGGCAAGATAATTGCACTTGCATATATTATATCATCTAGCATCCTGCCTGTCGCAGTTGGATGCGGATAGGCCTCTTTTTTCTGCTGAATCCTTTTTCTTAGGCTCATGTGATAGTGAGCTGTGTTGAATGTTGGCATTAATAAAAATAGATTTTCTGGATTAAAAATCTATCTGAGACCATATGAAAAATTTATAAAACACTGGTTTCCTCTATAAAGAATGCCAAAGGCGTCAAAAAAACAAAAGCAGACAAGGGCAGAAATAACGGCGCAGGAATTTTTTCCTGTAAAGCCAGAAGACCTAAAATATTCTATTGAAAAGCAGGTGAAGCACATAGATGTCTCCTCTCTTACAACAGTTGAAAAAGAAGGGAAAAAGATTCAGGAAAAACCAATAAAAACAAAGAAACCAAGAGCGAAAAAAGGAACAAAAGAAAAAAAAGCAAAAAGACCAAAGAAAACAGCAATGGATTTTGCTCCAAAGAAAATAAATCTCAAGCAAGGCGGCTACGAACTTATTGTAACAGAAAAACCACAGGCAGCTTTGAAGATTGCATCAGCCCTGGGAAAATCAACACAAAGAAATGAGCATGGTGTTTCTTATTATGAAGTTGACAGGAATGGAAAAGAAATTGTTGTTGCCTGCGCTGTCGGACATTTGTTCACTTTAACGCAAACTTCAAGAAATATGACAGGTGGCCCTACATTTGATATAAAATGGGTTCCAAATTACATTGCAAGAAAAGGCGATTTCACAAAAAAATATTATGACACTCTTCTTTCTCTTGTGAAAGGTGCTGGTTCTATTACAGTTGCAACAGATTATGATACAGAAGGGGAAGTTATAGGACTGAATATTGTCCGTTTCATAGCAAATCAGAAAGATGCCTCAAGAATGAAATACTCAACTCTTACTGATAAAGAGCTTAATGATTCTTATGAGAATAAAGCACAAACAATTGATTGGGGACAGGCAATAGCAGGTGAAACAAGACACTATCTTGACTGGTTTTATGGAATAAATCTTTCAAGGGAATTAATGAATGCTTTGAAATCAGTTGGAAAATTCAAAATAATGTCAATCGGCCGTGTGCAAGGACCAACATTAAACCTTATTGTTGAAAAAGAAAAGCAAATTATTGGTTTCAAGCCTCTTCCTTACTGGCAGATTTTCATAAGACTCGAAAATCCAGAAATAGAGCTTGTTCATAACAAAGATATTTTCAAAAAGACAGAGCTTGATAAATTTAAAGATCTAAAAGGAAAAATAGCAGACGTTGAAACGCAGAAGAAAACACAGGAAATACCTCCAAATCCTCCCTTTAATTTAACAATACTTCAAACAGAAGCATACAGGGTTTTCGGAATAAATCCAGCAAGAACACTTCAGCTGGCTCAAAATCTTTACCTTGCAGGTTTGATTTCTTATCCAAGAACTTCAAGCCAAAAACTGCCACCTTCAATAGCTTACAATGACATTTTAAAAAAGCTGGCTGCAAGATTTGGTGTTGAAGCATTGATAAAAAGAAAAACACCAATTGAGGGAAAAAAGACAGACCCTGCCCATCCTTCAATATATCCTACAGGAAACCAGGGAACAATAAGTGAAGATGAGGAAAAAATTTATGGATTGATAGCAAAAAGATTTCTCTCCTTGTTCTGCGAAGATGCAGTTATTGAAAATAAAGTCATAACAGCAAAAGTAAATGGATTTAATTTTGTAAAACGTGGTTCTTTTGTTGAAAAACCTGGCTGGATGGCTATTTATCCAATAAAAATGCCAGAAGCGCATATTCCTGATGTTAATGGAAAAATAAAAATCTCGAACTCAAATATAATTGAAAAAGAAACTCAGCCTCCAAAGCGTTTTTCTCCTGCTTCACTTGTTTCAGAGCTTGAAAAAAGAAATCTTGGAACAAAGGCAACAAGAGCTTCTGTAATTGAAACACTTTATGACCGTGGCTACATACAAGGGCAAAGCATAAAAGCAACTCCCCTAGGAATTTCTCTTATTGAAACTCTTGAAAAGCACGGACCTATTATAATTGATGAAAAACTGACAAGAAGTTTTGAAAAAGAAATGAATGAAATCCAAATTGCAAAGAAAAACCAACAAGAAAAAGAAGAAAAAGTAATCAATGAAGCAAAAACAGCCATAACAAAGATCTCACAGGAGTTTAAGTCAAAGGAAAAAGAAATAGGTGAAGAGCTTGCAGGAGCAAATCAGAAAATATGGGAACAGCAAAGAGAGGAAAACAAGTTGAATCCCTGCCCTGTTTGCCAGAAGGGAAATCTGAAAATAACTTATTCTCCAAAAACAAAGCGTTCTTTCATTGCATGCGACAGATATCCTGAATGCAAGAACACTTATTCTCTACCTCCTAGCACATTCATAAAAAAAGCAGACAAGATTTGCGACAAATGTGGCTTCCCTATGTTAATGTCTTTGAAAAAAGGTAAGCGTCCTTGGATTTTCTGTTTCAACCGAGAATGCGAAACAAACAAGGCAAGATTAGAAGAATATAGAAAGAAGAAGGAAGCAGAGAACAATAATTCTTAAAACCACTTCTGCAAGTTTGTCTGGGTCTTTATGCTTTCAAGTATTTTGCTTTTCTTGATTATTTTTGAGGGGTCGTAACCAAACTTTATCATTCCAACTTTCCTCACGCTTTCAATCATTTCTTTCATATCTGCAAATTGGAATTTCTTGTTTTCCATTGCTTTCTTTACGCTTTCCCTGACAACCCAGACACCCAAAGCTGCCCAATAAGTTGGAAGCTCTATTCTTATTGCCAAAACACTTGCCTGCCTCTGAACGCTTTCAAGATATTCTAATATAGGGAGCCTTGCTGCATAGTACCCACCAACAGTATTGCTTGCATAAGTTGTTCTTCCATAAAAATCTTCCATGTCTGTTGAAGCTTTTATTTCATTGCTTGGATTCCATGAGCTTCCTGGCAAATAAAGTTCAAAAAGTTCATATGAAAAAATATTTGGAAAAAGCATTATAAGATAGCAGTTTCCCATAAATTCTCCAAAGAAAAATTCATAATTTTCAATCCATTTGTAATTTCTAATGTTTTCCAAAAGTCTTTTTCCAATCATGTCATCTGTTGCTGTTATTGACCAGCGAGTTGGCACGAGCTTTCTGTCTTTTTTCATTCCTAAAACACCAACGCTAAGAATTTTGCTTAATGTGTATTCTGAAAAAGAATTTTTATAAAGAAAATCAACAGCCTCAGTTGCTTTTATATCATCATTCATAACCTTGTCAAGTTTCTGATCAATCTTTACATTGCTGGTTATTGTTGCTTTTTTTAATGGGGCGTGCATTCCCTGAGGTAAGACAACGCGGTCTCTCTTGAAACCAGGCCCAACTTTTGATTTTAATTCAATTTCTAAGTCAACAGGGCGTGAGGCAATTGCAATTTCCTGAGCCATATCAACAAATTTTTTGTTGTTTGTTCTTGGGTCAGTTACTTTTGACTGGAATCTTGAATTAAGAAGGCTTTCCCTGAGATTTATCACATCGCGAATTCCAAAATTGTTCTTTGCCCAGAATTCTGCATCATCATAAACCCATGCATCCTCATCTCTTTCCAATGGGCTTAAAATTCCTACATTCACCAAAGGATATTTTAGCTTTGATCCAATAAAAACACTTGGTGGAGAGCTTGAAGAGATTTGAGAAACCTTACCAATATCTCTGTATTTGAATTTAGTGTCAGCTATCTTTTTTATTACTTCAAATTTTATGTCTTTCTCCTCTGGCATTAAAAATCAAGGAAAAAGATGTTTAAATTATTTAAGAACTACCGAAAAGTCGTTTAAAAAATAAAAGAAGGAAAAAAATAAAAAATCAGAATTTACCTTCTTCTTCCTTGGCCTTCTCCGTGCATTTTGCATTTGCTGCAGAACAGTCCATGTAATACAAGCAATGCAGCTGCAACAATAACTACCCACATGCTAGCTGTAGCACCGAGTATTGTTGGCCAAATTGTAACAATCAAGATGATAAGACCTAAAATAAGATCCTTACCATGGTGATGCATCCACATAGTTTTCACCTCCATTAATCAGTTTTATAAGAAAAAAGCCTTAATAAATCTGGTGATTATATCCATCCTCTTCTAAAAATTCCTGCATTTCTTATTTCAAAATTAAGCTCTTTCTGCGGCATGCTCCTGTGTTTCAGGAGAGTTGCTTTTCTCTTTCCATTTTCATTTTTCAACTCAATTATTGCCTTGCTCCAATATTTCATCAAATCCCCACCAACAAGATTTACACCTGGCTTGACTCCTTTCTTTAACTGCTCTTCTGAAAGAAATTCAGAGTAAACTTGATTTGTTATTATAACAGGAATATTTTGCTTTCTGGAAATCTCAGAAAGAAGCTTCATCTGCCAGGCAAGGGCGCGGTTGACCTTTTTTATGTCTTCTTCGCTTGCGTTTTCTTTTTCCTTGACATTTCCTATCTCAAGTCTGTAATGCATTGCCATACCATCTACAATAATCAGGCCTATTTTTTCTTTCTTTGTTTGCTCTACTAATTTGTCAAAAATTTTTCTTTGCTCATAAAAACCTATTGGCTGTAAAAGAAGGATATTTTCTAGGATTTTTTTGTAGTCTTCCCCAACAATCTGTTTTACCCTTTCAGAAGAAAATCCGCCCTCTGTGTCTATGAAAATTACTTTTGTTCCTTTCTTTGCCAAACTGCATGCAACAAGTATTACGAAATTTGTTTTCCCGCTTGCGGGAGGACCTGCAATCATTGTTATGATTCCTGCTTCATATCCCCCATAAAGCCATTTGTTTAGGTCAAAGCTTCCTGCAGAAATCTTCTGAATGTCCATATCTAAGAAAAATTGTTTTGATTAATAAGGATTATTATAACAGAAAACTTACTTCATCTTTTTGAAATCAGCTTCAATTTTGTCAAGGTCTTTTGTTATTTCCTTGACAGCATCTGCAATTGCTTTCTTGGCTGTCTTGCCTTTTGTCACAACCTTCAATATCGGCTTTTCAGAGGGGTGCTCTCTTTTCCAGGCTGCGAAACTCACTCCAGAATCTTTGTTAAGATAAACTCTTAGAATTTCAACCAAAGTCAGGTTTTCAAGCCTTACCTCAATTTCTTCCTTTGAGCTTTTGAGAATTTCGAGTTCCATATTAAGAAATCATAAATTTAGTTTAAAAAACTTTGCACTTTCAATTAATCGTAATCTTGAACATATTTCTTCTCTTTATTATTCTCTTTCTCTTCAACTTTATTTTTTTCTTTTTCCATTTTTATCCTTTTCAAGTCATCTATTTTCAAGTTATCAAGTATTTTCCTGTCAAAGCTGATGATTCCTGATTTAGGATAAACAATCTTTTGTGGTTCTGGTTTTTTTGTTTCTGGAACAATATTTGAATTATTTAAATTAAGTTTTGGTTGAGCATTTTGGGTGTTTGTTTGTATAGGAGTTGATGTTGTTTTCACAATCTTAACACCAAGAAATCTTTCAAGTTTATTTGGCAAATCATATCCCTGAGGAATAACTCCCTGCTCTGCCATTTTGATTGCGCTTTCTGATTCCCCTATTCTTTCAGCAAGCTGCCCTTGTGTAAGTCCTTTTACTCTTCGAACTCTCATGATAATCCAATGAAAATTGTCAACAAGGTCTGGCCTTGGTGCAAGACTTACTGCTTCCTGTTTTGTTTTTTTCTCATAATTCCTGCTTATCACTTCTTTTGCTCTGCTTTCCCTTATTGGTTGGAATCTCTCTTCTTTCGGCTTAACTCCTGAAAGCCTAACCATTGTTTCATAAACAGTATCTTTTTTCTCAAAATCTTCTTTTTTTAATCCTGGCTTCTTCACAAGAGGATATCCTTGCTCTTGTGCGCAGTTCTCGCAGACAAGAACAATGCCTGTGGGAGAAAGTGCCCGGAAAATCGGCCTTGTAAGTTCGCTCACTCCGCAAATAGAACATTCCATAAAAGAAAGAGAAAAAAGTCGTTTTTTAATATTTGGATATGTCAGAATATAGGAAAATTTCCGTTTTATTTAAGGTATGTAGCCAAATTATTTGCGCTTGTTATGTTGTAAAGAACATAATTATTGTCAATTATTACAACAGGGTATTTTGTTATATTAAATGAGTTTGTCAAGGAATTCAAGGAGCTAAGATTGCTGTCAACAGCTATTGGAATAAGTATTATATGGTTGCCTTGCTGCTGCTTCAAGTCGAACAATGTCTGTGACCATACGCTTTGTTCTGCTTTCTGGTTTAGATCCTGTGTGTCATACTGATAAAGATAGACAACTGTTGAAAGATTTGTCTTGCACTTGTCAGGTATCTGCATCATGTCTGCCCACAAAAGTGTTCTCAAAAGATCATATCTTGTATGCGCCAGCCTTAGAGAATCTGTAAGCTTCCCTGCTGATTCATATTGCTCTAAAGTATAAGCTTCCTGGTAAATTCTGTCTGCAAAATCAATGCTTGAGTTTATGAAAGCATCGCATGTAACTGCATTTGACTGAAAAACATTGTTCAAAGCAAGAGAATCAATCAATGATATTTCTGAAGAAGAATAAAAGCTGTTTATTTTGTTCGCATTGGCATTCTCATAAGCGATTCCTATAAAGATGCCAAGGGCAAAAACAGCAACTGTAATAATTAAGGCTTCCCAAAAAGCATGTTTTGAACTTTCTAACATTTTATTTTACCATTTATGTGTTTTTGTGATATACTTGAATGCTGAATTGACCAATATTATTGGGTATGCCAGCAAATAAACGAATGAATACACAAAAAAGCTGAATATGCCTTGCTTTTTAAATCCTTTTTCTTTTGTGTAACTCAAAGCAACAAGAGTAAATGCTGTTCCCAAAACAAGCAATGCCATTCCAAAAAAGAACAATACTGTTGGAGTGAGATTTATGTCTCTTAGAGTTAAGATTGCTGTTTGTGCCTGAGAAGCATAGAAAGTTGAAAAGTAATATATTATTGCCTGCCTTATTATTCTGTATGCCAAGAACAAGATTCCAACAACACCTATTACCCAAGACATGACAAAGAAAGGAAGTATGAAAACTCCAAGCATTCCTGCTTTCATGAAGTTACTTTTATACTTGTTTATTGTTTGTATCCCTCCTACATTCCATCTTATTCTCTGTTTGTACCACATCTTGAATTTGTCAGGAGCAACTGTGTAAACTCTTGAAAGAGTGCTCATTGCTATCTTGTAGCCATGCGAGACAAAGTTCCAAGTGATTTCAATGTCTTCTGTCATGTTTGTTTCATCAAAGCAGCCGACTTTGTCGAAAAGTTTTTTTCTGTAAATTGCCAAGGGTCCTGGGGTAACATAAATGGCATCAACAAAACCGAGAAGCTTTCTTGAGAAAGTTATTATTTTGTATTCTATTGCCTGAAGTTTTTCAATGAAATTGTATCTGTTTTTTGCAAGAACAGTTGATGTTACAGCAGCTATTTTAGGATCATCAAAGAATCCAATCATATTTCTTATTGCATGTTTTTCTGGGTATGAATCTGCATCTACAAATCCAATAAGTTCTGTTGTTACAAATCTTGCGCCATAATTCTTTGCACCACTTGCTTTTCCAGAGTTTCTCGGTGTCTGCACAGCTATAACTCTGCTGTATTTTGTAGCATATTTCTTTATTATTTCATAAGAATTGTCAGTGCTGCAGTCATCAACAACAATTATTTTTCTCAGATTTCTATAATCAGAATTCAAAAGTGCCTCAATTGTTCCTCCAATGCTTTCTTCCTCATTATAACAAGGAACAACAATACTCAGTGAATATTCTTTTGTTAATTTTGGAACTGTAAAGAATTTATCTTTGTTCTTTAGGTAAATCATAATAAAAAGAAAGAGAAAGTAAAGTGCTATGAAACTGTATACAAGATAAACTATTGTTATAAAATCCAACATTTTAATTTTCCTCAGTGTGTCCTTCTTCAGTTTTTTCCTCAGCTTCTTTTTCCTGTTTTTTCTGCTCTACATTAAAATAATCATAAAATTCATCGCTTAAGCTTAGCTCATGTGTATGCCCTTGCTTCTTTTTCTTGATAAGTCCTTGCTCTGAGAATTTTTTTATGTGGTCATATCCTTTGTTTCCCCTTATTTTTATTATGACAGACTGTTTTATTGGCTGCTTGAATGCAATTATCGCCAAAGTTTCCTGCTCTGCTTTTGTGAACTCACTGCTGCCTGTTGCAAGTTTGTTTATTATTCCTGAAAATTCCGGCTTGATATCCATTTTCCACATTTCATTCTTCTCCAAAATTCGCAAGGCAGAACCCCTTTCTTCATATTCATCCTGGAGTTTTTCAATTGTTTCCCTTATTATTATAGGATTCATGTCAGAAAGCATGATAAGGTCCTTCATTCCTAAATATCTGCCAGAAACAAACAACACAGCTTCTACCATCTGCATTGCTTCCTTTTCCTTGCTTTCATCAATTTCCCTTTGTGTTTTGCTGGAAATATTTGGCGTTTCCATATGATTTATAGGTAAAATAAACCCCAACAAGTTTTAAACTTATTCGTTCTATCTTTTTTTAATTTTATCCATCAGATAAGAAAACAGGCTGTTTGTCAGGAAAACCATAAGAACCATTGCAGCAAACCAGAAAATCTGATAAAATATTCCTGTTATGTTCAGGAAATTTATGCATGACTTAAAGACGCAATTTACATTTGCAGATTGGTTTGTAAAAAACCATGACAATGCAAATATTCCAATTGCTTCAATGAAACTATATTTCCAAAGGTCTTTTTTATAACTTCCAAAGAAATACAGGAAAACAAGCGTAATTGGAATCACATAAAGATGCTGAAGAGTTATAAAATTGCTTAATCTGTCTTTGCTGAAAAAGAAATAGTCTGTTATCCCCCACAAAGTTTTTCCTGTTATAAGATAATGATAAAAATCAATGTTCCAAACAAGAACAGGTATTGCCATTATGTTTACTTGCATGGCAACAATGTCTGATTTTCTGTAAAACAATCCAAGGCCTATAAGAAGAACAGCTATATAGCAAAACCAAAGTGGTGAGGCAATTTCAGGATGAGCGAAAGCATTTGCAAATGCTAACAGTGAAAGAAATATCAAATAAAGACCAAATACTTTGCTTGCAACTCCTAATTTGTTTGCCATTTAAAATTTAACCAATTTTAAATCTTAAAACACAGCCAATTCCACCCATATTAAAAAATTGTTCACCTTCAGGTGTTTCTGTTGAAATAATCTGTACTTCAGAACCAATATCTCTTGCCAATTTTGAAAGTTCTTTTGACAATGGTTTTGCAATTTTCATGCTTAAATATAATGTTTCAACAGCGCCCATTTCCAAAGCTTTTCTTGCTTCCTCCTCTCCAAGAATCGCTTTTCCAGGATCCTCACCAAGAACTCTGAAAAGAGATTCAACAATTTTTTTCTCTTTTGTCCTTTCATGATTTACTAAAAGAGTTTGTGATTTCTCCACAAGCTCACGCAAACCTGATTCAGAAGCATCGCCAATATCTATTTTACCCATGATTTTTTGCTGCAAGTTTCCTGTTAAATAATCTCCTTCAACAAATTCGTCTTTGGTAGGTATTGGTCCACCAACTAAAATGCCTTTTAATTTAGGCATTGTGAAAAATATTGTTTTCATTTCTTCTGCAATTCTTTTATAAAAATCTTTTGTTAGTCCTTCTGTAATTCTATGGAATCTTTGGCTACTCTGACCGCCAGCTCTTACTTTGCTTGGTATTCCAGAAGTCATTTTTTGAAGAGCTTCAATTCTTTTTCCTTCCAAAATTCCGATTGTTGCTTCTTTCCTGTCCATTACAAGCAATCCAAAAACTTCTGTAACTTCAAGCATTTCCTTCAATGGCTCCAAAATAAATTCCTTATCGCATCTGTACATTCTTGTTTTCACCTGCATAGGAGTTTCTATTTCCCAAAGCCTTAAGTCATCCTGGCCTTCAACCTTGGAAATGTTTCCTGCAAAAAGAACCATTCCATTTTCAGGTGTTTTCTTGTGCTCTTTCAGCTGCCTTGTTATTTTGTCAAGCGCGTTTCCAACATTTTTTCTCGTGCTCGTTGATTTTATGTTTTTGGCAGTTGATTTTTCAGCTTCAAGCTGGTCAGCCACAGTGTAAATGTTCTGCCCGACAGGAATATACACAGATATCAGCTCTGTTGCCCTTCCTTTATACTGCTCCAGCTCTTCAACAAGCTCTGCAAGTTCATCTTTCGTCATTTGTGTCATTTTAAATTAAATTATGGGTAGCCTTTAAATCTTTTTCAAACCGCTTTAATCTTTGCGGAATTTTTATTCCAGAAATCTTCTCCCTAAGACTTATTCCTTTCTCTTTCTTCTCTTTCCAAACCAGGCTGTTAAATTCCATCAAATCATCAATGAGCTTTAATTCAGATTTTCCTTTTTTTGGTTTTGGCCATTCCTTATTTAGTAAATCAATTCCATTCTCCATGCAAATTGTTGTAGTTACTTGAGGAATTATGGGATAAATCAAAAACAAAAATCTCTCAAGCAAGAAATGAAGTGTATACTTTGCGGAATCAGATTCTTCTTTCGTAAATTTCCTATCCTGATTGTAAGCTCTTGTTTTAATCATCTCAAGATAATGAGAGGCAAATATTTCCCAAAGAAAATTCTTGAGCTTTAATGCAGGGGTATAAAAATTGTATTTTTCATATTCTTTATCTGCAAGCTCTGTAATATTTTCAATATAATCTACAAATAATTTATCAAATTCAGTTAATTTTGCATTTTTTGGATTGTTAAATAGCATGACAAACTTTGAAACATTAAGTATTTTGTTCAATGTTTTCAATTCAGCATTTATTTTTTCTTCTGAGCACTTCAAGTCATTTTTTGAAAGGTCTCCTTCAGTAGCTGCCCACAATCTTATTGCTTCTGCGCCATATTTCTTCAAGAGGTCTTGCGGATCTATGATGTTACCTTTAGATTTTGACATCTTGAATCCTTTTGCATCAACAATGTGCTGATGTATCCAGACATTTTCAAAAGGAGGTGTTTTAAAATCAATGAGATATCCGCGGAGCAGAGTGTAGTATAGCCATGTTCTTACAATTTCTTTTCCCTGTGGTCTTAATGTAGCAGGATATGCTTTTTTGAAAAATGAATCATCTTCTTTATACTTTAAAAGAACAAGTTCTGAAATTGAAGAGTCCATCCAAGTATCAAATACTCTTTCTTCGCCAATCCACTTTTCTTTTGAGAAATCTTTTACCTTGCCTATTTTCTTGCCATTTTCATAAATTTCAAAGTTCTGATTTGGTTTTTGTTTCCAAGGTTCACAATAAGTATTTCCATCTGAAATTGCAATTTTCTTCCCTGATTTCCACAAAGGAATTGGTGTTGCATAGAATCTTCTTCTTGAAATAGGCCAATCTATTTTAAGAGAATCAATCCAATCAAAAAGTATTTTTCTGGATTCTTCTGGATAAAAGTCAATATTCTCTTTGCCTGCAAATTTCTTAAGATTGTTTTTGAATTCTACTTGTTTGATATAAAACTCAGGCATTTCAATAAACTCGACTTCTGCGCCACTTCTTTCAGAAACCGGTGTTCTATGCACAATGTTTTCTTGTTTCTGTATAAGATTTTTCTCCTTGAGCAATTCAATAATTTTCTTTCTTGCCTCTTTGACTTTTAGTCCCTTTAAAACTCCAGCATGTTCATTCATAGTTCCGTCTGCATTGATTGCAATTACTGGTTTCAGCCCTTCTTCCCTGAAAAACTGGATGTCTGACAAATCTCCTACAGAACACATCATCATAATTCCTGTTCCTTTTTCTTCAGCTGCCAAAGAATGTGATTTTATTTTTACTTCTTTCCCAAAAATAGGGCTTATTGCTGTTTTTCCGTTAAGTCCTTTATATCTAGCGTCATTTTGGTTAAATATGACCGCACCACAAGTGCATATCAATTCAGGCCTTGTTGTTCCGATTATAATTTCTTTTCCTGTCTCCTTGATTTTCCATTTGACAAAGTTAAAAGTGCTTGGCAAATCTCTGTATTCTATTTCAGAATCAGCAATAGTGGTCTGCAGTTTAGGGTCCCAGTTGTTTATTCTAGTATCTTCATAGACTAATCCTTTTTTGAATAAATCAACAAATGTTGCCTGGGTTATTCTTCTATACTCTTCTGAATCTGTTAGATAAACAGAACCAATATTCTTGCTTTTTTTATATGAAGTAAAAGAAATTCCTAATTTAGCAAAAGTATCTTCTGTTTCAGTAGAAGTCCTTTCCAATATTTTCTTGCAGTATTCAATAAATTTTTCTCTTGGAATATGAAAAGGCGAGACCCCAAACTCTTTTTCAGCAGCCATTTCAATAGGAAGACCATTCCTGTCTAGTCCCAAGGGGAAAATAACTTCAAAACCTCTCATTCTTCTATATCTTGCAAAAAAATCCATGTAGCAGTAAGTGACTGCTTGCCCTATATGGATAGGTGCATTAACATAAGGAGGAGGGGTATCAATAGAGTATATCTTTTTTTTTGTTTTTTGGTCAAATTTGAACATCTCTGCTTTCTTCCACTTGTCCGTTATCTCTTTTTCCAGCTCAAGGTTCCAGTTTTTTATGTCCTTAAGTGCCATTAATATCTTTAATACAATAACTTTTAAAAACTATACCCTTCTTTTTACATTATTATGGCAGACGACAGAATACAGATGCCCGCTGGATTCGGCGGGTTAATGAGATTTGAAGAAGAATATGAGTCAAAGATAATGCTAAAACCAGCTCATGTAGTTGCATTTGTAGTTTTCATTCTTGTTTTCAGGATTGCACTAGGATTCTTGATTAAATAAACAATAAATAAAATTTTAATAAAATGTTTGGCGGATTAGGCGGTCTTGGTGGTGGATTAAACCCAAAAAAGATGCAGGCTATGATGAAACAGCTTGGCATGTCTCAGGAAGACATAGATGCTTCTCGTGTTGTGATAGAAAAAAATGACGGCAAAAGGCTTGTGATTGAAAATCCCTCTGTTGCAAAAATCTCCATGGGCGGGCAGGAAAGCTTCCAGATTTCAGGCGAGGCAAAAGAAGAATCTGGTTTTGAGATTTCAGATGAAGATGTAAAAACAGTCATGGAGAAAACAGGCGCAACAAAGGAAAAGGCAAGAAAAACTCTTGAAGAAACAAGAGACATTGCAGATGCAATTCTAAAGTTAAGCTAATGATTCTGGTATGTATTTTAAACCACCAATAATCATATTAATTTGGCAATCTTCTTTAAACAATGGAAAAATTCCTTGAAAGTCTTGAGGAAGCTGAAAAAACCATGAAGACTCTTGATCACATGGTTTATGTGACTTTTCCTCTTATAAAAGATAAAAGGCTTCTTTTGAAAGTCATTCAGGAAATAAAAAAATCAGTTACAGACTGCATAACGGCAATTCTGCAGTTTGAATATCTTTTCAAACGTGTGAATTTGTCAAGAGACCCAAAGGAAAACTTCAAGACATTCACTGAAAAATGCGCTCCTAAGTATGGCATTGACAAAAACGAGTTGGCTTTGATTTTCGAGCTGTTTGATTTCGTGGAAAAGCACAAGGCAAGCCCTTTTGAATTCATAAAAGGAGAAAAGGTTGTAATTCTTTCCGAAAGCATGAACCAGACAACCTTAAGCCTGGATAAAACAAAGCAATTTCTCAACATGGCAAAAGATATTCTTAAAAAAACAAGAGAGGGTATGAGAAAAAATGTTGGTTAAATTTTACTTCGGAAAAATGACATAAAGAAAAGTATAAATAGTAGCGCACCCTCTGTAATAAATATAATAAGAACTTTTCTGAGAGGTGAAAAGGGAATTTAATGGAAGAAATAATTCAGGAGAAAATCAGCGCTGACCATCTTTTGTATGTCAGCTTAAAATACACAAAGACTTGTGACGTTATCATCAATCTTCTTATACGCTGGAGAAAGATGATAGAGACAGCTATAAATGTAATTCTAAAAGATGCAAAAAAGAGAAAAAAGATTTCTTCTATACCGACAAATCCAATCGGCCAGATAGAAACTGCAAGAAAAATTTTCAGGAAAGATCAGAACTTCCAGGAAGTCATGGATATGTATGAAATGTTCAGGAAAATAGAGGAATTAAGAAAAGAGCGCATTGGCGAGTTCAGGAAAAATGTAACCTTGAAAGTTTTTTATCTTGGAGAAGAAATAAGCATCAATCTTGACAAGCTCAAGCTTTATGCAGAAAAGCTAGAAAAATTCATAACAACAATCAAGCAATTTCATTCATCATAAATCATTTTGAAGACTTCTATATCCTAAAATATAAGACTTTTTAAGCTAAAAAATCTATTTACATTAAACAAAAATGTCAAGAATCATTGTTATAACATCTGGAAAAGGAGGAGTTGGGAAAACAACAACAGCCATAAATCTTGCAGCCGCAATGAAGTATTTTGGCGAAGATGTTTTGATAATTGATGGAAATCTCTCAACACCTAATGTTGGTCTGCATTTAAATTCTCCAGAAGTTCCTATAAATCTTAATCATGTTCTTAACGGAAAAGCAGAGCCTTTTGAGGCTGTTTACGAGCATGAATCAGGAATAAAAATCATGCCTTCTTCCCTTTCATTAAAAGAGCTCAAAAGAACAAGACCTGAAAGACTCAAGGATTTCAGGAATCAGTTCAAAAAATTATCAAGAAAAATAATTGTTGATAGTTCTGCAGGACTTGGACATGAGGCAATCTCTGCCATTGAAGCAGCTGATGAAGTTATTGTTGTAACAAATCCAGAAATGCCTGCAATAACAGATGCATTGAAGACAGTAAAACTTGCAGAACAGATGAGAAAGCCAGTTCTTGGTGTGATTGTAACAAGAGTAAAAAAGAATGACATTGAGCTCGAGCCAGAAGTTGTAAAGGAAATGCTCGAAGTTCCTATTCTTGGAATGGTTCCTGAGGATTTAGCTGTGCAAAAATCAATAAAAAACAAATCGCCTGTTGTTCATTCACATCCAAAAAGCAATGCCTCTCGCGCGTACAAGGAAATAGCTGCAAAAATTCTGAATGTTCCATATGACTCAAAAAAAGACCAAGATAATGTTGCTGTAAGATTCTACAAATGGCTTGGTTTTTAATAAATTAAAATGGCTGAAGAAAAAGAAACAATAAAATTCTCTGACTGGCAAAAGCTTGACATTCGTGTTGGAAAAATTCTGAAAGCAGAAGAAGTTGAAGGAGCTGACAAGCTTTACAAATTATCAATTGACCTTGGAAAAGAATTAGGAAAAAGAACTCTTGTTGCTGGAATAAAACAACATTATGCCAAAGAAGAGCTTAAAGGAAAATCAATAATTGTATTCACAAACCTTGAGCCAAGAAAAATAAAAGGAATTGAAAGCCAAGGTATGGTTCTTGCGGCTGTTAGCGGAGATGAAAAAGATGTTTTCTTGCTGCAGCCAGAAAAAAAGATAGAAGAAGGAAGCAAAGTTAGGTAAATAAATAATAATTCCAAATTTTTCTGCTACAATTTTTTTACTTTAGTAGCAATAATTGTTATTTAAGTCATAACCCCATGAAGCGGAATATGTATTCCATCCACTAGGACAAAGGACACCATAACCACCTAGAAATCTACAAACTTGGTTGTTGGTTCCATATCCAGTATCTGATACTAAAGTGCCACCTGCATTAGTACAATCTGCTGAACCATGGACATAATCATATAATGGATTAATAAGACCAGGTTCTACAACAGGTGGTGTAGAATAAAGCACTTTTACATCACAAATTAAAGAACCTGGACCTCCTTGATTATATAAATAGCCGGCTACAGTTAAGTTTTGACCAGGAGGGATATAAGTTAAGCCCATAGCTTTGTTATAAGCATGAGTATTTCCATTAGGACACTGAGAATTGGCACCGTTATCATAAGTATCAGATATCTGCTCAAACATCCAAACATTATTATCAAGAGTGCCTGCACCACTCTTACAATAAGGCTGTGGAACTACAGGTATTGCCAAAGAAGAATCTAAATTTGGAATTGGATATTCCATACCATGAGCGTTTACAGCTGCGAAATAACCAGGAACACCGACTTCACAATAACCATTATCATCAACTGAACCATTAATAGCGATGCCGAGAACAGCCCTATTTGGATCCAAAGTTATATAATGATTACTTATTGGTATAACTGAATTTTGTATATTAGTACTCACATTAATTATATTGCCTAAATCAGTCCAGCTGTATGGCATAAATGATGATCCATCATTTCCCCAGTAAATAGGAGTACTGTAATAATCCGGGCGAGCAGCAACATAGGAAGTTTGGATTCCTCCAGAGGATTGAGTAGATGTCTGTAATTGAACACCATTAAGAGTAATATATTGCGCACTAAGAGTACCTGTAGTAATCCTTGGGGCGCTTAAATCAAAATTTGGGTCTGGTAGGGTATTAACACCAACAGTTCCTGGTCCTTGGTGCCATATACCGCCACTAGTAGTTATCCATTGAGAACTTGTTCCTCCTCCATTTGCACAAACCCATGTTCCTCCACTAAATTGTAAAAATTGTCCGTCTGCACATCCTGCAGGGGGCGCAACATCTGTAATCAAGTGTCCAGGATTTGGTGCTGTTCCAGGGGTTAATGAATAAACTCCTACTGCCAAAAAAAGAATTATTCCTAAGGTTATGAATGTATAAAGAGTCCTGTTAGAAATATTGAACTTTTGCTTTTTTCTCTTCACCATCTTTTATAATACCTACAAGTTACTAATGAAAAAAGGATTTAAATATATTATGGTATTTTTCTTGTTCTCTAAATCTTCTTGAACAAAATATCAGCTTTCTCGACTTTCTTTATGTCTAATGGTTTTTTTACGTTTTCCCAGCTAATTTCAAATCCAAGGTTCTTTGCAATCTTCTTGCTTGTCTCTGGAATAAAAGGCCAGAGAAGGATTGCAATTGCCTTTATGCTGTCAAGAACCTCATAAAGTTGCTTCTTGTTTTTCGTTTCCCAGAGTTTTTCATTTTGCACATATTCATTACAAATGTCAATGAAAGCGAAAATTTCATTCAACGCTTTGTCAAAACCAAAATTTTCAATTTGTTTTTCAATTTCCTTCAGATTTAATTTTTTTAGTAATTTGTTCTCTGTTTTTTTAACTCCATATTTCTCTGCAAGTGAAGTCACACGCGAAACTAAATTTCCAAGCTTGTTTGCAAGTTCGTTGTTGTGTCTTTCTTTCAAAACTTCTTCTGAAAAATCCCCGTCTTCTCCAAATACAAAATTCCTCAAAACATAATATCTTATTGAATCAGAGCCATATTTGTCAACAAGGTAATTAGGAGAGATGACATTTCCAAGGCTCTTGCTTATTTTTTGCCCGTTAAATGTCAAAAAGCCATGAATAAATACTGTTTTTGGAGTTTCATATCCTGCAGCAAGAAGCATTGCAGGCCAGATGACAGCATGAAACCATCCATTGTCTTTTCCTAACAAATGAACATCTGCTGGCCAGAATTCCTGATTTTTTCCAGCACCGCTTAAATAATTGAGAAGAGCATCAAACCAGACATATACAACATGTTTTTTGTCAAGCGGAAAAGGAACTCCCCAAGAAAAATTTGTTCTTGTAATGCTCAAATCCTGCAAGCCTTCCTTAACTCTGTTTATTATTTCATTTCTTCTTTCTTTTGGAAGAACAAATTTTTCATCCTTGTACAATTTCAAAAGTTGTTTTTGATATTTGCTTAGCTTGAAAAAATATGTTTCTTCTTTAACAAATTCAAGTTTTTTTCCAGGATGCAAAGGGCAGCAGCCATTAACAAGGTCTTTCTCTGTGTAAAATCTCTCACAACCAATACAATATAACCCAGAGTAACTTCCTTTGTAAATATCTTTTTCTATTTTTTTTATGAAATCCTGAACAAATTTTTCATGGTCTTTGTCAGTTGTCCTAATAAATCTGTCAAAATTAATGTCAAGTTTTTTCCACGCTTCTTCAAACTTCCTAGCCATTTTATTTACAAATTCTTTCTCAGAAAGATGGGCTTCTTTTGCACTTCTTGATATTTTCTGCCCATGCTCATCTGTTCCTGTCAGAAAGAAGACTTTTTTGCCCTGTAATTTATTCCAGCGGGCAAGAGCATCTGCTACAATTTTTTGGTACGCATGACCAATATGCGGCTCTGCATTGACATAATCAATAGCAGTTGTAACATAAAACTTATTTTTTATTGCCATTTTGTTAGAAGAAGAAAAGAATATAAAAAGTTAACCTTATCAAAATTAGGTATGCTGCTTAGGCACCAGTAGTTTACCGGTAGAATGAAACCTTCCCAAGGTTTAGATCCGGGTTCAATTCCCGGCTGGTGCATGTTTCAATATATACTTGATTTCCACGAAAATTATTTAAACGAAAGCAATTTTAATACATCCATGTTCAGCAAAAAAAAATGCAAAAGATGCGGAGAAAAAGTCAAAGATGACTTCAATTATTGTCCATACTGCAATGCTCCATTGAAAGATGTATTTGACAATGAAGACTGGGGAATGCTTGGAAGAAATGATTTAGAACCAGACAATAACATAAAAATGCCATTTGGCCTAAATGCATTGTTCAATTCTCTTTTAAAGGATTTAAACAACCAGATGCAGCAAGGCATACAGAATAATCAAAATCAACAGCAGAACAATAATTCAAAAGGAAAAATAACAAAAAAACAAGGTGGAATAAGCATTTCAATAAGCACATCTGGGGATAAGCCTCCTGAAATAAAAGTAAGGAGTTTTGGGAACAATCCAGGAATTCAAGAAGAGCAAAATGTGGAGAATGTTCAAAAAAAAGTTAAGCTTCCTGTATCTGATTCAAAAAAATTCTCTGGACTCCCAAAAAAAGAGCCTTTGACAAACATAAGAAGGCTTTCAAACAAAGTTGTCTATGAAATAAAGCTTCCTGGTGTGAAAAACGTGAGCGATTTATCTATAGTTCAGCTTGAAAGTAGCATTGAAATAAAAGCTCTTGCAGGAAAAAAGGTTTTTTACAAAATAATTCCAATAAATCTTCCAATAAACAGTTACAATCTTTCTAACGGAGTCCTTACTCTTGAATTGGATTCAGCTGAATAAAGCAAAGTAAGAAAACTTATAAATATGCATTTTACTGGTTAGTTAAATGAGGCTGTAGCTCAGCCTGGCTAGAGCACGGCTCTGATAAGGCCGGGGTCCAAGGTTCAAATCCTTGCAGCCTCATTTCCTATTTTTCTCTTTTCTCTCTTTTCAATAATTTTAAAAACCAACTTTTTCTTGATAAATCATGGCTAATACAAAAGAAGTAAAAGAAAAAAAGTCAAAGGAATCAAAATCAAGTTTAGCTGAAAAATCTGTTTCCTACAAAGGAATGTATAGTTACATAAAACAAGCTTGGAAAAAACCTGATAAAAAAATCTTGAGAGAAAGAATGATACAATGGAGAAGCTCTCCTGTTTTTACAAGAGTGGAAAAACCATTAAGGCTTGACAAGGCAAGAGCTCTTGGATACAAGGCAAAAAAAGGATTTGTTGTCATTCGTGTAAGGCTTATGCGTGGAGGACACAGAAGGTCAAGACCTAACAAAGGAAGAAGGGGAAAAAGACTTCACACAAGAAAAAATCTTATGATGAACTATCAATGGATTGCAGAACAAAGAGCTGCAAAAAAATTCACAAATCTTGAAGTCCTTAATTCTTATCAAATTGGGAAAGATGGAGTACATTATTTTTATGAAGTAATTCTCGTTGATCCTGAAAGACCTGAGATAAAAAACGACAAAACAATTTCATGGATTGCAAGACCTGAAAACAAAGGAAGGGTTTTCCATGGATTAACAAGTTCTGCAAGGAAATCTCGCGGATTTAGATAAACAGGCTTAAAAATTACAATATCTTTAATTATTAATGTTATACTCAAAGCTGGCAGAGTTCTATAATAAAGCAGGAAACACTACAAAAAGGCTTGAAAAAATAGAAATACTTTCGCATTTTTTAAAAGAAATTCCTGAAAAAAGCAAGGACATTATTTATCTTCTTCTTGGAGACATTTATCCTGAATATGATGAAAGAAGAATTGGAATAAGCAGTCAGCTTGCAATAAAGGCAATTTCAAAAGCAACAGGAACACAAGAGATCAAGGTTTTGCATGAGTGGAAAGAAATTGGAGACTTAGGAAAAGTTTCCGAAAAACTTACAGAAAAAAAGAAGCAGTCAACTCTCCAGAAGCACATTCTCACAACAGAAAAAGTTTTGGACAACCTAAGAAAACTTCCAGGATTGGAAGGAAAAGGAACTGTTGATAAAAAACTTTCATTAATTGTTGAACTTCTCACATCTGCATCGCCGATTGAAGCATTGTATCTTGTAAGAACTCTTATAGGTGATTTAAGGATTGGTGTAAAGGAAAGCACAATCAGAGATTCAATGGCTGTTGCATTTTTCGATGACAAGAAGGAAGCAGTAAAAAAACTTCAGGATGCAATAGACAAGACAAATGATATTGCATCTGTATTTGAAATAATAAAAACAGGAAAAATGAAGCAGCTTTCAGATCTTGAGCTTCAAGTTGGCAAGCCAATAAAAGTCATGCTCGCACAAAAGGCAGCAAGCATAAAAGATGGCCTTGAAAAAGTAGGTAAGCCATGCGCAATCGAATACAAATATGACGGTTTCCGCCTTGAAATTCACAAAAATAAAAACCAGATTATTCTTTTCACACGTCGGTTGGAAAATGTCACAAAGCAGTTTCCAGAAGTTATTGACTATGTAAAAAAATATGTCAAAGGTGATTCTTTTATTATTGATTCAGAAGCAGTTGGATTTGACAGGAAAACAAAAGAATACAAGCCATTCCAAGAAATCAGCCAGAGAATAAGAAGAAAATATGACATAGAAAAATTGCAGGAAGAGCTTCCTGTTGAAGTAAATGTTTTCGATATAATTTATTACAACGGAAAATCAATGTTGAACGAGCCTTTTCAAAAAAGAACAGAGCTTTTAAGAAAAATTATCAAAAACCAGCCTTACAAAATAATCCATGCAAAGCAAATAATCACGAGCGATGAAAAAGAAGCTGAAAAATTCTACAAAAAAGCGCTCCAAGATAATCAGGAAGGTGTAATGTTCAAAAATCTTGAAGCTGTTTACCAGCCAGGAAGCAGAGTTGGCAACATGCTAAAGATGAAACCAGAAGAGCGTGACCTTGATCTTGTGATTACAGGCGGAGAGTATGGAACAGGAAAACGTTCTGGCTGGCTTTCAAGTTATATTCTTTCATGCAAAGATGAATCAACTGGAAAATTCCTTGAAATAGGAAAGGTTGGAACAGGAATAAAAGAAAAAGCAACAGAAGAAAGCACTCCTGATATTTCATTCAATGAGCTGACAGAAAAGCTAAGGCCTTATTTCCTTGAAGAGCATGGAAAAACAGTCAAAATAAAACCAAAGATTGTCGTGTCTGTCACATATCAGGAAATCCAGCATTCTCCAAATTATAATTCAGGTTTTGCCCTCAGATTTCCAAGATTTACTGCACTCAGGCCAGACAAATCTCCTGATGATGCTTCAACCTTGAAAGAAATCAAGAAAGATTTTGAAGGCCAAAAAAGAAATTTTAGATATGGCTGATTAATTATTAATGTACACTCCACATCTTCTAAAAATTTCTGTATGTCTTGACTCTTGCAATAAATTATGAAACATTTCATGCTTAGCAACTTTTTGCGCTAAAGAGTATTCTTCAGGGCTTGGAATTGGAACTAACCTTAATCTTCTTGCAATTCTATCAGAGAAGTAGATTTTATTTGGAGGAAACCATAACCCATCACATTTTTTTGATTTGTAACGTTTACAGGGAATATCTCCAAAAACATGAAAAAATCTTATGCTATTAAAATCCCCAGTTTTATGTGCACATTCTTCGACTTCCTGCCACCATGTTTCAAAAATAGGTCTAGGAGAATAAGGCTCTTTTTTCATTGAATCAAGTTCCGCTATATCATCAAGAGTAACTCCAGGATCTAAAGCAGATGGTGTATATGGTGCCGCGGTTACTGCTGGTCCAGAATACTGCCTCTGAATTGGACAACTAGCAACTAATCCAGAAAGCAAAACAGGAAATAATTTTCTTAGTTTCATACAAGGAAGTAAAATAAAGTCTTAATAAAAATTTGTATACTTTTCCTCAAGCCATTTATAAACCTTTATAAAGCCCCTCTTCTGTATTTATAAAGCAAATCTTTTCAAAAATGGTAAGCACTTACAAAATACAGAATATTGTTGCTACAACTTCTCTTGAAAAACCTATTCCTTTGACAAAACTCGCAAGAACGCAGCCAAATACAGAATACAATCCAGAAACATTTCCAGGTCTTGTTCTACGTGTCAAAGAGCCAAAATCAGCTGTTCTTGTGTTTTCTTCAGGAAATTTGGTTTGCACAGGTACAAAATCAATTGCACAAGTCAAAAAGGTAATACAAGCAGTCATAAGGCAGTTAAGAAAAATAAATGTCAATATAACAACAAAGCCAAAGATAACTGTCCAGAATATTGTTGCTTCAGGAACGATAAATCTCAAGCTTAACCTTAATTTCCTTGCTATTGAGATGGAAAACACAGAATATGAACCAGAGCAGTTTCCAGGCCTTGTTTACAAGCTTATAGAACCAAATGCAACATTCCTTTTGTTCAGCAATGGGAAGCTTGTATGCACAGGAACAAAGAACAAGCAGCAGCTTGAATTCTCAATGGCCCAATTGCTGAAAAATGTCAAGGCAATCCTAAAAAATTACGAAAAGTAAGATTCTGATTTTCACTACTGGAAAAATTAACTAACTCTTCTAAAACTATCCAATAGTTTACAATAAAGTATAAAAAGAAAACACTGGTTGCATAAATTACGGAGAAAAGAGAAAAATGGATGCCACAGAGACGCAAAAATCAAAAAACGAGGAATTGATGATTGAAGCAAAAAGCTTCTTTGATTCCTACAAAAAAGAGCTTGGTGAGTCAATAAGGAAAGGAAAAAATCCTTTATCAAAAGTAAATACCATTTATCTTGACTTCATGAAGCTTCTTGAATACTCTAACAAACTTGTAGACGAAATAATTGCTAATCCAGAGGAAAATTTAAGGATTCTTGAATTGGCAATTGAAGAAAAAGGGCTTATTGCAAATGTTCGTGTACGTTTGGTTAATGTTCCAAAAAGCAGTGAGATAAAAATCAGGGATCTAAGGTCAAGAAATCTGAATGAAATGCTTGTTGTTGAAGGCATTGTAAGGCAAGCTTCAGATGTTCGTCCTCAGGTTGTTAATGCAAAATTCGAATGCCCTAGCTGCGGAACAGTTCTTTCTGTTTTGCAAATAGAAAGAAAATTTCATGAACCTTCAAGATGTTCATGCGGACGCAGAGGCGGTTTCAAACTCATCAGCAAAGAAATGGTTGACACTCAGAGACTCGTTGTTGAAGAATCCCCCGAAGCTTTGACAGGCGGAGAGCAGCCAAAAAGAATCAACATCTTCCTTAAAGAAGATCTTGTTGAGCCAAATATGGAAGAAAAAACAACTCCGGGAAGCAGGATAAAAGTAATTGGTATTTTGAAAGAAGTTCCTGTTCCCCTTCAGTCAGGCGGGCTTTCAACCCGTTTTGAATTAGCTCTTGAAGCAAATAACATAATTCCTATGGAAGAAACTTTTGAAGAATTGGACATAAATGAAGAAGATGAAAAACAAATTATGGAACTTTCTCAAGACCCAAGACTTTTTGAAAAACTTACAAAAAGCATTATACCAAGTGTCTGGGGATATGATGAAATAAAACGTTGCTTAATTCTCCAATTGTTCGGTGGTGTTGTAAAAATTCATGCAGATGGCCAAAGAAGTAGGGGAGATATTCACATTCTTTTGATTGGTGATCCTGGTGTTGCAAAATCAGCAACTCTTGGATTTATGTCAAGAATTGCGCCAAAAGGAAGATATGTTGTTGGAAAAAGTGCAAGCGGGGCAGGACTTACAGCAACAGTTGTTCGTGATGAATATCTTCGTGGCTGGTCTTTAGAAGCAGGTTCAATGGTTCTTTCAAATAAAGGATTAATTTGCATTGATGAACTTGAAAAAATGGATCCTGGAGACAGAAGTGCAATGCATGAAGCAATGGAACAGCAAACAGTTACAATCAGCAAAGCAAATGTTCACGCTACTTTGCGAGCAGAAACAAGTGTTCTTGCAGCTGCAAATCCAAAGTTCGGAAGATTTGACCCTTTCCAGTCAATTGCACAGCAAATTGACCTTCCTCCTACATTAATCAACAGATTCGATGTTATCTTTCCTCTTAGAGATCTTCCTAACAAAGAAAAAGATGAACTTATTGCAATTCATGTTCTCCACGAGCACCAAAATCTTGGGGAAGAAATGGTAATTTCAAAAGAGCTTCTAAGAAAATATGTTGCTTATGCAAAGCAAAGAGTAAAGCCAATGCTCACAGATGATGCTGTGGATGAAATAAAAAAATTCTATGTTGAATTGAGAAACACACCTGTTTCTTCAGAAGGTGCTGTGCGTCCAATCCCTATTTCAGCAAGGCAGTTGCAGGCATTGATAAGAATGTCAGAAGCTTCTGCAAAAATGCGCCTCTCTGAAACGGTTGATAAAGATGATGCAATAAGAGCAATAGATATCCTGAAATATTATCTTATGCAGGTTGGTTATGATTATGAATCAAAGACATTTGATATTGACAGGGGAACAGGAGGAATGGCTGCTTCCCAGAGAAACAAAGTTTTCACAGTAAGAGATGTAATAACACAGCTTGAAAGTAGGCTTGGAAAAATGATACCAATAGAAGAAATTGAAAAAGAACTTGAAGGCAAGCTCACAAAGGACGAAATAGAAGAAGCAATAACAAAGCTTGACATAAGCGGTGTTGTCTTCCGCCCAAGAAGAGGCTATGTAGGAAGAACTTAAAAACAAACATTAAATAAAAACAAAATGGCAGAACAACAATTCAAAAGAAATACTGCATACAAATTCAGAGTTGGCGATATTTTAATTGGAAAGCCAATTATGAATACTGGCACAGGTTCTCAAGGACAGGAAAGATTTGCATTTCTTGAATTAGGGGACAAAAAAATTGTCCGTGTGAATGTAATAGGGAATGTTGTTGACAAATATGAAAATCTTGGGGACACAAAATATGTTTCTTTCACAGTTGATGATGGTTCTGGCCAGATAAGAGTTAAGATTTTTGGTGATGATACAGAAAGATACAAAGATTTTGTCCAGGGTCAAACAGTTGTTATAGTTGGTGTTCTTCGTTACTGGAATAATGAACTTTATATTTCTCCTGAAATAATCAAGGAAACAAGTCCAAAATATCTTTTGATAAGAAAGCTTGAGACAGAAAAAGACAAAGCTGTCTCGCAGAGCCAGAGTCCAATGGGAAAAGAACAGATAGTTGCAATAAGCGACCAAATTCTTAATATGATAAAGGAATCAGAGCCAGAAGGCGGAATTGAAACAGAGAAAATAATCCTAAAACTTCAGCAGTTTTCTCCAACAATAATTAACAAGGAAATCCAGAGGCTTCTTGAAGAAGGAATTGTTTTCGAGCCTCGTCCCGGAAAGATAAGATACTTGGGATAGATATTTTTAACAACACATATTCTTAAAAAAAGAAAATACAAGATTTTATTATGAGAGAAAGCTATTTCAGATTACAATCAGGGGAAAATAAAAAGCAATATGGGGTTATATTAAGAGAAAAAGCAGGAGAACTAGAAGAATTAACCGGATTTATAGAACTTAAGAGAGTTGGAAGAACTTCAATAGGTACACATTATGAAGCAGACCTTAATACAAATGGACATGGAGAGCCAATGTATGCTGGAGGAAAACATGAACAAGAAATTGTCGGGTTAACATTAACAACAAAATCTCAGGTAGAAATTCATAAGCAGCCAAAAAAACCTGTAACAGTGAGTAGAATTGGAATGTCAGAAGCTACTAAAATTCTAGAAGATATTGAGTATTTAAGAAATGTTGAGGCATGGCTTTAGTAAAATTTTTATCTTCTTCTCTTTTTTTTAATTTGCTGTTCCAGAAATAAGCAAACCAAATTAAAATAACAAGTCCTATAAATGAAAGCAAAAATCTAAGCCAGTTGTGTGTGTAAGGCCAGTATGCTCCGCTTCCATAAATTAATGTTCCAACTCCTCCACCCATAAGTCCTGCTCCAACAGCTTCAAGACCAAAAAAGAAAGCTCCAGCAGAAATTATAACAATTCCAAGTGGAAGTGCGATGAAGAAAACTTTTTCAGCTCTTGCTTTGGATACATTGTCATATTGCTGGTTACAATAATATGTCAAATCACAGTAACCGCTTGACTGGTTGTCTATTTTTGGCCCGTTAATGTAATTCCACATCCCTCCCTGTGCAACACAAGTTACATTATCACTGATTGGATTGTTGTAATTTACATTTCCGCAGAAATCATTGTAATTTACAGATGGAAAAAAAGTGTTTATTGCATAATATGTCACAAAAATTGTAAGAACAATTATTGCAATACCAAGAACAATATTTTTTATGTTCATGAAACCAGAAAGGTTAAAAGATTTATAAAGTCTTTCTCTGACGATATATTATGGAAACTTATGAAAAATTGCTTGACGAAGCATATGGAAAAATAAAGAAAGCAGAAACAAACGGAGAAAGATTTGAAATACCAAAAGCAGAAGGACATTTTGAAGGAAAAAAGACAGTCATAACAAACTTTTCACAAATTGCCTCAATTTTCAGGCGTTCTCCAGAACATTTGCAAAAATTTCTGCTTAAAGAACTAGCAGCAGCAGGGCAAAAAGACGGAGATCGTTTAGTTCTTAACATAAAAGTTCCAAGCTCAAAGATAAATCAAAAAATAGAGGAATATGCAAAAGAATTTGTTATCTGTAAGGAATGCGGAAAGCCAGATACAGAACTTTTCAGGGAAGACAGAATTACATTTATCAAGTGCCAAGCATGCGGAGCAAAGCACAGTGTGCGAAGCAAAATTTAATTTTTCTCAAAATTATCAATAACAATCTTTAAAAATCAAATTTTCCTAAGGATTTTAGGAGGAAAAAATGGTACAAGGATATTGTGTTAAATGCAAAGTAAAAGGCAGAGAGATGAAAAATCCACAGATAAAAATGACAGCTAGGGGTGGATATATGGCACAGGGAACTTGCGTTGTATGCGGAACAAAGATGAGCGCAATGATGTCCAAAGATAATGCAGAGAAAGCCATGAAGCAGGGTGCCAAGAAAGCTTTTTAATTTTGTATTTTAATAAAATTATTTTGCAGTAATAAATAGGATTACATTAAAAATGGTATATCTTAATGTAATAAAGTCATACAGAGACGTTGTCGCTGTATGTGATTCTTCTATTCTAGGGAAAAAATTTGAGCAAGGAAAGTTCCAGCTTGACGTAAAGGAATCTTTTTACAAAGGCAAGGAAGTTTCTGCTGAGCATGCAGAAAGAATTATGAAAGACCTTGCAAAAGAGGATGCGACATTCAACATTGCAGGCCAGGAATCAGTTGACGCAGCAATCAAGGCAGGAATAATCACAAAGGAAAATGTTGGAAAGATTCAGGGAATCCCTTATGCGTTAGTTCTTCTGTAAATATAAAAGAAGTTTACATTAATTTTATAAACGAATTCCGTTTAGGATTGACATGAAAAGTAACAATAATCAAGCAAATCCGGAAGAAGTTGTAACAAGAGTTCGTCTTCCCCATGGAAAAGAAGAAGTAATTGGAGTTATAGAACAAAGACTGGGGGGAAACAAGATGCTTGTCAACTGCCTTGATGGAAAAACAAGAAACTGCAGAGTTCCAGGCAGATTGAAAAGAGAACTTTGGCTTCGCCCTGGTGATGTCGTGATAATCGAGCTTTGGGAGCTTGACAAAGAAAAAGGTGATGTAATATTCAAATATCGTCCTAATCAGGTAGAATGGTTAAAAAATAACGGCTATCTAAAAAAAGATACGCTTGAATTCTAATGGAAAATTTATTTTGTGACAAAGTGCAAAGAATTTCGAAAAACAGAAAAAAGCTTGAAAAAAGCCTTAACCTTAAAATAGATATCAAAGGGAATGAAGTTATTTTTGATGGCGAAGCAGAAGATGAATATATTGGAGAAAAAGTAATTGAATCTTTGGATTTTGGCTTTCCTTTTTCAGTTGCTCTTCTTGTAAAGTCAGAGGATTTGATGCTTGAAATATTAAAAATAAAGGATTACTCAAAAAGAAGAGACCTTGAGGTTGTCAGGGCAAGAATTATTGGAAAAGGTGGGAAAACATTGCGTGCTCTTCATGAACTTACAAAATGCTATTTTGAAATCAAAGGGAATGATGTCGGAATAATAGGAGAGCCAGAATACATAAAAAATGCAACAGAAGCGCTTATTTTTCTTATTCAAGGTTCAAAGCATTCAAATGTTTACACTTTTCTTGAAAGGCACCAGGTAAAACCTATTCTTGACCTCGGCTTGAAACCATTAAAAAAACTAAAAAGAAAAAAGAAATAAGCTTTAAATACAGTTATCTTTTCTTAAATTCATGCCCCGGTAGCTCAGCCCGGTTAGAGCACATGGCTGTTAACCATGGGGTCGCAGGTTCAAATCCTGCCTGGGGCGCTTACTTTTTAAAATAGATTTCTCAAATATAATTATGAAAAAACAAAAAGTATTAATGGCAATGTCAGGCGGAGTTGATTCCAGCGTTGCAGCTCTTATTCTAAAAAAACAGGGCTACGAAGTAATTGGAGCTTTCATGAAAAATTGGAGCGACACAAAAAATATTCTTGGTGAATGTTCCTGGAAAGATGACAGAAAAGAAGCAATGAAAATCGCAACAAAACTAAATATTCCTCTAATAACACTTGATTTTGAAAAAGAATACAGGAAATCTGTGATTTCACCAATGTTTAATATGTATCAAAAAGGGATTACTCCTAATCCAGATATAGATTGCAATCAGAAAGTAAAGTTTCCTCTTCTTTGGCAAGCTGCAAAAAAGATGGGTTCAGATTTAGTTGCAACAGGACATTATGCAAGAATAAAAAATAATGAAATGTTAAGGGCAAAAGATGAATCAAAAGACCAGTCATACTTCCTCTATAGGCTTTCTCCAGAAGATTTATCACATACTTTATTTCCTATTGGCAATTACACTAAAAAACAAGTAAGAGAAATAGCAAAAAAGAATAAATTTTCAAATTTTAACAGAAAATCCACAGTTGGTATTTGTTTTGTTGGCAAAATAAATCTAAAAAAGTTCCTTCAACAAAAAATCAAGCCAAAAAAAGGAAAAATTCTTAATCCAGAAGGAAAAATAATCGGAGAGCATGATGGAATTTATTATTACACAATTGGCCAGAGAATTGGTCCAAGATTTGGAATAGAAATAGATAAGGGAAATGAGAAACAGGTTAAACGATGGTATGTTGCTAAGAAAATTCCTAAAACAAATACAATAATTGCAGCGCCTGAAGGTAATAAGTTAAATTTCAGGAAAGAATTTTCAATGAAAAATATTCATTGGATAAATAAAAAGCCAAAAAACAATGCAAAAGTTTTAACAAGAATACGTCAAGTAGGTGAGTTATTGCATTCAATTTTAAAATATTCTCATGGAAAATACAAAATCATTCTTAACAAGCCAATAACAGGTGTTTCAAGCGGGCAGGCAGCTGTTCTTTATCAAGGAACAAAGGTTCTTGGCGGTGGTGTGATAAACTTTAATTAATTTTATAAACTTCTTACTACTCTTATTAAAATGGACATTGAAAAGGCATTGAAGGAAAGACACAGCGTTCATAAGTTCAAATCAAAAAAGCCAGACTGGAGGAATATCATTGAAAGCATTGATGCTGCAAGATACGCACCAATGGCTGGCGGCAATTACACTGTAAAATTCATTCTTGTTGATAATTCAGAGATAATAAAAAAAATTGCGCTTGAGTGCCAACAGGATTTCGTGGGAACTGTACATTATATTGTTGTTGTATGCTCAAAACCCGGAAGAACAATAAATTCTTACGGAAAACAAGGAGAAGTTTATGCAAGGCAGCAGGCGGGAGCTGCAATTGAAAATTTCCTTCTTTCAATAGAAAATCACGGCTTGGCAACTTGCTGGGTTGGTTATTTTGTTGAAAGAAACATAAAAGATATTCTTGAAATCCCTGAAGATGTTAACATTGAGGCTGTTTTTCCAATAGGATTTGAGCTTGAAAAAAAGCACACAAGAAAATCAAAGATAGATTTGGATAGTATTCTATATTTCAATTCTTACAAGCAGAAAAGAATGTCAATCCAGAAAAATTAGAAAATTATTCTTTAAAAAAATAATAAAAAAAGAAAAAGAGTGCGAAAAAAATCGCACTCAATTTTAAAAATTAAAATTTAAATGGAGTTTTATCTCCAAACCTCAATTCCCAGGTCAGACATTTCACGTGAAGGTGCCACGTTTTCTTCTATTGGCTTACCCAAAACGTATGGACTCTTGACTCCTGTCATAATTGTAATGACACGGACTTTACCGCTGAATTCCTTACTGATTCTTGCCCCAATAATAACATTAGCTTCAGGACTAAGATTTTCAGAAACAGTTCTTCCGATAACGTCGAATTCTTCAAGTTTCAAGTCAGGTCCACAGGTAATGTGTATCAATGCACCAGTAGCGCCCTTATAATCCACGTCAAGTAGAGGATGTGTAAGTGCTTGCCTGACAGATTGACTAACACGCTCTGAGGAATCGTCTTCTCCAATACCTATAACTGCTACACCGCCGCCCTTCATAATTGCAGAAACATCTGCATAATCAAGGTTGATTAAACTTGGCAGTGTAATTGTCTCAACAATACCCTTAATCATTGTGGATACAAGCTCGTTAGCAACTGCGAAAGCATGCTCTATTGGAAGCTGCCCTGCAATATCAACAAGTCTGTTGTTGTCAAGAACAATACAGGTATCTGTGACTTCTCTAAGTTCCTGAAGGCCCCATTCTGCTTTCTCAACTCTAGCTTTTTCAGCTTCGAAAGGCATTGTAACAACACCAATAACAACAGCTCCTGTTTCTTTAGAAAGCTGTGCAATAACTGGTGCAGCTCCTGTTCCTGTTCCTCCGCCCATTCCAGCTAGAACAAAGCACATATCTGCTCCAGCAGCTGCCTTTTTCAAGTCAACAACAGCTTCTTTTGCAGCTTCTCTTCCAACTTTAGGTTTTCCGCCAGCTCCAAGTCCTCTTGTTAATTCCTTACCAAGAAGAAGCTTTTCATCAGCTTTTGAAACGCTCAAGTGAAGAGCATCTGTGTTTGCAGCGTAAACGGTTGCGCCTTCAATTCCCTTATTGTAAAGCCATGTAACTGCATTGCAGCCCATTCCACCAACACCGAAAACCTTAATGTTAGCTTTTCCAGCTTTAAGGTCTGTAAAGTCAATGCTGTGGGTGTCTGCGTTTTGAATTGCCTCTTTTGCAAAATCTAATACCATCTTTTTTTGTTTTTTAACCTCCTTTCATCTGTATTTTTTTCCGTTGGATCTCAACCAGCGAAAAACTTTTTTTCGAAAAGTTTATATAGCTGACCTACTTCCAACTATCACCAAAGAAAAAGTTCACCCAATTTAATTTACTCAATCCCCCGAAAGAGTAAGTTAAATTTATAAGAAAGTGAACACCTGCTTCTTTAAAAATATTTTGTTTGTCCAAAATACTGTTTTGAATGAAAATTTTTCAGAAAAATTATAAAAAAATTTATTCTTTTTCCAATATCTCTGCATGAATTCCTTTCTCTTCGCACAATTCCTTGAATTCTTTTGCATCTTCTTCTGTACCAATCAGTCCGCCCCAATGCATTGGAATAGCCAAAGTTGGTTTTATTATGTCAGCAGCATTAGCAGCTTCTTCAGCAGTCATAACATATCTTCCACTTACAGGAAGCAAAGCAATAAACTCTTTTCCCTGCTGTTTATATCCTGTTAGTTTTTGCATTTCAGGAATTAAATCAGTATCGCCTGAATGATAAATTATTGCGTCATTCATTTTTATCACATAACCAACCCATGATTCATCTTTGGGATGAAATGTCTTGTCAATATTGTATGCAGGAACAGCAGATATTTTTATGTCATTAAGATCAATCTCCTGACCAGGCTCAATTATTTCTATTTTGAGAGGAATGCTTGATTTTGCAATAGTGCTTTGGCAGTCTGCAGGAGCAATTATTCTTGTTCCTTCCTGTGTTATTTTGTTCAAATCAGCGAAGCTGCAATGGTCATAATGACTGTGTGTTATGAGAATTATGTCTGCTTTTTCAAGTCCGTCTTTTATGTTGAATGGGTCAATGTAAACTATTTTTGAATTTTTCAATAAGAAAGAAGAATGTCCAAGCCATTTTAGCTCAATGCCATTTATCTTCATTTTATATCTCTTTTGTCTATAAGGAATTTAATGTTCGGTGCAACATTATATTTTTCTTGTTTTATTTCTTTAATATCCAACCATTTAATTTCTTTTATTGGTGCAATTGGCTTCATGTCTTTTTTATTCAAAAGTTTTGCCTCATAATGAATTAAAACAATAACCATTTCTTCAGATGTATTTGGGTTCTTGTATAAAATATTTGGATGCAATGGTTTTATTATTTCTATGTCAGCATTAGTTTCTTCTTTAGCTTCTCTTATGCAGGCTTCTTCAAGACTTTCTCCTTCTTCAACTGTTCCTCCAGGAATTTTATAAAAGTCATCCTTACTATCCTTAATTACAAGTAGTTTGCCATTTTCTATAATGACTGGTCCTGATGCAACAATAAATCTCATTAAAAAAGAAAAAGTTCAGGGTTTTTAATAATTGTGGATTTTAGTTTTACCTGATAAACTTAATTTTCTTTATTTTGCCCCTGTCAAGCTCAATTATTGTGCCTTTTCCTTCGTTAGCTTCGCCAGGGTTTATCACAATGGTTTTTCCAATCTTATCTCTTCCCCAAGATTCATGAACATGACCTCCAATAGATAGTATGGGTTGATATTTTTCAATAATCCTGCGGGCCATTTTTGAACCGTAATGCCGAATATTTTTCTTCTTCTTATTTTTTCTTCCATAGTGTCCTTTCATTGCAGTTTTAACTGCTTTTAAAGATAATTTGTCTAGTTTTGTGTTATATGCAACATTATGCGAAACAAAAATAACCTTTCTCTTCCTATTTTGTTTTCTGAATTTATTAAAAAGTTTTTCTAAAATTTTTTTATATTTTCTAAATGCTTTACTTTTAACATATCCTGGCATACTATGCCCACGCATTCCAATAAAAATGTAATCGCCAAATTCTAATGCCTTATAATCAAACCTATGAATATTCTTGTATTTAGAAAGTCTCTTTGCTAATTTGTTTTTTTTGTTATAATTAGGCATACTTTTTTCATATCTTTCTGTTTTGTCAATAATATCATCTCCACTTGGCCAGTCAATATTTCCCAAAACTGTGAAGACAGGTACTTTTACCTTGTTCAACTTTCTTAAAGCATTTTCAGCTCTTCTTAAGTCTTCAAGAATAAGTTTCTTATATCTTTTCTTGCCTATAAATTCCCAAAGTTCAACATCTTTTCCATAACAATATTTGAACCAGAGTTTTCTGTAAAAAAATGGGGGATAATCACCTATAGAAACAACAATGTCAATATTTTCATTGTCAATTATTTTGTAAAACTTGTTAGGAAACTTCCCATGGAAATCTCCAATAGCTAGAATTTTCATTTTAAAATTAAGGACTGTATCTTGTCATTGTCCTTGGGAAAGCGATTGCATCCTTTATTGTTTCCAAACCGCAAATCCAAGAAATAACTCGCTCAACACCCATACCGTAACCTCCATGGGGAACACTGCCATAACGACGCGTGTCAAAATAGAATTCGTATTTCTCTGGGTTCTCGCCTTGAGCCTTAAGATTTTCTTTTAATTTTTCAATTCTTTCCTCTCTTTGGCTTCCTCCAACAAGTTCCCCATATCCTTCAGGCGCAATAAGATCAAATCCAAGAACAGTTTCCTTCCCCTTCTTCGTTCCTTCTGCCTCTTTCATATAAAATGCCTTGACAACTTTTGGATAGTTTGTAACAAAAACAGGAGTGTCATAAATTTCAGAAAGTTTGTCTTCTTCAATTGTTCTCAAGTCTTTTCCCCAAGGAATATTTATTTTCTTTTTTTCTTTCAAAAGTTTCAGTGCTTCATCATATGTTATTCTTGGGAATTTTTTCTTTACAGTTGCTTCTAATTTCTTTGGATCCCGACCAATAATCTCTAACTCTGTTTTTCTTTCTTTCAAAACTTTTTCAACAATGCTTTTTATCAGTTCTTCTGCATCATTTTGCAAATAATCAAAGTTTTCCCATGCAACTTCCATTTCACCGTGCCAGTATTCTGTCAAATGCCTGCTTGTTTTGCTTTTTTCAGCCCTGAAGCTTGGCTGGATTGTAAATATTTTTTCCAAAGCAAAAATTCCTGCTTCTGCATGAAGCTGCCATGTCTGGCTTAAATAAAGAGGCTTTCCAAAATAATCAACCTTGAACAATGTTGAGCCACCTTCTGCTTGCATTCCAAGCAACGAAGGAGAATGATACTCATAAAATCCTTTTTTTCTCCAGTGCTCTCTCATTGTGCTTAAAACAGTATCTCTAATTTTCATTATAGAAGTCATTTTTCTGCTTCTCAGCCACAAATGTCTTCTATCTCCCAACAATTCTTCATTAAGGTCTTTATTTATTGGAAATTTGTCGCTCAAACCAATAATTTTTATTTTTTCTGCCTCGATTTCATATCCTGTTGGCGCTCTTTTGTCTTCTTTTATTGTTCCTTCAATTTCAACGCTTGCTTCTATCTGCAATTTGTCTATTTCATCCCATTGCTTCTTGAATTTGTCTTTTTTTAGTATGCATTGAATTGTTCCTGTAGAATCGCGAATAATAAGAAATTTGAATTCATTGCTTCCTCTTTCTCTTAAAATCCATCCGCGAATAGAAACATTTCCTTTTTTCTTTTTTTCAGCTTCTGAAATTGAAATAAATTCCATTTTAAGGTGTCAGTCTTCTCCTGTCTCTTGGGAACAATGTTCCTTCCCTGATGTTTTCCAAATTTAGCATTGCTTGTGTTAATCTTTCCAAACCAATGCTCCAGCCTGCATGTTGTGGAGCTCCGTATCTGAAGGCATCAATATACCATTTGAAATGCTCTGGATTCAATTTCTTTGCTTTCAATTGCTGAATCAAAGTTTCTGGAACATGAACTCTTTGTCCACCTGAAGAAATTTCCAAACCACCATAAAGAGCATCAAATCCTCCTGAAATTCCTTTATTTGGTTTCTTAGGCCAAATGTAAAATGGTTTTATGCTGCTTGGCCATTCATATGTGAAAATAATTGTGTCTGGAAATATTTCGCAGAGTTTTCTTTCAGCTTCTGGCTCAAAATCATCGCCTTTTTTCATTTTAAGTCCATGCTTGTTCAAAATTTCAACAGCTTCTTCATAAGTCATATATTTTGTCTTGGGAACTTTAAGGTTTATTCCAAGTGTTTTCAATTCTCCAGGGCATTCTGAAATAATTTTTTTGACAATAAACTGCACAGCTTCCTCAAGGTATTTCATTATTTCCATATCATCTGAAAATGCAACTTCAATATCCATTTGCCTTATTTCATTTATGTGTTTAGAAGTATCATGCTTTTCTGCACGCCAGACAGTATTTGTTGAAAATACTTTTTCAAGGGAAATTGCCATCAATTGCTTGTAAAGCTGCGGACTTTGTGCTAAATATGCTTTTTTTCCAAAATAATCTACAGTAAACAAATCAGTACCACCTTCTGTTGATGTTGCAATTATTCCAGGGGGCTGTATTTCAATAAATCCTTTTTTATAGAAAAAATCCCTGAAGCCGTTTATTATTCCTGACTGTATTTTGAAAATAGCTTTTATTCTTGGCTTTCTTAAATCAAGAGAACGGAAATCCAATCGTGTTGGCAATTCTGCCTTGACTGTTTTTTCATTGACTTGCATAGGCAACTCTTCTGCCTTGCTAAGAACTTCCATTTTTGAAACTTCAATTTCAACGTCATTTCTTGCTAATTCTGCCTTGACATCTGCTTTCTTGACTTTTCCAGAAATTTCAACAACACTTTCAAGAGTCAAATCCTTTGCCTTACTTATCAAGCTTTTTTCTTTGACAATGCACTGGACAATACCAGAGCTATCACGGATAAGAAGAAAAACCATGTTTGACAAGCTTCTTACCTCATAAACCCAGCCTTTAAGCAATGCTTCTTTTCCAGGTTTTAGTTCAGAAACATAATCTCTAGCCATGATGTATAAATAGAAAACAGATTTATTAAATTATGGATTTGGATTGCTTACTTTTGCTTCAAGACCTTTATCTTCAACTAAAACAGCTGCTGCGATAACAGTTGTCCATTTTCCATCAGGACCGCATTCAGCAGATTGAGTTATATTTCTTGTTCTAACAATCTTTCCAGACATCTTGTAGGCTATTTCCCTCTCATCCCATGCCTGATTTGAATCAAAAGAGATCCCCAAAGTTGATGCTAGCATTGTTGCAGCCAAATCTTCTGCATAATCTCCTGCTATATCTTCTTTTTCACCATAACTATGATGCTCTGAAAGATATCCATATGAATCTTTCTCAGCAGGTATTGCACAGCCTATTGAAGAGGCAATTAATCTACTGGATTCATTTGTCTCATTTCTTGCCATAACACAAAAAACAACTTCTCCAGGATGTAAATATGCTAAACCTTTTTCTTTTGAAATTATCTCTGCATTCGGCGGAAGAATACTAGAAACATGAACAAGATTATATTTTTCAATGCCTGCATCTCTCAAAGCTTCTTCAAAACTTAAAAGTCTTTCTTTGTTTCTTCCAACACCTTTAGTGAAAAAAACTTTGTTTGGTATCATCTTAAATTAATGATTAAGTTATAGAATAAGTGTTTTTAAGATTTTCTCTACTTTACAAGCTTCTTTATGATTTCCATTGCTTCGCTACCAGAGATTTTTCCAGAGAATTCTTTCATAACTAACCCCATGTAGGCGTTTGCTGACAATCCTGGCTTTTCTTTTATTATCTTCTCAATTTTTTTCTCAACATCTTCAGATTTTTCTTTTGGCTCTTCTCTTTCTTCTCCTCTGACAATTCCAGAAAGAATTCTTTTTATTTCAGATTCATCAATTTTTCCTTTCTTTACATCTTCCAAAACATTTCCGATTATATCTTTGTTAAGTATTTTTTCAACATCTTCCAATGTTTTTTTCTCTTTGGATGCTATTTCTTTTGGAAAAAGCAAGATTGTTTTTGCAACAAGCTGGGGATTTTCGATAATTTCCAAAAATTCCTTGAATTCCTCAACTTTTTTTCTTTTAAGAAGAAGAGAAATCATGTCCTGGTTCAAACCGTGTTTCTTCAGTTGTTCTTCAGGATTTTCAAGCTCTTTTACTTCTTTTTTAACTTCATCAATCATTTGTCTTGAGATTTTTAATAATGGGAGGTCTGTTTCAGGATACATTCTTGCAGCTCCTGGCAATGGCCTTAGGAATCTTGAGCTACCATCTTCAAGAACATTTCTTACTTCTGCAATGCTTTTCCCTTTTTTCACGAGTTCAATTTGTCTCTGGATTTCCAGTTCCATTGCCCTTTCAATATTTCTTATATCCTGGAAACCTTTTATCTCAATTCTTTCACCGCCAGCAATTGAAAGGTTTACATCTTGCCTGATTGTTCCCAATCCTCTTTTGACTTTGACCATTCTCAAAATTTCTCCAAGCTTTAGCGCTGTTTCTTTTGCTTGCTGCGGATTTTTTATGCTTGCATCTGTTGCAATCTCAACGAGAGGAATTCCTAAACGGTCTAACCTGAAAACACCTTTGTCCTTGTCAATTATTCTTGCAGAATCTTCCTCGAGGCAAAGCGTAGCAATTCCTGTTTTTCCATGTGATGTTTCAATAAAACCATCTCGGGCAATTAAAACAGTTCTTTGAAAACCACTTGTATTACTGCCATCAATGACTGTCTTTCTCATTATTTGTGTTATAGGTAATATTTTGCAGTTAAGAAGTGTAGCTATTTGCAACGCAATATTGAGTGCTTCTTTGTTAATATTATGCGGCGGTTCTTCATCTAGTTCAATAAGGCAAGTTGTTTTGTAGCCTTCATATGTAAATTCTTTTTCGAGCAATGCTTCATGAGCAGCAGCAATGTCAATCTCACCGCTTTCACCTGCAACAACATGGAGTTTTCTTTTAACTATAAAGTCAGGCTCGTTTTTCCTTAAAATAGAAGGGCAATTGCAGAAAAGTTTTCTTGTATCAAGCTGCTGATGAATTTCAAGCCCTGATTTCAAACCAAGTTTTGCATAATCTAAATCCATGAAAGAAAAAAGAAGAAGGGATTTATTAAATTAATGACTTGTCAAATATTTTTCTAGACTTGTTTGAATTTTCAAAAGATGAGCTGTAGAAACTTGGTCAGGGTCAACACCACAGTAAGTAGCAACGTTGTGCAAAAATCCAAGATACTTTTCTCCATAATTAAGAGATTCTATTTCAGGCAGGTAAGTTTGTCTATGCTGCCTATTCATTTCCCCTTGTTTTAATCTCACAGGGTTCAAATCTCTGTTATCTGAAGTTATTATTTTTCCCGCTTCAAAAACCTTGGCAACTCCCTGGTGTACAAGTCTGTTAAATCCATGATTTCTTTTCCCTTTTTTAGGCGATTCTCCTATAGCACAAATATTATATTTCACTTCTTTGCCTAAACGAGAGTCTAATCCTCTTTCAAATCCATGCAAAGCTTTTTGAAATTCCCTATGACCTTTTACAGCAGATGATCCAGATATGACTTCATCAATACAAGTTATGGAAAGAGGATCTCCATGATAGTTTGTCTTCAAAAAATTAGTAAACCAATCTTGCATCATCTGCTCACGACTAAGAAATCTGCTTGAGTTTGGAGGATATTCTACTGTTTCCAAAGGAAAATGCCTGTCTATTACTGAAAGAACATCTATTAAAGGAACAGAACCTACAATTGGTGCAAATATAAAATTGGAGTTTTGACTACGTAAAAAATCAGATAAATGCTTCATAGCACCCATATAAGATTCAAATTCTTCATTAGTATATTGCTCTTCCATGGAAAAATAAACCTTTTTTCTCATTATAAATCTTTCTATTGTAACCCCTTTATAGTTACATTTACTCCTCCAAGCGGTCAGAAAACTCACCTGAAACATTTGTCAGCATCATTTCCTTGACTTTCTCCTTGCTTTTTGCCCATTCTTCATGCCCCAAAACCCACCCAAGCTTTATCAAAGCTGTCTCTGAAAGCATGTCTTCAAGATAAATGACTCCTGAATCAATGAGCTCTCTTCCTGTTGAATAAACCAAAGGGTCTAGTCTCCCGTAAATGGTTTGTGCAGCTGCGCAGATAACAATTCCTTTCTTTTGGATTTCTTTTAATTTTGAAATCCATGAATTTCTTGATTCACCTGTTGCAACATGGCCCAATCCAAGCATTTCAATAACAATTCCTTTGTAGCCTTTTTTTGCATAATAATCAAGAATATCTGGATTTTGTCCTGGATAAAATTTGATTAATGCAACTTTTTCCTCAAATTTTGTGTCTAATTTTGTTTTTTCGTTTGTTCTTTTTCTGTATTCTGACAAAGGAACAAATGCATTTCTAGTTATTCTTGCCAATGGCATTGCATTTACAGGCTTGAAAGCGTCTCTCTTCGAACTGTGAAGTTTTCTTACTTTTGTTCCGCGCAAAGCATAGCAAAAATCATCATTTGTTGAAGCATGACCAACAAGAACAACTTCTGCAATATCTGAAATTGCAGCAACTGCAGCTGCTTCCAGATTTAATGAAGCGTCAGAGCTTGCCCTGTCAGTGCTTCTTTGGCTATATGTAAGAACAACAGGTTTTCCCAAATTTCTTAGGAAAAAAGAAAGTGCAGCAGAGGTATAATGAAGTGTGTCTGTTCCATGTGTAATTATTAATCCTTTTATTTCAGGATTGTTCAATAATTCTTCAGCTTTTTTTGCTATTTTCTGCCAGTCATGAAAATCCATATTCTCAGAACCTTTCATAAAAGGTGTTTCAATTTTTACAACATTAACTTTCTCGAATATTTCTGGATAAAACTTGAAAAGTTTTTCAGGGCTTGTAAGCCATTTTACAGCTCCTGTTTTGGAATCCAGTTCAGAGGAAATTGTCCCGCCTGTAACAATCATTGCAATGTTTGGTTTTGACTTGTCTTTTTTTATTTCAATATTGCTTTCTTTCTCCTCTACTTTTTTTAGAATTCTCATGTCAAGAATATCTTTCTTGTTCAATCCAATATTATAACCAGAGTTAAGCTTCAGAAGAATTATTCCTTTCTCATCCTTTGGTGCTTCAAGAAATACTCCTTGATATGTATTCTTAACAAAATCAACTTCAACAAAATCTCCTGGTTTTGCTTCGATTTTTGCCATTTTTTATGAAATGAGCCTGCTAGGATTCGAACCTAGATCAGCGGGGCCGAAACCCGATATTCTGTCCGTTGAACTACAGGCCCTGTCTATTTAAAAAATGAGCATTAGGTTTTTATATCTTAAGATTTTATATTCTGAATGCCAGTTGGAAACAATAAAAAAGTGATTGTCCGTCCAATTGTCCATCATCACATTGTCCTGAAACCGCACCATAAATGGATTATTGGAGGTGTTGGAACTCTTGTTGTAATACTTTTGATAACTTTAAGCATTTTTTCATATGCAAGTTATGTCAGAGAAGAGTATAATTACAATCTTCTGAACAAAAAAATAGCAGATTTATCAACAGAAACACAGGGAAATGTTAATGAGCTTTCTTCCAGTATTTTAAAAACGCAGGAAAGCCTTAGTTCTTTAAATATTGATGTTGGAAACATAACAACCCAATTTTCCCAGCTAAAGGCAAGTGTTGGCTCTGATTTCTCAAGCATAATAGAACAAGAGGTTCCATCTGTTGTAACGATAAAAACAGATGCTGCTCAGGGAACTGGTTTCATAATAACAAGTAACGGTTATATTGTCACTAATGCACACGTTCTTGCAGACCAGAATGGAAATCTTGCAACAGGTATCAAAGCAATAACATCAAATCAGCAGGTAATAAGTGCTAATTTCGTAGGTTATGATCCTGATTTAGATATTGCTCTGCTTAAAATACCTGGAAACTATTCAAAATTAACTTTAGGCAATTCAAATAATGTCCAAGTTGGTGAAGAAGTGATTGCAATAGGAAATCCTCTTGGCTTGCAATTCTCAGTTAGCCAGGGAATAATTTCAGCAGTTAACAGGCAAGGACAAAATGGCTTTAATTATTATTTCCAGACAGATACAGCTCTTAATCCAGGAAATTCAGGCGGTCCTTTAATAGATAAAAACGGAAATGTCATAGGAATAAATAATTTCAAGGCAAGTGGAAGCGAAAACATTGGTTTTGCTTTGGAATCAAATTACATAAAGCAGGCAGTTGACAACATCTCAATGACAAGTCTTAATACAAATCTTCTTTGATTTGTTCTTAATTTTCCTTTCTCAAAACATTTATTAAACTTTTTTTCCAAAAGTATAATATTTATATATGTTTTTAGGACTTGTTCTTGGCGTGAGCGATTCGTTTAAAAAATGTTAAACGAATTTTCGAGAATTATTCATACCTCAATGCTTCTATTGGTTTTAATTTTGAGGCTCTGTATGCTGGAATCACGCCAGCAATCATTCCAACAATAATTGAAATTAAAAAAGCTCCGATTATAAGTACTGGATTAATGTACACAGAACCAAGAGAAAGCCTTCCACCTATCTGGCTTCCGCTTGTTAGGCTTCCTATAAATCCTGCCCCAATAATCCCTAAAATAACTCCGCCAATTCCTCCAACTAAACCTATTAGTCCAGAGTTAATTAAGAATATCAGCAAGATATCATTGTTCTTTGCTCCGATTGCTTTCATTATTCCTATTTCCCTTGTTTTTTCCATAACAGAAGTAAACATAGTGTTTGATATCCCAACAGCTCCTACAATAAGGGAAATAGCTGCAATTGCTGCAAGGAAAATTGATGTGGACCCTAGAGCAGATGAAATTCTTGCTTGGAAAGCTTGGGGTGAAGTAACTGTAAAATCCTGGTTTTTCGCTTGGAAAATACCCCTGGAAACCATAAGGTTTTGGGTTATGTCATTCACTGTTTGATTTGAAAGGCTTGTATCTTTTATCTCAACAGAAATCGAATTGAAGTAGTTTCCAGAAGGGTTGGCTTCAAGATTCCTTAAGGTTTGTATTGGCATAAAAACTTGACTATCCTCCTGGTTTCCGCTTTGTTTTAATATTCCAACAACTCTGAAAAGCTGACCCCCAATATCTATCTGGCTATTTACAGTCATGCCTGAAAAAACAGAGTTTGCAACGTTTCCTCCAACAACAACACTGTTAACATCTCCAGATCCAAGGTATCTACCAGAACTAAGCTGTGAAGAGACAAAATTCTTCCAAACCAAAGGGTCAACACCTTCAATACTAACACTTGCATTGTTGCTAAGATAGGCAGCGCTTTCTCTTGAGCTTATTGTTCCCATAACATAATCAACATTCTGAATATTTTTTATAATATTTACATCATTTGTTGTAAGGTTTTTCTGATTTGTAGTTGAAGAAGATGGCCCATTTTCAAACACTGTTCTAAACCCACCACTTGCACCACTTGCTCTTGAAAAACCAGGTGTAACTGTAAGAATGTTTGCCCCAAAGGAATTGAGCTGGTTCTGTAAATTCGCTTGTGCACCTTCTGTGACAGAAATAATGGAAACAATTGCTGCAATCCCTATAACAATACCTATAATTGTAAGCCAACTCCTAAGCTTACTGTGAAGAAGTATGTTGAAGGCAAGTTGAAATGCTTTTTTTATTTTCATTTCAACTCCTTATTTTTTCTTTCTTTCTGCTGAAACCCAATCGGGTGTTTCTGAACCTGAACTTCTTTGTTTTTTGTTTTTATGGAATTTACCAAAAAATGCTTTTGTTTCTTCAGGATGTTTTTTATAATAAAATATAAAGCCACCCGCAATAGCTATAACAAAAAGCCAGAAAAATATATTGCTGAATACGCTTCCTCCTGAAGAAGTTGTCCTTGTTCTAGTTAAATAAACTCCGCCAGCTGTTGTCAGACCTGTTATGTTTGTTGCACTTCCTGAAAGCGAGGGTGTGAAATCAACTGTGTCAAAAACAATTCTTCTAACTCCTATGTTATCTGTGTAATCTATTTCAATAGTTAAATTTCTGCTTGCGCTCCCCCCTTGACCAAAACTCGTATTAACTCCTGAAAAATTTCCAGTTCCTGTTCTGGAAAATGTAGGAACAATATTAAAATTAACAACAGTATAATCTCCTGCAGCAAGATTTCCAACAACCTGTCCATTTGTTCCGACAACCCTGAAATTAGGCTGGCTAGGTACTTGCACTATGACAGAATTTGCAGTGTTTTCTCCTGTATTAACAATTGAAAAAGAATATCCAGAACTCGTTCCTGTTGATGACTGAATAACTGCAGCAAAGCTTGTCTGTGCATTTGCGACAGAAACATCAAGTTTTTTCAAAACCCAGACATTGCTTGTTGGATCTGTAGTATAAAGAACATCAAGCTCATTATCTCCATTCACAGCATTAGAGTCAACTTTAACTTTGTAATGAACAAGAAAATTCTGCCCTCCAACTAACACAATTGTTTGATTAGCACTTTCACTTGGGTCAAGGGAAAAAGGGAAATTTGGCTGCAGTTGAAAAGTCGCTGTCTGTGCGTTATTGCTTCCAAAGTATTGGCCACTTAACCAAAGATCAAAATATTCTCCAGGATTTGCAGGAAATGGGGAATAATCAAGCTGAGTAACTGCAAGGCCCTGGCTTGAAGATGTTGTATAATTAATCTGCTGTGCTGGTTGCGCAGAAACATTGTTTAATGAAAAAGAAGTTAAGACAAGAAAAATTGTTAATATAAATAATATACTGATTATATTAAATTTACTACTTGGTCTTATATTAAAATTATTTTTTTTATTTATCATCTTCTTTTTCTCTTGTTCTTATTTTTATAAAGTTTACTATTTTTTCTATTCTTAACCTCTTTTTCAATTCTTCCATCTTTTATATGAACAACTCTTTTTGCATAGTGAACAAGATCTAAGTCATGTGTAACAAGGATTATTGTTTTTCCATATTTTTCATGCATCTCTCCAAGAAAGTTCATCACAAATGTTCCTGTCTTGCTGTCAAGATTCCCTGTCGGCTCATCTGCAAGAATAACTTCAGGATCATTTGCAAGGGCCCTTGCAATTGCAACTCTTTGCTGCTGACCCCCGGAAAGTTCAGAGGGCTTATGATGAAGTCTATCTCCAAGCCCAAGCATATTCAATAAGTCTTCAGCTCTTTTTTTCGCTTTTTCTTCTGAAACATCAATAAGTTCCATAGGAAGCATGACATTTTGCAATGCATTCAGTGTAGGTATTAGATTAAACTGCTGGAAAATGAATCCAATTTTTTTGCTTCTCAGCAAAGTAAGTGAAGATTCACTGATGTTTCCAATATTTTTTTCATCAAGATAAACATTTCCGTAAGAAGGCACATCAAGGGCACCAACAAGATGCATCATGGTGCTTTTTCCACTTCCACTCGGCCCTGTTATTGCAACAAATTCTCCTGGTTTTATTTCAAGGTCAACTTCTTTTAGAACAGTAAGTCCTTCTGTTTTTCCCATCTGATATCTTTTCCAAACATCATCCATTTTGATTATTGATTTCATTGTGCTCCCTGCCCTGACCAGTTCATCATTGAATATGTTTCATAATTTCTTGTATAATTGAAAAGCCCGGCACAGCTCTCATCGGTTTGATTTTTCCTGCAGTAACTAAAACAGTAAATCCTGTTCTGACTGCAGTATGTACTCACCTGATCTGCACTAGGAGAGCCCTGAAAAAAAGATGTAGTTTGGTCAACCTTTGTTTGGTTGATTGTGAAATTTCCAGGTCTTCTAATACCATTTCTCATCTGAACATTTTGGTAGTTGTGAGAAAGATGATCTGAAAAAAGAAAAAAGCCTAATGCTATTATTGCAACAGCACCCAAAATTCCTATTATAATCATATATTTATGATTTTTCTTATCACCCATAAAAGAAAAAATTTCTGAGAAGTTTATAAACAAGATGGACGTTAAATCTATTTGATTTAAAAAGTGCAAAAAATTAATAAAAGAAAGAAACTAATATTAATAAAATGCCTTCCTTGCCATTCCCATTTATGGGTCCTATTTTCTGGGTTGAATTGATTTTTTCTTTAATTGTAGTCATAACCTGTGGTCTGATTTATTTCCAGGCAAAGAAACTTTATGACATTTCTTCATACAAAGGGATAAAATATTTTGGTAATGCCTTTCTTTTTTTTGGAATAGCATTTTTGTCAAGATTTGTTCTACGCATTTTTGTAATTACGGTATTTGGATTAAGAAATCCTTTTGGTTTCCTTCTCTTTAACTTTGGTTATTTGATATTTCTTTATGCAGGTTTAATGGCTGGATTTTATTTGATATACAGTTCATTATGGAAACACTTGAAAAACCCAGAGCAAATAGGATGGCTTTTCCATCCAATAGCTGTAACAATAGCTTCTGTTTTCATAATATTTCTTTTTGGCTCAGCAACTCTTCTTCTATTGCTCCTTCTTTTCTTTTTTGCAGTTCTCCTTGCATATTCAAGTGAAAAACATATAGATAAAAGAGATAAAAAAGGAATAGGAAAACTTTACATTCTTTATATACTTCTTTTCATTGCTTTTATTGCTAATGCTACCGCGCAATTTTTAATAAGGATATCAGATGAAGTAAGCATTATCCTTTATACTATATCCTCGCTCCTGTTCTTAGTAATTCTTTACAGAGTGATAAAAGCTACTAAAAAATAGCTAACAAAATAGAGTCCAAATGCCAAAAAAAAGAAGCAGAGTAGAGCTAATTTATAGTATCTTAAAGATAATTATGGAAAACAAGAATTCAATAAGGTATACTCATTTATTGAGAAGTTCAAACATCTCTTCTGCTGGTTTTTCAAAATATATGGTAGAGTTAACGGAAAAAGATTTTATAAAAGAAATAAGAGACAAAAATGGCACAAAATATTATTCTCTTTCAGACCGTGGTTTTCATTTTCTTGAAAAGTACAATGCAATCAGGAAATTTATCCAAGAATTTGACCTTTAATGAATCTTTTATTATTGAAGACAAAAAATTAGTAAAATCTGAATAATTATAGTAGTTTAAATATTATTACTCAAAAATGAAAAAGTTCTTAAAATGATATAAATATTATACTAAAAGGGAATATTTATTAAATATTCTTTCCATTTTTACATATGACTAATGAATCAGAAAAGGGGAAAGAAAAAAAGAACGTAAATTTTTCTGAATGGTATTCAAACATTATTGAAAAAGCAGAGATAGTTGATTTGCGCCTTGGTATAAAAGGTTTCATAACAATAAGGCCATGGGGAACGCAGATAATTGAAAAATTGTTTGATATGTTTGAAGAAGAACTGCAAAGAAAAGGCCATCTTCCTGTAATAATGCCTTCTGTTATTCCTGAATCAAATTTGAAAAAAGAATCAAGCCACATAAAAGGATTTACTCCTCAAGTCTTCTGGCTTGAAACAGAAAAAGGAGAAGAAAGGCTTGCTTTAAGACCAACAAGCGAGACAGTCTTTACTCCAATGTTCTCCTTGTGGATAAGAAGCCACAGAGATTTACCTATGAAACTTTATCAGCGTGGCTCTGTTTTCAGGTATGATACAAAAGCAACAAGGCCTTTAATTCGTGGTCGAGAGTTTCAATGGATAGAATGTCATGATGCATTTGCAACAAAAAAAGATGCAGAAGCCCAAGTTCAGGAAGACATTGACACAACTGAAAAAATTCTCCATGAAAAACTAGGAATTCCTTTCTTCCCAATGAAAAGGCCGCAGTGGGACAAATTTGCAGGAGCAGAATATACAATTGGCTCAGATGTTTTAATGCCAGATGGAAAAATGATTCAACAGCCATCTACGCATTTAATGGGGCAGAAATTCTCTCGTGCTTTCAATGCAAAATTCAAGACAGTTGACGGAAGAGAAGATTATCTTTATACAACAGCATATGGCCCTGCAATGTCTCGTATTTTGGTTTCAATAATTTCAACGCATGGAGATGATTCAGGTCTTGTTCTTCCATTTTCAGTCTCTCCCATACAAGTCTTTATTGTTCCAATTTACACTGTTAAAAATAAGAGAAAAATAATGAAATACAGTCATGAAATATTGGCCAAACTTCATGGTCATGGAATAAAATCCAAACTTGATTCAAGAGAAGACTACAGTCCTGGCTGGAAATTCCATGAATCAGAGCTAAAAGGAATTCCTTTCAGAATTGAGATAGGAGAAAAAGAAATGAAATCAAAGAAAGTAACCTTGTTCATAAGAGATACAAAGAAAAAACAAGCAATTTCTGTTGCAAAACTAGGAAATATAAACAAGCTCGGAAAAGATTATGATGAAAGATTGAAAAAAAATGCAGATTTATTTGTAAAGAATAAAATAATTAACTGCAAGACAAAGGCAGATATTAAAAAAACAGTTGACAATGGAAAAATTGCCAGAGTTAACTTCTGTAGCATTCAAGAACAAGGTGTGCATTGTGCAGAAGTTATTGAAAAAGAAATTGGTGCAGAAGTAAGAGGAACTTTGGCAAACAAGAATGAAAAGCCTACAGGAAATTGTGCAATATGTAATAAGAAAACAGAGGCCGTAGTCTATATAGCAAAAAGCTACTAGACTCTACCATTATTCTTCTTGTTCTCCGCTATAGTCAAGCCCAAGCATTTGCAGTTCTTGTTCCATTCTGAAAGTTGCTTCCATAAGCTCACTAAATTCATCTTCCAAAACAGTCTTTTCCCTAACTGCTTTTGCCGTCCTCATTTGTGCCATTTCCATCTTTTTTTTGCAATTAGTTCAGAAGAATTCTTTCAAACCCAGTTAAATTAAGTAGAAGTATATTCAATTTAATCCAGGCCTAAAAGAAAAACTCTGAATTAAATTGTTTTATTTATATATTTAATATTTTTTTTATTGAGCATCAACTTGTCAGTATTCCAAGTAGCTATTCTTACAACATCTTCTTTGCTAAGCTGATTACTCATATTTTTTTTAAGAAAAATAGCTTTTTATATATTTCTGTTTTTTATTTTACAGCAATGGGTTTTATTGTCGCTGTAGAAGATATAATTTTTTCTATTCTTTCCCTGAATATCTCCAAATCTTCTATTTTAACCTGGCCTCCAACAGCAACTTCATGTCCTCCTGCTGAAGCATTTTCCAAACCTTCTATTGCCTTCAAAATTATATCTCTTGCGCCTTTTCCACGCATTGAAATATTTGCCTTTGCTCCTTTCACATAAACAACAGCAACTAATTTTTGTGGAAACCTGTAAGCAAGCTCATTTGAAATGTCAGCGCTTATGCTCAAATCTCCACCATACTGAAAGAAAAGAAGTTTTTCTGGTTTTTTTGCAAGATAAAGTGCTTTTTTCAGCAATCTTTGATATTTTGAAAATATTTGGTTAAATCTTACGTGCAATGTATGATTTTTCTGGTTGTCTTCAAGAATTTCATACGGGCTTTTTGCTTTCATCAAAAATCTCAACATGCTTATTACATTAGTTGTCCTGTCTTTCAGGCCAAAGCTGAGAATTCTTGAAATTGTTCCTGTCTGAGATTTGTAAAGTATGTCAAAGGCATCTTTTGATTTTACAGCAAGGTCAGGATATTTTTTCTCATATTCAGGATAGAATTCCGGAACAAAGCCATCTGAAATGCAACCGATAGTTGCAATCCACAAGTCGTCCTTGCTTTTTGTAATTTCATAGCAAAGCGCTGTTACAGGCTCGCTGCTTGATTCTTTGTTAAAAACAGGGTTGTAATAATTAACATAATCTGGAATAACCTCTTTGTTTATCTTGTGATGGTCTATCCAAACAATAGGAATATTTTCTTTGTGCACTTCCTCAAAAAAAGCATTGGAAACAAGCGGCTTGTCAAGTATGAATATATAGTCTGCACCAAGTTCCTTGACTTTTCTGAAATATTCTGGAATCAAGTCAGGAAATGATTTTGCGGCAACGCCTTTCCCTCTTTGTAAAAATCTCTGCAATAAAAGAAAGGAACAAAGACCATCCTGGTCATTATCAAAGAAGAATATTGGGTTCTGGGCTTTTTCTAGATGTTCCTTTATTTCCTCTACCTGTTTTGTTGTTAACATTTTCCATCTTCCCCGCTAAAGGCTTTTACCTACCAAAATTTTTTCTTTAAGATTCTTAAGGTCATGCATTACAGAGCCAATAAGTTTCTCATTTTTAAATACTGTTGAAAGTGATTCCTGGTCTACATCAAATACTTTGTCAAGGCCGCCAAATGAATTGAGTAGCGTCTTTATGTCTTTTTCAAGAAGTTCTGTCTTGCTCAAAATTCTCAGGCCTTTTGGTGAAACAGGCTTGTCATGAATCTCCCCGAAAAGAATTCTTGCTATGTTACTTGTCTCCAACAAAAAGTCATAGTTAACATTTCTCATTAATTCATCAGCTTTTCCGTATTTCTGGTTGAAGTAATCCTTAAGAAGAAGCTCTCTTTCTTTCCCAAGATTTTTTGTAAGCTCTTTCAAACGCATGCTTACAATTATTCCTTCTTTTCCCAATTCAATAAGATATCTTTTTACATTCTCGGAAATTCTTCTTATGTTTTCCATTGTTTGCAACACACTGCAAACATCTCTTGTTGTTGTAAGGTTTGTAATTTCAAGAACATTCAAATGGGAAATCAAGTCGTTATAGATTTCTTTTTGCTTTTCAAGTATTTGCAGGTTTTCTGCAGCTCTTCTCAAAATTTCAGAAGTTTTTTCCAGGAAATAAACATCTTCTTTGTAATAAAGCGTTATTTTGTTTTTTCTTTCAGAAACAGCTATGACAATTGTCCCAAATTGTTTTGCAGTTCTCTCTGCAGCCTTGTGCCTTGTTCCTGTTTCTTTTGTAAGTATTTTTGCGCTTGGAGTAAGAAGTGTATTTGCATACACTATTTTCTTTAAATCATTTGATAACACAATTGCACCATCCATTTTCGCCAATTCAACAAGCCTTTGCGCGCTAAATCTGCAGTTTACCCTGAAACCACCTTCAACAATCGTTAAAAGTCCTTCCTTATCAACAACAATCAAAGCTCCAAGCCTTGCCCTTAAAATATCATCAAGAGCTGTTCTTAATGTTGTTCCAGGAGACATCATTTTAAGCACATCAAGAAGGTCAATTTCCTTTTTTTCTTCAACAATTGATTGTTTTTGTACAATTGGTTCAGAACCAGTAACAACAATTTTTTCCATTTCTTGGTGCTTTTCGTCCATTTTAAACCTCTATTTTTATTTTATACTAAAATCAATATAGTTCTTATATTTAAACTTTTATAAGAGAAAATTTGGTTATTTTCAAGTTACTTTGCAAACGTCTCTGCGACAATTAATGGAAAAAGTATCGTCGCATCTCCAAAAACTTTGACACTTTCTGCGTTTTTTGTTATTTTTCCCCAAGAAACAGCTTCTTCAGGCAATGCTCCTGCATCGCTTCCGTCAAATTCTTGAGAATTGTTTATGTAAACAGAATAATCAGCTCCATTTCTCAGCATGTTTGCATTAAGGATTGAATGCTTTACAACACCACTTCCTAAAATTATCAATCCAGATTTTTTCAACCCAATTGTAGTATCATTAAACCATTTTATGTCTTCAGTTATGTCAATCACAAAATCCGAGTGTTTGAATTTAAAGAAATAAACATTATCTCCTAGTGCTCCATCAAGAATTGCAGGGCAGTAAACTCTTATCTTATTTTTCCATGCCCAGTAATAAATACTTTCTTCATTGTTTATTTTTTCCCCTAATTTCCAAATAATTTTTAAGGGTGTTATCACTTTCCCTGTTTTTTTCTGTTCTTGATAAAGTTCCTCAAGTATTGGCTGGAAAAATTCCTCAAATTCAACATATCTGTTATTTGAAGCAAAAATATTTCCTATTCTGTTTATTCCTTTGTCTCTGAGTTCTTTTCCACTTGCCCTGAAATCACCAAGAACGAAACTACCAAGGCATTTTATTATGTCTTCTTCAATTCCTCCAGCAGTTGTTACAGCAACATTAACTTTCTTGTTTTGAACAAGCCATCTGAAAATATCTCTGAGCCCAGAGCTAACCATGTTTGAAGTATATCCTAAGTAAACAAAAGCCTGATTTTTTATCATCTTGTTTACAATCTCTGTTGCTTTTGCAAAATGGGATGCTTGGAATCCTGTTGAAGAAAAGCTTTTTACAATGTCTTCATAATTTGCTTCTTTGTCAAAATTATAGCCTTCTATCTTTGTTCCTTGAGCTTCATCGCTCTTTCTAAGCAGATTTTCCTTAGCAATCTTTTCTTTGTCAATGTTTTTGTTCATTTTTTATAGTTTGTTTATGGTTTACATAAAGTAGAGCAAGATTTAGTAGAAACTATGAGAATTAAATTATAGGTATAGCCAAACTTTCCGAAATTTTTGTGTCTGAATGCATACAGAATAAAAAAAGTTAGGCATTTATAAAAGTATCTTAATGCCATCTGCCAAAACAAGCTTTCTACCATAAAAATCTTTTTAAATCAAGCCAAGCTGATATTAAAATGAATAAATGGGCAGAACTTTTGATTGGACTTGTTCTTCTTGCAGTAGTCATACTTGTAGGCTGGGCATCTTCAGCATATTCCTGGACATTATTCGGAAAAAATCTTAACTTTTTGCAGTCTGCATGGATTTTGCTAAAGGGCGGAATTTTCTGGTTTGTTGCTCTTGTTGCAGTGCTTTTGATAATTCTTGGAATAAATGATATGAGAGATTAAGCTAATTTCAAGCTTAACCGCCTAAAAGAGTTATAAGAAATCCTTCTATTATTGCAGCTACAAAAAGCAATGGAATAACAACAAAGAAAAAGACTTTTATTGATTTAAACAAGTAATCCTTTAGTGTTGCAAAGCTATTTTTTTTGAATATTGCTGTTCCCAATTTTAAGCCAAGCCCAAGGGAAATGAACAAAGCAGGCAGTTCAAAAATTCCATGAGGAAAAAGTCTCCAAAGAATAAGAATTCCTCCTGTTGAAACAGCTTTCTCAGCAACAAAGCCTAGGAGATAGCCATTTGCTAGTGTTGTAAAAACAGAAAAAACACCAAAGAAAATTCCAAACAACATTCCTGTCAGACTTGTTTGCACATTATTGAAAAAAATGAAAGTTATTAATTGCGATGCAGAAAGATCTTTTGTTTGAGCAAGAAGATTCTCAAGAAAACCTAAAATTATTGTGTTAAGTGCAGCTGGCGCAGGTATAAAAAATCCAATAAGAGCGAAAAAAAGGAAAATAAAAAAGATAGAGTAAACAAACCATTTTGATTCCTTTATGTAATCAATGCTTTCCCTGTAATTTCTAAAGAAAAATCCATTCTTTCTTTTTCGTGGTTTGTTCTTTGGCATTTTGTTATATCAGCTGAAGTATCTACTTAGATATTTTGTTTTTCTTTTATATTTATTCCTTAAGTATGTTCCGTAAACCAAACCGGCAAGAAGTCCTCCAAGATGAGCTGTATTTGCTATTGGCAATGGAAAGATAAGGCCTAAAATAATAAGAGGAACAAGTGCAACAATTGGAAGAAGCCAGAAAGACATTTTAACAGGTATTGCAAGTCTTCTGATTCTTGGGTTAAATGAGAATATTGCAAATATTGAAATTAAAATGTAAACATTAAGAATGAATATGATAAATGTTGAAAGCGAGCTGGATAATAAAGGTGAAACAATAAATCCTAAAATTATTGCAATCAGTGGTCCTAAAATCAAGAATACTTTTGCATAAGGAACAAGGACAGCAAGAACTCCAAGCAATCCAAATATAGCACCAGAAGCTCCTACTCCTGCGACATCAGGAGCTCCAACTAATTGTGCTCCAAGCATTGTTGTGCCAAATAAGCTAGAAAGCAGAACGAAAACAGCTCCAGCAATTATTCCAGCTATCATGTAAAACCAGAAGTATCTTTTTCTTCCGATCACTCTTTCAAGAAAAGTTCCTATGAAAAAAAGCGAGAACATATTGAAAAATAAATGTTCAATTCCGGCATGCATAAACATACTCGTAATAAATGTCCACAAATCTTTTCCGTGAAGAATATTTATCGGTGTTATCGCAATTGCGCTAATGGGAAGAACATTAAGGGCTATCAGAGCTGTGAAAACAATAAAAGCAAGTACATTAACAAAAATAATAATTGAGGTCATACTAAAATAATTTAGTATGCTTCTTTTTCTTGTAGAAACAGAATAATATGGGTCCATTTATCGTCTTTTTTTCTTGGATGCTTTCTTATTATGCTTGACTTTTTTATTTTTTGATTTTTTTTGTGTATGTTTCAGCTTTTTTTCTTTTATTCTGCTTTTCTTAAGCTTTAATTTTGCTTTTGCCTTAATTTTTTCCTCTTTTCTTGCTTCTTTACTTCTTTTTTTGTCTTCTTTTCCCTTTTCTTTTGAAATTTCTTCCTCAACAAGAGCCAAATCTCTTTCAAGTTTTTCCTTGTTTTTTTTCAAATCCTTAAGCATTTTTGTATTGTCTTTCAAAACAAGAAGAGAGCCGCATTCTGTACACGTGAAGTTGTTAAGCAATGCATTTTCTTCGCTAAGCTCAATATGACATCTATCGCAAACATAGAACCTTTTTGTTTCCCTGCTTTTTATGAAATGTTCTGTGTTGTCTATTTTTTTCAAAAGATTTTCCTTGAGAAATTCAAGAGCTTTTACTATTTCTATCTTCCAGAAATAAGTGTACCATCCTTTTCTCTTGTCTTTCTTTCTTATTGATGAGACAAGGCCGAAATCAGAAATTTTGTAAAGAATATTTCTCGTTTGGTTGATTGTAAGTCCAAGTTTTTTGGCAATTACAAATTCATTGACATATTTTTGTGTGTCAAGCAAATCAACAATTTCTTCTGCCGGCTTTCCTGCAACTAAAGAAATGACTTCCTTAAGCAAATTTTCTAGCATTTTACGTTGAAATATGGTCCAAATAAATACCTTTCGGTTTTAATTCTCCAGTTTTTGTTCCTTTTATTTGATTAGGAAACAAAGTTTTTAAACCTGTATTGTATTTTATATATATCCTAAAATATACTTAAAAATAACATGAGCCTATTCGGAAAAAAAGAAAAAAGCGGTGAAAATCAGGTTCCTCAATTACCTTCTCTGCCAAAATTACCAGAGCTTCCAAAGCTTCCAGAATTTTCAGATGATGATGACCGAGGAATTCATCAGCTTCCAAGCTTTCCATCAAGTTCTATTGGTAAAAAATTTTCACAAGATAGTATAAAAGATGCGGTTTCTGGGGACAAAAGAGGTATGTATGCAAATGATTTCTCTGAAGAAGACGAAGATGAGCAAATGAGTATGGGAATGATGCAGGGCATTTCAAGAAAGCCAAGGACAGAAGAGGTTGAAGATGAAATAGATGAAGAATTTCCTGAAAAAAATAAAAAAATGAAAGCAATAGACAGCAACATGAGCACAGGAAGCAATTTCCACCAGGAAACAGAGCCTGTTTTTGTAAGAATTGACAGATTTGAGGAAGGGTTAAGGACTTTTGAAGACATTAAAAATCAGATATCTGATATTGAACGCGTCCTTTCTGAAACAAAAAGGCTAAAGGAAAAAGAAGAAGCAGAAATTTCGTCATGGGAAAGCGAGCTAAACAGGATGAAGACAGAAATTGAAAAAATAGGAAAAGATATTTTTTCAAAGATATAAACCAAACTAAATTAAAATGCCATCTGAAGATACAATTTACATAAAACTTGATTATATGGAAGCTCTTAAGACAAGAAGAGGTATTCTCAATTCTGAATTAAGTGTTTTGAACATTTCAAAAAAAATCCAGCAATATAAAAATCTAAGGCTTCTGGAGCTTGGCCTCAAGTCAAAGCTAAGCACAAAATTCAAGGATGTAAAGTCAAATATCAGGCGTTTGCAGGCAACTCTGCCAAGCGGAAGGCTTCCAAAAATAATCCAAAAAGAAAAGGCAAAGGCTGTTGAAAAGTCATCTGAAAGAGTAGGCAGGATAAGACAGCAGAGTGATATTGAATCTCAGTTAAGTGAAATTCAAAGAAGGCTTGCAGAGCTTCAGGGCGAGAATGTATAAGAATTCTAATATCAAATAATTTTTAAAAACACTATTCCTTGAAAATGTATGATAATGAGAAAGCAGCTGATTAAGAAATATCTTGATTTTTTCAAGTCAAAAAACCATATAATTATTCCTTCAGCTTCCCTTATCCCTGCAAATGACCCTACTGTATTATTCACAACAGCTGGAATGCATCCCCTTGTTCCTTTTCTGCTTGGGCAAAAGCATCCCCATGGAAAAAGGCTGGCTAGTTTGCAAAAATGCATAAGGACAACAGACATAGACAGTGTTGGAGACACATATCATCACACCTTTTTTGAGATGCTTGGAAACTGGAGCTTGGGAGATTACTGGAAAGAAGATGCAATAAAGTTCAGTTATGAATTTCTTACAAAATCTCTTGGAATAAAGAGCAGCGAAATATCTGTAACATGTTTTGAGGGAAACAAAGATGCCCAAAAAGATACTGAATCTGAAAAAATATGGAAATCTCTTGGAATAAAAAAGATAAAATTCCTTGGGAAAAAAGACAATTGGTGGGGACCTGCGGGAAAAACAGGGCCTTGTGGTCCTGACACAGAAATGTTTGTGAATGGATTGGAAATCTGGAATGATGTTTTTATGCAGTATAACAAGGACGAAAAAGGAGTTTTCTATCCGGCAAAACAGAAAAATGTTGATACAGGAATGGGTGTTGAAAGAACAATTGCTGTTCTGAACGGTTTAAATGATAATTACCTGACAGATGCATGGAAGCCGATAATTGAAAAAATTGAAGAGCTTTCAGGAAAAAAGTACAAAGGCAATGAAAAAGCAATGAGAATAGTTGCAGATCATGTCAAGGCATCTGTATTCCTCATTTCAGATGGTGTTGTTCCAAGCAATACAGAAAGAGGTTATGTTTTGCGAAGATTGATAAGAAGAGCTGTTAAATACGGGATGATAAACCTGAAACTGGAATCTAAATTATTCACAGGAAAAGTTGCTGAGTCTGTTTTTGATGTTTATGATGATTATAAAGAATTAGTTAGTAAGAAAAAAGAAATTCTAAATGTTTTATCAGAAGAAGAAGATAAGTTTAACAAAACTTTGAACAATGGTCTTGGTATTTTAAGAAAAATATCTGCAGGGCAAAAAACAATTTCAGCAAAAGATGCTTTCCTTTTGTACCAGAGTTATGGCTTTCCTATAGAAATAACTCAGGAAATTGCCAAAGAGTCAGGATTAAAAGTAGATGTTGCCGACTTTGAAGCCGAACTTGCAAAACATCAGAAACTTTCAAGAACAGCTTCATCAGGAACATTCAAATCAGGTTTGGCAGACAATTCAGAGAAAACAATAAAGCTACACACTGCAACCCATTTACTAAACGAAGCTTTGCGCCGTGTTCTTAGTGAAGAAGTTAGGCAGCGCGGTTCAAACATAACACCAGAGCGTTTGCGTTTTGATTTCAATTTTCCAAGAAAACTGACAGATGAAGAAATAAAGAAAGTTGAAAATCTTGTCAATGAAAAAATAAAACAGGGTTTGCCTATTGTGCGAGAGGAAATAAAACTGAAAGAAGCAGTAAAGTCGGGAGCACAGGCAGAATTTGGGACAAAATATCCAGATGTTGTTTCTGTTTATTCAATTGATGATTTCTCAAAAGAAATCTGCACAGGTCCTCATGTTAAGAACACAAGGGAAATTGGAAAATTCAAAATAATTAAGGAAGAAGCAATTGCAGCAGGAATAAGAAGGATTAAGGCTGTTGTTGAATAATTCTTAAGCAATCTGGTATTCGTTAATCAATCCGTATTTGTTTACAAGATTATTCAGTTTTGAATTCCCCAGAAATACAAATTCTCCTTTTGTCAGTTTTGTCATTGTTTCTGCGTCACTGTATTCTGGCAATCCACTAGGCAAAGAATCTCCTGTAGAAACAAGAGTTATCTCTGGCTGTGAAGTTAGCACAGTTCCTCCGACATACTGAAGATAACTATCGCTGATTATTGCAGGTCCAGTTGTTTCAACAAAGCAGTATCCTGTTTTTTGATAACTGTCTTCAACAGGGCATTTTATTCCTACTGCTTCATGATTTTCTTGAGGATAGTAAAAAATAGCTGTTCCATAACCCAAATCTCTTAGCAAGAATGCAAGCAGCTCTGATTTTTCTCCGCAAATTCCTTGATTGTCATACAGAATTTGATAAGGGTATCTGGAATAATTAACTTTAGTCCCGAAAAAACTGGTTGTCTTATTTGAAACACCATAAGGAATATTCTGCACAATGCTGATTGCTATCCTTGCTTGGTCTGTTCTGTCAGATGTAATATTTTGTATAGCTATGGCCAATGGTAAAAGCAGTTGTCTTTGGTCTTGCTGATTTATTTTATTAAATATAAAATCAGAAATCAGAATGGTTTCATTTCCTGAATAAGAAATATCTTGGGGCAAGCTGGAAAGGTAAGTGGACATTCCCTGGTAAGCCACAAAATTAATCTTACTTTCATTTCCGTTCAAAATGTAGCTCAAAGATATTGTTTTTGGTTTTGTTTGAAAGCTGTTAAGGCATGAGTCTCCATTTATCTGTTCATTCGCATCACAGCTGCAAACAGATGCTTTTTCAATTAAATTTCCATTGCTATCACAGTAATATGGTTTTGTTATTGAGCATGAATTGTAAAAACTCCCATCTCCGCATATCTGAATTACTGATTTCTCAGGGCCACGCTGGGCAAATATTACGATAGATATAATTGCAAGAATGACAAGGAAACATAGAAGTGAAAGGGAAAATTCATGTTGCTTAAACCAAGAAACATCTTCCTCTTTTTTTTGTCTAACGGGCATTTTACATTCAGGGGATTAATGTAAAATAATTATAAAAACATATCTACACTAAAAAAATAGCTGGTTTTCCAGGTTTTGCTTTCTTTGACTTGCTTTCAGGGTCATGCTTGTCTTTATCTGCAACAGAAAAAATCTTTGTCTGTAGTCCTGTTCTTGTTTGTATTGTCTCTAAATTTTGTTCGTAAACCTTAAGTTCATTGGGCAGAACATAGAGGTATAATTTAGTAACTGATTTGTTCCTATCTTTAATTATTTTTATTACATTATTTATGTCGCTTATTGTATCTTCAATCATTTTTTCTTCCTTATCAAACTGGTCATTTATTTTTTTCTCGTCTGTCTCAGGCCATTGCTCCAAGCTGATAAACTTTTTGTTTCCTAGTTTTTCCCAAAGTTCTTCTGTTATGTGTGGGCAGAAAGGAGAAAGAAGTTTTAAAAATGTTTCAGCTATTTGTTTATCGCTACCTTTTTCAATGTAATCAAAAAGCTCCCTTATTTTTATAACAGCAAGATTATACTGGAAATCTTCAATGTCTTGCGTGACTTCTTTTATTGTCTTGTTAACTTTGCTTTCAAGTCTTGCATCTTTTTTTCCTGGTTTAAAATTGTCAAAGAAATTGTATATATTATTAATGAATTTGTAGCTTCCAGATAATATTTTTTCGTTCCAGTTTGTATCTTTGTCAGGAGATGCAAAAGAAACAAGTGCAAGTCTTAATGTATCTGCGCCATGCCTGTTTATTATTTCTAAAGGCTCAACGATGTTTCCTCTTGACTTGGACATTTTTTCTCCGTCAGAAGCATGGACAATTCCCTGTGTGAAATATCTTAATGCAGGCTCATCAAATTTAAGCAATCCAAGGTCTCTTAGGAATTTTGTGTAGAACCTTATGTAAATCAAATGACCAGTTATATGCTCAGGGCCTCCGATATATTGGTCAACAGGAGCCCAGTAATTTGCTTTCTTTGTATCAAATATTCTATTTTTGTTTTTTGGGTCAGTGTATCTCAAGTAATACCAGGATGAATTAACAAAAGTGTCCATTGTGTCTGTTTCCCTTCTTCCCTTGCCCCCGCATTTTGGGCATTTTACATTTACAAAATCCTTGTTCATCTCAAGCGGATTTCCTTTTCCGAATTTTACTTTCTCAGGAAGTTTTATAGGGAGGTTTTTTTCATGCACAGGAACAATTCCGCATTTATCACAATAAATTATTGGTATCGGAGCTCCCCAGTATCTTTGCCTTGAAATAAGCCAGTCTCTTAATTTATACTGAATTTTCTTTTTTCCTAATTTTCTGAATTCAAGAACTTTTGTTACATGCTCTTTTGCTTCTTCACTTGAAAGCCCATTAAACTCTCCTGAATTTTTTAATGTTCCAGATTCTGTATAAGCTTCTTTTTTAATATCCCCGCCAGAAATAACTTGTTTTATTGGAAGCTTGTATTTTTTTGCAAATTCAAAATCTCTTTGATCATGTGCAGGAACAGCCATTACCATTCCAGAGCCATAATCAGCAACAACAAAATTTCCAGCATAGATTGGAATTTTCTCATTACTTATTGGATTTATGGCATAACTTCCTGTGAAAACTCCTTCCTTGTCCATTTCTTCCATTTCTTTCTCACTTACAGATTTTATTTTCTTCAAAAATTTCTCAACTTCTTTTTTTTCTTTTTCTTTGACAAGTTCCATAAGTTTTGCATGCTGGCAAGAAACAACCATAAATGTAACTCCAAAGATTGTGTCAGGCCTTGTTGTGAATATTGGCCATTTTTCCCCGTTTATTTCAAAAAGAATTTCTGTTCCCTCACTTCTTCCTATCCAATTCCTTTGTATAAGCTTCGCTCTCTGCGGCCAGTCTATTTTATCCAAGCCAGAAAGCAATTCTTCTGCATAATCTGTTATTTTTAAGAACCATTGCTCAAGATGTCTTATCTCCACATTTGTATCTTCATGCCTCCAGCATTTTCCAGAAATAACTTGCTCATTTGCAAGAACTGTTTGGCACTTAGGGCACCAGTTTACAGGTGATTTTTTTCTGTATGCAAGTCCTTTCTCGAACATTTTCAAGAATATCCACTGGTCCCATTTGTAATAGTCAGAGTCAGATGTCTTAAGCATCCTTTCCCAATCATAGCTCCAACCCATTGCTTTCTCTTGCTTCATAAAGTTGGCAATAGATTTCTTTGTGTACTCCTCTGGATGAGTTCCTACTTTTATTGCTGCATTCTCGGCAGGCAATCCAAGTGAGTCATATCCAACGGGGTAAAGAACATTATATCCCTGAAGCCTTTTGAATCTTGCAAAAATATCCCCTAATGAAAAAACAAATGCATGGCCCATGTGAAGCCCTTCTCCTGAAGGGTATGGAAACATGTCAAGAGAGTAAAATTTCTTTTTCTTTCCCTCTTTAGCATGAAAAATTTTCTTGTCTTCCCATTTCTTCTGCCACTTTTTCTCTATCTCAGAAAAGTTATATCCCATAATAAGCTAAACTCCTTGTCATTTAAAAATTTGTTGAATAACTTTAAAAAATCAGGTGTGTTTGTTTAACAATGGAAAAGATTCATGCCCATTTGGTAGGAAATTCTGTTTCAAGCAATTCACAGGATGCCTTTACTCTTTACAGAAAAAGCGGTTTCGGTGAACCTATTGGGGAAAAAATGCAATACTCAATGCCAGAAGCATTATTCTTAGTTGAAAAAAACAGAATAAAATTGTTTTACAAATCAAAAGAGCTGAGTTTTCGCGAGTTTATGAAAAAAGCCAATTCTTCTGACAAAAGAATGAGTATTAAATATCCTGTTTTCAAGAATCTAAGGGAAAAAGGATATGTTGTTAAGACAGCATTGAAGTTTGGGGCTGATTTCAGGGTTTATGACTATGGATTTCAGCAGGGAAAAGGGCATGCAAAATGGATTGTCTTTGTGGATCAAGAGTCAGGCAAACTAACATGGCATGAATTTTCTGCTAAAAACCGTGTTGCCCATTCCACAAAGAAAAACCTCCTTTTGGCGATAGTTGATGAAGAAGGAGACATAAGTTATTATGAAGTTAGATGGTTAAAACCTTAATTCTCAACTTAATCACAAGAAAATTTATAACTTCCAAGTTTCTTTGACAATTATGACTGAAGATGCTGCTCAAATAAAAAACAGGATTGTTTCCATAATGATGAGGCGCGGGCCTAGCATTCCTGTAAACATATCAAAGGAAATGGGATTAACTATTCTTTTTGCATCTGCATTTCTCTCTGAATTAGCATCTGAAAAAACAGTCAAGATAAGTCACATGCGCGTTGGGAGTTCGCCTGTTTATTACCTTCCTGGCCAAGAAACATCATTAGAAAAATTCTCGCAATTTCTTAAAAGCAGGGAAAAGGATGCATTTCTTCTTCTCAGAGAAAAAAAGTTTTTGAAAGACAGAGAGCAAAGTCCTGCGATAAGAGTTGCTTTAAGGGAAATAAGGGATTTCGCCATACCTTTCAATGCAGGAGAAGAAGTTGTGTGGAGATATTATCTTGTTCCTGAATCAGAATTCAAATTTGTAAAACTAGAATTGCCGAAAGTGGAAGAAAAGCCAATTTTAGTGCAGCAAATAAAAGAGCCAGTTGTTGAACTTGAACCCGAGCCCGGAAAAGAAAAGCCATTAGTTCATGTAATAGCTCAAGAAAAGCATGAAAAAACAATAAGAAAAGAAAAATTAGAAAAAATAAAATCAAAAGCGCCTTCTATGCAATCTGTAAAAAAGAAAAAGCCAATTAAGAAAGATGACAAATTCTTTTCAAGCATAAAAGAATTCCTTTCAAGAAATTCAATAGAACTCCTGGACATTGAGAATTTCGGCAAAAGAGAAATTATTCTTAAGGTCAAGGATAAAGGAAATGATAAGCTTCTTATCGCTTATAATAAAAGCAAAATTACCGAGAATGACATAATAAATGCGGCAAAAAAGTCTTCTGAGGCAGGGGTTCCGTACATTATTTTGGGACAGGGAGGAACGCTTAAGAAACTTGACAATCTGATAGAAGCAATCAAAAATCTTTCTTCAATAGAAAAGCTCAAATAAAAATCTTTAAAAACTTGCAAAAAAGAGAGATTAATAAGAAAAACAGAAAAATGGGAAAAATAAAGTCAAAAATGATTAAACGCTCGGCAGAAGAGCTAGTGAAACGTGGAATAGAATTTAATCCTGATTTTGATTCAAACAAAAAAGCTCTGGGCAACACAATGCCAAGCAAAAAAATAAGGAATCAGGTTGCAGGATATTTATCAAGATTGAAAAGAAGAGAAGCTGAAAAAAAAGCTCAACAGAAAAGTTTCTTGCAAAATTAATGGCTCTGAGGAGAATTTAACTCCCGACCTCGGCCTCATGAGAGCCGCGCTCTAACACTGAGCTACAGAGCCGAGAATAAAAAAGATAATTGATTTAAAAGGTTTGAGGTAAATAAACTGGTTGTCACATGAACTTCTACTCTTGTATTACACGAGAAGCATTTTATCAAAATCTTTGTAGAAAAAAAGATTGTTTGCGCTTAAACATTTAAGCTAAACTTAAATGTCTTTTAAAATATTAATATCAAATTAAAAATATAAAAAATAAAACATCAAAGGTTAGACTTATCTTCTTTTCTTTTTTCTTGCTTTTTTTCTTTTAGCCATTTTTTCTTTTTCCAGTCAAAACCTCTTTTTAATTAATAGTATTAAGAATTATTTATTTAAAAAACTTTTCCTTTTTTTCCTATTTTGGGAAAAACTTCTGAATTTTTTTTAAAGTTCACCGACGGGAAACAAAAATCATGAAAAAAGCTTGCCTGCTTTTTCAAATTTTATCTCTTTTTCGATTAGTTTTGATAAAATGTCATTAAGCTCTGAAATTTTCACTCTTATCTGTTTTTTTGTGTCTCTATCTCTGATTGTGACATCTTTTCCCTTCAAAGAATCGCCGTCAATTGTGATGCAGAAAGGCGTTCCCATTTCGTCATTTCTTGCATATCTTCTTCCGATGCTTCCTGATTTGTCATAAAGGATATTCCAGTTTTTTCTTAATTGTTCAACAACTTCCTCTGAGATTTTCTCGAATTTATCTCCTTTTACAATAGGAAAAACAGCTGCTTTTATCGGAGAAAGCTTTGGATGAAGTTTCAATAAAACATTTTGCCTTTCTTTGTCAAAAAAGTATGAATCAAACATAAAAACAAGGAATGCTCTCTCTACACCAAGACTAGGCTCGCAAATAACTTCTGGAAGAATTCTTTCTTTGCTTTCTTCATCAAAAATTTTCAAATCTTTTCCAGAGATTTTCTCATGCTGGGTTAAATCAAAATTTCCCCGGTCAGCAATACCTTCAAGCTCTCTCCATCCAAAAGGAAAATTGAATTCCAAATCCCAAGTATCTGTTGAATAATGAGATAATTCATTTTTCATGTGCTGTCTTATCCTAAAATTCTCAGAATTGGCTCCAAGTTCTTTAAACCATTTTATTTCTGTTGCAAGCCAGTAGGCATGCCAATCTTTTTTTATTATTTCTTTTTTCAAAGCGTCTAAAATTTTCATCTTAATAGGTTCTGTATTTTTTTCCTGTGATTCTGCAGAAAAAACAAGTATTTCCTCATCAGGAATTTTGTAAGGGCATTTCATACCTTTTTTTATGAAATACTCTATCTCCATCTGTTCAAACTCTCTGCTTCTAAAAAGAAAATCTCTTGGAGCAATTTCATTCCTGAATGATTTTCCAACCTGGGCTATCCCGCAGGGTAGTTTAAGCCTTGAATTCTCATAAACTGTCTTGAAGTTTGCGAAAATAAGTTGCGCTGTCTCTGGCCTCAAATATGCCTTTATAGAATCAGAAACAATTGGTCCAACAGTCGTCGTAAACATAGGGTTGAATTCCCCCTTAACTTCAAATTGAGGATTGTTTTTGTATTTCTCTGCCTCAAACTTGTCAACCTTGAATTTCTCTTTTGTTTTTTTATTGACAACAGCAACATCGATAAAACTTTCCGTATGCCCTGAAGCTTCCCAAACTTTTGGATTTGTTATTATTGCACCATCAATGCCGACGGTATCCTCTCTCTGTGAAACATGAAATTTCCACCATTGCTTTTTTATATTATTTTTCAGTTCTGTTCCAAGAGGACCAAAATCCCAAAAGCCGGAAAGCCCGCCGTAAATTTCTCCTGACTGGTATACAAATCCTTTTCTTTTGCAGAAAGCAGCAAGTTCTTCAATTGAAATTTTTGTTGGTTGAGCATCTTGGATTTCAACAGCATTTGCTTTCTTTTCTTCTTTAATTTCTTTTTTTGTATTTTCAGAAGAAATTTTTTTCTCTAGAATTTCCTTTGCTTTTTTCTCTGCATCTTTCCTGTTTTTTCCCAGATATGCAATGGTTTTTGTCTTTACTTTTCCTGTCTCAGGAATTCTTTTATTTTCATTAAGATAATAGTACTCATTATCATGAATTTTTTTCTTGACTATAAATGCCATTTTATCTGTAAATTATATTAGGCACTACAAATAGATATTTAAAATTATTGATTACTTTTTTCTTACTGCTTTTCTGACAATAAAGAATACTACAATAATCAGCAATAAAACAATCACTGCAGCAACAATGCTCGTTGTTCCCCCGCCCAAAACAGCTAATCCGCTCAAGAATCCTCCTGTAGGTGCACCGAGAACAATTGTTTTAAGATACTCGCCTGAGTAAATAGATGAAGCATAATCTGTCTTTAATGTCAATGAAACATTCTGTGATTGATTCTGGAATAATGGAGATGAGCTATTTATTGGAATGTTTGCTGTGAATGTTTTTACAGTATTTGCACTTAGATTTCTGTTCTGAGACAAGTTGGAAACTAATAAATTGCTTGAATCAAGAAGATCAAAATTAACTGTAACATTCTGCGTCTCGTTTGCCAATTCAAATAGAGAATAAATAACTCTTACTGTTCCAGAGCTTACCCTGTTTACACTTGTTAAATTAAATCCTATTTGTGTTTTAATAACATTTATTATTAATGTTTTTGTCGCTGTCGCTTCTGCACATGTCAAAGTTAAACCAATGTTATGATTTCCAAGGTCTGAGTTTTTTGGAACATTCAATGAAAGGCTGTAAGTTATGCTTGCTCCTGCAGCTATATTCTGATTTTTTGATGAAGCACTTGCCCAGTCAGGGCTATCACTTGTTAAAACGCAGTTTGTCAAATCAGCTGTTCCTGTATTCTGAACAGATAAAGAATAAGTTCCTGTTCCATCTTCATTCAAATTTTGCGTTGGAATATCTGTAATTGCAACCCCTACAGTTTGTTGGACTGGTTGAGTCAATGTTGGTGTTGTGGTATTTGTTGCTGTTGTTAAATTTGTTTGATTTTGTGTTTGTTGTGTTGTGTTTGTTTGTGAAGGTAAAACTATTGAAAAGGCAGAGGGCTGATAAGCATTTCCAAAAGAACCTGCAACATAAAGATTGAAAGTGTAACTGCCAGCATTATTAAGATTAAATGTTGAATTGCCACAATTTGTTAAAGTTGTATTTATTATGACAAATGCACTTGAAGAATTTTGAACATTGTAAGAGCAGGTTAAATTATTTCCAACAACATTAAAAGTTATTGGTATTCCTGAAGTTGAATTAAATGTTCCAGAAGGCTGAACAACAGAAGCAGATGTGTTAACTTGTTGCTGTTGTTGCTGAATAAGGGAGTAATCTATTGAAACGCTGTTTAAGTATAATGTAATATTGGTCAAATTTGTGGAATCAAAATTAACAAGGTACTGGAAATATCTATCAGTCATACTAAGGTTCATGTTAGTAATATCAATAGTAGAAAAGTTGTGGTCAGAACAATCAGAAACAGAGCAGATTCTAGCATTAAAAACAAGATTACTGCTTCCTTGAACAGTTAAGTTGTTCCATGTAGAAGTATTTCCCGCATCAAATATTTTTGAAGTATATGTTCCTGTTGTCTGGTTTCCTGATAAAACAACAGAGCTTCCATTATAAGCTGTGTTAACAAAAGTTCCTTGACTAAGGTTTGTCTGATCTCCCTGAAGAATTGCAAAGCCTGTAGGACTAAAATGAAGATAAGATATCATGAAAACAGCTGCAAGAAGCATGATAACGGCAAATATTGAAATGCTAACCTCTTTACTCATGTTTTTTCTAAGTTTTCTTGTTTTAAAAACTTTTTTGATATTTATAATATATTTGTTTTTAAAGAGATATAGTCCTTTTTTTCTAAGGATAGTTTCTTTTAAGAAAAAGTTTATAAATTAATTATGCATTGATGATTAGTTACATAGCTATGTAATAACAAGCAATTTAATGAAATGCTATAGCAGTTAGTTATAAAGCTGTGTGATAAAGATAAACATTAACGCATAGTAGATGAAAACAAAAAAAGAGATGGTTGTAGAGTTACTCAAAAAGAATTCTATGGGACTTACAATTGTAGAAATCTCTAAATTATTGAAAATTTCAAGAAATACAGTTGCAATTGTTCTTGCTGAATTAAAAGGGGAAGGAGTTATTACAATAAGGCCTGTGGGAAAAGCTAAATTGCATTATTGGGGTGGTGAACAAAAATGAAAAAGAAACTAATATTAGCAGTCTCTATTTTCGCGTTAGTATTATTGGTCAATATTATTTCTGCCTCGTTAAATGTGTCTTTAGCAGATCATGGTTCAAACATTAGAAACAAAACCAGCGGCAATCTTTTAGATTCTAGCAATTTAACTGTTTTAATTTATGATAATGCTACAGGAGGGAATTTAATTTACAATGAAACTTTTAATAATGCAATTATTAATGGTTCTTGGAATGTAATGCTTGGAGAAAATTCCTCAAATCCACTACCTTTGCAATTTGGACAAGTCTATTATAAAGATTACATAATCAATGGGGAAAATATTAATTTTACTAATTTAACAGGACAAAATGTAGATAGGCAATTCTTTTATTCTCCTCTTGGAGACATAAATTATTCTTATATTTCAAATTCACCTTGGCTACTAATCTCTAACTGGAATGCAACAAATAGCTCATATGCATTATTGAATCAATTGAATAACGGAACATATACAACATGGGCTAATTTATTTAATGGTAGTGTTGCATGGTATCAATTCACAAATAACAACTTCAACGGTACAGGTTACTTCAACACTTCAGGACAGGTTAATGGT
>Ga0187854_10000112_pt1 | contig 117292 bp, 122 predicted proteins | sample June2016WEW_6_15_FD_132445 | JGI IMG/M metagenome (GOLD analysis project Ga0187854, IMG submission 132445) | Peatland microbial communities from SPRUCE experiment site at the Marcell Experimental Forest, Minnesota, USA - June2016WEW_6_150 | ecosystem: Environmental > Terrestrial > Soil >... | reverse complement strand
TTTGTCTATTGGTTACCAATGCTGGGGGTTGGTATTGTCTGTACGAGCTATCTCCTCTGGCAGACGACTGCAAATATCAGCCTCATTACCGGCTATCTTGCTGTTGTTGTTTGTTTTCTCTATGCTGATTATCTGGACAACCACGGGAGAACCGATTCGCCGTGTCTTACCAGGTATTACAAAAAGTCCCTGATTTTTTATTATCTTGCAATTGTCCTCATCCTCCCAATCATTTCGTGGTTCGTCTTCGCATCCTCATTAAACATTCAGCTCATTCCCTGGTACATCATGTTTACGGGAATTCTTACCTATATTTCATACCTTGAATTCAAAGGTCGCCCGGGACAGGAAAACCGACGAAATAACACGAGAGCGGATTCAAATATCCAGGAAATAATCAACCGCTGGTATTTCGTACTGATTATTATGATTTTTTCGATTACCTCAGTAATTATGCTTTTCAGTCATGGCAGCTGGGGATCTCCGGCCCTCCTCATACTGCTCCTTTCAGTGTTCTGCGGGGTTTTTTATATATTTGCACGAATGCACCTCTTTGGTGGTGCAGATGCATGGGCGCTTATATTTATTTCATTTTGTATCCCAACGTTTCCCTTCACACCACTTCTGGGTACCCCACCACTGGGCTTTTTGTCATTTTCCGTACTCATCAATGCTCTGTTACTTAACCTGGCGGCACCTCTCGTGATATTTATCATCAATATAATCCGGGGAAACAGAGCACCGTTGATGTATATGTTCTTTGGATTCCCGGTAAACGGCGACAGGATCCAGAATTCGTGGGGCTTTGTAATGGAGGATTTCGAAGAGAGAAAAGGAATTGTCAGCCGAAAATTTATCGGGTTCTGGGATTCCATTAAGCGCATGTATACAGATGAAGACAGGGTGTATACAAAAGACCTTCGGGAACACCCGGAAGAATTCCAGAAGGAACTTGCGATATATAAAAAGGCCGGCACCGTATGGATCTCGTATGCGGTACCATTCATGATCCCTATTACGGCAGGTCTGATCACTGCACTTGTTTTTGGAGATGTTCTCTTTGCAATCATGAAAATCGTCGGAGGAGGAATGTAACATGTTTAACCTGAAGTTTATGGACGGACTGATTCCGGTGATCGTGCAGGATGCGATAAGCTGTGAAGTATTGATGATGGCATATGCAAACGATGAAGCGATCCACCTTACACAGGAGACGGGACTGGCACATTACTACAGCCGGAGCAGAAAGAAACTCTGGAAAAAGGGCGAGGAAAGCGGGCATTTCCAGAAAGTTGTAAAAATCCTCACCGACTGCGATGAGGATTGCCTGTTATACCAAGTGGAGCAGAAGGGCGCTGCATGTCACATGGGATATGCCTCCTGTTTCTACCGGACTCTTGCTGGCGAAGTGGTGGGAACAAAAGTGTTCGACCCGGAAAAAGTGTACGGAAAGAAAGGACGTTGACTCATTGTTCCTTTTTTACCGGAAAATCCGCACACTCACTTCTGGGGGGGGGCGTTATCAAAATTCCTTTTTTTCCGGCGCTGGTACAATGAAGAGAGAAATCGGAGATATCTTAGCTGATCCGGATGATATGCACGGGGCAGAGACACGCTGCTTCCTGTGCGCAGCAGCAGAGGCAGTCCGGCACAATCCCCTCTGCCCGGTCACCATTAAACCTGTAGTCCTCGACAACTTCCGAGTATGAATCACAATGGTTCTGGTCAAACAGTTCCGGGCAGGTATTCCAGCACGCTCCACAGCTGACACAGGCCATGCGATCGATAATCACATTCATCTTGTTACTCCGCACGCTAAAACCAGATTGGAAGTATTGGGATAAAGGCATGCACCCTGGTATTTTTACGGTTATGCAAGCCGGGATCGATCCTCCCCGGTTATCCCATCCACGGGGTTATAATACTCTACGGGCAGGGTTGCCCCATATGCATCGATCTGACGAATCTTCAGTGAAATTAAAAGCAGGAATATTTATCACCAGTTCCTGCAACCTAGTATCAGTGAGTGTCCGTGATAAATCGAACATTATCGTGTATTTTTGGCATTGTTCTTCTGGTATACATCACGATACCGGTTGCATCAGCACTTGAGCCACTCTGGATCGCGAACACATCTCCGGGTCTTGAGTTGACCACCGTTGCAATATCAGAGGACGGATCAATGATCGTGGCAGGGGGTGACCAATTAGTCGCCGTCTCTCGTGACGGGACAAAACTATGGTCGGGATGGTCAAGCGAACTGCTGGAACTGAGCCAGGACGGCAGGTTCATTGTCACCTCCCTTGGTTCAACCGTAAGGGTATTTGATTCACAGGGATTGAAGCTATGGGACCAGTCCATAATTGTACCGGTCACCGATATCTCTATTACTCCTGACGGGGCACTCATCGCGGCGTCAGGAGGGAACGTAGTACAAAGCTGGTATAATTCAGGGTCCGGGCTTGGACACAATACCACAAACCAGGTAAAACACATCAGGATTTCCCCTGCCAAAGATCAGATCGTGGTTACTACGGACAGGGCACTCCGGAGTTTCAACCTGAGTTATGTCCCGTTCTGGTCGGACGAGAACGTGCAATCCGACCTCCTTGAAATATCTGGAGATGGAACCGATATCGTTACTTCCAATGGTAACCGGGTATTGCTCTATCACGGGAGCGGTACCCTGCTCTGGGACAGATATGTTCCCGGGGGAAATATCCTTGCACTTGCGTATTCCCGTGATGGCTCGACGATAGTCACTGGCCGCGATGATAATTCGGTAACTGTATTGGACCGTAATGGTAACATTCTGTGGTCAGCAAAAGCCGGGTTCTGGGTAACCAGCGTAGGAGTATCGGATACCGGGTCTGTAATCGTTGCCGGCAGCATGGACAAAAAACTGTATGTTTTTGACAGAACGGGAACACTGCTCGGGATGTTCCAGGCACCCGGGCAGATAAAATCCCGGTCCGTCGGAATAAGCGGGGATGGTTCACGTATCGTGGCAGTCGATGGCACGAATATCTATGGTTTTTCCTCGGAACAATTCAGCAGATCCGCATCGCCGACACCAACTGCAGTAACAAGTATTCCGGCGACCGCTGAAATGATTGTGACCCCATCGCTGGCTGCCGCCACGACTGTTGCAACGACATCCCAGCCGGGAATGCAGCAGACCTCCCCGCACATTCCCACAACCACGCAACAATCCGGCATATTGTGGGTTCTTTCCCTGCTACCAGTTACAGCCGCGTTCTTACTCTGGAAAAGAATATGAGACAGGCACCAACGTAATTTTTTTATGGACGACAACGTGTGAAGCGGTAATACCTTTTTTAGTCAGAATAATTCCATTCAATCACTCCTGTACATACGTTGAATGCTACGCGATAGCTGTTATACCGGCACAAAAACCAGGAATGGCTGCAATAACAAAGACCTCGTGCATTACTGGTTTTAGAAAAACTAAAAAAAAAGGGTAGATTTCATCGTGATCATCACCATCGCTGCAATGCTGCCCGGCATCCGATTCTGCAATCGGCATTACGGCATAGCAAAGGTAGAGCAGGATCCTGAGAACTGCGATCCGGATTACTTAATACTTTATCGCGAGCAAATAACGAAGCATGAAATTCATCAGGCTCGCAATTATTATCGGTTTTGTTTTTATGTTTGTCATGACTATTTTCTTCTATCCTGCTCTACCGGATCGTGTGGTATCCCACTGGAACGCTGCCGGCCAGGCTGACGGATACATATCGAAGTTCTGGGGACTGGGTCTCATCCCCCTTATCATGACTGCCTGTATTGCCCTGTTTACAGTTATTCCCCGTATCGACCCGCTCAAAATGAATTATGAGAAGTTCAGGAACTATTATGAGGGATTCATCCTCCTGTTCATCCTTTACCTGCTGGCTGTCCAGGTCCAGATCATCCTCTGGAGCAGCGGGTACCAGGTCAGCCCGAACCGCACCTTTCCCCTCCTTTTTGGGATCCTCTTCATCTATATCGGGTTTCTCGTCGAACATGCAGAGCAGAACTGGTTCGTGGGAATCCGCACGCCGTGGACTCTGAGCAGCGAGGCCGTCTGGAAGAAGACTCATGCTATCGGCGGGAAACTCTTCAAAATTGCCGGCATTGTTTCCTTTGTCGGGCTATTGTTCCGGGATTTTGCCATCTGGTTTATCCTGGTGCCGGTGCTGGCGGTCGCAGTGTTTACGGTAGCCTATTCGTATTTCGCCTTTCAGAAGGAGAAAGAAAATTCTGAAAGGGTGGGTTGAGATTTTTTTAATCGGGCAGAAGCCAGGCATCGGATCGAAGATGCAGATAGTTTGCCGGAATCATCGAAAATGAGCGAAATGCCTACCGCACCCTACTTCAGAAATCATTAAATGTTACCTTCGTGTTCAGTCAGGGAAACACTTTCACACCGCTCAGACCTGAGCCTTATCCTCTTCAGAGCGGGAGTGATCCGGTGCTATGTTGATCGAACTCCGCGAGGGGATGATACTTCACCAGGGAAAGTTCAACGCAGTGATCGCTCCCGAGAAGGTGGTGGTCTCTGCACTCAACAACAACGCGGATCTCCAGCGGTTCCTGTTCCTGTACGTGAGCGGCAACTACTCGCGCCTCCTCACTGCGATCAACCGGTCATCCAAAAACTTCGAAGTCCACAGGTCATTTATAGCCCACCAGCTCTTCACGATACTCAGTGGGACGAGCCATACCGTTGTTCTCTTAGAACACGACCCGACACTTTTTGAAGGTGCGGAGAATATGATCCCGCATATCGCGGGGATGCTCAAAAAGGTCGGACGTGAATCGCTTGTTATCTTCTACACCCCCTCTATCGACAACTCGTTTTCAGTACTGATGCGTCAGGCCGACCACAGCATCGAGATCGCACCGTACGAAGACCGGCCCGGCCACACTATTTCCCGCGGCTTCTTGGAGCGGCGGACCCTTCCCACCTTCGCAGAAGACACAGGAGATGTCGTGATAGGCAGGAGTTTCGAGAGCATCCGGCAAGGCGTGAAGAGCATGGCTGACGCTGAAGCCGGTCTGCACGGGCACTCGAAAAGGATGACCAGCAGTACGGCGAGAAACTGGTGGAACTGGCAAAGAAACACTCGAGCGAGGCTTTCGCTGCCTGTGGTGATCCTCTTGAAGCTGCGATCTTCTCAGTGCTCGTCGAGACGCTCAAACGCCAGGACCAGATTGCGTCGCACATGAGGGAAGATGTGGATCGTTGACTCAGCATACCGGAACGGGGGGGTTGATCTCTGGACAAAGGACGGGGCTGTTACAAAAGTCCATCACGAGTACAACCCGCCCTTTCTCGTCCATTTCCCTGACCTCCATGCACATCACGAGCTGATCGGTACTCTTGAGGAGCGGTACAGGGCAGAGGAGTGCACCATCCGCACCATCTTCGGGGATCTCCAAGGCTACTCGGTGTATGCAGGCCGCGATGTTGCAGAGGCAATTGAACAACAGGCGAAATTCGATGTGCAACTTTTCAATGTTGACGTGCGCCGGGACCAGCGCTTCATGGCGGAGCACAGGATCTTCCCGTGTGGCGGTGAGACCGATGACCGGTTCTCACCAGAGTTCTCGTACAGTCTGAACAGCATTGAGATTATAGTTCACAACAACCCGTCACTCTCGCCGCTCTGCTCCGATGTTGAAATTATTCACGAGCACACGGAACAGCTGACCGGACAGACAAGGGAGGTGCTCGAGGATCTCTTCCTGCTCGTAGAGTCACTTGACCCTGATGTAATCCTCATGCCGGATGCTGATACATGGATGCCGAAAATCCGGAAACAGGCACAAAAGCACGGCCTCGGTATGCCCTTCTCACGGAACGGGAAGTACCGGCAGATGGATTCCCGTTCGTACTGGAGTTACGGGAGGATGGAACACAAGGGATCAGCTCTCATCCCGGATGGGCGTATCCTGATCGACACCGAACAGTCGTTTGTGTACCAGGAGGGCGGGCTTGACGGGGTGCTCATGGCCGCACGGCTCTCGGGACTTTCACCGAACCTTTCATCACGTTTCACGCCGGGCACTCTTATCAGCAGCTATGAAATCTATGATGCAGTGAAACAAGGAATCGCAGTCCCGTTCCGGAAGAGCGACCCGGAGATGATCCGTCATGTCGCCGCACTGCGGGCTGCGGACCGGGGCGGGATGATGTTCCAACCGGCACCGGGCATCTACGAAAAGGTCGAGGAGATCGATTTCACCTCTATGTACCCCACGATTATCGTGCATTCCAACCTGTCACCAGAAACAATTGAGCACCCGGAACGGCAGGGTTTTCTCCCTGCCGCACTTAAGCCTCTTCTCGAACTGCGTATCAATACCAAACGATTAAAGAAGACAAATCCCCGGTTCACCGGCATCGACTCTATCCTGAAGTGGATGCTCGTCACCTGCTTTGGCTACACAGGCTACAAAAATGCGAAGTTCGGGAGGATCGAAGTGCATGAAGGGATCACGGGACGTTCCCGGGATATCCTGATCTGCACGAAGAATATTGCCGAGGAGCTGGGGTTTATCGTCCTGCATGGGATCGTGGACTGCCTCTGGGTGCAGGGTTCCGCTGTCGGTATGCTGAAACAGAGGGTCGAGAAAGAGAGCGGAATTCCCACCGAAATCGACCACTTCGACTGGATCGTCTTTGAACCGATGAATGACGGGTTTGGTGCATATAATCGGTACTTCGGCAGGCTCGCTGACGGGAGCATTAAAGCGAGGGGGATCGCGGCACGGCGGCACGACACCCCTGAATTCATCCGTTTGATGCAGGGCAGGATGCTCGAGGTCATGGCGACTGCACGGAGTATCGCAGAACTTAACGACAAAAAAGAAGAGATCGGGAATATTTTCCGGGAGACGATAAAGAGCCTTCCCGCGGCTGACCCAAGGACGATGATTATCAATCGCAGGATAAGCCGGCTCACGTATGCTCACCGGTGCATAGAAGATGCAGCGGTCCGGGCCTACCGGAAGCACGGTATAGAAATCGCTCCCGGAATGAAGATCAAATATGTGGTGACAGATGCCCGGAGATACCAGGTTTCTCCGGCATGGTATGCTGACTCATTTGATCTTCCGTTTTACCGTGGCCTTATCGACAAGGCATGGACCGAGATCTCATTTTCCTTCACAGGAGGGAAATCCGAAGTGAAGATATTCGATGACGTCCCTGTTTTAAGCTCATCTGCGGAGAACAGAGTAAATATACGGGCCTGATTGTTCCGAAATATTGAAAGGGTCTCCCTGATTTAACCAATCTATCCCGTCTTCTGATAAAAAGAGATCAGCCAATATTGAAAAACAGAACAGTTTTTTTGACATCCACAATTCCGTCATGGTTATAATCATATGTTACAACAGTGGGACTAACTGAGATTTCCGAGATAATTCCATTGTATACTGCAACATCATTTAAATCCAACGGGACCGGAGTCGATAACGATTCGGGATTCTCAGTTCCAGGCCCGTTTTTTGAATTACTAGTGGACGAATTACCAGCTTCTAATATGCTGTCAGTTTTCTGTGTGGTTTTATCAACACCCGGGAGTTTCACGGATATCATGAATCCGGCCGTGACTAGAACAATTATGAGGATCACTGCAAGGAGTGGAACTGCCCTTCCCATTTTTATTTTCCTGTTAAGTCCATTTAGTCATTTAATAATTAATAAATTTTTCTATTTTAATCAGAGCCAGATTTAATGATTTTTGCAAAAAAATTAAAAAATCATCATGCATCACATATTTAATTAGGGTCGATTTGATGAAGTATCAACACTGCATCAGGATCACTAAAAAAGTGTGTGTGATGAATACATTATGTTAGGGCTGAATAGGTGAACCCAAGAATGAGATTTCGGGAGTACAACCAGAACCGGCACGATGATACGGTAAAAAAAAGATCAGATTATCCAAGAGAAAAATTATTGAAATGGGACGTCAGGAAACCCGCTGGAAGATCAGGTAAGTCTTACCATTTGTGCGGAGGATCAAGTGGTCATCATCGATTGAATAAGATGATGTACTCTGCAATAACTGGAAATAGGTTCCCTCCTGCTCTGAAGTTGCACGGCAATATATCTGGGTTGATATGACCGGGCCGATTGTAATGCTACGCCCATAGAGTGTCGTCGTCCCCTCTACCATATAGGGTCCTGAGTAACTGTTGCACCCGCCATTCCCCCTCAGGGTTCTGTCACCCAAGATTGTCAGGTTTATTGCGGTTGTCGGCGTGATGATGGGGGAATCCTCTCCGGTTGCCATGGATGTAAGGATCCACGTGCCTACCATGGCTTGTGATGGTATTTCAGAAATTGCCGTGGATACGGGTGCAGGCAGGGTAGTCACCGGCGGTGATGGGGGAGGCGTGGAAGTACAGCCGGCCACCATAAGAGACAAAATAACCAGTGCAATGAAAAGGACCACACGCATTGGGTCCATTCTCCATGAAAACATACTCATTCCATTATGCCAGGACAATTATCAGGTTTCCTGTAGTGCGAGTTGCTCACGATCTCGCTTGACCCATGCGACCCTAGTGATCCCAAGATCCCCGACTCACACCCATCGCTAAACCTGTCGTCGTAAAACCACACCATCCCGAACCCCTTATTAACCCTGCGAGGTAATATCTACCGTATCAACGATCATCTGGTCGTTGAACCAGATTACCGGCGGGAGCGGCTTGTAAGGCACTCGTGCTGGTGAGGGAGCGAGCGAACGCTCGCATGACTCCCTGGCAAATCCAAGAATAGTATAGCATACAAGAGCATACCATAGGACACAATAGGGGTAAATATTTTATGATACTGGTACCAGATACAAGCGTCCTCATCGACGGACGCATAACCTCAATGATAAAAGCCGGTGAATACAAGGGTTCAACAATAATCGTTCCTGAAGCGGTGATTGCAGAACTTGAAGCCCAGGCAAACAACGGACGAGAAATAGGGTTTTCAGGTCTGAACGAACTTCAGCAGCTCAGCAGGATGGCAGAAGAAAAAACGATAGAACTCAAATTTTCCGGTGTCCGCCCATCACTTGAACAGGTCAAGCTTGCGAGCGGCGGTGAGATCGACGCGATGATACGCAACATTGCGATTGAGAATTCAGCACGGTTCATCACCAGCGATTTCGTTCAGGCCGAAGTGGCACGGGCAAAAGGGCTGGATGTTATTTACCTGAAACCGCAGGTAAGCGACTTCGTTCCCCTGGGCATCGACCAGTTCTTTGATGAGCATACGATCGCGGTGTATCTCAAGGAACGGGTCTGCCCGAGCGCCAAGAAGGGGACAATCAGCGATATGAAGCTTATGAAGATCCGCGAACAGCCAACCAGCGAATACGAGCTCCGTGCCCTTGCACAGGAGATCCTCGAAAGGGCAAAGCGGGATCCTGACGGTTTCATCGAAGTCGAAAAGCGGGGAATCACGGTTGTGCAGATCGGTTCGATGCGGATTGCAATCGCCCGTCGCCCGTTCTCTGATGGCATGGAGATCACCGCGGTCCGTCCGATTGTTGATGTAACATTGAAAGACTATGCCAAGGCAGACATCATCACAAAACGGATCACCAGCGAAAAGAGAGGGTTGATCATCGTTGGAGCTCCCGGGTCCGGGAAAACTACCCTTGCGCAGAGTGTCGCAACCTACCTTTCTGACAGCGGTTTTGTCGTAAAGACCATGGAGGCGCCCCGCGAACTGCAGGTGCCGGACCAGATTACCCAGTATACGATGCTGGACGGCAGCATGTCCAACACCGCTGATGTGCTCTTACTGGTCAGGCCGGACTTTGTTATCTTTGACGAACTTCGTAAAAACGAGGATTTCAATGTATTTGCTGATATGCGGCTTGCTGGTCTTGGCATGATTGGTGTCATCCATGCAAACGGCGTTCAGGATGCAGTCCAGCGTTTCTCCGATCGAGTGGACTTCTCGGTGCTCTCACAGATTATCAATACAATCATCTTTGTCAAGCAGGGAGTGATAACAAAGGTTTACGATGTAGATTTCACCATCAAGGTTCCCGAGGGGATGGCCAATGAAATGCACATACGCCCGGTAACCATTGTAACTGATCATGAAACAGGTGAGCTGGTTATCGATGTCTTCCGGTACGATGGCGAGACTATCGTGATGCCGATGACTGCAGTATCGACTGCAGCAAGAAAAGCCTCCCAGGTAGTCCAGAATGTCGGCGTTTCCGTAGCATCTGTCAGCAACGTCCACTCCCCGGTTCCCTTGCCGGAGATGAATCCCGCAAAGGAAAACGAAGATCGTCCCGGCTGGAAACTCATGGAAAAAGATATTCAACGTGAGATCGGGCGCTATACAGAAGGTTTTGTTGACGTCCAGATGATAAGCGATACAAAAGCTGTCGTATATATCGATGACAAAGACGTACCGGCTGCAATCGGCAAGGGAGGTAAAAACATCTCTGCTATTGTCAATAAAATAGGTATCGGGATTGACATCAAGCCCCGTTCTGAATTTGACCGCCAACAGCTGCAACCGCAGAAAAGTGATGTGGAGTTCAATCTTGGTAGCGGTATTAAGATACAAACGGACAAGAAGCAGCTTACTATAGTCGCCCCGGAACAAAGCGGTAAGATCGTGGACGTATTTGCAGGTAAGGAATACCTGTTCACTGCTACCGTGAATGAAATGGGAGAGATTCATCTTGCCAAGAATTCGAGCATTGCACAGGAAATGATTCGGCGCTACCAGAACAGTGAGAATATTAAGCTGCGGCCGGTATAACCCGGGAAATTCTGATTTTTTTATAAGAAACGAAGGTGAAATGGTTTGAACGAATTTGATCTGGGAAGATTTGAAGAAGAGGCACAGGAACAGTGGATGCATGCATTTGAATCCAACCCGTCGAACCTTGAGAAATTTTACCTGACCGTCGCCTACCCGTATCCAAGCGGTGCGATGCACGTAGGGCATGGCAGGACCTATATTGTCCCTGATGTAATTGCACGGTTCTGGCGTATGCGGGGAAAACAGGTTCTCTACCCGATGGCATTTCACGTAACGGGAGCACCGGTTATCGGCATTTCAAAACGCATCGCAAAAAAAGATCCAAAGACCATCCATCTCTATCGCGATCTCTACAAAGTTCCCCAGAAGGTCCTTGATGAATTTGTCGATCCGCTGACCATTGTCCGCCACTTCGCGAGCGAATACCAGCGGGTGATGACTGCCTGCGGGATCTCGATTGACTGGCGCCGCAGGTTTACGACTGTTGATCCGACATATAGTAAGTTCATCGAGTGGCAGTGGAAACACCTTTATGATGCAGGGCATGTCATCAAAGGAGTCCACCCGGTCCGTTATTGCACAGTGGATGATAATCCTGTGGGGGACCACGACCTGCTTGAAGGGGACAAGGCTGAGGTAATCAAATTCACCCTTGTCATGTTCCGGTATGGTGATACATTCATCCCAACAGCAACGCTCCGCCCCGAAACAATCCACGGTGTAACCAACCTCTGGGCAAACCCTGGCATTACCTATGTCAGGGCGCTGGTAGATGGTACTCCCTGGATTATTTCGAAGGATGCAGCAGAGAAGCTCGCTCTACAGGATCATATAGTAGAAATACAAAATGAGATCGCCGGCCGGGATCTGATCGATAAGATAGTCAGCCATCCGCTTTGCGGTAAGGTCCCTGTTCTCCCGGCTGACTTTGTCGATCCCGATGTCGGAAGCGGACTCGTGATGAGTGTCCCCGCCCATGCACCTTTTGACTATGTTGCACTCCGCGACCTGCAGCATGCCGGGAGATATACAAATATCAGACCGGTCCCCCTGATTAAAGTCGAGGGTTACGGCAAGATCCCGGCACAGGATGCAGTTGAGAGGACGGGCATTACCTCCCAGATGGACAGCTGTATGGATACACTCACACAGGAGATTTACTCTGCTGAATTTTCCAAAGGAAGACTTTTTGAGAAATACGGCGGCAAACCGGTTCGTGTAGCACGTGACGAGATTGCAGCTCTTATGGTTGAACAGTACAATTCGAAGATCATGTACGAGTTTGACACCCACCCTGTTGTCTGCCGCTGTGGTAACAAGGTAAAAGTCAAGATCCTGCATGACCAGTGGTTCTTAAAATACAGCGACCCTGCATGGAAGAAACAGGTCAGCGACCATCTGGGTGATATGGCGTTGATACCCCAAGAAGTACGGCTTGAATTCGAACGCACCATCGACTGGCTTAAAGACTGGGCTTGTACCAGGCGTGTTGGTCTTGGTACCCGGTTTCCATGGGACACCACACAATTGATCGAACCCCTCTCGGATTCAACTATTTACATGGCATACTACACCATCGCCCATAGGATAAAAGAGATCGAACCTTCGCTACTCACTCCGGAAGTTTTTGATTACATTTTCCTTGGGAAAGAATCCGTTGACCTGCCTGAGAAGAAAAAACTGGAAACGATGAGAAAAGAGTTTTTGTTCTGGTATCCCTACAACTACCGGTTCTCGGCAAAAGACCTCATCTCCAACCATCTCACGTTCCAGCTCTTCCACCATGTCACAATATTTCCCAAAGATAAACTTCCCTTGGGAATGGTCGTATTTGGAATGGGGCTTCTCAATGGTGCAAAAATGTCATCGTCAAAAGGAAATGTCTTCTTACTTGAGGATGCGGTGAGCGAGTTTGGTGCCGATACGGTCCGCATGTTCCTGATGGGAAGTGCTGAACCCTGGCAGGACTTTGACTGGAGAAATGAGCTGGTTATTTCAACAAAAAAACAGATCGAACGGTTCTATAATACCGTGCTCGAAATAAAAGACGCAAAGGGGGAGCCGGATGATATCGATCGCTGGCTTATCAGCCGGCTGCAGTCGCATATTGATCGGACAACTGCCGCACTTACCAACTTCCAGACTCGCCAGGCATTACAGGAAGCCTATTTCGGGATCGAGACCGATCTTAAATGGTATCGTCGCAGACTGCCCGACGACTGCGACGGTAGCAGGGAGTTGCACACTCTCTGTTCAGCCTGGGTCCGTCTCCTTGCCCCATTCATCCCGTTCACTGGTGAGTATCTCTGGAAACAACTCGCTGGCGAAGGGCTTGTTTCGTTTGCCCCGTGGCCGGTTGCGGAGAGAGGACTAGTCAATACCCGGATCGAACTTGCTGAAGAACTTCTCGCACGCACGGTTGAAGACATCGAGTCGATTGAAAAACTTATCCAGATTATTCCGAAATCGATTACCATATCGCTTGCACCCGCATGGAAACACGAAATTTTCCTTGCCATCGCCAAAGCAGATGATCGGAACACTGTGATCAGGGAGATCATGAAAAACGATGCCATGCGCAAACGCGGCAAAGAAGCCACTGACGCTGCAAAGCAGTGCACTACGCTTATCCATCGCCTGCCACCGCACGTAGTCGAACCTCTTACACAGGAGCGGGTCAATGAGATGGCAGTCTTTAAGGCAGCGAAGGGGTTCCTGGAAAAAGAGTTTGGTGTTCCCGTTCACATCACGGAAGCTGAGTCGAGCGAACACCCAAAGGCTGCCACTGCATTACCGTTTAAGCCGGCGATTATTATTGAATGACACCTTGACGGTGCTTCTCTTGATTTTTTTAGGCTCTGGAGAAAAATACAGTAAAACCAGAACGCTCACTGGATTTTCGCACCCGGCACGCTTGAGGCTCCTAAAAATGCAAAATTTCATAAAACAGATAATCCTTCATTACCGTTTCTAAGCACCGGGGGATAATGGGAGGCAGGCATCTTTCCTTTGTCTGATAGTTAAGGATCTCTCCTGAACCGTGTAAAAATATTCACGCGTGTCCTTTGAAGGGAGCGCGAATAAATTACTGCAATGTAAAATTGATAGGATTAAAAAAAAATTATTTTCTTATTGCCTTCTGTACTTTGAATATGATATCCGCCGGCAGCACCTGCATTTTATGTGCAGTTTCCGCATGATCAATAAATTTTCTCATAAGTTCGTGGTTGGTTGTTCCTTTCGCTTCAAAAGGGCAATCCATTCCGATATCTTTGCACATAATTGAGGGCAAGGGCACTTCACTCCTTTGCTTTTGATTCAGATCATATTTGTTATTAATTCATGCAATGCAGTAATGCATGGCATTGACAGGGATGGTGTAATTTTTCGGTTCAGTGAAGGAGACGGCCGACATCGGACAATCTTTCATCCACAAACAAGATATACAGAACGATAACACTCTGTTCCTAGGAAAAATACCATGGGCAAACAATTCCGGATTTATCTGGTGATAACAGCATTTCTTCTCACGATCAGCATAATCGGCGTCGCCACGGCAGCAGATCTCGCACACGCCTGGAAAGAGACCCCCATTGCAGAAGGTTCATTTTTCGATGTCAAGTTCTCTGCTGATGGCTCAACCGTCTATGCCGGGGGCAACCAGATGTTTATACGCTCTTGGGATGGAACCAACCGCTGGGGGGGCAGGGCTGGAACCGTTGCCACTATGAGCTCAGACGGAAACTACGTAGTTTCTGCCGCCGGAGATCTGGTTCAGGTACTTGACAGGAATGGTACGGTATATTGGATCAGAGGAATGGGTGCCCCTATCCGTGCAGTCGCCATTTCCACCAACGGTTCATTAGTCATTGCCGCTGACGATCGGGGGGATATTCATTCATGGACGGGTAATGGTGAAAGCTGGGGACTGAACCGAAGCGATCTGGTAAAACAGATTGCAATTTCTCCTTCCCGATCATTTGTTGTCGTTACTACCGTAGTGGGTCTGAAATATCTTACTCCTGACATGACGCCGATCTGGTCGGATAACAAATCCGGGAGTCTTGATTCGTTCATTGCAATCTCCGCGGATAGTTCCACCGTGATCACCTCCGGGGAAAACCGGGTCACGTCCCATACGAGCAGCGGGGCACTTAACTGGATGAAGGATGTGACCCGGGAGGCCATCATCGATATGGCCTGCTCTGAGGATTGCACAACTATCGTTCTTGGCAGTCAGGATGGGAATGTCTGGGTCCTTGATCAACAGGGCAAGGTGCTGTGGACGTATCCGGCAGGTTCGTGGATCAACGGGGTCGGCGTTTCCCGTGACGGATCCATTATCGCAGCAGGTGCCCTTGATGGGAACCTGTATATCCTGAATCATTACGGCAACCTGCTGGCTGAGACCAAGACTGAAAGTATCATCCAGCAGCGATCAGTTGCAGTGAGTGGGAATGGAAAACGAGTTGTTGTCGCGGATCAACTTGCCTTGTATGGCTACGACTTACTGGGGGAACCCGGGGTGACATCCGAAGGAGCATTTATCCCTGCACCCCTGTTTCCTGTGACGAGTCCGACACCGGTAACAACAACGTTGCCAATAACCATCCCATCTACAAAATTTACAATACTACCAGGGACAACAGGCACCCCGAAATCATCACTTACCCCGTCTCTTGCCATGGTCGCTGTCGCAGGGTTGCTCCTCATAGTCAGGAAACGCACCAGATGATGCAATGCTTGCGATAATAAAAAAGGGAATTCAATAAATTTTTAGTTATTGCATATTATCACTGCTGGGCATGAACTGGTGTACTTCTCACTTGTCTGTTTTGTCTTAGTCTGAAAAAAAAGAAATCGTATTTTGAGACTCTGGAGACGTAGTCTGTCCCACAACGCCTGAGGTGTTAGTAAAAATACGATTGATTCGGCAAGAGCAGGTACTACTGTACTATCATTCAACGAGATCATTGAGGGGAGGTGCTGCAATTAATATTGACATATAATTTTTTTCGTGTTTGATTATTTTTTATAATGCAGCTCTTTCTCCCTCCTTTACGAGCTCAGTATGAAGCAATTTTGTGCATCCAGAGCATTTTCTCCCATGCACTGTCGATGATTACAATTATCTCTATTTATATTCCCCAACGCTTTTTGACCGCTTGACCCGCTCTTTTGTCGAGAATCCGGTAACCACGTCAAGATACTTCCGGTATCTTTTGTTTGTGTCAAGGATAACAGCATCACCGGCGTTTATATCAGAATCGGTATCAATAATAACAGATTTACCTCCAGTCCCCACCGTTACATCGAGACGCAGGAGTGCACCTGTCTTGATGCGGTACCCATGTGATGTTTTCTCCGGTTCAACCCCGAAACAGTTCTTCAGTTCTATTACGATACGTGCATCAAGATCTTTTGTCAACCCTCTTTTGATGGGATACTCTTGCATAATACTTTTTTAGTAGTGGGTGTATGTTAATCTAATGACGGCTGAATCTCCAGAGTGTTGTAATAAAATTCTTACGCGGCTCGATACTGTACACAACGACATGGTTGAAATAAAACCGAAAAAAGACATCAATGTCATCTCAAAACCGCTTCCCATGAATGGGGCTTCGGTGCTGATTGGGTTTCCGGGGAGCGGACTTGTCGGTACCATCGCACTGCAGTATATGGTCGATCGGCTGGAGTTTGAACAGATCGGCACCATGACTTCGAAGTTTTTCCCCCCGCTGGCGATGATGAACAAAGGCGTGATCAATGACCCGGTCAGGATCTATATTAAAAACGATATCGCGGCCATAGTCGCTGATATTCCGATCCATCCCATGATCTGCTACGAGACCTCACGCGACATTATTGACTGGGTCGCACAGTTCAAGCCTAAAGAAGTGGTAACAATCGCTGGAATCATCACCAATGAACCGGAGAAGCGGGTCTTTGGCGTCGCAACAACTGCTGATGCACTCCAGAGAATCCAGGAGTATACCCAGATCCTCCCGATCGGCAGCATCTCAGGTATTGCGTCCAGCATTCTCACGGAATGCAGGATCCGGGGTATTCCCGGATATGGCCTTCTTGGTGAGACCATCAATGCTCCTGATCCACGATCATCAGCTGCGACAATTGAAGTGCTCAACAAGATGTATAATCTCGGACTTGATGTCCAGCCTTTGATCGAACAGGCGGTGGAGATTGAGCAGAGCATGCAAAAAATATCCGATGAAGTACAGCAATCCGCAGAGCAATCACCGAGAAAAGATCTTCCCATGTACGGGTGAGGGAACATGAAATGCGCTGCGTTAACTGGAATCTCCCCTGAAGTGATCAAGGATCTCAGAGCTGGAAAGCCCCGCACCATCGAGCTGCAGAGCACGCACAATATCATGAGTATTGCTGGTGTAAAACCGGGTCCTGATTCCCATATCTTCATGACCTCGGTAGATATCGAAGACTTAGACCCGGGTGATCATGGCATATGTGTCATTGTTCTTGCGACTTCGGTTTCGATGAAGCGGATGGTGGAATTCGCGCATGGTGCATATTATGAGGAGCGGGAGCGGATGTCTGCCCGCATACAAGTGAAATATTGTGCGTCATCTGTCATCAGGGAGGTCTATCGCGAGGGAGTATTCGGGCCGACATCTGTTGAAGTGCTCAAATCATCCTGTTATCATGCAGGATAAACGACCCCCAATTTTTTATATCATTTGAAATTCAGGATTTTTCCAGAAGAGCAGTTCCACTGGTAATCAATAGAGGATTATCCAATATATCTTTCCCGTTTTCAGTATTCCATCAGATAAAAATATTATTTCCTGAGCACAACAAACCCAAAACCCACTGCTCCAATAATTGCCAGCGAACTCATTGAGGATGAAGGAGTCGGTGTGGCGCTCGGCCATGGGGTTGGCACTTTTACGGTGGATGTTTTAGAGATCGTTGGTTTTACTGTTATTGCCGTCGGTATTGCAGTCACGATTGTCGTATCAGTTGCCTCAACCTGGAGTGTTGCATACACATCGGTTCGCGTACCGGAAGTTACGGAAATGCGGTCTGACCAATCCAGATAACCGATCTTTTGTACCAGGACCCGGTAAGTACCGTGAGTAATGTTATAGAGTGTTGACGGTGTTTTTCCCTGATACTCCGTATTTAAAAATACAGCTGCATTCGAAGGGTTTGACTCCACTTTGATACTGCCATTGGTGATTTGCTGGGTTGTTGTCTCAGTAGCAATCAGGGTGACAGAAACTGTACTGGTTGCATTATCAGTTATTATCACATTCTGGGTGTAATCCTGATATCCAGTCAACCGTAATAAAACGTAATGGGATCCGCTGCTGACACTTTCAATAATAGCTGGTGTAGTCGTACCGGTACTTATACCGTCGACAAGGATTGTTGCCCCGGCTGGTACGGAACTCACGGTAATATTTCCAATGGCAGATGCAGCAGACGAAAACGCCAGCACCATTGTCAGGACCATATATGCCAAAAGCCACATTTTTTTATTCATTATCTACCCCGGTCATCCAATCCAGTAAAAAGAACTTGCAACCGTCATCAGATATATTTTTTCTAATTTATTGTTGCTTTGTGGTATCTTCTCATGATGCATGACACAGATTAAATATACCGGAGCGCGAATGTTATTGGCGTCAGATGGGCTTGTGGCTTAGCTCGGACATAGCGCCGGGCTTCTAACCCGGATGTCGGGGGTTCGAATCCCCCCAAGCCCGTTTTTTAATAAAATGTATTTTTTTAGATTGGATCATTAAATGGATGATGCATTTTTCATTCCCGTTTGTAAAACAAACCTCTGATGATTTTGCTAATGGAACAACAAGACCGAATGAACAGACCTGTTAAATCCGCGTATCCGGGCTGATTCGGGCATGAGGTGATTATGAAAGGCAATTACCTCTCGCTAATTTATCCGGAAGGAAAGATGCCGCGTTGATATGTCACAATACAGGCTCTTAAATTTGAGCCAGACTATCTCCGCCTGCTATTTGGATACGATCACGCTTCACAAATGTGTAGTAGTTCGATGAAAAACAAAAATGTTAAATCGTGACAGAAGATTTGATCCAAAGCCACCAGCGGGATCTTCATGCAGGAACAATAGATAATAAAACCAGCGAGAAGAAAAGAAAAATTACTCAGCTGCCGGCTCCGCGTCGTTTATGTCTATAGGTTTTTGCAGGATCTGGACATCCATGATATTATGTTGGCGCTGGGCAAGTTTTTTTGCTTTGAAGATATTCTTCCCGTCCTTGCCAATCGCAATACCACGGTCTTCATCCCGGACCTCGACCTGGACTGTCTGCTCCTCAGACTCACCTTCAAATAAAATTGAAGTAACCTGTGCCGGTAAAAAACAATTTTTAATGAACTGTTCAGGGTTACTGTTGTATTCCACAACCTCAATTTTCTTGCCCATTATTTCTGAAGCTTTTTTGATTGAGGCCCCTTTCTTCCCGATAGCTAATCCCATATCACCAGGATTTATCACAAAGATAAGGCGTGAGTTGCGCTCGTCAACAACACAGTCACGGCTCCCCGCACCGGTAAGGCTTTCGAACTGGGAGATTAGACGCATACAGTCTTCAGTCAGTTTAACTTCAACCATATCATACCCTCTTAAGCGAGAGAATGTCTGATTCGCCCGGGGTCACAATAGCAAGCGTGCTTACCATGAAGGGTTTACCGCATGCTTTGCCGAGTGCAACGCTTGAACCCTCAAAGGTGTGGATAAAAAGATTCTCATAGCCCGAAAGTTTGGATTTGAAGGTCGCCGGACAATTACCAGCAACGACAATCATCTGGGCTTTGCCCTCTTTTATGCATTTTTCCGTGTTGTTCTGGCCAAGAATTACATTTCCTGTTTTGATGGCTCTTCTGAGTGAAGCATTAAAATCCATGTACAATTCCTCTGGTTTTTCAGGTTTTATATTCTAATTATCGTGCTGCCTGACTGCGATGAGTTTCACATCACCGGTACCGAGCTGGATCGGCTGACCGACAATTACATTTTCGGTAACACCGCTCAGTTCATCGACTTCATTTGCCACGGCAGCATCAAGCAGGTGATTGACTGTGACTTCAAACGCCGCCCGCGAAAGAACACTTTCCTTCTCACCGGCAATGCCGTGTCGCCCGATCTGCTTGACTTCGCCTTCCATACACATCATGTCGGAAACGAGCATGATATGGCGGACATCAACAAGGATACCCTGTTCATTGAGCGTGGATACCGCTTCATGGATGATAGCATTCCGTGCTGCCTCGATACCGAGCACTGACGCAATTTCGCTGATGTTGTTGGTACGGGTCCGCGTGGTGTCTACCCCAACAACATCAAATACATCTTTTATGTTGGAACCTTCAGTATAAAGTATATACTCTCCGGTCTCTTTTCTGACGACAACACGCAGGATATCATCGATACCCTGTACGATGACGTTTCTTACATGCTCGGCGAGCTGGAAGAGGTTCTGGTAACTCTCCTTGTTTTTTGGCGAGAAGATTATGGTCGCCGTCTCTTCATTAACATCATGTTCAAAGTCCCGGTAATGCCGACGATCGCGGATCTTCCGCGGAGCTGTTTCCATTATTTCCGCAGGCGCGATCTTTCGTTTATCGCAGACTTTCGTGTTCAGATGCACGATCACGTGCATGTTCTCCATGTCAGTTGTGATATCCCCGAATTCATGGAGAGGAGCTGCTTCAATCTGCCAACTGACTTCACGTGCCCGGTCACGATCATTGCAGAACTCTTCCTCCAGATAGACGGTCATTGTCGGAGTGCTGGGCTCTTTCCTTGCATCCATGATCTCAATGAGCCTGGGGAGACCCAGGGTAACGTTAATTTCAGCAACCCCGGCATAGTGGAATGTACGCATGGTCATCTGCGTACCGGGTTCACCGATTGACTGGGCTGCAATGACTCCCACAGCCTCGCACGCCTCAATTCTTGTTGAAAGGTATTCTTTGAGCACCCGCTCGAGAATCAACCGGAACTGGGAATCCGTGATCTCTTTGTCGTCAAGAAATTTGTGCAACTGATCTTTGGTCTTCTTCGGGAGGTCTGCTGCTTCTATCTTCTTATCGAACTTTTCTGCAAGCGGCATCAGACTTCCTCCTTGAGAATACTCTCGACAATACCTTTGACATCGACCGGGTCACCAAACGCACTCTTGGTTGGATCAGTACTGTCCTCGCCATATTGGAACTGGATGATTCTACCCCCGGTTGATCTCACCGTACCATCATAGGCGACTTTGAGATCCTGCAATGCGTTGATCATTCTTCGCTGCAGGTACCCGCTCTGTGAAGTCCGGACTGCTGTATCTACAAGTCCTTCACGCCCTCCAATGGCATGGAAGAAGAACTCGGTCGGGTTAAGCCCACCCTTGTAACTGTGAGCGATGAATCCGTGGGCATCAGAACCGCGGTCCCCTTTCTTGAAGTGAGGGAGCGTGCGGTCATCATACCCACGGACAATTCGCTCACCACGAACCGACTGCTGGCCGATACAGCCTGCCATCTGCGTAAGGTTCAGCATCGACCCCCGGGCACCGGATACAGCCATCACGACAGCGCTGTTGGCAAGGCCTAAGTGTCGCCCGGCTATCTGACCGGTCTGGTCACGGGCTTTTCCCAGCACCTGCATAATCTGCATCTCGAGCGTCTCTTCAACAGTACGCCCGGGCATGGGTTCAAGCTGCCCGTCTTCATATATTTTGATGCGTCGTGTGACATCAGTTGCCGCACTCTTAAGTACTTCATCGATCTGGCCATATTCGGTCTTGGACAGGTCTTCGTCATCAATACCAAACGAGAACCCGTCAAACATGATAGCACGGATCGAGAGTTTTGTCAGGTCATCGATGAAATCTGCCGCACGGCGCATGCCGTAGTGACGGATGATACGGTTAACAATCTGGCCATCGAATGCCCCGATTGCCTTCTTATCAATGGTGCCCGCTTCCAGGATTCCATCAATGATCCGAACATATGCATCACGCTCACACATCTCTTTTTTACAGATATCGCAGTTCTGGCATGAACTTGCACGGAAGACCATGTTCAACTGGTCTGGCAGGATCGTGGAAAATATCTGCTTATTGCTCCAGTACTGGACACCCTTCTCTTCATTGCCGGCAGGAGGCATGTGTTCTACATGAGTATATCGGAGCATATAGAGTGCTTCTTCTTTGGTAAACCATCGGACTCCATGCGTGAGCATGAATATACCGGATACATGGTCATGGATGCCACCAATGATCGGGCCGCCAAAGCGGGGTGACAGGATATTTTCGTGGACAGAAAGAAGGATTGTTGCCTCGGCCCGTGCTTCTTCAGTCTGAGGCACGTGCATGTTCATCTCATCACCATCAAAATCTGCGTTATACGGAGGGCAGACGGCAGGGTTGAGCCGGAAAGTCCTGCCTTCCATGACTTTGACCCGATGGGCCATGATGCTCATCCGGTGCAGAGATGGCTGACGGTTGAAGAGTACTACATCCCCGTCACGGAGCTGGCGTTCTACGGTATAGCCGGGTTCGATCATGTCAGCTACGGTATCAAGATTACCGTCGGCGAGCCGGAGTTTCCGGTTGTCAGGACGGATCACGTAGTTGGCACCGCAGGGTGCGTTGACGTCCGGACGAAGGGGGCCGTTTCGCACGATCTGCCTGAGCTCATCAATATTATGAACAGTAACCCGGACAGGAATGGTCATCTCATTTGCAACTGCACGCGGGACACCCACCTGCGAGACCGAGAGATTCGGGTCCGGCGAAATAACGGTACGGGATGAGAAATTCACCCGCTTACCGGAGAGCGAACCGCGGAACCGCCCATCTTTACCTTTCAGACGCTGGGAAAGAGTCTTTAAGGGTCTGCCACTGCGGTGGCGTGCAGGGGGGCAGCCCGCCACTTCATTATCAAGGTAGGTGGTTACATGGTACTGTAAGAGTTCCCAGAGATCTTCGATAATCAACTGGGGAGCTCCTGCATCCTGGTTTTCTTTAAATCTCTGGTTGATTCGGATAATATCCACGAGTTTGTGAGTGAGATCATCTTCAGAACGCTGCCCGTTCTCAAGAATAATTGACGGACGCATCGTAACCGGTGGAACTGGCAGCACGGTAAGGATCGTCCATTCTGGGCGGGCAACATCCGGATTGATACCAAGAGGGATCAGATCCTCATTGGGGATCTTTTCCATACGTGCCCGTATGTCCGCCGGAGTGAGTTTATGCTCAACTTTCTTACCTCCTTCCACAATAACTTCGGAAAACGTAGTTGGTTTCTCGAAGTTTATCTTGAGCTGCTGGTCACCGCAATGCGGACATATTCGCTCTTTTTTCACATCCTTTTCTGAAAGCAGGTCACCAGTCTGATCATCCTCAGTTCCAACCACCTTTTCGATTTCATCGGGACTGAGTAAAACACGTCCACATGACCGGCAGGTGACACGAAGCAGTTTTCTGATAAGGCGCGTATAACCGACATGGATTACTGGTTTTGCGAGTTCTATATGCCCGAAATGCCCCGGGCATTCGCTTGCCTTCTGGTCACAGGTCTTGCACCTGAGGCCAGGATCGATAACGCCCAGGTTCAGGTCCATCAAACCTTGAGGGTACGGGAATCCGTCATCATCGTAGGTATCCGCCCAGATGATCTTCCTTACACTCATCTCGCGGATCTCTTTTGGGGATAATAATCCGAATTCAATTTGTCCAATTCGTTTTGGGCTTGGCATGGTGCACCTCTTTAGACCACGTCTTGCAGTCTCAATCTTGGGGCAATCCCCATACTCTTCATCTCATCCAGCAGGAGTTTAAACGCATAACTCATCTCGACAGAATAGATATCTGTCTCATTTCCGCAGGCAAGGCAGCGCGTCATATTGCGTTTACGGTCCAGCATCGCGACCATACCACAGTGTGCACACACATATTCCTGAACCTTATCGGATTCATCAAGTAAACGCTCTTTAAGCGCCATTGCGGCACCATGGCCGATCATGACATCCCGTTCCATCTCACCAAACCGGAGCCCTCCTTCCCGTGCCCTGCCTTCTGTTGGCTGACGGGTGAGCACCTGCACCGGTCCGCGTGACCGTGCGTGCATCTTCGAAGAGACCATGTGATAGAGCTTCTGGTAGTAGATGACACCCATGTACACATCGGCCTTGAATTGCTTGCCGGTGAGGCCATCATACATAATTTCACGTCCGTTATGGGAGAACCCCAGTTTCTTTAAAGATGAACGGATATCAGCTTCACTCTCTCCGCGGAATGCGGTTCCATTAATCCGACGCCCTTCAAGTGCCCCAACTTTGCCGCCGATCATTTCAAGCATATGCCCGACTGTCATACGGCTGGGGATTGCATGGGGGTTGATAACAAGATCAGGAGAAAGACCGCTCTCGGTGAAGGGCATATCTTCCTGGTGAGCGATTAAACCAACAACACCTTTCTGGCCATGCCGGGATGCAAATTTGTCGCCAACTTCGGGGATACGGAGGTCACGGGTCCGTACCTTGACAAGCCGGGAACTATTCTCTCCTTCAGTAATGATTACGGTATCGACAATTCCGTGCTCGTTACTGCGCATGGTGACCGAAGTATCGCGGCGTTTCTCAACGGCAATGAGTTCTCCGGACGGTTCTTCAAGGAACCGCGGCGGCGAGGTCTTACCGATCAGGACATCTTTTTCCCCTACAACGGTTTCAGGATTAATCACACCGTCTTCGTCCAGGTTCTTGTATGATTCGGCACCGTGTGCTCCGGCGACATCCTCTTCAGGAACTTCAATCCTGTCGATCTGGCCCCCTGGGTAACGGCGTTCTTCTCCTTCATAGGTCCGGAAGAAATGGGAGCGCCCAAGACCCCGTTCTATCGATGCCTTGTTGAAGATGAGCGCATCTTCAATGTTGTACCCCTCATAGGAAAGGATAGCAACAACAAAATTCTGCCCGGCAGGACGATCGTCTGAACCTATCAATTCTGAGGTCTGAGTATGGGTAAGGGGTTTCTGCACGTAGTGGAGCAGGTGACCCCGGGTATCCGGGCGCAGTTTCATATTGGCTGCACCAAACCCGAGAGCCTGCTTGACCATCCCTGCACCCATCGTTACACGCGGGCTTGCGTTATGTTCCGGGAACGGGACGTGCGCAGCACCTATTCCCAGAATTAAGGAGGGATCAATCTCAAGGTGGGTATGATCAGGAGTCACATCCTCGGGATTCATTGCGATGAGGAGATCTTCTTCCTCTTCAGCGTCAATAAACTCAATCAGCCCCCTTTGGACAAATGAGTTAATATCGACTTCTCTCTTTGCCAGTTTCGCAAGATCCTCACTCGTGATGAGCGGTACACCATTTTTCAGGACAATGAGGGGACGCCGGGCACGGCCGCGGTCAGTGAGAATCACCACATCCCCGTTATATTCCTTGTGTGATACGTTCACTTCGGGTGAGATGGCGCCCTGCCGGCGCATAGCCCGAATGCTGGCCACAAGGGCTTTTGCATCGTCGTCAAGCCCGATGAGGGCCCCATCAACAAACACGCGGGACTTCTTCATCGTACTTCACCCCGGATCTGCTCAACGCCAAGATTATACAGGAGCCGCATAACTTCGGCTTCATCATCAACACCTTTAGAGATCTCTACCATTTGGGCAAAGTTCTTGACCAGACCACAATTCGGACCTTCAGGTGTTTCGCTCGGACAGATCCGTCCCCACTGGGTCGGGTGGAGATCACGAGCTTCGAAGTGAGGCTGTGAACGTGAGAGCGGGGAGATAACGCGACGCAGATGAGAGAGTACCGCCATGTGATCCACACGATCGAGCAGCTGGGATACACCGGTTCTGCCACCAACCCAGTTACCGGTTGCAAGCGGATGTAAGAGACGCTCGGTAAGCACATCTGCACGTACTGCGGTTGCAATCGACAGGTCACGGTGACGCATACTGGCACGTTCGAGCTGGTATTTGATATCCCGGGTAAGCCGGTTTAACGAAATACGGAAGAGATCCTCCATCAGATCTCCGGCAAGTTTAAGCCGCTTATTGGAATAATGGTCCTTGTCATCAATCCTGCGTTTGTTCAACACGAGATCGAAACAAGCCTCTGCCATTCGACCCAGGAAGTGACCCTTTGCGAGCCGGACGGATAGTACGGCTTCCTGGTAGCCGTCATCGCCTTCCTTCAAGTTTGCAGGCATTGAGTAGTTGAGATGCGGCAGAAGGTAATTGTCCAGAACGAATTCAGCACGCTTCCGCTGATAATCCTTTGTCTGATTGGGAGCAAGCTTCTTGCCCACATACATGATACCTCCATCAACTGAATCACACTCGCTCTCTTCTAAGTTCTGCATCATGAACGTGAGGATGTCCTCATCGGGAGAAACCGCGTTCACGACTTCCTGATCGTTCGTCATGCCGAGTGCACGCATCAGGTCTACAAACTTGAGATGCCCGGCAACAGATGGGAAAGAGACTTCAAGCAGGTTCTTCTTATTGCGCTCGACGACAACAAGAGCACGATATCCGCGGAACTGCGAAAAGACTTTTGCAACGTAGATACGCTCGTTGTATCGCTCGGTAAACTCGGTCATGATCTTGTTGGACGCAAGATCCTCAAGTGTCATAAGTACGCGTTCAGTACCGTTGACAATGAAATATCCCCCCGGATCAAATGCGTCCTCCCCATGGGAAACGCGCTGCGCATCATCCATGCCATACAGGTTACAGGCAAGTGAACCCACCATTATGGGTAACTGCCCAATAGTAGTGATTATCGGTTCCTGGCGCTCTTCGCCATGCACAAGGGTGAGCCCTAATTGGATCGGCGCTGCATAGGTAAGGTTGCGCAATCGCGCCTCGCAGGGATATAGTTCTCCCTGAGATCCATCTGCTTCCCTCACGAGCGGTCGTTTGACCGTAATCGAACCCAGTTCCACCCACACCGGATCGTTATTCTTTCCCCGGTTCTCGATATCCGTCTCGATAACCTTCTGCTCATTAACCACTTTCTGAAGATTATGCTTCAAGAAATAATTAAAGGAATCAAGTTGGTGGCGCGCAACATGCTCCCGTGAAAAATACGCCTTCGATAAAATACTTCTGTCGATCAGACTGACCACCCCAAAAATTATTTTTTTGGTCTCTTGATTACAAGACGATATGCCTCGGCCCTGCCGGCCGTATGACTCATTCGGACAATTCGTATAACATCGTCCACGTTTGCGCCAATCGTCTTGACCGCTGGATCGTCATGGAAAATTTTAGGTAATTGTTCCGTAGTTATGTTGTAGTGGGAGAGGAGCGCAGATACCTCCTCCTCACTCATGATTTTATGGTCTGGCACCATCACGTGCTTCAACACATTCAGTTTGGTGCTCAATGAAAAACCCCCTCACAGATGAATAGCTTTCCTCTCAGATGCATCACCGCAAAAAACCCACGATTTCTCGTGGCAACGGGCCCGGAGGGATTTGAACCCCCGACCACCTGGTTAAAAGCCAGGCGCTCTACCGAACTGAGCTACGAACCCAATACTAACTAAGATGTACAGCATTATAACAATGCCAAAAAACTATATAAACGTTTTCTCTCTTCTAATAACAGTTTTATTCTTAAAATCTTCTCCAAGTTTCATGAATATATTTATGATCTTTGGCAGATGCTGTTTTTTTCGTCAATTCTGGTCTTTTTCGTAAGAATCATTTTGTCCGATAGAACCTATTTGAATCTCTTCACCGGTAGTGTATTGCTATCGGTTTAATGAATTTCCGGACCGTTTTTTGTTATTATTCCTGTTCCTTCTTTTCTGGAAGGAAACCGGTTTAATACTCTCCCTTCGTAAATTTTATGTGACAGGTGACTTCTACGAATAACAGACTGTCATCTATGATCACGAATATTTGCTTCCCGTTAATTCTTCGCACAAATTTATCCGGCTAGCGGTAGTCCGATGAAGGAACAACAGATATAAGAGCAGCGATAAAAGGTAGTCTGGGATATTCCCCGATTTTTTTATAAGATTTAAAAGATATGAATTTACGCAGAAAAGTAAGGAGCCATCAGGATGAGGTTGTTCCCGACAGGTTCCCTTTTATCTGCCGAAGCCGATCTTCCTGAAACTTTATATTCATCTCCATGCCCTTGATCGCATTTGAGATCTCTTCACTGACCCTTACTTTTGCATCATCAAAATTGTACGTGGTTTCGAGAATCTTCATGAGCCGCTTGTTCACGTCAATACTTTTACTGAGGCGGGCGTATTCAGCGATGATTTCTGTATCAAATCCGGACTGTTTTGCCAGGTCAATATCAGATTTTATTGACTGCTGCCTTTTAAGGACATGCTCAATTGCATCGTACAGTTCACGATGAGTAATTGGTTTCAATACATAATCTTCTATGTATATCCCATATTCCTGTGCTTCTGTTGGAGTAAGCTGTTTTGCTGTGAGCATGAGCACCGGAATCTCCTTTGTCTTGGAATTTTCCTTAATCCGCTCGAGGGTTTCCCATCCATCAACCGGTTCCATCATAATATCCAGCAGGATCAGATCGGGAGTCACCGTCTTTAGGATCTCAAGACATTCCTCCCCGCCATAGGCAGCAACAGTTCTGTAACCTCCCCGCTCCAGCATGGTAACAAATACATCAACGATGAATGGACTGTCATCGACAACAAGAATAGTGTACATCACATCGACTCCCCAATCGTCTTTGCAACCGCGAGCATCTGGCTATGGACATTTATCGGATCCACTCTGTCATTTATGATTCCGGCGATAAGAAAATTTTCCCCTGCACCTGCTACCATAACTGAGGAGTCCTGCGCTCGGATTGCAATCGATTCAAGAGATTTCATCTTAATTATACCCCCAATTGACTCAGCTGACGATAGGATAGTTGCCAGGAGAACTCCCAGCCATGGCCCGTTGAGATCGCGGTCAAAATATTTTCCGGCTACTATACCGTCCCGGGATACAAGGGCACATGCTGCAACCCCTTCTATCAATCGAATCTTATCAATAAATGCAGTAATTTTCTCTTTTAACATGTCCCACCCGCTGCACTACCCTTATGATTCATAATACCTGATTGAAACATATATACATATCTTTTTTTTTGCGTCGATTAATGAGATACCGGAAAGGTAAAATCGGATAAGAATGCCGAAAGGAAAGATCTCCTGAAAGAGGATTGGATCGGTCAGACATAAAAAAAATGTACCTTCATTTCCCGGACATGGATAATTCTTTTTTTCCATAACAAGATAATTAAATGCAATGATCCAATAGTAAGAGAGCGGGGCCATAGGGTAGCCTGGCCATCCTAGGAGACTGGGGGTCTTCTGACCTGAGTTCAAATCTCAGTGGCCCCATTTCTTGTGTTGTTTTTTGGTCATTGTTATGAAGATTACTGAAACTTGTATTGACTGTTTACTTTCCCGCGTGAAATTTGAATGTTCACTCTGTCATGCCAATCCCTCTCTTACAGAAGCAACCATAACCGGATGCAGGAGGGTAATGAATGAGATCCGTTCTGCGCCGCTTTCCCATCCCCAGATTGCAAGCCTCATTCATCGCCGGGCTTATGAACTACTGGGAAATCCTGATCCATTCGCAGAACTCAAGCGGCAGGGGAATCGGCAGGCAATAGAAGTCTGCGAAGAGGTCCGTAACGACCTCTTGACATTTCGCGATTATGTCCTCGCATCAATCATAGGAAACACATTTGATTATGGTGTGAAGGGACACGTCGTTGAAGAAAATTTTTCCGTTTTTTTCAAGAGGGAATTTGCACGAGGGCTCACCGTCGATCAGACAGATAAAATCGCCCCACTCTGCTCCCGCGTCGTGTATCTCAGTGATAATTGTGGCGAAATTGTGTTTGATCGCCTCCTGGTAGAATACCTTAAGGGACAGGGTTCTTATGTAACCCTCGCTGTCAAAGAAGCCCCCATACTCAATGACGCCACATTACAGGATGCACGGGATCTGAGGCTTGACATTATTGCAGACCAGCTCACAACCACGGGCGGTGGTGCAGAGATTGGAATATCCAGGGAAATTATTCCTGATAATCTCCAGCAGGCAATTTCCCGTTGCACGATCATCATTGCAAAAGGGATGGCAAATTTTGAGTCCCTGTCAGAAATGGACAATCTACCCCCTGTGGCATATCTGCTGGCAGCGAAATGCAAACCTGTTGCAGATGAGTTGGGAGTACCTATGGGTTCAATGATAGCCATGCTTCGATCTTAGCATTACATCACCTCCTCTTCATTGGCGGTACTGATTCGAAAATAGCATAACTGCAGAGGTATCCTTTACAATAATTCAAATATTATTTAATTAAAATAAAAAAACAGATTATCGAGAAGTCGAGAGGTAAAGATAATGGCTCTGGAGAAATGTTCAACACAGACTTCGAACGCTCACGAGCTTTTTACAAAAACAATCAGCCCCATAGAATTTTATCCGTCTAATCTGATCAATGATCATGGTACTTCTGGAAGGAATTGCCCTTGGATGGCTGCTCATTGTAATCGGCGCTGTTCTTCTCCTTGTTGAGGTTCATACCCCGGGTTTTTTTGCAACAGTTCCTGCCACGGTGATGATATTCCTTGGCATACTTCTCTTGCTGGGAATTGATATCTTCAACTCAGGCTGGGGAGTTATTATCGGTGTAGTTATTGCGATTGGTGCAGCAGGGTTTACCGTCTGGATGTACGGGAAGATCACACCGGACCAAAGCCCGACTACCCTCAGCCGGGATTCCCTGATTGGCATGGAGGGGCGGGTGAAAACAACCGTAGATCCAAACACGCTCACCGGAAAAGTATTCATATCCAGCACTGAATGGAGCGCCCGCTCAACCGGTTCTGAAATCCCCCCGGGAAAAAAAGTAAAAGTTGTTGATTCACATGGAGTACACATCGTCGTTGAGGAAGTGAAATAACATGGCATTTATTGAAACACTTATCGTCATTTTTCTGATCCTTGTTATCGTCGCAATTTTTGCCAGAGGCGTTGTAATCATCCAGCCGTATGAACAGGGACTGCAGATCCGTCTTGGACAATACGTTGGTCGGATGAATCCCGGGTTCCGCTGGATCGTTCCGTTTGTTAGCGAAGCGATCAAACTCGACCTGCGCACTACGGTAATCGATATTCCCAGCCAGGAAGTGATAACGAAGGATAATTCGCCGACAAATGTTGATGCGATTATCTATATCAGGGTGATTGATCCCGAGAAGGCATACTTTGAGGTTTCAAACTACCGGTTAGCTACCGTTGCGCTCGCCCAGACGAGCCTCCGTGGGATCATCGGGGATATGGAGTTGGACGAGGTCCTTTATAACCGGGACGTTATCAATACGAAACTCCGCGACATCCTTGATCGGGAGACCGACCAGTGGGGTGTCAAGGTGGAGCGTGTCGAGATCAAAGAGGTTGACCCGATAGGAGCCGTCAAAAATGCGATGACTGAACAGACAGCTGCTGAGCGTGCCCGGCGGGCTGCGATCCTGCGTGCTGACGGCGAAAAGCGCTCAGCGATCCTTAAAGCGGAAGGTCTCCGCCAGAGCATGATCCTTGAAGCGGAGGGGGAACGGCAGAGTAAAGTCCTCCGTGCTGAAGGAGAGCGGCTCTCTAGAATCCTGCAGGCACAGGGTGAAGCACAGGGACTCCGCATCCTTTCTGTCGGCGCTGCCCCCCTTGACAAAAAAGCGATCACCGTTCTGTCCCTGGACGCATTGAAGACTATGGCAGCCGGCCAGGCAACCAAGATTATCTTCCCGTTCGAAATCTCGCAGCTGATCCGGCAGGGTGCAAAATTCCTTGGAGCCGGAGATGAGACACCGGAAGAAGCGGAAAAACGCCCAATAATGGATGAGAGCATTCTTGGGGATATCCCCAAACGCGAGGCAATAGATGCAATCTTAAAAGAGATTCAGGATGCGGTGCCCAAAGTCTCTGAAGACGAACTGAAGGACACCAGCAAACGCAGACTCCCGATTGAGAAGGAGAAAGGAGATTTCGTGCCAAAACCACCGGAATAATATTGACGTATTTCGTTTCCCGCAACCCCCCTCTTTTTTATATTTTACGGGAAAGCCGGTGCCGGATGGTTTTTACCTTATCCGTGACTATACCGGGATAAGGCATGTACCATCTGAATTTCAGGGATACGATCGCTGCATCACCCTATATTTTTACCCTTGGTGTGGCCGGGACAGTGGGTCGGGAAAGACCACTTTTACTGAAGGAATACGAAGCATCTTCGGCAAGGATCTGGTGTCCACTATTCCTCTTGATGACAATCATAGTCTCGACCGGGAAGACCGAAGAGAACAGGGACTGACACCACTTAATCCACACATAAACCGGATTGATCAGCTCGAACACGACCTCTTTCTCCTTAAACGCGGGGTGCCTGTCGAAAAACCGGTCTACAACCGTACAACCGGAACATTCGATCCTCCTGTTATATTTCGTCCCCAAAAAATCCTCATCCTCGAAGGGCTCCATACGTTTTTCACCCCCTCTGCTGCGAAAATATCTTGATTTTACCCTCTTCGTAAATCCAACAAAAGAAGTAAAATCTGATTGGAAGATTCGCCGTGATGTCAGAACACGTGGCTATTCCTGCGACGCTGTCATTCGGGAGATTGCCGAAAGGGAGCCAGAATACGAACGTTATATCGCTCCCCAGAAAGAGTATGCTGATGCTGTCATCGGGATTAACTATTCAGAATACGGGCGTCACCTTGGAGAGGAGCGCAATGTCTACCGGATCACACTCTCTCAGACCAGGATGAAACAAACTATTGAGAATATTGATCTCTCGTTAGACCTTTACTCTATTCTGTCCCTTTCGGAGAGAGAATTCTCCCTCAAGTTTCTGACAAGTGAACATAACGGGCACATGATGGGAGAACTGATCATAGACGGAGAACTAACCAAACACGTGGTGAAGAAGCTTGAACTCAGCATTGAGCAGCAGACACGGGTTCATCCCATTTCACTCTTTAAACACCGGAATTATGTAACGGCAGGTGATCTCGCACAACTGATTCTCTGCTGGCGCATCATCCATCGCCGGATCTTCATAGAGACTGGACGGCAATAGCATTCAAAGGATGACACAGGAAACCGGAGAAGTCATTATACATCCATGAAAATGAAATGAAAGGACATTTATGAAAGAAAAAGAACTTCTAAAAATATAATTTTGATTTATCCGGCGAAGCGTAAATACAACAGGACGATACTGCAATGAAAATAGGGCAGGGAGGGAACATATGAACAAAGGAATACACGCTGTATGAAAAAGATTGCAGTCATGACCGGAGGGGGGGACTGCCCCGGACTCAATGCGGTAATCCGGGCTGTCGTACTAACGGGTTTAAGGTATAACCTGGAAACACTGGGAATCCGTAATGGGTGGAAAGGGCTTATCGAATGTGATATGGTGCCACTCAACGATTCCTCTGTTTCCGGCATCATCTCCTGGGGGGGAACAATTCTTGGAACATCCCGAACGAATCCACTGAAAGATCCTGCTGATCTGGAGAAGATCCAAAAAACCATACAAATAAACGACATCGGTGCTCTGGTTGTAATCGGGGGAGACGGGACGCTCTCTGCAGCGTATGGAATTGCGAACAGAGGTGTACCTATTGTAGGTATTCCAAAAACGATCGACAATGATATTTTCGGTACAGATCTGACGGTTGGTTTTGACACAGCGGTCTCCATAGTAACCGAAGCTATCGACCGGCTCCACAACACCGCAGAATCCCACCACAGGATCATGGTTATCGAAGTGATGGGACGCAATGCCGGTTGGATCTCCCTTACCGCAGGAGTGGCCGGAGGAGCGGATGTGATCTTGGTCCCCGAGATGCATATCACATTTGAAGAGATCTGCCGGAATCTTGAAGCACGGTATATGGCAGGAAAAAAATTTTCTGTCGTAGTTGTTGCCGAAGGGACACTTCATGAAGACATCGCAGACACAACAGTCCCTGAATGTGACCGTGATGAGTGCGGGCATGAGAAATTCGTGGGTGTGGGAAACCTATTGGGAAAGAGACTCGAACACCAGCTCGGTATTGAGACCCGGGTGACGGTTCTGGGCCATGTCCAGCGTGGCGGTACGCCCACTGCATCCGATCGGGTTCTCGCAACCCGGTTCGGGATATCAGCTGTGGAGCAAATCGTTGCCGGTAACATCGGTTGTATGGTGGCTCTGCAGGGTACCCGGATTGGCACAATCCCGCTCAAAGACGTAACGTCACGGATAAAAATGGTAGATCCTAATTTTTATTACGATCTGTCAATGATAAAAAGTGGAAAACGGTAGAATCCTTAACCTCTTCACCCTGATGACAATTTCAGATATGCAGCAGATAGGGCAGTGTTATCAGAGACACCAGTACTATCAGCATGAGGTAGCTGACAGCGCTACTGACATATCCTGAGTATTTCATGAGTCCACGTCGATCGAGGAGCCGGTCCAATCCTTCTTTAAAGATATACCCGCCATCGAGCGGGATCATAGGGATCGCGTTAAAAATACCGACATTGAGATTGATCCAGGCACACCAGAAGAGCAGGTGCATAACACCCCAGAAACCCTCAAATGGGACAGAGTAGTAGGTCGTATCAGAAGTTTCGAACGCAAGGATACGGAGGAACTGGATGCCGGTATCATTAGTAAAGGGGATGATCAGGAACTGAAAGAATCCTACAGGTGACAGTAATCCCTGGACAACTGCCATGACTGCTGTGCCATCATAATACTCGACGCCCATAAATCCACTGGTCCTGTTGGGGACGTCAGCAGGCCAAGCAGCAAGGGTGAGCGGGTAATCCTTTACATTTTTATCGTGTTCAGCGGTAAGAATCAGCACGTCACCGGGTTTTGTTGCGTTAAGAATAGTCGAAACATCGGTCCGGCTGCCGACTGGTACTCCATTTATTGCTGTTACTATCGATCCGGGAGGAATACCCGCACGATCCGCGGGATAATCCTTGTAGACCCCATGAATGATCGGCAGGCTGACAGGCATGACCAGTCCCATGCAGAGAATAAGAAGGACAAAACAGGAGAAACCCACGATAAGGTTGTTGGTGATCCCTGCGCCAAACATACGAATCTTGGCCATTCCTTTAGTTCTATCAAGTTCTTCTTCATCCGGCTCAACAAAAAATCCAATAGGGATAACTGCAATAAGCACACCCATCGTCTTCACTTTAATATTCTCAACACGACAGAGGATCGCATGCCCGAATTCGTGAACACCAATAGTAATGATAAATGCAAGCCAGACGGCAAGGGTGGATGGGACATACTCGTTAATACCGGGCAAGAGCAGGATATTTTGCGGCTTGTAAATCCCGGTGGGTTCCGGCTGAACAAGCAGGGTGTAACGTACCGAGACAAAGAGCATGAAGGTAATGAAAATCGATACGATGATAACAGCAATAACTCCTACCGACCCATAGATCCGGAAAAACCTGCGGAATACCGCAAATTTGTCAAAAAATCCGATCCGGCTCGTTTTTATTGCCATAATCGGGCCATAGAAGGTTATGTGGTCCTCCCAGAGTTTCCGGGAATGGATATAATACGCTACCGCCGCGTAGATAGCGATGAGAAAAATGATCGGAGGGATCCAGTCCATTCGTTATTTATTACATTGCGGGCCACATAAAACAATGGCTCATTACATTCCGACGGGTAGGATAAAAAATCAGAAAAATTCCGACAGCTGACTCTGTTGTTTTTTTCCAATCATGAGGGATACTGTCTTCCAGCTCTTTCTGGCAATTGGAGGGGGACTTTTGTATTCATCGATGTATGCGGAAAGGAATGCAATCGTCACCGGGTCCGAAGAATACCCGCTACCGATTATTCCATATTTTTTTGAAAGGGTCGCTATCGCATGGTCACGGACAACTTTTGCGACAATACTTGCAGCGGAGACTACTTTGAAGGTCTCGTCGGCGTGATGTTCCGAGATGATCTCGCAGGTACATTCAAGATGGGATTTTACCATTTCTGCATACCGGAATGCATTCACGTCACAGGCGTCGACATAGGCTTTTGAGGGGGCAAGCTTGCCAATAACCTGTGCATGCGCCCGGGCAATACAGGAGTTCATGGTCATGCCCCTTCGAATCTCATCGATCTCGTGCGCGTCAATTCGCACTGTTGCCACACGGAACCGCTTCCTTATGACTGAATAGAGGTGTTCCCGCACAGCGGGTGAGAGCAGTTTCGAGTCCTTCACTGCAAGATCAGCAAAAACATCCTCTGAGGGTACTCCGACAGCAGCAATCACCAGCGGCCCCAGTACAGATCCCTTTCCTGCCTCGTCCACTCCGCAGATCACATACACTGATTAATGCGCAAATTATTTCAATGCCGATGATGGTAACCGGTAGTCATGTATATTATCATAGTGGGGCTTGGCGGGATTGGGAGAAACCTGGCGAAACAGGCAATCGAACATGCAAACAATGTTGTCGTCATTGACCAGGATGAAGCCCGGTGCAGCGAGGTTCTTGAACACTATGATGTACTGGCAGTAACCGGCAATGCAACCGACAAGACAACGCTTGAGGAGGCCGGGATTGATAGGGCCGATGCCCTGATTGCTACCACAAGCGATGATTCGGTCAACCTTATGACCTGCTGGCTCGCAAAAAAATTCCGCGTTCCCAATGTCGTTTCGATCGTCAACCAGTCCACTCATTCAGATTTTTTCAAGGAAGTCGGGGTCAGGATCAGCGAGAATCCCGATGAACTCGTGGCATCACGTCTCTATTACTGGACCCAGAATCCCCAGCTCCAGCAGCTTGCCTCGATTCCTGGGGGGACCATCTTTGAGATAGTTGCCGAACAGGGTGCACCTATTGTCGGGCACGAAATCCGTGAGCTTAAGGTAAAAGACTTCGTGTTCATTGCAATCCGCAGATCGGGGGGCGAACTGATTATTCCGAGTGGTAATGTCAGGATCCAGCCCAATGATATCTTCACGGTCTTTACGAAAAAAGAAGCAGAAGACGATTGTCTCCGGCTCCTGAACAAGCAACTCAAAAAATCAGCGGATTGAAGCAGCGAGAGTCCCCAGCTCGAGCATCAGTTTTGGGTTCACCCGGATAATTTCTTTTATTAAGGACAGTGTCGTGAAATCCCTGAGATTCAGTTTTGAGACAGAATGGATGATCTCATTCAGTTTCGCATCAGGTTGCCTGATGAGGTATTCTTTGATATGGTAATTGCGCACTAAGGCTTTGCCCATCTTTGATGTCCGCCAGGTTTTGTCATACTTCATAAGTGCAGTTCTGGATACGTCGCCTGTTTCAATGCATTCAGCAGCAACCTCAGCGGCGAGTCTTCCGGTATACATGCCATTGTAGATCCCGCCACCGGTAAGTGGATCGACAACACGGGCAGCATCACCGGCAATAATCAGCCCATCTGCCACCGTACATTCCAGTGGACGGCAGACAGACACGCCACCGGCAATATATTCGATCGGTTTCCCATGGGGGAATGTCTTTTTTACAAACCGGTCAAGATAGTCCTTTGCCCGGTGTCCTTCTCCGCTTTTTTTTCCTGATATTCCTACGCCTACATTGGCAGTCCGGTCACCTTTGGGGAAGACCCAGAGATAGCCTTCAGGGGCAATCTCGTTGCCAAGATAAAAAACCGTCGAATGTTGATCGATATCGATATCGGCAAGGACATACTGAACGGAACTCATGATCTCGCGGACCGGCACTGTGGTATCGATGCCGCACCAGCGGGAAAATTTTGATTCCACGCCATCAGCTGCGATGACAATATCAGCTGCGATTTTGCTCACTTTTCCGCAGCTCTCGATCTTCGCTCCCTGTATACATCCGTTATTGATGATAGGCGCAGATGCACGTGTCTTGACCGCCACATCAGCACCAGCCTCAGCCGCCTTCCAGACCAGCTCTCGGTCAAAGACCTTCCGGTCTAGGATATAACCAACCTTACTTCCCGCGAGCTGGGATTCGAGTTTCATTAAAAATCCGTCCGGAGCAATAATACTCGCACCGGTCATTTCAGCAGATATCCACTTAGGATCAGGGTCAATGAATTCATGGAGGGCTTCTTTCCCGAGGCCTTCAGCACAGCGCACCGGGGCACCGATTGCCGGGCGTTTTTCAACGAGGCACACGGAGAGACCTTTTTCAACAGCGGTTTTTGCAGCGATTGCTCCTGCCGGACCTCCTCCGATGACCAGCACGTCGTACTTATTTTTCATGTGCGACCTCCAGGGCACCCAGAGGGCATACTTTTGCACAGATTCCACAGACTGTGCAGCTCTTCTCCACGCAGAGGTACGCATCAATCAGTTCAAGGGCACCTTCCGGGCAGACTGACACACAACAACCGCAATATCCACAGATATCCCGATGTACTTTGAGCATTGAGTGATCATGTAAGTGTTCTGTTTCATTAATATTTACGATTTGAAAAATACCAGAGAAAGCTTAGGAGCGTATGAGTATATAATAAAAAAGAGGAAGACAATGTTCATCTATCTGATATGAGGACTCATGTAGTCTTGTAAAATATTTCAGTTCCTTTTTACATGCATTTCCAGAGCTTTTCATCAGCTCGGCCCATTCAGCTCATACTCGACGGTTTCCGAAAGCAATCCCAGATTCGTCGTTAACGTCAAGCAGAAATATTGCATTGTGGTATATCAACTTATACGTGAAAATACCTGAATCTAAAGTAAATTTCCAGAATTATCCGGAATGAAAAAACTACACAAGTGAAAATGTCCCATACTTCCCGCCGCCACCCGGGTGCAGGATCACTCTTCCGGTTCTTAGTGCTTCGATTGCGTCAGCGACGTTGGAATGAATTCGCCGGATCTCCACAACGGGGGCGTCGATGAGCACATCAATCTCATTGCCGAACGTGCTAATAAAAGATGAGTAAATTGCCAGACATTTTTTTGTATGAGGTGATGAAGCCCCTTCCGTAATCTGGATGATCTGACCAAGGGGCACGACATGGAGATAGGGGGGTCGTTTGTGGGGAGTGGCCCCGGAAGAAAGTTCCCGGGCGCGGTCATATACTCCTTTTTTTATGAGACCCCCATCTGCCGGGCAGCGCCATGAATCCAGTATTGCCTGTTCCAACGAATACTGGGTGAAACAGCGGACACAGGCAGTACGGTTGTACTTCCCCTCCTCCGGAAAGAAACCTGCGTTCATGTCGATGGCCCCGCTTTTTAGCCTTTCCAGTACACCTTTTACTGTCAGTTCTTTGAGCCGGAGCCGATTGAATTCACGCCCAATCTTTTCGGGCTGGGGGCTGTGGGCATCTGAGTTTGAGAGGAATGGTATTTCGGTGAGATCCGGGATCGCGGCACCATACGAACTGTCAGCCGAGAGACCAAGTTCTAGAAAATCTATCGGTTCGCTGCCGTAGCAATCAGCAACGTGGTCAAAATATGCAAACATCGCCGTCCACGGGGTAAACGCATGTGCTGGGCCGATCATCCCTCCGACATCGTGAACGGCCATCGCGATAGCATTACCGCTCATGTGGAGGTGTGGCCTGCCACTTGTTTCGAAACTTTTACATTTTCCTTTGAAGAGCTCGCGGATCTGATCGAATTGGGCCAGATCCTCTGCGAGAATAAGGTGATGCACACGATGCTCGTCTTCAACTTCTCCCGTGGGGACGATAATGACACCTGCATCATTTTCGAGAAAAGGTTCCCAGCTTTTCTGCCATACCGGGTGGAGTGCATCTCCTGTGCCAAGAACATGGATACCCTTAGTGATACAGGCAGATAGCAGGTTTTCTGGCAGCATCGCCCCAGACACAGCTATGGAGAAAGGAGAATGTATATGCAGATCGGCATTTACGAGCATAGTTACCCGATGTAGCTCAGCTCTTCGTCCTTCTGCATCCTGTCGCTTTCAACTAATCCCTCGATGGCTTTTTCCATCTCGGACGCACGGTCATTGAGCCGTGTAAGATCGACAGGTACATCAATCAGTTTTGAAAGTGTGGCGAGCACGTTTGCTGCGCTCATCGGGTCGACCAGGTACCCGCTCGTTTCGCCCATCAGACATACTGCATCGATACCCCGGAGGGCAGAAAGTCCAAGCATAAGCCCGGCAGCACCAATGATCCCGCCTCCTGGTTCATTCCTATCGAACGTTACACCGGCCGCCTCCAACTCTGGCCGGAGATCTGTGCGGTTCACCGCTCCCAGCACCCTGGGCTCATGAACCAGATGCCCAACACCGAAACCCCCCAGCGTGTAAATGCGCTGAACCTTCAGTTCTTCAGCGATTGTACAGTACTGGTCCGCAAGGAGGTAGTGTCCTTCGTTCGATGTACTCTGGTGATCTCCGACGATGAAGACGAGATCCTTTCCTTCCCCACGGAAAAGATAGAGTTCGTTGCGTGCCAGCCGTGCAAGACCATTTTCTTCAAGAATCACCTGGGGGGGAAAATAGATTGAATGGATCTCCCCCATCTTTACGGCACCCAGCACATGGATCATATACTCTGCAACGAGTTTACCTACCTGCCCGATTCCCGGGAGTCCTTCTATAAGGATGGGATTAACGGGGGGAGATTCCCTGATACTATCAAAATACCGGACAAAAATCTCGTCAATCATTTTTTGCCATCCTCCGGTATTTCCCGTACCGATCTTCAATAGAAAAACGTGATGGATGGGCGATAACGGTCGGTTTACTACACACCGGGCAGGTGGCAGAAAGAGTATAAGTGTATTCTGCTTTGCAGCAACGGATGCGACCGCTCATTGACTCTTCCCGGACTTCGGTTTCTTGACGAGTTTGCCCTCTCCACCGGACTTTTCCATAACTGCGATCGCTGCATTTGCTGCTTTCTCGATCGCTTTTTCTGCTTTCTTATAGTCAGGGGCGGTAACTTTAATCCTGTATGTCGGAGCACCAAGATACAGGAGCTCAATATCAACACCGGCTATTTTTGGCTCGGCACTTTTCAATGCCTTCTTGATTACTGATATTCCGTCTGGCAGGATGCTGGTGAGTACCAGGTGCCCGGTCACTTCGACCCGGGGAACTTTCACACTCTCCTGTGCCACATGAAGAAGCGTTTCGGCAACTTTTTTGGGGAGGTCGAGTTTTTTAAGTGTCGACTCGCTGTCAATAACAAGGTCTTCAAACACGGGGTGGAAAGCCCCGTACTTCTTGAAAATCAGATCCTCCAGAGCAGTAGCAGACTCACCGGACTGTTCTGCGACAAAACCCAACCACTTCCTGGCTTTACTCTCGTTCTTCCACTCACGGATTTTCTCGCGGCGCTGATGTTCATTGACGTCTTTTAATGAAAGGTCGATGTGCCCACGATTCTTATCGACGTTGAGAACCTTGCAGACTATCTTCTGGCCTTCGCGAATGTGGTCACGGATATACTTGATCCAGCCGGTTGCAATTTCAGAAATAGGAATAAGCCCCTGGCGACCCCCATACTCATCCAGAGATACAAACGCCACAAAATCTTTAATATTCTGTACGGTGCAGACAACCAGTTCCGATTCCTGCGGCCACTCTCTGTCCAGCATGGATATAATCACTTGAGCTCTGAGATAATTTCAGCCTTGATACTTGCCTTTCCACCCGTGGGAAGCGCAAGATCGTGCCCGCAGACAATACACTTCACGACAGTACTTGCCTTTTCAAATACCGTTTGCTCGTTTTCACAGTCAGGACACTTTACTTTGAAAAATTTACTCCGGTTTTCCCGAATCTCACGTACCATTATTCACTCACTCCGTCAGCTCAAACTTTGCGACCCGGTAACCCTTTCTCAGGTGTGCCTTTCCGCAGGTGATACAACGGTACCGCACGTTGATCTTTTTCGTCGGTTTGTCGCCACCGGGCACTTTTGAGAATTTTCCCATATTGCCTACTTTTCCTCTGCGGGCCTTCTGCCGGTCGATCCAGTGGAGGCCGGTTGTCTTGCCTTTCTTTACCCTCTCGACCTCATGCATCTGATGAGTCCTGCAATGTGGGCAATAGGTGTTAAATTTTGCTGGCATTTTCATAAAATTTTCACCGATAATTTGGATACAGAATACCAATATTATTTACAAAGATTGATATTTAAGACTATGTTGCGTTCACTCAGAACCGCGGCATTTCGCTCAGGAAGCGTTACGATATCTCCTTTTGACAGAGCATAAATCCTCCCATCAATCCCCATAAAGGATTCCATGTCCTCAAGCACCCGTACGAGTACACAGGGCGGCAGGAGGGGCATTTTTGGTTCCGGTGTTGCGTAAAGTCCGTGGGCTTCAACATGATCTTCAACCTGCTCCAGTTCAGGTTCACCGCTTTCTTTAGTATCTGGAGGTACAGCAGTTTTCGGACGATGAGGTATATTGTAGAGCAGGATGCCCTTGCAACGCTCGATACTGGCAGTAGCAGTATCAAACATCTCTTTCTCAACTGGGATCATCCGCTTTACTTCTTCACGGTCATAATAATTGCCTTCAGCATGCAGGATAGTCAGGGCGAGAATTTTGCGTGACCGTAAAGCAAAGAGCTCCTGCAGCGTTTCTTTTATTGCGAGCGTTTCTTCAATAAGAGATCGGGCCTCTTCAGAGAGCGGATCTTCAAATTCATAAACTTTGTTGATAAGGGTAGCTAGTTCTGCATGCCCGCGATCGAAAAGGTCGGAGGGGACTGCTGTGAGTCTCCCCGTCTCCCGCTCTGATAGCAAGGTACTGCGCAGATCGTCAAGGCCCCGTGGTCCCATTATCCCCCTCAGGTAATTTCCGCCATGCCGCGGCAGCACAGGAATACTGCTACCGCTTCCGGTACTGTATTGATGCCTTTTTGGAGTTCATAAGTACTTCCGAGCATTGACATCGTGAGCGGATGGATAAGGTCAACCCTGACATCTCTTAGGGAAAAGACTACTGCGTCCACGAGGGGATTAAAATCGGGAAGGTCACGGAGTTCAAGAGGTTGTACCCGCATCCCACTCCCCCCATGCAGCGATGTGGGCATACGAATGAGCCGTTTTGTATCCGTGGTGACCGGCTCATCGGCAAGAGCAGCTCGGGAAAGGAGTCGTTTTTTAAATTCCCCATCCTGCCGGGATAGAATAGCGTTAATAACGCGATGCTTTAAAATCATTCTCGTTGGATGGCGTTCAATATCCCTAACAATCTCGTCACGTTTTTTTAGAAACGTGGCGGCTGATTCTTTGCCGATACCCTCAATCGCGGTGAGATGCGCAATTGCTTCCTCGTCAGTCAGGTTTCCAATCCAACGGAAATATTCAAGGAGTGCTTCGTGGTATCTTGTCTGCCAACTTGGCGTCGGGAGGATTTTTCCGGAGAGCATCGCAGCGGGGTCGATCCCGATCCCGCACACGTAGTCAATCAGTTCCCGCCGTTCTGTACTCCCCCATCCACGGAACGCGATATCCTTGACATGAACATGGTACCCCCGGCCACCGGAAAAGACGAGTTCGATGGTCTTTGGATCAATACCGAACTCGTCAATAAGCATTGCGATGAGTTTCTCAGTCTCCTCTTTGACCCGGGCCAACATCAGGTCGTAGGGACCCCGCATGATATGATCGGCATCAAGATCGAAGATCAGGTCAGCACCACACCAACCCTTATCCGACATGGTCCCGGCATCCGGTTTCTCGTAATATGCGGTCGAATAGTAAGTATGCTGTGGAATGAGGTTTTTGATATACTCGAATAACTCATCCCGACATGAAAAACCTACATGCCTGCGCATCCGCATCGCATCTGAATGGGGATTGAAGAGCACGAAACCCCATTCCCTCTGCTCAAGAGAGGATGGCGCGACAAGCACGGTTTTTTTGTAATAATCCGTGAACCGTTGTCGGAGAAATTCTGTCGTCGCCGGGTTCATGGCAGCTCCCTGATCATATAGGGTCCTTTACGTTCATAGCCCTGTCTTCGGTAATAAGGGCGGACACCGATTCCACTCATAATCGCGAGAGAGGTGAACCCGGCATCCGATGCGATCTCTTCAGCCCGGGTAATGAGGTCCTTTCCAAAATTCCGGTGCTGCCATTCATCAGATTCGGCATCTTTCCCCAGCCGAACAAGACTGCCATAGACATGGAGTTCACGCAGGAGTGCGGTATTTTCAAGCCCGGAATTATAGGCTACTGACGGGAACCGGAGCCGGGTAAACCCGATCAAGGAATCATCGGATACCGCAGAGATAAAGTGCTCCAGTCCACCACAGCATGCATATTTCAACATCCGGATTTCTGATTCCCCAAAAGAAGGGAGTCTCCCGATCTCCCGGCAACGTATACAGCGGCAGCGCCCGCCGGTTGCCTTCAGCCGGTTCTGGGCAAGCTGCCGGAAGTTCGAATGCCGCGAACCGGCAATGATCAATTTCGCCGGGATATCACGCTGGATCCGCTGGAGCCGGGTATATTCGGGGATTAGGGACTTTGCGTATGCAACAAGATCGATCATATCCTCTTCGCTGTAAGGTCTATACAATCCCCGCTTCCAATGGTTTTCAATCTCAGATCCGGGGGTTACAAGGGTGGGATAGATCTTGAGAAAATCCGGCATGAAACGGGGATCGGAAAAGATAGTTTCGAACATTTTTTTATCCAGCTCGATGGTCGAACCGGGAAGATTGGGCATCATATGGAAACCTACTTTCATGCCAGCATCCCGGAGAGATCTGTTTGCTGCGACTGTATCAGCTACGGTACACCCGCGCCGGTTGTATGCAAGGATGGCATCATCCACGTGTTGCACACCAAGTTCAACTTTGGTTACACCGAGGTGCAGCATCCGATCAATATGTTCACGCCGGCACCAGTCTGGGCGGGTTTCGAACGTTATCGCAACACAGCGGATGGCGGAAGTCTCATTATCTGTTTCAACGATGCCAACATCATGCATTTCCGTTGCCGCAGCACCTCCCGGGTAAGTGTTCATCGCTTCAACACAGCGTGACACAAACTCCTTCTGGTACTCAGGCGTTCGTGCGGTCATCGTTCCACCCATTACGATAAGCTCCACTTTATCCACGCGGTGTCCCAGCAGTTCGAACTGCTCGAGCCTGGCATGCACCTGTGCAAATGGGTCATAATTATGCTCCAACGCACGCAGCGCAGCGGGCTCTTCTCCTGTATAGCTCTGTGGCGATTTAAACGGATGGTCAGGGCCACCCGGGCAGGGCAGACATTTACCATGAGGGCAGGGTGCCGGTGATGTCATCACTGCAACCGGGGCTACTCCTGACAGCGTTCGTGTAGGCTTGACGAGAAGGATCTTCCGGAGGATCTCCCGATCCGGAGCAGAAGCTACCGCGAGGATCGCTGAGTTTTTGGGAACTGCGGACAGCCCGTACTTACGGCAAATCTCGATCTTAACTGCAACGATCGCCTCGTCGCCAGGCTGAAGGGTGAGGATACGGGAGATCATCTCCCGGAACGCCAGCGCCTCATCCATGACAATTAATGTTCGGCTGCAACTTTAGTGGATGCAGACTCTGAAGAATAGTTCACCACAGGCAAACGGTGCCCGTGAATATGGGTAACGATCTCATCTCCGAGAGTGAGAAGAGCATCTTTGTGGGCTTTTTTATCCTTGTGAATATGAACCGGGGAAATTTCAAGAGAATCGTAGCGGTCAGTTCCGATTTCTTCACTGGTGACGCCTTCATAGTATTTCTTGATGTGAATCATCAACATGTGTAAATGCAGCAACTCTTCCTTTTGCACACTATCACCTTCTCCAAGCTCATTCTTTTTCTTGTGATGCACATATACCTTTTTGGTGATATTTATATCACGAAACCTGCGGGCAGTGGGATCGCTCGTTGCTCTGGCAATTGGGGATGCAATGGGTGCGCCCCTTGAAGGATCTGCCCAACCCAGCGTTTGGGTGACCGAAATGCTTCCCGGTGGGCTGCATTTCCGGAAACGGGGCCAGATTACAGATGATACATTACAGGCAATGGCAGTCGCAGAATCGCTGGTCTCCTGCGGGAAATTTGACCAAAAAGACCTTTTTTCACGTTTGTTTTCCGGATACGAGAAGCATCCGGAATGGTACGGTCCTACTTCTTCTGCATTTTTCGAGCTGGTCAAATCCGGCACCCTGCCGCAACGCGCAGCATGGCTCGTGCATAAACGACAGCACGGCAGCCGCAGCAATGGGAGTGTTATGCGGGGATTTCCCCTTGGGATCTGCTACCCGTCACCTGCCGTGTATGATGTAAGTCTTGCGTGTTCGCAGATTACTCATTTTGATCCGGTCGCTGCGCACTGCTCTGCATGGTTGAACGTAATGGTGAGCGATATGTGCCGGGGTGTTTCCCGCTCAACGGCATACCGGCATGCCCGTTCGCTCTGCACACATGATGAAGTGCATGCAGTGCTCGGCAATTATGAGAACTATGGGTTAAATCCCTCGCTTGATGCTGTGCTCTGCTCGCACGCAGCTCTTGTCAGTTTCATGCATGCCCGAACCCTTGAAGGGGCGATTCTCTCTGCAATCAATCTTGGAGGAGATGCAGATACGGTAGGAGCATGCTGCGGGGCACTTGCCGGTGCATACTGGGGAATTGATGCTGTTCCCGAGCGGTGGAAAAAGGAACTTGAAGGCTGCGAAGATATCCGGAACCTTGCAGAAATTCTCTGGCATTGCGCTGAGAAAAGAGTGATCGTGAATGATCCTTGATTTATTGCATCAAAGAAAAGTTACGCCGGTTTAATATCGACAAGTTTCAGCGCCCGCCCTTTTGCGCAGATATCAGAAGCATTGCCCAGCACATCCGTGACAATATATTTTTCGCCGTCCACTACCCCATCCGGGCGGCAGAGGGGATAACTCCGGCAATCACTCTTGTTGCAGGAAAGGTCGATCTTGATCTTTGAATTGACAATTGCCATATCCGCGTTAATAAGCACCGTGATCGGTGCCTCCATAACCTCAACTGCGGTTGCACCATTGAAATGAACCAAACATTCATGGTGAGTTGACCGTACAGATACGACACGGTATTTCCTGCCGATTTGGAGGTTATTGCACGCCTTTTTCACTTTGCAGGTATCACACTCGGCAGCCTCACCTTCATAAATAAACTCAATACCCTGTTTTGCCAGAACTGTCCCGACCAGGGTTACTTTTGTTTTTGCATCAGCCATGCTGATCACTTCACTCTAGGTAGAGCATTTGTACAAGATTCTGTGCAGACTCCCGTGTTAACCCCATATCGAATATTGTGAAGCGCTCCGGACGGATAGTTTTTGCCATGAGAAGAGCCTCAACAGCAATTGCATCATCGATACCAAGTTCGGCAGGTGTTACCGGGGCACCAATACTTTTCAGCGAACTCCGGATACCTCTCCAGTCCCCCCCATGGAGGTACATGGAAATGATAGTCCCGATCCCACAACTCTCGCCGTGGAGTGCCTTCCCGGGAGCCAGCTTGTCAAGTGCATGGGAGAACTTATGCTCACCACCGCTTGCCGGGCGGGATGATCCTGCGATGCTCATGGCAACCCCGCTGGACACGAGCGCTTTTATGACAAACCACGCAGACTGTTCCTGATTTGGTTTGATCAGATGGGCATTTTTCATCAGTATCTCAGCCGTCATCTTCGACAGCGCTATAGCGTATTCACTTATCGGCTCTCCCTTGACCCTATAGGCGAGCTCCCAGTCCAGAATTGCAGTATAATTCGAGATTACATCTGCACACCCGGCGGCGAGGAGCCTGTGAGGGGCAGAAGCGATAATCCCTGTGTCAGCTACAATCGCGATAGGGGGCTGGGCATCCAGCGATGCATGTCCTTCAACAGTAGGGACTGATGCGCGGGAGGAGGCAATACCATCATGCGATGCTGCGGTAGGGATGGATATAAACTGGAGGTCAAGATTATATGAAACGATCTTCGCGGTATCGATCACCCGCCCGCCGCCGACCCCTATAACAAAGTCCAATCCTGCCGCAGCTTTCTGTGCCTTGTTTATCACAGGAATGCTGATCTCTTCTGCAAGGAACGGCTTTACTTTATAAAAGGAAGCCATGACCCTTCGGACGTTGTTCCCGGCAACACTCATCGTGCCTTTTCCGGATATCAGAAGAGCAGACGTACCGAGTTTAAGATCTTCACAGATCGACGGGATCTGCCCGAATACATCGTGCCCGATGATAACATCTCTGGGCAGCTGCATCCATTTGGATTTATCAAAAACTTTCGGTTTGAGTAATTTTATTGCATCTGCACTCATTCTTATCATGGATGATTAGTGATTTCATATACAAATACTACATCGATCCCATACGCTACGAACAACCCTATAATGCCGTAGAAACACTCACCTACGCACTCATACTTATCGCCGCGGTTTACCTCGTTTACCGCTGGTTTAAAAAATCCAAATTTCCCCTTGACGGTCCGTTTGTGCTGGCTACACTGCCCTATATCATATTCGGCGGTGTGCTCCGGGTGGTCCAGGATTCCCATATGATCCAGTCTGATCTCCAGTTCCTGATTGTCACCCCATTTATCTATTTCGTGATATTTTTTTATACCATCAGTATTCTCATTCTCTCACATTATCTGGAAAGTCAGGGATTATGCGACAACTACCTCAAGGTGTATACCGGAGCCGGGATCTTCTCGGTATTCTGTGTGGCGCTGGTCCTTCTTGGCTGGGGAATGACACACACCCGGATCGATCTCTTTGTAATGGCTATTATCCTGTTAATGGCAACGACGGCGACACTTCTGGTCTTGGCGTGCATGCGGTACGTGCTGCGCTGGCGGTACGTGACCGATCCACTCTATATTACACTCCTATTCGGGCAGCTGCTGGATGCAAGTGCAACGAGTTATGGCATAGACCTGCACCCATCGGTGCAGTATATTGAACAGCATGTGGTAGGATCAGCCCTGATCGAATGGACTCACACAGCTTTTGTGATGTTTCCCCTGAAACTGGTCGTGCTCTTCCCGGCAGTTTATATCATGGAGATGTACCGCAAGGAAGCAAATCCCACGTTCTGGCATCTGGTCCTCCTCGCGATGATAGTAGTCGGTCTTGCGCCGGGTATCCGGGATATGACACGGATGGTACTATATGTCTGATTCGCCGTTAAAAAATGCGATAATAATTACCTTTCTCCTCTTTTTTGCTACAATCACGGTTGGCTGGGTAGGTACGATGCAGAATCCACAAATCGGAGAAGATCTGATGAAACTCTTTGAAAAAGAGATCGCTGGTCAGATCATGGGGAAAGATACTCCTGAAATTTTTGTGAGACTCTTTTTTAACAATCTTGAAGCCTGCGTCCTGCTCTTTTTGGGTGGTGCATCGTTTGGCATTCTCACGATATTCGTCCTAAGCCTGAATGGTATTTTGATTGGTTCGATCATGGAAATCGTGCACAAGGATCATTCTGTAGTTTTTGTCGCCGCCGCGATCCTTCCCCATGGCATTTTTGAAATTCCGGCCTTTATCCTCTCCGGCTCACTCGGTATCCTGCTTGCCCAGTCGCTCATAGCTGAGTGGTATCACGGAGGAGACGCCGCAGCGGATGCAAGGGGATTTGCCAGACTCTTTATCGGGTATGTTGTGCCACTTGTAGTAATCGCCGCGTTTGTCGAGGCTTTTATTACACCAATTATCATACATTTAGTATCTTAGTGGATCTGATTCATGGACGATGATGCGGGCGCCCTGCCATCAAAAGAAGACTTTTCTGCATGGTATAATGATATTTTATGGCGGGCTGAAATCATGGACGTCCGCTATCCGGTCAAGGGATTGTATGTGTGGTACGCCTACGGATTTGCGATTCGTAAATATGTATACCAGAGACTCCGCGATCTCCTTGACCGCGACCATCAGGAAACACTCTTTCCTCTTCTGATCCCTGAGCAGGAATTCATGAAAGAAGCAGAGCATATCAAAGGTTTTGAAGATGAAGTATACTGGGTGACGCATGGCGGGAAGACTCCGCTTGACGTGAAACTGGCATTGCGCCCGACCAGTGAGACAGCTATTTATCCTATGTATGCCCTCTGGATCCGCTCACATGCCGATCTTCCCATCAAATATTACCAGATCGTAAATACATTCCGGTACGAGACAAAACAGACCCGTCCCCTCATCCGCCTCCGGGAGATCACGTCTTTTAAAGAAGCGCATACAGTTCATGCAACTTGGGAGGAGGCTAATGAACAAGTCGAGGAAGCAATAAGGCTCTACCGGGAATTCTATGATGGTCTCTGTATCCCGATCCTCGTCTCAAAACGTCCGGACTGGGACAAATTCCCCGGTGCCGATTTTACCATTGCCGTGGATGCGATAATGCCTAATGGCAAAACTCTTCAAATTGGCACTGTGCACCACCTTGGCGATCACTTTTCCAGGACTTTCAACATTACATATGAGGATAAAAACGGCGAGCAGAAACTCGCACAGCAGACCTGTTATGGTATTTCGGAGCGCTCAATTGCAGCCCTGATCAGCATACATGGCGATGACAAAGGGCTTATCTTTCCACCAGCCGTGGCCGCACTCCAGGCAGTGATTGTCCCGATTATGATCGGAAAACGCCATGAGGATGTAATGGCTGCAGCACAGCAACTGACAAATGATCTCACCGCTAAAGGTTTCCGGGTGAAACTCGACACCCGTGATATGCGTCCTGGTGCAAAATACTACTGGTGGGAGATTCGGGGAGTTCCTCTCCGTCTTGAGCTCGGGCCCCGCGATCTTGATGCAGGAAAAGTCATGGCTGTGAAGCGGACCGGGGGGAAGGATTCTATCTGCCTTGCAACTGTTACAGAAGACATGACCCGCATTCTGGGTGAGGTTACCGATGCGCTCCGTGCCCGTGCCGAAGAGCACACAAAGTCCCGTCTCTGCACGATCAACTCACTGGATTCCCTCAACACATCACTCGATGCGGGTAAAGTCGCAGTAGTCCACTGGTGCCGGCAGAAGGAATGCGGAGATGCGATTGAGGCAAAGACGAACGCGAGTATACTTGGTACCAATGTGCGTTCGCAGTATGTATCGGAGATAGACGGTACCTGTATTGTATGCGGGAAGCCGGGAAAGGCAACGCTGGTCGGAAGAGCATATTGAAGTCCGAAAATTCCAGACTTTCATAAATTTTCAGAAATTAAATTACCGTAATACCCCCTCTGTAGCAGTGCGAAGAGGGTGAAAATAGGAGTGATTACTTTTGTCCGTGATCCGGAGGCCAGAAATATTTCGTTGGCTGATACATGATTTTTCCAAAGGTTCCGTTCCTTTTTTACTGGGAGAGACAATAATAATTAAATAATCATCTGAGGCAGTTGGCGTGAATAAAAATCCCAGGACCTTGGGCGGTGCATATCTGCCCGAGAGGTACAAGCAGCAGATTGAAGCAAAGAAGCGGCGGCGCCTCATCAAAAAAATCGCTGTAATTTGTGCAGTTATCACGATCACTATAGTAGTGTATGTCGTACTGAGCGGAGTGCTTGTGGGTTCATTAAACCAATATCTGCACACGCTTCCCGAATCAGCTGAACCTTCCCTCGAAACATTGCCCGTGTCTTCATCGACTGCATTCATGACTACCATGACCGGGAATATGACGGTTGATGTTACTCCCGCCATCATCATCGGGACGAGTGTCCCCGCTCAGCCGGTCAGTGGAATGCTGTCGTTGAATGATTCAATTGCAGCCGTACGTCAGGACTATCCGGAATCCATGTATACTATAATCAGCGTGAATCTGACAGATCGGTTCCTAAACAGCAGCCTCTATGAGTTCAGATTAAAAAAGGCCGAGTCTTCATCAGCAGATCCCGGATTTCCAGTGTTTATCGATGCCAGAACTGGCGATCCCTATACTCCGGGACAGGAAAGTGCAAGGATCTCTGCCGACCAGGCAAAAAACCTCATTCAGGAAATATTTCTTATCGTTAATCCCGACAGGATCATGATCAAATACAACAATAGTCCGGATTCGGTTAAAGCATGGATCTTTACCGTTCAACATGACAGTAGAACAATTATTACCGGATCCCTGGACCCGGATACGGGTCAGATCACATCATTCTCCCGCAACATATCACTACAGAGCAGGCAGGCAGACCCCGTGCTTGATAGGAGCGCTGCACAAAAAATCGCAGATCGCTACATTATCGATCGGAATGGGGCTCCTCTTCCCATCAATATGAGCGCGGCCCGGTACGACCCGCTGGGATTTCCCAATGAATCGGTTGCCGGGCAATATGTTTTTGTTTATAACCGGATCGTTCAGGATATTCCCTGCGATTATGACGGATTTACCATTTCGGTCGATTCAGTAACCGGAGAAATCACGGAATATAACCGGCGCTGGACCTCTCCTGATAATGCATTTTCTGTTGCAGTTGATCCCGTGGTGGAACGATATGAGGCAATTTTTTCCGTCCAGCAAAGAGCGCAAGAGACATTCCCGGCGTCAGCGTCAGGTCTGAAGATTATTTCTGCAGAAATCCGGTGGGAAGACATGCATCCCCCAAGAAGCATACCCCGCCCCGGTAGTATCTCCATTGCTTGGAAAATCCAATTTGACGATGACATTATCCGTGCGAAACAATGGCCGGTGCCCGCTACAGGCTGGGTTGATGCCCGTACGGGAAAAATTCTCGATTTTTATTACCAGCACTGATCAATTGTAAAAAAATTATAATTGGCTTTTGATGTATGATTGCCAAGGGGGTTAGGATCCCCCTTCTCTGGAGTGAGATTTTAGCAAACGTTCAATGATGTCCGGAAATACGGGGTTTTGATTTTTTAGTGCGCTTTTGGTTCAATGTGCATTGGATGGGTCGGTGACACACCGAAAATCCATTGTGTATCACCATACAATATACAATAATAGCAGTTGCACATAAATTCCCCAAATCACCATAGTTGATATATTGAACCCGTGAGTTGGATCAATGAACAAATGGGATTGATACTACATGGAAGGAATATAAACCGTCATACCCTTAATAATTGGATATCATAGGGTGATGGGAAGAAAATGAGAAATAACTTTGGTGAAGCGTTATGAATTCCGCAGACAGGTCTCCGACAATTATTGTTCATGAAGATGCAGATTCACTGGAGGAACTCTCGGAGTATCTTGACGTGCTCTCAAGCAGCGCACGCCTCAGGATATTGAAATTTATTGAGAAAAAGCCCAGGGACGCCCGCGCAATCTCGAACGAGATCGAGACCAGTTATGAGAATACAAAAAAACATCTGGACAAACTCCTGAGTATCGGGGTTATCAAAAAAGAGGCAGGACTCGGTGCCCCCACATCTAAAGGCATTCACCCGGTCTGGGAATATTCAATCGTGCACGGTGGACTTGAGGCTATCATAAGGAATCTTGGCCTCTTTTCCAACACACAGGTGCAGATTGTAGGGACTGAAATCTCCCATCGTCTCGATAAAGTAAAAAATGCCCTTTCAAAAGAGGTCCTGGGAAATATCCCTACAGCAATGGTATTGGGAGGGCCTGACGATGGGAAAGCCTTCCTGCTGAAACAGAATCAAATCCGCATCGGAAGAATCGATCCAGAGAAAAGAACTGGAATTAAGTATGATGATGATATCGTCCTGTCCGAAGGTTATACTGCCGTGACCCGGATCTCAAAGCCGCACGGGAGATTCACCCATGAAAAGGATGAGTGGTATATTGAGGACTGTGGAAGTACGGGGGGCACCAAGGTCAACCACAACCGGCTTGAAAAAAATACAAAAATTATGGTTCATGACGGAGATCTCATCGAGCTGGCGAAAGGTATTTCGGGTGTTAAACTTCTCATGATTATTCCACAAGGGTAGTTAACTATGCACATGCCATTCCAGAGTATATTGTGTGAGAGAAATCACCAGAATATTATACTGTAAGACAAAAAATATTGCACCCTGTCACCTATGATCCCGATCCACCGTATTGTCTGTTCACTCAGTATCCTTGCTCTCATTTGTTTTGCAGGTATACCTGGAGCAGATGCGTCAGAACATTCCGTAGCTCCATCAGGTGCCGAATTTACCAGTATTCAGGCAGCGATTGACTGGGCTTATCCAGGAGACACCATAAGAGTACAAAGTGGTATCTACACAGAGGAAATTCTGCTTGATAAAAAGATTGCTCTTATCGGTGTCGACAACGGGGGTGGGACACCGGTCATAGATACGGAAAGAAAAGGGAACGCCGTTGAAATTCGTGTCGATGGATGCACAGTTGAAGGATTTACTATCCGGAATAGCACATTGTTCAATGGAATCCGTATCTCATCCAGTAACAACACCATCAGGCAAAATACATTTTTAGACAATGCAAAGGGAATTTTTCTCCAGTCAGCAATGAAGAATACACTTTATGGTAACACGATTACCGGTAGCAGCCAAGTAGGGATTGAACTTGACGCATCGAACAATAACCTGATTGAAGAAAATATACTGGCGAAAAATACCGTCGGTATCACGCTCGACGGTTACTCACTCTCCAACCGTATTTACCGGAACAATTTTGACAATCCGCAGAATGTATATTCCAAGAGTGCGACTTCGGTCTGGTCTTCTCCTGCCCCGCTCAAGTATACCCATCTTGGCCTTAATGAAGAGAACTACATGGGTAATTACTGGGGCGATTATAAGGGAAAGGATAACAACGGTGACGGGATTGGGGATGCACCTTATGGCATTATGATCGGTGCGAACCCGAAAGCGATTATTGAATCCAACCGGAACATAATCGATGCTTTTCCCCTGATGGACCCCAAACAATATTACCATGATATTGTGCCGGTCCAAGGAGAGATTATTACACCCGGCCCATTGCCAATACCTACAGTAGGAGGGATATCCCAGACAGAATTACCGACGGTCACCTCATCTGAAGTGAACCTGACATCCCCTTTTCCCACTCCGGGAATTCCTGAAAAAACACCTGTTGGACAACCCACGGGAATCCTGATGTTTGAACTCGTTGTACTGCTGCTCGCAGGAGTGGTGGTATTGGTCATTTTCAGGTTGCTGAAGCATAGCGAGAGTGTAAAGGAGGACATGTCACATAGCAAAGAAGCACTTATCAGTCAAAAGAACTCCAGTTCTTCGAATACCCGTAACAGTCCCGCCGACATGACACCCGAGGTGGATACAAAGGGTCCTGTTTTATCCAAGCCTTATACATCTGTTGGAGAGCCAAGCACCTATTTCCCGAAAGAACTGGAGAGTAAATATACCGAGATAAAATATATAGGACGTGGTGGGATCGCGTGGGTTTTTTCTGCCCGACGTAGAACGGATGAGATAAAAGTTGCAGTCAAAATCCCGATTAGTTTTGATGAAATAACCGGCAAATCTTTTTTAAACGAGATCGCTGCATGGGAAACCCTGCGGTCTCCCAATATTGTAGAGGTAACGGCTGTCAATATCCTCCCGATTCCCTATGTTGAGATGGAATATGTACCGAAAGCGCTTGAGACCATCGAGAAACCAGTACCCATCTGGAAAGCCGTTCACATCGTTAGTGGAATTGCAGAGGGACTATGGTATGCCCATAAGCATGGGTTCATTCATCGGGACATAAAACCCCATAACATTCTGCTCAATGAGGACTTTGTCCCCAAGATTACAGACTGGGGAATGAGTAAAGTCCTCACCATCGAGTTAAAAAAGTCCAGCATTGCTGGGTTCTCATTAGCCTACGCTGCTCCTGAACAGGTTTCTCCCACGGAGTATGGGAGAACAGATGAACGGACAGATATCTACCAGTTGGGCGTTGTTTTTTATGAGCTGGTAACGGGCTCGGTTCCGTTCGGAGGCGAGAGCATTGTTGAAGTAGGAAATGCAATCCTCAGGGAGCAACCGATCGCCCCGTCAGAATTCAATTCTGAAGCGGCAGCAGTGGAAAAGATTATTTTAACGTGCCTGAAAAAAGATCCGGCGCAACGCTACCAGACCGCAGAGGAACTGCTTGCAGCCCTCCATGCATACCTCGATGAGGATGATAAATGATCCGTTTTTTTGGATGTGTACGCGGGTAAATCATTGTTGGAAAGAGGAGTGGTATGACAGAAAATGAAAATTATGACTACGAACCTGCTGTATGTGCTCATTGTGGTGGAATAGGATGTTTGTACTGCAACAGGACCGGCATGGTGCTTGTAGCTGCACCTAAACGGCAGTGCTCGTATTGCGAGGGAGTGGGATGCATATACTGCGGGTTTACCGGATGGGCTGCTCCCAAAGGAAAATATGACTGACGCCAGAAAACTCTGTTTTCAAGGAAATTTTCCCTCAAATTTGTGGGGAATGACACATTCCTCGTATCGCTTTGCAAAGTACCGGTCAGTCATGCCTGCAATAAAGTCACGGGCAAGCTCAGCAGACGTAGCTGACTGAAGATAGTTCTTGCTGATCCAATTTGTATCGATAAAATCTGTAAAAATCTTAGCATTATTTGATTCATTTCTGAGATCTTCAAGACACGTCACAAACAGGGTTGCATACATCTGCTTCACCTTTTCCCGCTCTGAAGTGAGTTTACTGTTCTCATAAATATGGATCCGGGAAAATGCCCGCAGATTGATAAGGGCTCCCTCGACATCATGACTGTATGAGATACAGCCTGTATCTTCAGTATCACTATTTTTGAGGAGATCATAGATCAGAGTGTTGATGATTTCCCGGTTGGTGTCACCAAGAATTTCTCTGCATTCAAGGGGGACCTGGACTGCAGATCCGATCAACCCAACCTCCCTTGCGTCCTGCAAATCCCTGCCGATATAAGCAATTGTATCGGCGAATTTAACAACACAGCCTTCCAGCGTCATGGGGGCCTTTGTTCGTCTCCCATCCGCATTATCCTGAACTTTTTTGTCAAACGCCAGCCAGCTTGGGCAGGGTTCTGGAGAGATCTTCACATCATCAGATTCCCCGTTATGACAGAGAACACCATCGAGTACCTGCATAGTGAGATCACAATCTTCGATCTTATCGAGGAATTGCACGCTCTGGACGTTGTGGAAAAATTTTCCAATACCAAACTGCTCGCATAGCGCGGACAAGCAGTTCTCACCAAAATGCCCGTAGGGGATATGCCCGATATCGTGACCGAGTGCAATTGCCTCGATGAGATCCTCGTTTAGACGGAGGCATCGCCCGATCGTTCGTGCAATCTTGGAAACAAGCTGGACATGAATGACACGATGTGTGATGTGGTCGTTTTCTACGAAGGAAAAAACCTGGGTTTTATCAATATACCGGGTGTATGCCCGTGTATGGATAATCCGGTCTGTATCACGGGAGTAGGGTGTACGGATATCCTCGGGTTTTCTGTTATGCCGCCTCAGGGCATCGGCACTGATTGAAGCTAAGGGGGAGAAGAGGGATTCCCGTTTAGCAGTATTGGTGCGGATTGATGATTCAAGTCCCTTCTCGAGAGGCCGTTTTGTATCAGGTTTACTCATACTGCACGTCAATCTGCGGTTGATCCTTTTAAAAGTGACGAAAACCAAAAGAACCCGGAAAAAGTCTGGAATCAAATCCTTTAAAAGGGGAAACCTCAGCCGGAACAGTCAGGGCGAAATTACCCCATAAGAGATTTGCCTATAAAAAACATCATACTATCTCTATCTGCCATATGTTACATACGTCTCGCCATACTGGACAACATGTCCTTCCATCGCCTTGACGAGTTGATCCTTTGTAGATCCTGCCGCAAGCGAAAGATCGGTATCCAGTCCATAGACTTTAAAGAAATACCGGTGAGTCTGCCCCCTGGGTGGGCATGGACCACTGTATCCGATTTTTCCAAAGCTGTTTTTTCCCTGCACTGCTTTGAGCGGGAAGGTAACGATCAGCGTCTTAGGGATTTTTTCCGGGATCATCCTGACCAGCTCCATGTTCCATGCTATCCAGTGAACAAAACCACCACCACCTGGAGCATCAGGATCGTTAACGATTATTGCAAGTGATTTTGCAATTTTCGTATTCACGCTTCCGATATTGATTTCCGGTGATATGTCCTGACCATCGCAGGTATAGTCATTCGGGAGAATTTTTACAGAAATTTTTACTTTTAGTTCTTCCATAATGTTTTGCCTTCCTGTAGTGGGAGGATATACGGGTGGCATAATAAAAGTAATGCACCGGATCCGAACCAACATCCGGATCGTCGTGAGCAGATCGCGATTTTCTAACCAAACTAGATTACGTGCCATTTCATCGCATTGATGAACTGACATTTATTGGACCCGGGATTAGGTTCAGGCATCGTATCGAACCCATACACCTTGAACTGGTACCGGATCATCTGGCCATGAGAGGGACAGGGACCTGTATAACCGATGGTCCCCTAATCGTGACACCCTGCACCTGCAACAAGTATTGGGATAGTGACGATCCTTCTCTGGTGATACCTGAAGGACTTATCTGGAGTGGGAGGATATTCCCGATAATCCCGGGAGTAAATGAACATCCGGATTTCTCAAACGAACTGAACATTATTACAGCGACTGATGCCGCGTGTGGGAACGGTTTTCCACCATAACAAGTATATTCACCGGGAACTCAAGAAAGTCCGGCGAGACAACGAGGTTTTCTATTACTACGACCGTGAGGAGGGAGATGATTAATCAATCGCTGCTCAACTCCTGTCATCAGCATTTTATAGCGCGATGAAACAAGAGAAAGTGCAGTATGAAGGAGGTTGAACAACTGATGCAGCTGATTCCCATTGGCCTGATACACTCACCATTTCTAACCTATGAAAAAGCCCGCGTAGGGAAGATTTTCTGAAGTGGAATACACAATTGAGATTTTGAATCAATTTTCTGAAGGATTGAGGGATATTGAACATTCACCCTTCTGATTGCGCTATACTGGCTTGACCATGCAGACCGGACAGCTCTGAAGGCAATTCCACCTCACGATCCCAACCAGCAGGAATGCAGTGTGTTTGCCACCGATCCCCAATCGTCCCGACCCGATTGGGATTGGCGTGGCAGAGCTCTTGTACCGTGATAGCAACAAACTGTTAGTAAGGGGAATAATGCGCTGGACGGAATTCCTTTACCCGACATAATACCGTATTCCGAAAGTAATTGACTGTATAAAGGTATGAACACCTTTTTTTTGCAGTTATCTCCACATCTTTATGGCATGCGAGGGATAACTGATGAGAGTACAGAATATTATATTTTTGAAGAGGCATTCATGACAAAAGAAGATACCAGGAATAATACTGCTGACGAGGAATGCAAAAAAGAGTGTTCCAGCTGCCCGACAGCCTCCACATGTGCATCAGCTCATAGTGGGCAAAACCTCCCTCAGAGGGCTGATGTTGACGTCAGGCATGTCATCATGGTTCTCTCAGGGAAAGGCGGTGTGGGCAAATCCACCGTTTCCGTGAACCTCGCGTACTCCCTTTCAAACCATGGCTTCAGGGTCGGGCTGTTAGACCTTGATATGCATGGCCCTAATATCCCCAAGATGCTGGGCATTGAGGACCACAAACTTACCGTAATTGGCGACCTGATTGAACCCGTGCACGTTACCGGGAAGCTCTCGGTTATGTCTATGGCGTTCCTTCTGCCAGAGACCAGCACGCCAATAATCTGGCGTGGGCCGATGAAAATGGCTGCAATACAGCAGTTCCTCAAAGAAGTGAACTGGGGTGCCTTGGATTACCTTGTTGTCGATCTCCCCCCGGGAACCGGTGATGAAGCACTCACTATCGCCCAGATCGCTCCCAATCTCAGTGGCGCAGTCATTGTCACCACACCCCAGGATGTTGCAACACTGGATGCACGGAAATCAGTAAAATTCATCCAGAAACTTGAAGTTCCAGTCCTTGGTATCATCGAAAACATGAGCGGAATGGTCTGTCCCCACTGTGGAGAAGAGATTGATCTTTTTGGAAAGGGTGGCGGTAAGAAAATTGCAGAAGAACTCAAAGTTCCGTATCTTGGTTCGATTCCGCTTGATATCGACATGCGCAAGGCAGGAGACGAGGGTCGCCCGTTCATCATACGGCGCGGTAACAGTCCCACATGGGCGACTGTGGACAAAGTGATGGAAGCACTAATCAAAGTCGTTGAGGGATAATTAATGGATTATCTGCGGATTTTATCAGGAAAGGAAACACAACTCCCGGTCTATAGTGGCGTAATTGCCTGTCTTGAAAATCCGCTGGTATTTCCCGACCTGCTCGAACCTATCTACCGGGAAGCGATGAAACTTGATGATGACACACTTGACAGATTCCGGTTCTCACTCCTGCGCCTTCAGCTCTATGCAGATATCCACCGGAACGAAGATCTGGAAAAAGCAATGCATATCAAGTATGTTGCGCAGGTGCTTGAAAAAGTGGTATTCGGCTCGCTGGTTATGGAACATGAAGATCTCTCCACAACCTGATTTTTTGCTCCGGTACAAAACCTTTTATCGGTGAACACATGCACTGATGATACCTATATGTGCAGACCCGATCAATAATAAAAACAACCCATTATCCTGCAACGGTTTTCAGATCTATATCATTAACATCAGGAACAATTCGCATCGGAGAAACTATGACATCACGTATGCAATCCCCTCACACGACCTGTCCGGGGTGCCAGGAAGAGGTTTTTCTTGACGAACTCGTTGCAGGAAAATGCCCGCTCTGCGGGTGTTCACTCGAGGATTTTGATGAGACGTTCGGGGAGTACGAAGGGATCCTCGACCGCTCGGACCTCTCGTGGCTTATCTTTAATTATTTCGTCTTTAAGAAATTTGTCGACCTTGGAGTTCCTCCCCATCAGATCATGGAGTTTGTCTCAGCTTATGAGCAGAATGCAGAAAAACCTCCTGAAGAATGGACAGAAACAGAGTTCAGGCTCGAGATCCCTATGAATACATGGGATCTGATCAAACCCAAGCACTGTGTAAAGTGCAACAAAATATTCTTCCGGGGGGGGAAGAAATCAATCCGCGGGGATATGCGCCGGACTCAGCTCACGGTTGAATATATATGTAACCGTTGCTGATTTCTCTCATAGTTTTCAGAACTTTACTATAGTCCGGTTGTATTTAAGAAAAAGTACGTGATTAATTTTTTCTTATCTTGCCTAAAACACCCCAAATACAGATAATGCCTAACGCTGCTATCGCAAGAGTACCTGGTATAGACGATTTCGGTGTATCAGTAGGATAGGGTGTAGGTATACCACTGGTTTGTTTCGGCGTCGGATTTTTCGTCGTGATTGTCGTGATCGTCGTTGTCTGCTCTGTTGGTGTAGTGGTTGCAGGAGTCGTAAGCCGGATATTATCGATGTATCCTAATGCGTACACATTCATCGCGCCATAGTCACCTTTGGAACCAAGGTATATCCGGTTCATTCCATGCAGGCTCTCGGCAGTGTTCACGAAATAGCTCCAGATCTCCTTTCCGGTTAATTTCTCGTTAACTTTCATGGTGAGAATCTTGTGATCATCGTCGTAATTTACCGTGATATGGTACGTTTTGTTTAGCTCGTACTTCACTGTAGGTCCGCTGTATGCTGATGGTCCGCTCGATAACGAATCCCCGGACTGACTGTTAATCTCCATTATTTTATTACCGGGTGTAACCAGATGGAGCCACATGATCCTGCCGAATTTTGCATTGGTGAATTGTGTAAGGACATTAGGCCCTTTTGAGGGATCCATCTCAGTTCCTGATAACCCGAATCTGAATGTCGCACCCTCATCTACCTGCGTGAGAATGAGATCATAGTCAAGGATAAAAGAACCTCTTTCGTAATCGATAAGAGAGTATGCATAACCACCCGTGCTCGGTTCAATAGAAAAGTGGTACATTCCTAAGTTTGGATCCCAGAAATTAGTTGACGGATTATTGGTTATCCAGTGGGGATCCGAACTAAACGAAGTCTGGTAAATTACATTGACAGTATTATCATCGGAAACAGCCTGCAGGGGAGGTATTAACACCATGAGGCACAGTGCAATGATCAGGCACATAAAATTTTTTCGAATCGTCATAGGAATTTCTCCGGTTTGGTCTCTTCTGATATAACACATACCGATCTCGCCACAATCATGATCAAGGTAGCGGGAATCCGGCATAAATATACTGTACATATGCTGCCGGGTATTTCTTAAAAATATCGAACGTCCAAGAGGAAAATCAGATGAATTATCCGTAAACGTGTTATTTTTTTTAAAGATCATTTCTCCAAAAGGGGGTGGATGAAACGGTCGGATTGGGGGGGAAAGTCGTCAGATTTCCTCCAGATGCAAATTAAATACCATCTCTTGTGCAAGGATTATCCCCTTTTTTTGCATTAAGTCCGGAATAATTGCCAAAACACTATATTTATCATTAAAATCACGCAATATTAGAGAGCATACGTATAATAGGGCGATAATAGTCTAGCGGTAGGACAGGAGCTTCCCAAGCTTCTAACCCGGGTTCGATCCCCGGTTATCGCATCGGATTTATGGAGATGGAACCCGAACGCTGTGCAATTAGGATTATCGCGGAGAACCGTAAAGGTGTCCTGCGGGACATCGCGACGATAGTAGCTGAGCACGAAGCAAACATCGTCATGATCAACCAGGAAGTGTTCGATTCCGGCCCCTATTTTGGCATGGCAGAACTCTATTTTGAGTACGATTTTAATGATGGGGGAAACCGCGAGGCACTGATTGAGGATTTGTGTAATATCACATCCATCAGGGATGTAAGGGCATACCAGCCCTTTGGCCACATCTTCGGGTCGCGTGTCATCATAATTGGTGGCGGGGCGCAGGTGGCACAAGTAGCGCTCGGTGCGGTAAACGAGGCGGACCGGCACAACATCCGAGGCGAGCGAATCTCGGTAGATACCATTCCGCTTGTCGGTGAAAGAACGCTCGCCCTCGCCGTTGATGCGGTGGCAAGGCTTCCCCGGGCATCCATACTCGTTCTAGCCGGCTCTATTATGGGGGGAGAGATTTCAAAGGCAGTCGACCGGGTGCGGGAAGCAGGGATCCCAGTCATTGCACTGAAGATGGCGGGAACAGTACCTGAGCATGCTGACCTTGTGGTCACTGACCCTATTCAGGCTGGGGTTTTTGCAGTAATGCACATCAGCAGCAAAGCAGTCTTTGATATTAACCGCGTCCGCGGGCGAGAGTTCTGATGGATATCATCGATAAAGCCGTTTCGGTGCTGATACATGACGGGACAATCATTTATCCCACAGAAACGATCTACGGTTTGGGTGCCGATGCATTTTCTGATGAGGCAATTCTGAAAGTCTATGAATCAAAGAAGCGCCCGCTGGGTATGCCTATTTCCATTGCTGTCTCTGATTTTGACATGCTTGCAGCTGTTGCCCGTATTGAGCCCTGGATGCAGGGGTTCATCGAGGCATTTCTTCCCGGCCCGGTAACAATAATTCTTGCTGCACGGAGAGTCGTGCCGGACATCCTTACTGGAGGCACCGGCATGATAGGCATCAGGATGCCATCCCATGATATTGCACTGCAGATCATCGAACGGTTCGATGCACCCATCACTGCAACAAGTGCCAACCTTCATGGTGCAAAAGATCCGCAGACCCCGGCTGAATGCACAGTATCGCGTGAGCTTTTCATTGATGGAGGTCATCTGCCGGGTACTCCCAGCACTGTTGTAGATCTTAAAAATAAGATAATTCTCCGCAAAGGTGCACAGGCAGATGCGGTCGAAGCATTCCTTACAAGACTCTGATTTATTATGTTGCCCGTCCGCCTGCGCGATTTTATCGAGGATATCGATGGCTGGCTTTACGCAGTCTCAACCTACGATAACAGTAAGAAGATTGGCTGCATACTCCGGTATGTTCCCGACGCCCATGGCGAACGGATGAGCCCTTCAGGTATCCGATATAAGAAATATGATTTTGAAGATGCCTATACGTTTATTGCACGTCACAAGCCACGGTATTCAGATCTTGTTCAACGCATCCCGCACCATGATGTAAAGAGAATTTTAAAGCCTGAAATGGAGATTTCGCACATCGCCCATAATCACCCCCATGTTCAAAAACTGCTCGATTTTTTCAGACTTCCCGCAGGTACTATCGGGTGTACCGGTTCACTTCTCTGTGGGCTGGAAAACGAGACTTCCGACATCGACATGGTTGTGTACGGGAAAAACTGGTTTGTCGCGCAGGAACTGGTCAGGCAGGGGATATTTGAGGGTAAAATGGATGAACTCTCTCCAGAAATGTGGCATAAGGTCTATGAAAAACGTAAGCCTGAGATCCCTTACGATCAATTCGTACTTCACGAGTTGAGGAAATGGAACCGGGGGCAGATAAAGGGCACCTACTTTGATATACTCTATTCCAGGTCGTATAACGATCTCAAAAGTGCACCAACCGGGAGAGGGAAGATAATTGGCAGGAAGGTGATCGAGGCAAGGGTAACTGAGGCATCCCTTGCATTTGACAGTCCGGCAGTATATGAGGTGGAGCACGAATCAGTAAGCCGGGTCCTCTCCTTTACTCATACGTATTGTGGCCAAGCTCTTGCAGGTGAGACGATCGAAGCGTGTGGTATCTGCGAACAGCATGGCGATGACCTCTGGCTGGTCGTAGGGACAACACGTGAAGCGCGGGGGGAATATATTATCTCACGCACTTTGTTGGATAAAGATTAAAGCAGATCTGACAATCGTCGCCCGCTACTGATCTCGCATCGCTCTTTGTATCTGCAGCGGTTGCAGGGAGCGTTGAGAGGATGCCGGGGCAATTCTCCCTTCCTTATTTCCCGGATTTTATGCAGGGTCGCAAGTACCTGTCTCCGGTCCCGGGGCTGGACTGTATGGAATCGTGACACTCCGTCGGGGATATATTCCACGTGTCCGCCAATAACCTCATTCCCAATCATCTCCTCAAGGCAGAAGGCGATACCTGCGACCCGCAGCCGGTCAGCAGCAAAGGTACCAAATGGTATAGCTCCCACAGCACGTATAATGGAGAAAGCCCCGTTATCAAAGATACGGTCAACCATACCAACAATACCGTGCTTTTCTGAGATCACCCGCACATCTGATTGAGCTGCCGGTTTCCAGACGGTATTATTGCAGGAAGCGATGCAGGTTTCCAGAAACGATCGGAGTTCGGGATCAATACCCGGGCAGACCGACAGCACTTCATCCCAGATCATTTCCGGTTCAAGGGAACTGCCAAGATGATAGGAGAGCTGTTTACAGATCATATACCGATCGGATTCGGTAAAGGGATCATTCCGTTCATAATAAAACCGGACCGGGCATGTTTGCACCCGCACAAGATCCGAGATTGCAACGTGTCCCCCATACTCCATCAGGATAATCCCTCACACAATGGTAGGGAACCAATCGGAATATACTTATTGAATTTATTACTACAAATGCATCCGATGGGATATCATGGCCAACATATTTCATACTGGTAATGCAAATCTGATCATCATGACTGGACAGGAAATATCCGTTAATATTCCCCCGACACTCGATCCGGTATACAGCAACATGATCCAGATTGCTTATAAGGATGACGAGTTCACATTCATGTTCCTTCACCAGCTGCCACAGGTGAACCAGGCCCGGGCTAAGGCGATTGTCTCAATTACACCAGCACATGCAAAAAACCTTCTCGCAGTCCTGACAAAGACAGTCGCTGACTACGAGTCAAAGTTCGGGACCCTCTCAGCCCCAAAAGAGACGCACGGTACCGAGAAAGTTACAACGTTGAGTGGATATTCCTGAGACACAGATTTTATTACGGCACGGGTCGATATTGTGAGGTATCGCGCCGCCGTGGCTTAGCGGTATAGCGGCTGATTCGTAATCAGCAGGTCGAGGGTTCAAGTCCCTCCGGCGGCTTAAAATTAATTAGGTTCAAGTCCCCCTTTACTGATCGTCGAAATCCCATTATTAATGCATATTCAAAACAGGGCTTCTTTTCAGTTGTCCCAGTGATACCCAGACTCTTTTATGAAAATCTACAGAATCCCATAGCGAGGCTTGGTGCCCAACCCTCTGGATAGAGAAGCATTCCTCGCCATCCCATTGAGTACATTCAGTCTTGAGGAAGGGTATTAGTACAGGATCAGGTATTTCTGAACATCAGCTTTCCTTCTTTTTCATCAACAACAATCACCTTATCTTTATTGACTTTTCCTTCCAGGATCATTTTTGACAATTCATTCAGCAGGTTTTTCTGGATAACACGTTTGATTGGCCGTGCACCGAATTGGGGGTCAAAGCCCATGGTGGCGATAAACTGGATGGCTTTCTTTGTTGCCTTAAGCCGGATATCGTTCTTCTCGAGCATTTTTTGGATGACCCCCAGTTGAAGCTCGACAACAGTCAGGATCTCATCCTTTGTGAGCGGTTTGAACATGATGATCTCATCGATCCGGTTGAGGAATTCGGGACGGATGGTCTTCTTGAGCAGTTCGAACACCTGTTGTCGGGTGCGGCCGAATACTTCGTCCCGGTTTTTGTCGGTGATATTCTCCAGGTTTTCCTGGATGATGTGTGACCCGATGTTCGATGTCATGATGATAATGGTATTCTTGAAATCCACCGTACGTCCCTTGTTGTCGGTCAAACGGCCGTCGTCAAGAACCTGCAAGAGGATGTTGAACACATCCGGGTGGGCTTTTTCGATTTCATCCAGCAAAACCACTGAATAGGGTTTTCTCCGAACAGCTTCTGTCAGCTGCCCGCTTTCTTCATATCCCACATAGCCCGGAGGCGCTCCTATCAGCCTCGAAACGGTATGCCGTTCCTGGTATTCCGACATATCGATCCGCACCATACTGTTCTCGTTGTTGAAAAGGAATTCTGCCAGGGCTTTTGCCAGTTCAGTCTTTCCTACACCCGTCGTCCCCAGGAAGATGAAAGACCCGATCGGACGTTTTGGGTCCTGCAACCCGGCACGATTTCGGCGGATTGCATCGGAAACTGCCCCGATAGCTTCATCCTGACCTACGACACGCTTGTGTAGTTCGGCCTCTAGGTTCAGCAGTTTTTGTTTTTCACTCTGCAGCATTCTGCTCACCGGAATTCCGGTCCAGCGCGAAACCACTCCGGCAATTTCCTCTGCATCCACCTCCTCGTTCACCATCGCGGAATCCTTTTGCAACACGGTCAGTTTTTCCTTTAATCCCTCAATGATTTTTTCGATCTTTGGGATTTGACCATAGCGGATCTCTGCCACCTTTCCAAGGTCGCCGCTGCGGTTGGCACCTTCGGCCTCGAATTTCAGGTTCTCGATCTCAGTTTTACGCGACTGGATCTGTTCAACAAGATCTTTCTCCGATTGCCACTTTGCCTTCAACCGGTTTCGTTCCTCGGTCAGGTTCCCGATCTCTTCATTCAGGCCCTTCAGTTTTTCCTGGTCCTTCTCACGTTTGATGGCTTCCCTTTCAATTTCCAGCTGATGGATCTTGCGTTCAATCGTTTCCAGTTCTTCCGGTTTCGAGTTGATCTCAAGGCGGAGTTTTGATGCAGCCTCGTCGATCAGGTCGATAGCCTTGTCGGGAAGGAAACGGTCGGAGATGTATCGTTGCGAAAGTTCAACGGCGGCAATGATAGCCTCATCCTTGATCCTCACATGGTGATGGGTTTCGTATTTCTCTTTAATTCCCCGGAGGATTGAAATGGCATCCAGCGTATTCGGCTCATTTACCATCACCGGCTGAAAACGTCGCTCGAGCGCTTTGTCCTTTTCAAAATATTTCTGGTATTCCTTCAGGGTAGTTGCGCCAATGACATGCAATTCTCCCCTTGAAAGCGCGGGTTTCAGGATATTGGCCGCGTCCATTGCACCCTCGCTGGCGCCGGCCCCGACCAGTGTATGAATCTCATCAATGAAAAGGATAATCTCCCCTTCAGCGGATATCACTTCCTTGATCACGCTTTTCAACCTTTCTTCAAATTCTCCCTTGTATTTAGCCCCGGCGATAAGGGCTCCCATATCGAGGGCATAGAGTTGCTTGGTTTTCAGGTTTTCCGGTACATCCCCGTCGATGATCCGGTGAGCAAGACCTTCCGCAATGGCTGTTTTTCCCACACCGGGTTCCCCGATAAGGATCGGGTTGTTCTTCGTTCTCCTTGAAAGGATTTGCAGCACCCTGCGAATCTCTTCGTCACGACCGATTACCGGATCGAGTTTCCCGTTACGGGCAAGATCATTTAGATTCCGGGCATATTTTTCGAGGGAATTATAGGTCTCTTCCGCAGTCTGGCTGTTCACGGCCGAACCTTTCCGCAACTGTTGGATGGCAGTTTTCAGGTCTTTCTCCATAACCCCGTTGTCCTTCAGCAGCCTTGAGGTGCTATCGTTCACCGAAAGAATTCCCAAGAGAAGATGCTCCATGGAGACAAATTCATCCTTGAATTCCTGGGAAAGTGCGGTGGCTTTCTGCAGGGCTTTTGTGGCATCATTTGAAAGGTACTGCTCCCCGACACTGACTTTGGGATAGGAATCGAGGATCCTGTCAAGTGCAAGGGTGAAATTATCAAGGTTCACATTCAGTTTCTTCAGGAGGTAAGGAATGACATTCTCGTCAACCATAAGCATCCCCTTCAGTAAATGCGAAGTCTCGATGGCCTGGTTCTGTTTTGCAGTTGCAATTTCCATTGCTTTCTGAACGGCTTCCTGTGATTTGATGGTGAAATTGTTGAAATTCATGGTTGTTTCATCATCCTCTTCCTTCGTTATTGGTGGCGGATCTTAAAAAACGATGTGCCACCGATATGGATTTCACATCAGCCCAACCTGCTGTATCAGGGATATCTTGTGAAAGAAGGACTTCTCCTCAATTATCTCTCCGTCCCTCCTGCGGCTTTCAGATATAAGTTGAAATTCTCAAACAACAATTTTGAAAGAATCCTTTAGATGATAATCCTGTTTGATTAATTGCACAGGCTATCTCTTTTCATGGATTGATAAAAAAATATTCACCGTGCACGATAGAAAACTTCAAAGCCGGTGCCATCATCAAGCAGGATATCTCCTTAAGGAGGAAATTCGTTGCCGGGAAGCAATCCAAAATTATCTGCACTCTTGTTAGCTTTATTGATCCATAACAGGAATCACGTCATCATGCAGTTGAACATGCTAATGATCAAGACCAAAACAAAATAATCCAAGAACACAAACATCCCTTAGTTGATAAAGGTTGCAACATGCAGAGCGACGGGAACAGGAACCTCACCTAACCGGATTCCCTGTAACAGCATAATTTAATTACCATTATATGGAATGATATTTCTATCAGAGCAGAGGGTGCGAGGGATGTCTGATTTTCACGATATTTCTGATTATAACGGATAATGTATGTGAATTAAGGAATAATCGCGCCAAAAACGGTGATTTGCCTTCCTTACATTCCGCCTTACAACTGCTGAAATGAGTTAAGAACAATACAGGAGCTGATTGGGTATATCCGAATCTTTTCAATCCATAATCCGGAAACAGGTAAGGTCTGCACTTGTAGTATTTTTTCTGCTCACGATCCTTACCGGTATCATCTATCCTCTGGTAGTAACCGGTATCGCACAGATGATCTTTCCGACCCAGGCAAACGGGAACCTTATCGTTCATGATGGAAAAGTTGCCGGTTCAGCACTTATCGGGCAACCGTTTACATCGCCGGGATATTTCTGGGGCCGTCCCTCGTCTACATCTCCGGCACCCTACAATGCTGGCCTCTCGTCGGGTTCGAACCTCGGTCCCTCGAATCCTGCACTCATCAGTGCGGTGAAAGCCAGGGCCGAAATCCTTCATGCAGCTGATCCGGGCAACACACTTCCGATCCCAGTCGATCTCGTCACTTCCTCAGGAAGCGGCCTCGATCCTGATATCAGTGTTGCTGCAGCGAATTACCAGGTCTCCCGCATCGCGCGGGAGAGAAACCTGAGCGAGAGCGACGTGTCGGCTCTTGTAGCGCGGCAGACCCAGAACCGTCAGTTCGGTCTTCTGGGTGAATCCCGGGTAAACGTCCTGAAGCTCAACCTCGCACTTGACGACATGAGTTCACATCTCATAACGGTAACGCCATCGGCCGGGCAGCGGGAAGTTCCCCCACCGCTGGTTTTCGGCCTCAGGATGACGGAGTGGATCCAGTTGATCCTTTTCTTTATCGTTCTCGCTGCCCTGATCGTCCCAATCGGCGGGTTCATGGCAAAGGTGTACTCCGGTGAGCGGACATTCCTCACACCTATCACCGGTCCGGTCGAGAAATGGATCCTCTCGGCTTCGGGAGTGAGCGGCAGCGAAGAGATGGACTGGAAGATGTTTGCCGTCGCGATGATGATCTTCTCGGTAATCGGGATCGCAGTGGTCTTTGTGCTCCAGATGGCCCAGCAGATCCTGCCCCTCAACCCTGCCGGTGTTGGCCCGGCCTCATGGGACCTCTCGCTCAATACCGCGGTCAGTTTCGCCACGAACACCAACTGGCAGGCATATGCCGGTGAGGCCGGTGTCAGTTACCTGACCCAGATGATCGGTCTTGCGGTCCAGAACTTCATATCCGCTGCCGTAGGAATGGCAGTCCTTATCGCGTTCATCTATGGCTTCTCGCGCCGGTCGGCGACAACGATCGGAAATTTCTGGGTACTCCTTATCCGCAGTGTCATGATCCTGCTCCCCCTCTGCACTATCATCGCCCTCATACTCGTATCGCAGGGGACTGTCCAGACGTTCAGCGGGCCCGTCACCGTCCCTCTCCTTGACCCGGTCAAGGACAATTCAGGAGCGCTCGTTACCACCCAGTCGATTCCCCTTGGGCCGGCCGCATCGCAGATCGCCATCAAGCAGCTCGGTACCAACGGGGGAGGTTTCTTCAATGCCAATTCAGCCCACCCGTTCGAGAACCCCACACCGTTTGCGAACTTCCTCGAGGTCCTGGCTATTCTCATCATCCCTACCGCGCTCTGCTATACCTTCGGCAAGATGATCGGATCTGCGAGAAAAGGGATCGCCATCCTGATAGCAATGACCCTCATCTTCGCACCACTTGTCGGAATGACTATCTGGTCGGAGGTGAGTGGTAACCCTGCATTCACTCCTCTTGGTATCGACCAAACCCCTACCCTTTTCCAACCGGGTGGGAATATGGAGGGGAAGGAGGTGAGGTTTGGCGTCGTGCAGTCCGCGTTCTTCGCGGTCGTTACTACCGTGACGTCCTGCGGTGCCGTCAATTCGATGCATGATTCGTACATGCCGCTCGGTGGGTTCGTGCAGATGTTCGACATGCAGATTGGTGAGGTCGTCTTTGGTGGTGTCGGCTCCGGGCTGTATACCATGCTCATCTTCGTCATCCTTGCGATGTTCATTGCAGGGCTGATGGTCGGGCGGACACCCGAGCTCTACGGCAAGAAGATCGAGCCGTACGAGATGACCCTCACGACTATCCATATCCTCATCCCGATCTTCCTCATCCTCGGCCTCACGACCGTTGCAGTCCTCACCGACACCGGGAGATCGGCAATCCTCAACCCCGGACCGCACGGGTTCTCGGAGATCCTCTACGCATTCAGCTCTGCTTCCCAAAATAATGGAAGCGCCTTTGGCGGTTTGTCGGCCAACAGTGTGTTCTACAATCTCACGACTGCATTAGCCATGTTTGTCGGTCGCTATGCCGTCGCTATTATCACGCTTGCACTCGCAGGATCGTTTGTCGCAAAAAAGATCGTTCCGGTCACGGATGGGACGCTCCGCGATCATCGCCCGCTTTTCATAGTCTGGCTCGTCTTTGTTGTCATTGTAGTCGGTGCGCTCAGTTTCCTTCCGGCACTCTCGCTCGGCCCTGTCGTCGAACATCTTTCCATGGTTGCAGGTGGGGTTATCCATGGTTGAACATACCGGCGGCAGGATGCTATCGGAAAAACAGTACTCCCTCTATAAACGTGCACTTATCGATGCATTCCTGAAACTCGACCCGCGGACCCTGTACCGCAACGTGGTCATGTTTACTGTGGAGATCGGCAGTGTGATAACCAGTCTCCTTTGGGTCCAGGCACTGGGCGGTCACGGTGAGGCACCGGCAGGGTTTATCGGCGCGATAGCTGCATGGCTCTGGTTCACGGTCCTCTTTGCCAATTTCGCTGAGGCCCTTGCCGAGGGACGGGGAAAAGCACAGGCCGAGTCCCTGCGGAAGATGCGGCAGGACACCGAGGCAAAGAAACTCTATCTCGGGTATGAGATCGAGAAGGGAAGGGAACCTGCCCCGACAGACTTTATCAAGGTCTCTTCTTCAACGCTACACAGGTCAGACTTCTTCTACGTCAGGGCCGGGGACATTATTCCGGTTGACGGAGAGGTTGTCGAGGGCGTCGCATCAGTAAACGAGAGCGCGATTACCGGAGAAAGTGCACCGGTAATCCGCGAGTCCGGCGGCGAACGGAGCGCTGTCACCGGTGGCACGGTCATACTCTCAGACTGGCTCATTATCCGGGCGAGCGCCAATCCTGGTGAAGGGTTCCTCGACCACATGATCAGCCTCATCGAAGGTGCAAAACGGCAGAAGACACCAAACGAGATAGCACTCAATATCCTCCTCATCGGGCTGACCGCGGTCTTTATCGTAGTCTGTGCCTCGCTCTACGCGTTTTCTCTCTATAGCGTGAAAGCCGCAGGTGCCGGGGTACCGGTCACGGTCACGGTACTTATCGCCCTCTTTGTCTGCCTCGCCCCGACTACCATAGGTGGGCTGCTCAGTGCAATCGGCATTGCCGGCATGGACCGGCTGATCCGGCGCAATGTCATCACGACATCGGGCAGGGCCATTGAAGCGGCGGGAGATGTCGACGTCCTCCTTCTCGACAAAACAGGGACTATCACCCTCGGTAACCGGCAGGCTGTCGATCTGAAACCTGTTGACGGGACCGACATCATGGAGCTTGCCGAGACCGCGCAACTCGCGTCGCTTGCCGATGAGACACCTGAAGGTCGCAGCATTGTCGTGCTGGTAAAAGAGAAGTACGGACTTCGCGGCAGGACGGTTGGGGCGTCCGAGTCAGTTCCCGAGATGCAGTTTATCCCGTTCTCCAGCCACACGCGTATGAGCGGTGTCGATCACGGTGATGTGCATATCCGGAAAGGTGCTGCAGACGCCATTTTTGCACATATCCAAGAGCAAGGTAATTCCATCTCTGACCAGCTGAAACAGGAAGTTAACGTCATCGCTGGTGCGGGGGGGACCCCTCTTGTCGTCACAAAAAACGGGAAGGCTTTGGGTGTCATCTACTTAAAAGACATCGTGAAAGGGGGGATCAAGGAGCGGTTTGCCCAGCTGCGCCGGATGGGCATCAAGACGATCATGATCACCGGTGACAACCGGCTCACGGCTGCAACCATCGCCGCCGAGGCTGGTGTGGACGATTTCCTCGCTGAGGCAACACCGGAGAGCAAACTCAAGCTGATCCGTGAGTACCAAGCGGGTGGGCGGATGGTTGCCATGACCGGTGACGGCACCAACGATGCCCCCGCGCTCGCACAGGCGGATGTCGCTGTAGCTATGAACACCGGGACCCAGCCGGCCCGAGAGGCAGCGAACATGATCGATCTTGAGAGCAACCCCACCAAACTGATCGAGATTGTGGAAATCGGAAAGCAACTCCTGATGACCCGGGGGGCACTCACTACCTTCTCCATCACTAATGACCTCGCAAAATATTTCTTTATCATTCCCGCAGCATTCGCCTCTACATATCCGGCGCTCGCTGCACTGAACATCCTCGGTCTCCATAACCCAATCCTCTCGGCAGTTATTTTTAACGCGCTCATCATCATTGCGCTCATCCCCCTTGCTCTTCATGGCGTTGCGTATCGCCCGATGACCGCGGAAGAAGCATTACGGAAGAACATCCTTATCTACGGGATCGGTGGGGTCATCGCCCCGTTCATCGGAATAAAGATTATTGATATGCTTCTCGTATTCATAGGTGTGTAAACGGTTTCTATGGCTGTCCTTTCTGAAAATCGTCCTGATCCCGATACTCTTCTCGCCCATGTGCAGGGTGAAGAGAGGCAGAAGAACCGGGGCAAACTCAAAATTTTCTTTGGATTCATTGCCGGCGTTGGGAAGACGTATGAGATGCTTCAGGCAGCTCACCTTAGGAAGAATGAGGGAATTGACGTAAAAATCGGGTATATTGAGACACATGGCAGGCCAGAGACAGGAGCACTGGTTGAAGGACTTCCTGTCATCCCAAGAAGGATGATAGAATACCGGAATGTGACGATACCGGAGATGGATCTCGATGCAGTCCTGGCGGCCCGCCCGCAACTCGTCCTTGTAGATGAACTGGCCCATACCAATGCACCGGGTTCGCGCCATACGAAGCGGTACCAGGACGTCGAGGAGATTCTAGACGCTGGCATTGACGTGTACACTACATTAAACATCCAGCATGTCGACAGCCTCAATGACGTGGTCGCCCAAATCACCGGAGTGATTGTCCGTGAGACCATCCCCGACCGAGTCATCGATGAAGCGAACGAGATCGAGCTTGTCGACCTCGCACCTCCTGAACTCCTCCAGCGACTCAGGGAAGGAAAAGTGTATGTCCCCGATATGGCGGCTCGGGCTATCGAGCAGTTCTTCAATGAGGGGAACCTCTATGCACTTCGGGAACTTGCTCTCAGGCGTGCGGCTGAGCGGGTTGATAACCAGATGCTCGCATGGATGCAGACACGGGCAATTCCGGGCCCGTGGGCCGCAGGAGAACATATCCTTGTATCTGTCGGCTCAGGCCCGTTGTCCGAACGGTTGGTACGGACCACCCGGAGGCAGGCCGACCGCATGGGCGCCCAGTGGACGGCTATTTACGTTGAAACCCCTGCGCATCACCGGCTCTCGAAAAAGGCCAAGGAGCAGCTGGCACGGACTCTGCAGCTTGCCGAGAAACTTGGGGCCACGACGGTTACCATGTTCGGTCTCAATATTGCCTCAACGGTGATCGATTATGCACACCGTCACAATATTACCCGAATCATTGTCGGAAAAACACTCCGCCCGCGATGGCAGGAATATGTATTTGGATCAGTTGTCGATCAACTCATCCATGACAGTGGACCCATCGATGTCTACGTAATCAGTAGCGATGAACATATTCCCCAAAAAACCGGGGATCTGGAACCTCTGCTCCCGGCAACTCCCCCCATGGATTACATCGCAAGCCTTTTCCTCGTCGCTTCCATCACTGTTATCGGCTTGCTTATCAAGTCGTTCATATCCCAGACTAATCTCGCTATGCTTTTCCTCCTTGCGGTTGTTGTTGTCGCGTTCAGGAGAGGCCTCCGGCCGGCAATATTTACCGCGGTTGTTGGCGTTCTTGCATTCGACTTCTTCTTTATCTCGCCCTACCTGGCGTTCAGGGTGTCCGATTCCGAATATCTTATCACATTCGCAGGGATGATCATTGTTGGTTCACTGATCAGCCTGCTCGTTGCAAGGGTACGCGAGCATGCCTATGCCGCACAGGAGCGGGAGAAGGAGACCGGGACACTATATGCCCTGTCACAGGACCTCGCGGCTGCTGCGGATACCGATTCGGTTATTGCGGCGGTTACCCGGCATATCCGGGAGATCTTTCAGTGGGAGAGTGTGGTTCTCCTGCCGGACGAGGACCGTCTCATTGTTCACCAATCAGGTACCGGACCTGTCCTGAATGCAGATGACATCGCCGTGGCAACATGGGCGTTCCAGCATGGTTCCATTGCCGGCTATGATACTGACACCCTGCACGGGTCCCGGCTCAGGTACATGCCGCTCCAGAGCTCGGCGGGTGTCCTCGGGATCATGGGTGTGAAACCTGCCGAGCCCGATGGCATCATCACCCACGAGCAGGAACGCATCCTCACGGCGTTTGCCAACCAGATGGCACTGGCACTTGAGCGGGTGAAGTTGACGAAAAACGGCAGGGAGGCTGGAAGGTCAAATTATTCGTGAATCATCATGGGACACATCGTTCTCCTGAAACTGATCCGGCTTAGAAAGAAGTCAGACACGTATGTGGCAGTGAAGAATTCTGATGAATTTTTCTCTTCTTCGAATTTTGCTTTTCGCGCGATTTTTCTGGCGATCCCTGCACAGGACGCACTGTTTGTGGCGCTTAACCGGTGGCACAAGGGGCTATACGGACTGCCGAAAGGGAAGATGGGCGGGGGTATTCCATTGCGTGCCATTTCTTATCCCCGGCTCGGGTATTTCCCAGTTGATTATCCAGTCTGCCACACGGCTGTTGCTATCTGAAGCCTCACGGATTCAGATTTTGATCATCTTTTGGAACATTTTGGTACTTATTTCACTGACTGGTGGAGCTTCGATGCTCGCTGATCAGGCTTCGCTAACCGAAGAAAGGAACTGAACCTCATCGAGATCTCATGTTCACCTTGCTTTTCTGAATTATCTCCTTAAGATCCCTCGCCGCTGCCGTAATATCCGGACTCCCGACCACAGCAGAGATCACCGCGATCCCATCCGCTCCCGCTGCGATGACGTCATCCACATTCCCCGGGTTGACCCCCCCGATAGCAATCACGGGAATGGATGTATTCCGTCGTATCTCCCGTAATGCCTCAAGTCCACGACCGGGTCCGGCATCATTCTTGGATGTGGTGGAAAATACCGGACTGAGGGCAAGATAGTCTGCCCCTTCCTGCACGGCCCGGATCGCCTCCTCAAGGGTTCCCACCGAAACTCCAATGATGAACCCGGGAGGTGCGATTTGCCGGGCAGTCCCGGCACGCATGTCATCCTGCCCGAGATGAATGCCATCTGCACTGCAGGAAAGCGCAACATCCAGACGATCATTCACGATGAAGAGGGTTCCGGTTTTTCTTGTTATTTCCCGGATCACGCGGCCGATCCGGCAGAGATCCCTGGGTCCGCACGCCTTGTCCCTTAACTGGATGACATCTGCCCCGCCTTCAATTGCCCGAAGTGCAATCTCTGCGTGGGACAAACCACCTGCAACCGATTCATCGGTAATGACGTATAAGTCAATCATCATGATGGAACGATTATTGTTTCCTAATCTTAGCACAAGACGCAAGATCTTCGGGAGTGAGCGCAGCCAGTTCATCGAACAATGCCGTTTTGAACGAATAAGGACCATGCGCATATGCTGCCGCTCTCTCACCCGCAACCCCGAATGCTGCAAGGGCTGCGGCTGATGCTAAAACAGGATCATCAGATACCGCAGCAAATGTTCCCGTCACTGATGCTGCCATGCATCCGGTACCGGAAATGCCACCCATCAGAGGATGGCCATTTTCGACAAGGAGGACGCGTTTGCCGTCGGTCACGATGTCAGTAGCTCCGCTTATAACCACGGTGATACCCGACACGTCTGCAAATTTCCGGGCAATCTTTACCGGATCTCCGATCATTCCGTAAGAATCCACCCCTCTGACGTTTGCTTCTGCACCGGCAAGAATCCCAATTTCTCCGGCATTGCCCTTGAGGATCGTTATCTTTAGTTCATCAAGCAGGCGCAGGGCTGTCCTGGTCCTGAACTTGGTCGCGCCAGCTCCAACAGGATCAAGGACAACCGGGATCTTGAGATCGTTTGCCATTCCTCCCGCAAGAATCATGGATTCTATCTGTCCTCCATTGAGGGTGCCGATATTAAGGACCAGGGCACCAGCGACAGCAACCATCTCGCAGACTTCCTCAGGAGCGTCTGCCATAACCGGCGCACCACCTATTGAAATCGTGACATTCGCACAATCGTTGACCGTGACGTAATTGGTAATATGGTGGACAAGCGGGTGTTTCTTGCGCACATCTGCAAATATATCAGAGAATTTTTTATTTTTCATTGCAATTCTCCATTTTTCATTCCTCATATCCAGCAGCAGAATTCACCAGAATATTGGGAGGGGAGTTATTTAATCGTGCCAGCACTGATGCACAAAAAATACAGGTGAAAACCATTGCATTCATCTAGCTGGAGTTCACGGGTCAACCTGCAAGTTCTTTCAGCGTCGCAATGAGCATGTCAATTTCATGTTCCGTTGTATAGAGCGCAATACTAGCCCGTACTGTCCCTTGAGGTAACCCCAGGTATTCCATAAGCGGCTGGCAACAATGGTGCCCGGATCGCACCATGATGTCAGCACTCTCATCCAGCTGCTGCGCGACTTCATGGGGATGGACCCCTTCTAAAGTGAACGAAACAACGCCGATGCGGGGTACGTGCAGGCCGGGTGAGAATATATGTATCCTGTTGATCGGAACCAATCCATCAATTAACCGGTTCGTAAGTGCTTCTTCATAATGTCTGATCCTTTCCATGCCAATCGTTTCAAGATACTCAGCTGCAGCACCAAGGCCGATTCCTCCACCGATATTGGGAGTTCCTGCCTCGTATTTCTGGTACCCCTCTGCCGTTGTAAAGCCCGTTTTGGATACCACCTCGACCATCCCGCCCCCGAATTGTACTGGGTCAAGCACTGTCTCCTGCATCCAGAGGACACCGGTACCGGTTGGCCCGAGCATCTTATGACCGGAACAGGCAAAAAAGTCGCAGCCGAGACGGGCAACATCGATGGGTATATGGGGAACTGACTGTGCACCATCAACAAGTAAAAGGACTCCGTTGTCATGGCATATCTTTGCAATCTCCGGAATGGGGGTGACTACGCCGATAACATTCGATGCGTGAGTAACTGCAACGAGCCGGGTCGCAGGGGTGATCGATTGTTCCAGCGCAGCGAGATCAAGTGAATAATCAGCATTTATACCGATAACATCGAGCCCTACACCCTGCCTGGCAAGATTCCTCCACGGTAGCAGGTTTGAATGGTGCTCGAGAATAGTGGTAATCACGCGATCTCCGGATTTCCAGGCAAGACCCTGTGCCACCATGTTGATCGCTTCGGTAGTATTTTTCGTAAAAACAGTAGTTCCTCCGCTTCCGCCAATGAACTGTGCCACTTTATCATGGGCATGCCAGTAACGCTGTGATGCTATCTGGGTGAACCGGTGTACACCCCTTCCCACATTTGCACGGTATCGGTGTTCAAACTCGACCATTGCTTCGATGACCGGTTCTGGTGAAAAGCTTGTTGCTGCATTGTCCAGATAAATGATATCTCCGAGGATCGGGAAATCCTTCCGGATCTCGTTGATCGCAAATGCTGTTCCGGCCTGTTTTTCCATGGGTGTTTCCATCGTTTTCCCTGCTCTGTTATCAATTGTCGCTTGTTTTACCCTCGCCGGTCCAGCCTGCAAGGTATAATCATTATTAAGGGGGATACCTCTCGATTTGCACAATTCCCGCATCTTTGGGGGCAGTGCACGCCAGCGCCAGAGACCCCATGTACAAAAGGCACCCGGAAGCCCTTTTTTATCTGCCCACATTTCAAGGAACTCATCCCAGCGCCGGGCATATTCGGGCAGAATGATCCGGAGTTCCTCGTACTCACTTTCAAGCATCGCAGGGCAGAGAAAGCACCCGATGCGTTCGAGCCCCTTATCGTAGAGCGGATTGATCTCTGCTTTCTGCCACCAGAGATAGAGGAATACCTCAAGCGCCCGCCAGTTACGTATCGGAGAGATATTGAGCTGGAGCGGATTGGCCGGGTTCTGGCTCGTCTCGTCAAGATCGGCCCGGTTCCATGATTCATACCAGCGGTTTCCCTGCACGGTAACACAGGGACCAACCCCGGCAAGGTAGAGCTTGAGCGGGTGCAGTTTCAGTAGTTTGCAGCACCAGCGATTATCCTTTCCCGGCGGTCCAGCCTTCTCGACCGCCTGCCAGAAGTCTCCTGCTCTCTGGATGACCTCAATACCCTGGGATCGTACGAACTCCACCGTTTCAGGAAATTCTATTCCGGTATCAATGAAGAACGCATTAGTCACGCCGGCCTTTCGCGCAAGATGGAGGACTGCGGTACTGTCCTTACCACCGGAGAACGATACATTTGCGGTAGGACGGTCATGGATATGCTGTTTAATCGTGCGAATCGCATTCCGTTCGAGATTTTTTAAGTGATACCGGTTCTTCTCAACTGCGATAGCCCAATCGGGATTTCTGGGTGTACGGGGTATAACGGTAATAAGCTCTTTAACTCTGATGGAATTGTCTTTTACCACACCAGTCCCGAACCGGTTTTTGTATTTTACAATCACCGTGCCGTCCGGTGCAGGGGTTTTGAGGGGGATCCTTTTCCCCCCAATACGACCCGGTTCTTTTCTGGCATCTGTCTGGAGATCGAGATCGACTATTCCTTTCTTTACGGAGGACAGGATGTACGGGAGCGCCTCAGGCGAAATATCGAGACTGAATTTTCTCGATACCGGATCGAATGTAAGCCAGCCGAACCGTTCACCGTGCATGATCACCAGGTCCGCACGATCGACACCGCCGGTTTTATTCAGAAGAAGAATTTTTGCGAGCGGGACGGTACCAAAACGTTCGGTCACAAGTTTCCTGATAAGCGCTGTATCCGCTGCAAGCGCCGGGCGTACGTCAAAGGGGTGGAGCAGCTCGATCTTTTTCCCCTCTTTGCCACATGCACAGCTCTTCGCAATCAGCGGGACATTGCAGTCTTCGCACCAGTAAAGGATTTTTTTAACCGGTGGTTCGCGCATCACACACATTTATTGTGCGTTCAGGAGATAAGAGAAACGATGTGGGGATAATCATCATCCATGGGTGTTCCATGATCCTGTGATAATATGTATAATATGAGGTCCAGGATTTTAACGCTAAACTATATACAAAATAAATCCCGAAAGAACATTGGTGAAGGTACCATGGTGAAGTTAACCGCTGACATGAAAGAGGCATTCGGGAAGATGAAAGTATTCCCGGTTGCAACTGCAACAAAAGATGGCACACCAAACGTAATCCCGCTCGGTATCGCCGAGCTCGTGAGCGATGATACCGTCTGGTTTGTGGACAATTTCATGAACAAGACGCTCTCCAACCTGCGGACAAACCCCAAGATCGCATTCTTTGTCTGGGGGCCGGAGATCAAGGGCTGCTACCAGGTCAAGGGTGTTGCTGCCATCAGGACAAGCGGTAAGGAATATGATGAGATGAAGGCAAAAATCAATCAGAAGAATCCGGCACTTCCGGCGCGCTCGCTTGTTATTGTAAAGATTACTGAAATCTTCGAGTGCAAACCCGGACCTTCAGCCGGCTCAAAACTTCTCTGATTTTCTACATTTTTTACCGTGCATGATGTTTCGGTACTGGACTTAGCTATTGTTATCATTATTGGTCAAAAATACCATAACCCCCATCCGGGCCCAAATTGGGCTCCGGAAGACCGAAGAGGAGCCTGAATATACCCGGATTACAAAAGTCCCCATAAAACCGTTATTTTGGTAAACAGACGATTTTATAGATCCCCCAAAGCTGGGTGAGTTTCTGAACATCCAAAAGGGTCGGCACCAAAGGGCGGACGACCAAAAAAGAGGCTCCCTATGTGCAATAAGGTGCATTAGAATTGATTTTAATCTCTTCAAATCGTGCCTTTATTTAAAATCAGAGAGCAAATAGAGGTATAATTTTACAATCTTCTTTCCTGATTGTCAATTGGACAGGTTGCAGGCTATTTGATTATGCCGGAGAATTTTTCTTAATTTGTTTTATCAGAGTACGTCATAGAAAAACCAGTTTTCAGTGACGATAAATCCTGAACTGATACAAAACTACCGGGATAAATCGGACGCGATAACCACTTCAGAAAATGAACGGGACTGAAGACCTTTACAAGAGATTTTTTTCTGATGACGGAAAACTGGAGCGAAAAAAGTGAGTATATATGATATTTATGCATGTTATTTCGAACCGGGTTTTGAGCCCGGAGCAGCAGCTACCACTTTGAGTGATTCGGTCATCTCAGGGAGCAATTCAGCCGGGATCCCTATTACCATCTCGCCGTCATCTATGCCAGAAAACTTGCGGGAACCGTCACATCCAAGCGAAAAGTTTACCTGCCCGTTTAAGTACGTCTGGGCACACGCATCAGAGCACACCGACTGGATTCCGGCGAATTCCGCGTTTATCCTCCCACCCATTCTAAAAAGGCTGCTCTGCGCGAGTTTTAACATACTCCAGGGATTTGCAACTATTAAAACAACCTGCGGGTCAAACGTTGTCTTTTCGAGTGGGGCATAGAGTGTGGCATACGTTTCATTGGTTTGAAGATGCGGAACCCTGTCAATGGTCCGCTTACAGGCAGCGGAACTTTCGAATTTTCCCAGTCTGAAATAAAAATCACCTGTCTTCAGGGTATCGGTAATCTCTCTGAGCCCCAGCGCCCATGCGCCACCGTTGCATTCATGTTTGACGGAGGGCGAATAAAAGATTCGCCCTTCTTTACGGGCAAGATTGACCATGGAGCAGTGCCGTATAGTCTTATCAAGTTCATGCATCCCCGGGGGAATATCTTCTTTCTTTGTTGCAAACCTGAATGCTACGGGAGATCCGGAGAGCTTTAAGTATTTTTTAAGAGTCTCTGATGCCTCGGCGTAATTGATCGGGATTTTCATATCTGGTGTCATACGAACCAACCTCATGGTCCAGTATAGGAAGGACCCTATATCTAGACCATGTGGCGGGATTTATTTAAACATAATTACTGTGCCAGTGAAATTTCTATTATTCTCTTCCGACCATGATAAACAGTAGGGAAATTTCAGGGTGGTATAAACCGGACCCTATCGAAAAGTATGATGATTACCTTGTACCTTCACAACCCAAGATATTTGAGCAGGACCAAAAACCCGATCATGAATACTTCCATCAGAACAATAACATTCCACAGGTTCAGGTACTCCGGGACCGTGACCGCCGGAAACTTACTCCATGTGAGTACAGGGATTCTCAGTCGGGGGCAAATAATAAATTAGTGTAATATTTCGGGTTACTCCTGGATACTGATAATTTGTACCGGGCAGAGATCTGCAGCTTCCTGTGCACATGAGGAAAGATCATCTGTTGGTGTTCCTTCAGCAATGTTACCATTAATCCGGTATTTCTCGATAATCCTGCTGAACGAGTCATCCGGGTCCTGCTCAAACAATCCCGGACATGCTTCCCAGCATGAACCACAGCTCACGCAGGTCATACGGTCAATAACCACTTTCACTGATATGGCTCCTTAACTATTGATGCATAGTAGATCCGAAATAATAAAAAGGTGCCTGAAAAGGTAATAAGCTGCCTTCTTTCCAAAACGGTTATTTAATTTAATGCGGGTTGAGCATTCGGGAGAATAACCCCGGACATCCCTTAATAATTATTATCTTCCGGTAAACAAATGAATTTTGGGACGATGCCCTTACTGATACATAAGAAGGAGTTTTTGAAAATGCAATCAGGTGGGTGATTCTGATCATAGCAATCCTGTATCTGGGCATACCGAAGTACGGGTATCACAATAATCGGTTTTATTTTAGCATTTATTATCATAATCCTGACCCTAGTACCGCTTTTTGCCATTTTTCAGGTACGGTACATGGCACGGGTACATGACAGTACTGCGCTGGCAGCCTGTTTTTTTTCTGTTATGGAATCCCTGAATTCTTCGTTGACGGATACAGGACTCTGCAGATGAGAAGAGCTAACAGCCGACATTGGTCTATTTATTAGTGAAGGCACAGCTCTGACGGTGTCTTTTTGTAAAATTTCTTCCGAGATTCTTATCCGCTTCTTTGAGCCTGCTCCACTGCCTTCAGCAACCAGGCCATATTTTTCCCTATCACCATCATTCGTTCGACCCCCTCGCGGTCCTGTTCGACGTCTCCAATAGCGCTTCCAACGCCGATCCCCGGAAAACCGGTGAGGATCATATCACCGGCAAGCATGAAATGTAATAGTGTATCTGCGGTATGCATTGCTCCAGCTCTCCGCAGGGCAATAGCAGCTGCTCCAACTTTACGCCGGAAAAGACCCCCGTTTGCCATCGATACAAAACCTGCCCGGTCGATGAGCGCTTTCATTTCCGCAGTCACATCGGTGAAATATACCGGTGAACCCAGAATGATTCCATCGGCAGCGATCATCTTTTCAATGCAGGAGTTGGCGACGTCATTTTCTATGACGCAACGTCTGTCACGGTTCTCAAAACATTTCATGCACGCCGTGCAGCCCCGGACTCTTTTGCCAGCCAGCTGTACCAGCTCTGTATCGATCCCCTCATTCGTCAGTTCCCGAAAGGCATACCGAATCAGGATGGCGGTGTTTCCATTTTTTCTCGGACTCCCGTTAAATGCAACGACTTTCACGAAATTTCCTCCACATGGTCACGTTCAATACATTTTAGATTTTTTATTCATTCCACAGATGCAGGGACAGTTCCTGAAATTCTTCATTCTAAATTCACTAGGTTACTGCATCGAGATATGCCCTTGTATCTTCGATCATGAAGTTCTGCACAAGTTTCTTTTTGATTTGATTAATATCCGCGCTATGGGCTGTCATTGCCTCTGCGATCATTTTTTTGATAATTTCCCGCATATTTTTGTCTCCCAGTACCAGTGGACAGGGAGATGTTTACAGCTGACAATAGGAGCATCCCCTTCTTAATTGCTTCAGTAAAGACAAAAATGCCCAAGACATTTCCACCAGTCCATCAAATAACTTCGCTGTCCCAATAACGAGGCGGAAATCACCAGGTTCGATACCCGTCATCAATCACAGGATCATGGGATGGGATAAAGTCTCTTCCTTTCTGAGTACGTGAGCAGATAATCCAGTTACCCTCGGACTTCCCATCGATGAGGTCTGCCTTTTTCAGAACGTTAAGGTGGAAGGATAACTTTGAGTTGGCAATCCCTATGCATGCTCTAATCACACAGAGTGGCTGGATAACAAGGAGGTAGGGATGGTTATGCGAACCAGATCAGACAGTGCGCTGGCATCACGCTCGTTTTCACAGAGGCTTTTTAAAAAGGGGCAACCAGGACTGCAGGAAATGAACGCATCAAGGCGGACTGAACATTGAGTGGCAGTATATCAGCGCTCATTCTTAACGCGTTCCACAACCATAAGTAACGGATAGTACTATGCAAGGTATAGAATTCAGAATGCAAAGTTGTGGTGAATCTCCCCCTGCCAGAAGAAAAGAATAAAAAATATTTTTAAATTTTTCTGATTTTTCTGATTTTTCTGAAAAGTATAAATATAGTGAAAATAAACTTAGTGACCACGTCATGTCACCCGGAAAAGAAAAAGAATCCTCTTGCGAATCCTGCAGTAACCTTGGCGGGTGCCGTATTGAGGCAGTACTGACAATCGATGAACGGGGCCAGATGGTCCTTCCCAAGGACGTTCGCGAGAAGGCGGGCGTCCGTAATGGAGACAAACTGGCGCTGATCAGCTGGGAAAAAGATGGCAGCATCTGCTGTCTTACACTCATGAAAGTCGAGAACTTAAGTGGAATGGTAAAAGAGGTGCTAGGTCCGCTTATGAACGAGAAAGATTAGGAAAGGGTGTACTCCATGGAAATAAAACAACCCTCCTCATGCTCATGCATACCGAACGTACAACCACCAGATTGTGGCTGTCCGCCAGATAACAAGCCATTGCCGCCAATCAGCACGATCACAAGTACCATCACGTTTGCCAACCATCTCGACCACTTTCTTGCCCGCTGGGGCTGGAAACGATCTGAGCACAGGGTTGAACCGGGTTTGTACCGCCTCGGGAACCCGGCAGCGGACTCTCCGGTCTTTGCATCGGCAAACTATACGCTCAGCTTCGATGCCCTCAGGTCTGCACTAGCAGGTAACGACGGGTATATACTGGTGCTGGATACCAAAGGGATCAATGTCTGGTGCGCTGCGGGCAAAGGCACATTCGGAACCGATGAACTTGTCAGCCGGATACAATCCACGGGTCTTGCCAGCGTAGTCAGCCACCGGAAGATTATCGTACCCCAGCTTGGTGCGCCCGGCGTCTCGTGGCCCGAGATATTACGGAGGTCCGGGTTTATTGTCGAATACGGCCCGGTCCGGGCGCGGGATCTGCCTGAGTACCTGAAAACGCGGAAAGCAACGGATGAAATGCGCAGGGTACAGTTTCCTGTGAAGGAACGGGTCGTCCTCACCCCGGTAGAATTTGTCCATGTCGCACTGCCGGCAATCGCGGCTTTCATTATTCTTTACTATCTCGCAGGCTATGTCGCAGCTCTCGCAGCAATTACCACAGTCGTTGCAGGAACTGTACTCCTCCCGGCACTGCTCCCGATAATCCCCACGTATGACTTTTCCACCAAAGGCCTGATCCTAGGAGTAATCATTTCAATCCCGTTCACTGTTTCCTATGCGACAATTACTGCACTACCCTTATGGGCAAATGTAATGGCTGCACTGGTACCGATGCTCATCATCCCGGCTGTGACCGCATACTTTTCCCTTAACTTCACGGGTTGTACAACGTTCACCTCACGGACTGGCGTAAAAAAAGAAATTTTCCGTTATGTTCCGGTAATGGCACTTATGGCAGGTTCGGGAATCGTTATCGGAATTATTCTTGGAGTGAGCCGGCTGGCAGGAGTGATCTGATGTTTAATTCGTATACCGAAACAACCCTGAAGTATTACCCGGAACGGTGCATCAACTGCAAGCGCTGTACGCAAGTCTGTCCTCACGGAGTCTTTGAGGGAGGAGAGAGTACTGTGGTTCTTGCCCATCCGTCAGCCTGTATGGAATGCGGGGCCTGTGCGCTCAATTGTCCGGTCCAGGCAATCGGGGTCCAAAGTGGGGTCGGGTGTGCGTGGGCAATGATCTCGGCAGCTCTCAGGGGGAAAGATATGGATGCCGGTGAATGCAGCTGCGGAGAAGACGAAGGGTCATGCTGTCGACAAAACTCAGAAAAAAGTACCATTGAGAGATAAATTAAAAGACCCGCCAATACTCTTGTTTACTCTTGTTAATTGACCGCAGCGTCCTATAATTAACCTGCCATCAGAATTACTATCGGCTTCTTTGGCATTGGGTCAGCGGTCGGTTTCGCAATAGCTACCGAACCGCCCGTTGAAGTGCCAGTGCTGATTAGTCACGTGAATATGCAATGTTCCTGAAAGAGAAATGATACGGCATTAAAGACGCTGGTCATATGGGCATTCGAAAGGACCTATAAAGCCGATAATGTTTAACCCGAAAAGAAAATTTTTTTGCAAACAATTCCGGCGGTTCCTTCCGAGTCACGGGGGTACTTGCGAACCATATCGGCCGGTTACCGAGAAGCGAGAGAATATATACCCCTTTTACGGATTACCAACTATCAATTGCCATTGGACTGATACCAGATGACCGATGAACCAAAACCCCAGCTGATCCGGGAGCGTCTTGATGTCTGCGAGCTTGACAGGGCGAGAATGTCACTCCTGAACCCGGTATTAATCGAACAAAAGAAGAATGAGCGTACAATAGATGAAAATGCCAAACCAGTCCTTGAGCTGACGATTAGGGAGGGTATCGAAACCGTCTGGGACCGGTACGAGATGCAGCAGCCTTCATGCAAATATTGCCTCACCGGAATATCCTGTTCACGCTGTGCCATGGGGCCCTGCCGGATCATCCCTCCCAACCGTGTCCGAGGGGTATGCGGTGCAGACGCAGACCTGATGGTTTCCCGGAACCTTCTTGACATGATCGCCACCGGTGCAGCAGCACATTCAGACCATGGCCGTGACATTGCCGAGACGCTGTACTTGCTTGGTACCGGTAAAACCAAAGACTATGAAATTACCGATAAAGAAAAACTCAGGAGAATTTGCATAGAATATGATATAAACCCTGACGGTAAGAAAACTGAGCAGCTCGCCGCTGAACTTGGCGGGGCTATGCTCGACGAGTACGGCATGAGAAAGAATAGTCTCCAGTTCCTCAACCGTGTCCCGAAGGCAACCCGGGAGATTTGGGGTAGGTTGGGCATTACCCCGCGAGGCATTGACCGTGAAGTGGTGGATTCAATGCATCGCGTTCAGATGGGGGTCGGTGCTGATTATGTAAATATCCTGCTCCAGGGGTTACGAACTTCGCTTTCGGATGGCTGGGGGGGATCGATGATCGGCACTGAGGTTTCGGATATCCTGTTTGGCACTCCTACGATCACCAGCTCGAAGATGAATCTCGCAGTCATGAAAGGAGACCACGTAAACATCTCGGTGCATGGCCATAACCCGATGCTCTCTGAGGTTATTGTGAAGGCGGTAGCTGACCCGGAGCTGAAAGCACTCGCGCAAAAATATGGTGCAAAAGGGATCAATCTGGTCGGGTTGTGCTGCACCGGCAGCGAACTGCTGATGAGAAAAGGTGTCCCGATGACCGGTAACCATCTCAACCAGGAACTTATCATTGCAACCGGTGCTCTTGAGGCAATGGTAGTGGACTACCAGTGCATTTTCCCTTCACTTCCCCGGACTGCAAGCTGTTACCATACCCTGGTTATATCAACAAGTTCGAAAGCCACCATACCAGGCTCTTACTTCTTCGACTTCCATGCCGAAGACGCCTACCTCACCGCAAAGGCGATAGTGCGGATGGCCGTGGAAAATTTCAAGAACAGGAATCCACAGCGAGTCCTGATCCCGGGAGAACCTGTACCGGTAATGTCGGGATTCTCCAATGAAGCTATCAAGAACGCACTCGGGGGTTCATTTAAACCGCTGATCGACCTGATCGCAGCCGGCAAGATCCGGGGAGCGGTAGGAATTGTCGGGTGCAATAACCCGCACGTGAAACATGATTTCGGGCACATAATGCTGACAAAAGAACTGATCAGGAAAAATATTCTCTGTGTTGAGACGGGCTGTGCTGCAATTGCATCAGGAAAAGCCGGGCTTCTCCAGCCTGAAGCTGCGTCACTCGCGGGTGATGATCTCCGGGTGGTATGTGAGTCTCTCAAGATCCCCCCGGTGCTCCACATGGGCTCGTGCGTTGACAACTCCCGTATTCTCGCGCTTGCAGCGGAACTCGGTAACACCCTCAACGTCCCGATTCACAAATTACCCATTGCAGGAGCTGCTCCGGAATGGTATTCACAAAAGGCGGTCTCTATAGGGGCATACTTTGTTGCATCCGGCATCTATACGGTGCTCGGTGTGATGCCCCATATCTCCGGCAGCCCACCGGTAGTATCGTTGCTCACCGTAGGACTGAAAGGTGCTGTTAACGCGAGCTTCTCTGTTGAACCGGACCCGGTCAAAGCGTCTGTACTTATTTCGGACCATATCGAACGCAAACGGACTGAGCTTGGGATATAAGTGTGTACCCGATCACAGGCCATGCTGTATCAGAAGGAAATAAACCTCTCTCCCGTCTGAGCAGGACGGGGGTCCGGATAGTAATTACCGGTAAGGGTGGGGTCGGTAAAACCACTATTACTGCACTCCTGGCTCACCTGTTTGCACAGGAAGGATTCCGGGTCCTGGCTGTCGATGGTGATCCCCAGCAAAACCTTGCGGTGACTATGGGTATTCTGCCTCAGGATGCAGCGAGGATTGTGCCGGTCTCGCAGAGTACTGAGTACTTGCGGGAAAAAACCGGTGCCGGCTCAGGTGTATCCCCGGGCGGGCTCATAACCCTCAATCCCGATGTCAGTGATGTCATCGATCGGTTCTCGGTCAGGGTTGCCAAAAATCTCCGTCTTATCGTAATGGGGGGCGTCAGCCAGGCTGGCTGCGGTTGTCTCTGCCCTGAGTATATGCTCCTTGCTGCTATTTTCCGTCACATGAGGCTTCTTCCTGATGAGGTGATCCTTCTTGACACCCCCGCGGGCATGGAGCATTTCGGCAGGGCTGTCGCAGACGGTTTTTCATGCGCACTGGTTGTAGCTGACCCGTCCTATAATGCGCTTTCCGTCGCCAAGGAATCGACGGGACTTGCTCAGCAGCTTGGGATCAAAGATATTATTCTGGCAATCAACAGGGTCGGTAATCTGGCAGATGTTGACAAAATACCTGAGAGGGTGGGCGGGTTTACGGGATTTTCCCGAATGATGTTCTTACCTTTTGATTCTGAAATTATTCATCTCGAACCTGCAGTCAATCGGCTCCTTTCAACCGATTCGGAGTTTATCAGGGAAGTCAGGACTCTTGCGGAAACAATCACTGAGCAGCTTGATATTCGATCATGATTGGTGGAAAAATGGTGGGAAAAAACAGAATTCATATCCGCAAAAGTTGTCACTTCCCAACCTCTCATTATATTTCTTTTTACACCAACCATTTATCTCATGAAACCAGCGAAACCCGGCACGAGCACATCATCAGTGACACATGCCCGAAAAGGTCTTTTTTCTACCCATTCGTCCCGGGCAGATCATTTCACCGAATCGACAATCCGGGAGATGACCCGGCTTTCCCTGATGTACGATGCAATTAATCTTGCACAAGGATTTCCTGATTTTTCCTGTCCGGTTGAACTCAAGGCCGCCGCATGCAATGCGGTGAATGACGACTTCAACCAGTATGCCATCACCTGGGGAGCACAGGATCTTCGCGAGGCACTTGCGAGGAAGGTGAAAAAATATAATAAGATGACCTTTAATCCGGATACAGAAATAACAGTCACGTGCGGGTCAACTGAAGCGATGATGGCATCTATGCTCGCCGTTATCCAGCCTGGTGATGAAGTAGTTGTTCCTGAACCATTCTACGAGAATTATGGCCCGGATGCGCAGATCTCCGGAGCAGTACCCCGGTTTGTGCCACTTCTGGATGATTTCTCTATTGATGAAGAGGCATGGAAATCGGCATTTACCAATAAAACCAGGGCCATCATACTCAACAGTCCCAATAACCCCACAGGTAAGGTATTTTCAAAAAAAGAACTCATGTTCATCGCTGAACTCTGTAGCGATTATAACGTTATTGCAATTACCGATGAGATTTATGAACATATCCTCTATGACGGGAAGAAACACATTTCCCTCGGATCACTTGACGGGATGCAGGACCGGACCATTACCATCGGGAGTTTCTCCAAGACCTATAGCGTAACCGGATGGCGTGTGGGGTATGCACTGTCGGATGCTCCTATAACAGAACGGATCCGCAAGATCCACGACTTTTTAACAGTCGGATCTCCAGCTCCTTTGCAGCATGCCTGCATTGCTGCACTTATGCTACCGGAAACCTATTATCAGGAGCTGGCAACCATGTACGACCGGAAAAGAAAGATACTCTTTAAGGGGCTCAGGCAGGCCGGGTTCAGCTGCCAGTTACCCGAAGGGGCTTACTATATCTTCACTGATATTTCCGAATTTGGTATGACGGATAGTGATTTCGCACGCTTCCTTGTTAAGAAGACTGGTGTCGCCGCAGTTCCCGGCAGCTCATTCTATCATAACGGTGGACAGACCAGAATCCGTTTTACGTTCTCCAAGAAAGATGAGACGCTGATGGAGGCGTGCCAGCGCCTTGGACATCTGAATCTTCCATAAATTCACGCGACATGAAATAAAAAAGGTACTTTTTTATTTCTCAAAATGTTTCACTGCTTCCGGCAGGCAACGCACAACACCACAGATACCGGACACTGTCAGGGTCATAAGAATGGCATCAACCATTTCTTCCTTCGTTGCTCCCGCGGCCTTTGACATAGGCACATGTGGTTTTACTGCCATATCGTCACCCATCGAAGCTTTCATGGCAGTATATACCAGCTGTTTAGTTTTCGCGTCAAGTCCCTTCGACGCAACAAGGGACATGATCAGGCCATTGAATGCCCGGGCAACTTCAGGCGCTTCTTTCTGGAACAGTTCCATCGGGTTGGTCTCCATAGTACATCCTCGATTAACAGTTGATTATGGAATTATTAACCCGCGTTCTGCAAATTATATTAAACGGATTCAATGTCAGATTTGCCAGAGCATAACCATCGAACAATTACTGGCGAAAGATTAAACATCTCAGAATTATTTATTCACCGCTATGCACACAGCGGCAATCATTTCCGTGATCGTCTTGTGCACACTAATAACAGCGGGGTGCATCCAGCTCCCGGGCATGCACATTCTCACCAACACCCCGGATCCTGTCGTCGGCCAGTGGATAGGTGGCGAACTGCCTGCAACTGACCGGCATATAATCTTTTATGAGAACAAGACATTTTTTTCCACGGATTTTTTTTTAAATCGCGGGGAAACAACGGATAGCGGGAACTGGACAAAGAAAGATACCAATCTCTATGTAACGCAATCAGTCACCGGTGAAATAACCTACTGGGTATACGATTCTTTTGATGATTCGGTATATATGAGCAGAATACCCCAGATGAAATACCACCGGTATAAAGGGTAACCTCCCTTCTTTCGGGAGTAATCATGGCGATTTGCCCGAGCCATGCTGGTGCTCGCCCTGCACCCAGCGATCGCCATTCCTGCGAAGTTCTTTTTTCCAGATGGGGACTCCTTTTTTGATATTTTCGATGATGAACCGCGAACCCTCATACGCTTCCTTCCGGTGCCCTGCTCCGACAATAATAATCAGGATATTCTCACCGACGGCAAGGCGCCCGATGCGGTGGATAATATCGACGGAAAAAAGATCAAATTGTTTTTTTGCCTCAGTTGCAATGCGTTCCAGCTCTTTTGTGGCAACTTCCTCATAGGCTTCGAGCTCCATCTCGCGGATGTCATCATCGCGAACAATCCCGTCAAAGACAACAATCGCCCCTGTACCCCGCTGCTTAGCATCATTGATCATCTTACCGATATCGACGTCCTCTTTCTGGATAGTGATCATTCTTCACCTGCTATGAAATTCAGCCACCCGCAACTGGCGGAAAGACTGCAACGTCATCACCATCAGCAACAATATTCATTGCAGCATCTGCTATGTCTATCCGTTTGGCGTTCCGCATCAGGATTACATACTCGCGGAAGTGTCCGTGTTCATCGAAGATGGCATTGTGACCTTCAACATTCTTTTGTGTGACCTGTTTTATCAGATCGGAGAGAGTCGTCCGATCCCCAACCTCGGCAATAACGTCTGCTCCGAGTAGTTCCCTGAATCTGGCAAAAAAACGCACCTTGACTTTCATCATATGTCCCCCGGTGTTTCGCAAAAAGAACCACATGCAGTGCAGCGGGGGTTTCTTTCCATGCAGATCTCGTCTGCATGCGCCTGTATTCCGTCCCAGATGAAAAGCCTGTTTGTTAAAAGTTCGCCCCTTTTCAAGAGATATTTCAACACTTCAGTAGCCTGAACCATTCCTATTAAACCCGGAGTCACACCAACCACGGGAAACACTTCCTTTGGCGGGGCCTTCGGAAAAATGCAGGCAAGACATGCGGTTTGCCCCGGTATAATCGTGGTCGCCTGACCGTAAAACCCACAAATAGCCCCGTGGAAAAGGGGAATTTTTTTCCTTATGGAAACATCGTTAAGAAGGTACCGGGTGGGATAATTATCCATCGCGTCAACGATCCCATCTGCCTTACCAACGAGATCTCCCGCATTTTTTTCTTCAATGGTGGTATCAATTACCCTGATCCTTATATCCGGATTGATCGCACAGAGTTTCTCTTCTGCGGACTCAGTTTTTTTTCGCCCGATATCGCGGTCATAGTGGAGGATCTGACGGTTAAGGTTTGACTGGTCCACCACATCCCTGTCAACAACTGTTAGAGTGCCAATACCGGCAACCGCAAGGTAGATTGAAACCGGTGAACCAAGCCCGCCCGCTCCGGCAATGAAAATATGTGCTTTTTTCAACCGCTCCTGCCCCTCGTCACCAAAGAGCATCATCTGCCGTTTGTATCGTTCGCGTTCGCGTTCTGAAAACATTGTTCTCCAAAAATCCCTTGTCTTTGTCCAAGTGTCCGCCTAATGGTCAGAGGTAGGATCTTCGCTGTGATCATGTGCATGGGGATTTTTCTCGACCCATAGTTCAAGCCCGTGTTTTTTCCGGTAATCATTGATCGCCTTGTGAATTCCTTCTTCCGCAAGCACGGAACAGTGCATCTTTATAGGAGGCAGGCCTTCGAGCGCTTCGGCAACTGCCTTGTTGGATACCTCCCAGGCCTCCTCGAGGGTTTTTCCCCTGACAAGTTCTGTTGCCATGCTGCTGGAGGCGATTGCCGCCCCGCAGCCAAAGGTTTTGAATTTGGCATCGGTAATGATATTGTTCTCGATTTTTAAGAATATCTTCATGATATCCCCACAGACCGGGTTCCCGACTTCCCCCACACCATCGGGGTTTTCAATCTCCCCTACATTGCGCGGGTTTTTGAAATGGTCCATGACCTTCTCACTGTACATTGCAGCCTCCTTCCTTTCCGCTCTTTTGATAAAGCGGGGACATTTCCCGCAGTTTTGTCACTACTTTTGGAAGAACTTCGAGCACAAAGTCCACATCCCCTTCCATGTTCGCATCACCCAGTGTCAGCCGGAGCGAGCCATGCGATATTTCTACAGGGAGACCAGTCGCGAGTAACACATGCGATGGTTCAAGGGATCCGGATGTACAGGCACTTCCTGTAGATGCACAGATCCCCTCATCATCAAGCCAGAGCAGCATCGATTCTCCTTCGATGAACTCAAAGCTCACATTAACGTTGCCCGGCAGCCGCTTCTCCGGGTGCCCGTTCAGCCGTGCGTTGGGAATTTTTTCCAGCATGCCTTTGATGAGCCGGTCCCGCATCGAACGGATCTTTGCATTGTGCCCCGGAATATCCGCAGTCGCCATCTCGATTGCCTTGCCAAGACCCACAATGCCTGCGATATTCTCCGTCCCTGCACGCCGCCGGCGCTCCTGACCACCACCGTGAATGAGGTTATCGATCCGCACCCCTTTTTTGACGTAGAGTGCCCCGGTACCCTTAGGACCATAGAACTTGTGGGCTGAAAGCGAGAGCAGGTCAATGTTCTGTGCTTTCACATCGATAGGAATACAACCAATCACCTGCACAGCATCAGTATGGAAGTACACCTTATGTTTCCGGGCGATTGCTCCGAGTTCCACGATAGGCTCTATTGTCCCGATCTCATTGTTTGCATACATAATCGAGATCAGGATTGTCTTCTCAGTGATCGCCTTTTCCAGAACCAATGGATCCACTAGCCCGTACTGGTCAACCGGGAGATAGGTGACTTCAAAACCCTCCTTCTCAAGGAACTGGCAGGTGTGAAGCACGGCATGGTGCTCGATCTGCGTTGTGATAAGGTGATTGCCGCGCTTCCGGTTCGCCAGCGCAACACCTTTGATCGCCCAGTTGTCCGACTCGCTCCCACCCGAGGTAAAATAAATTTCATCAGGGTCGGCACCAAGCGCCTTTGCTGTCTGTACCCGAGCCATATCGATTGCTTTCTTCGAGTCACGGGCGATGCCGTATATGGAGGAGGGATTGCCAAAATGTTCCGTGAAGTAAGGTATCATCGCTTCCAAAACTTCCTTTCGGGTGTAGGTTGTAGCAGAATGATCCATATAGATGGTTCGTTTCTCTCCCATGATCTCTCCTTGGTATCTCATTGTTTGCTGATGGGGGAATTATTCTTTCCTTTTGACAACTTATGTTTTGATAAAAAGTTGATTTTTTTGTAAACGATGTATATTCATTCCTACTGTTCTGGTTCTGACTCTTTCACGCTCAAAGACTGGCAGACTATATCAGGTGGCAGCATAAATTCACAATTGTGAATGCAATGTATTATGTCACGATTGTGATAACTTAAACGTTGTGATTTGATGGAATCCCCCTGCCAGAAAATTGTTTGGGATGTCCTGCCCGCTATCCGGGCGGCAATTGCCGTCGAGCTCGTCAAGTGCGGAGTATCGCAGGTTGAAGCAGCACGGATGCTCGAGATTGCACCCTCAGCGGTATCCCAGTACCTTTCGGGGAAACGCGGGTACCGGATAGAGTTTGAAAATGAAGTGAAAAAATCAATAGCACAACTGGCGCAGGATCTGATCAACAAGAAAAAGATCGACGTAATTGAGCGGATCTGCGGGATCTGCCGGCAACTGCGCGAGGGAGAAGGTGGTTGTGCCGGTCCTGCACCTGAACGGTGCGGCTCATAATTTTTTGTTCCGCATCCCCACCGGTCTGTCCGACTAATTCTGGTGTCCCGATGAATACCGCAGAAAAAATGCAAACCCTCAAGGAGATAATCACGTCGAAAGGATCGATGCTCATCTCATTCTCCGGTGGGGTGGACAGCAGCCTTTTGGCCGTGCTCGCAAAAGAAGTTTTGGCCGGGAACTCCCGGTGTGTGCTGCTCGACAGTCCGGTTGTCCCCCGTATAGCGGTTGCAGAGGCACTGCAGATCGCAGAAGAATTCGGCCTTCGGCTGGAAATTATTCCCGTTCACGTCATGGATGATGAGCGTTTCCAGAAAAATCCTGCCGAGCGCTGTTACTGGTGCAAAAAAAAATCGGCCAAAGTGCTGAAAGGGCGAAAAGAGGCACTGCATTATGCCTGCATTGCTGATGGTATCAATGTCTCTGACGAAGGTGAACACCGGCCCGGTCTCATGGCAAGCACGGAAGAAGGGATTATCCACCCGTTCCTTGAGGCCGGTATAACCAAGGCGGACATACGGGAGATTGCACAGGCCTACGGGTTGCAGTTCTGGAATAAGCCTTCAGCCGCCTGTCTCTCATCCCGCATTCCCTACGGGGATGAGATCACCCATAAAAAACTGACCATGATCGAAGAGGCCGAAACATTCCTGAACACCAGAGGGTTCAACCAGTGCCGGGTCAGGATGCACGGGGACATTGCCCGTATCGAAGTCATGGATGACGATATGCAGAAACTTCTCGACAATCGGGAGGATCTGGTAAAGACGTTACGATCGATCGGGTTTTCTTATATTTCGCTGGATCTTACAGGATACCGGAGCGGGAGTATGGATGAGGTTCTATGAAACAGGAAAAAACAACCCCAAAAGAACAGGCTATAAAACCGGATTCAAAGTCACAGCCCACCCCGATGTACCGTAGTCTGCCCTGCATACGGGTTGATGGGGACCTCTTTGAGCATGGTGCACATGAGGTTGTCGAAGAGATTCCGATTGCCCTTTTCATCAACGGCCGCCATGCAATGACGGCGATGATGAGCCCGGTCAATCTCGAAGATTTTGTCACCGGCTACATGTTTACCGAGCAGATTATAAAAACTGTTGACGAGATCGAGTCAATTAAGATCGAGAAAAACCGGATCAGTGTGATCACTAAAAATCTCTTCAAGGTGCTTGGGCCAAAAAAGACCATTCTTTCCGGTTGCGGGGGGAGCACATCCTTTATCGATGCGGAAAAACTCCCGAAGATCCACTCTGATTTTTCAATCAGTGCGGGAGCAATTTCCACAGCATTGCGATCCGTCTTAGATTCTGATATTCACCGGACCACAGGCGGTTTCCACATGGTTGTCCTGCTTGATTCGCAGCACGTAATCAGCGTAGCAGAAGATATCGGGCGGCACAATGCGGTCGACCGTATTATCGGCCATGCACTGCGCAACGGTATCGATCTGTCGCAGACGTTTGTCATATCCTCCGGGCGTATATCTTCAGAGATGGTCCGCAAGTGCTTAACAGCAAATATTCCCATCATCATTTCACGCAGCGCGACCACTACTCTTTCAGTTGATATAGCAAACAAAACCGGGTTGACTGTTATTGGATTTGCCCGAGGCGGGAAAATGAACATTTACAGCCACCCGGAGCGGATTACAGGCGCACGGTTATCATAAATGTATTCTAATGGCCGAACGTTTGGCGGAGCAGACATACCTGGCACAGGTCCCCGCTGCAGGGATCGCCACACATTGTGCAGGATCCCAGTGATGCAGGAAGCACCGATCCTGCACAATAACGTTCGATCTTTTTTTTGCTTTCTATGAGGTGAAGCATAGTACCGGGATGTTTATATTCAAAACCCGAAAGCAATGCCCTTATCTCCCGCCGTAATGCATAGCGGGTGTACGGGCACTCCGGGAGTTCGTTCCATTCATTCTGCAGCATAAGATACACAGCAATCTCTTTTTCTGAAATCAGGGAAAGTGGTTTGATCCGTGGGATAAACTTCCCGGATGAGTCAACACCGGAATTCCGGCAAAGACGGGGAAGATCGCCCCTGAACACGTTCATCAAGACTGATTGCGCCTCATCGTCAAGGTTATGTCCTGTGGCAAGCTTCGTCGCCCCGGCCCGCTGCGCAGCGATAACCAAAGCTTTTTTCCGCAGGATGCCGCAGATGCTGCATGCCTGTGTTTCCCTGCCTTTAAGGAAAGTATCGAGTGTATCTCCAAACAGGTCAGTAAAAGAGATGCAGTGATGCTCGATCCCGAGCCGGGAGGTAAGCTGCTCTGCTGACCGAATCGTGTCATCACGGTATCCGGAAATCCCTTCATCGATAGTTATGGCAATGAGCCGGATATCCTGCCCTGTGGGAAGGAGCTGCCACAGGAGGAGAAGGAGCGCTGTGCTGTCTTTACCCCCGCTCAGGGCAACTGCCACACGATCCTCAGGGACGATCATCCGGCGGGTCTTTATTGTATTCGCGACACGTCGTTGTATATCCTCAATGAAATGAGTCTCGCAAAGGTGATGTCCGCTTTGCCGCTGGTACATTACTGCCCTTTCGGAACACAGGAAACATACCGGCACACCTGGTTGCACTCCCACCTTATTCAAGCATCAACCCCCGTGCGCAATCCGGATTATCCGGATCGCATCCTCAGATCCTACAACCGTATCCTCAGATATCAGATTCCCGTTGCGGGACACAATTACTTCAAGGGGATTGATACCCACTTCAAACAGTATCTGTTCAACAGGAGCCGGGCTATGCTCAATAATCCGTTCGTCCTGGTCTGAAAAGATAAGCTTCATGCGCTGACTAATAGTTTCGTGAGCAGGTTTCTTAAACATCCCGCTCAGGAATACCTGTAGTTGACAGGAGATATCTCCGGAAAAATCCAGGAACAGTTCTCATGCATTATGCATGTATTTGATACACAGGATGAACACATACAATTACGGAAGTGTGCAGGATGCAGGGTGATTTGTTAGTACGGGAGGAAATTCTTCGGCTGAAAGAGGACAGGCAGGCAATTATTCTCGCGCATAATTACCAGCCCGCTGAAGTGCAGGATATCGCTGATCTCACGGGTGATTCCCTTGAACTCTCGCGGGCAGCTGCCACCATGGACGGCGACATCATTGTATTCTGCGGTGTGGATTTTATGGCTGAGACTGCCACTATTATCTCCCCGGAAAAGATGGTCCTGTTACCAGCGCAGGATGCCTGCTGCCCGATGGCAGAGATGATCACTGCTGACGAACTTAAACTCGTGAAATCCCGGTACCCGGATGCCCCCGTGGTCTGTTATGTGAATACAACCGCTGAGGTAAAAGCAGAGAGTGATATCTGCTGTACCTCGTCAAATGCGGTGAAGGTGGTCAATTCGGTAAGGGAAGACCGCGTAATCTTTGTGCCCGACCGGAATCTGGGACACTATGTCCAGCGGTTTACCAGAAAAAAGATCCTGCCATGGGAAGGATTCTGTGTTGTCCATGACCAGATTACCCCAAATCATGTACGAGAGGCGCAGGCTCTTCATCCCGGGGCAATTATTCTGGTGCACCCGGAGTGCCGCCCGGAAGTGATCGATCTCGCAGATCATGTCGCGAGCACGTCAGGTATTATCAGGCATGTGTGCAATTCCGTTGAAAAGGAGTTCATCATCGGTACTGAAGTCGGCATCCTGCACCGGCTGGTTTTGGAATGCCCCACAAAGAAATGCTTTCCATTATCTCAGACAGCAATCTGCAGGAATATGAAAAAGACGGACCTGAGAAAAGTCCGTGATGCACTTATCTCGCTGCAGCCCCGCATCATAGTGCCAGAAGAGATCGCTGATCGTGCCCGGGGTGCAATCGAGAGGATGTTAGCCGTTTAAGAAAGGTTCTTTATTTGACGAGCGGGTGTCCGGGCTCCGGATTTTATCACTTCGTAGGTGTGGTGGTTCTTTATCGCCGATAACGATAACGCCGCCGCTTTTGAGGGCACCCCGAGACATTCCCCCTTGAAAATGAAAATTTCCTCACTTAACTGAAGAAAAAGAAATAGAGGGATTGTCTGCATCTATTTTTTAACAGTGATGTTTTGTTGTTCCATAAGTTTCCTGTACATCTCCTCGCCAACGCATTCCTTCGCATGCCTGCACCACTGGATGCAGGACGCGATATCGTTGTAAATAACAAAACCGCAGTTCATGCATTTCACCGAAATATCATTGGAAAAGATTTCCACTTCCTCGCCGCATTGAGGGCACTTCCTTATTGAAAGGGTGGGTGTCCTTACATTCGCAGCGCCCGGACAATGGTCAAGCATACATGTCCCTATTACCGTGTCAGCGCACGGTTAAAAAAATTCTCCGGCCGGATCATCTGCTCATTATTTGGGCTCTGGCAGGGACAGCCAGGGACGGTATATAGCGACAAAATGTTCGTTAAAATGCAGAATTTCGTTTTTCCATGAGATGTTTAAGAGGGGCAATACATGTTATCAGAAAAAAATGACGTGGAACCATCTAGATAATCGATAAAGATTAAATATACGAGCCAGACTGTAAGATAACATTTCGGATATCCGTTGAAGCAGTCAAGCATCAGGTATCATAGCAAAAAAAGTATCCTGCCAAGGAGTCTCCATACAAAGATGTAATATCGTCTATCACCAAGTAACCGGCAACCCATGGCAGAAAAACAACTTGTCTCGACCATAAAATATGTAGCCGCTTCAAAACAGGCATTTTTCCTGTCCGAGGTTATCCCCTACCTTGATAAACCGTTGCCGGTGCACGAGTTGTTCAGCATTATTTCCCCAAAACTTCCAGACCTCGGACTCAGGGCAAAACAAATCGACGGGGATTTTGAAATTATCCGGATCCCCCATGCACAGCCATACCTCCTGAGCCTGGAAGAGAGTAAACGGCAGGTGGCATTTTTTTCTGCAAGAATTATCCCTGATCTCCTTGCGCGAAGTATTGAACAGTATATTACAAAAAAAGTAGGAAAGGAATGGGACGATCCGGTTATCATCGAACGGCTCCACCGGGCAATTGTTGCCCAGAAAGACGATTACTGGAAACCCGCACGTGGACGGTCATTACAATACACGAAAGCTTACAGTGTACTCGGATATCTCGCATACCACTTCCCGGTCTATTTTGTGCAGACGGAATACCTGTTCATGATGCTCGCACGCGATGGGCTGTTGAAAAAAAGTATGACCATCCTTGACATCGGAACCGGGCCCGGGGTTGTCCCACTCGCCATTGCAGATTTCTACGCACGGCTTGATGATGCACGCGCGACCGTCTATTCTCTGGAGAGATCGGAAGAACATATCGAGGCATTCACCTATTTGCGCAATGCCTTTGTCCCCCGGGGGGGCAGGGTTTCGGTCAAGCCTCCCGTTAAAACTGATATCAGGATGATTGACCTCGCCGCACTTCCGGATAAGATCGATCTGATAATTTTCTCCAATGTCCTCAATGAGCTCCTGGATGTCTCAATGGAAGTCCGGGCTGATATTGTCATTCAGCTCTCTGAACGGCTCGCCCCTGATGGTTCGATCCTGATCGTCGAGCCTGCGGATAAGGAGAATTCGACCAGGATGCGATCTCTTACCATTGCACTGCTGAAAAAAGGACTCTCCATCTACGGCCCATGTTCATTCATCTGGGGTTCGACGTGCATCGCCCCGCGCTGCTGGAGTTTTGAGACCGCACCGGCGATCAAACTTTCCCGGTTGATGGAGACACTTGCCCACTGTGAGGATTCATATCGGTACGTGAATACTGATATCAAGTATAGTTACGCGATCCTGCGCAGGGATATGTTGAAACGTGAATCGTACCACTTGTCTGCCGGATCCAGATTCCTCCGGTTTTCCAAACTGCACCTGCATGTCGGAAAACGAATCAACGTCGCCGGCATAAAGATGTCCGCCGAACTCGGGGATGTACGATCCCATGTTTTCAAGCTATGCGATGGAACTGCAAAGACATCCGTATATGCCGTGCTGCCTTCGTATCATATCACCCCGGAAAATGACCTTATAACGTCAGCACCCTATGGATCAATTCTTGAACTGCGGAATGTACTGGTGCGGTATAACAAGGAACATGACGCGTATAATCTGCTGGTGAACCGGAATACTCATATCAATACAATAAATTCCCAAAAAAATTAAAACTGGTAAAAATATGTGCAAAGACAACTTCCGATAAGCTCTTAACCCTGATTACAACTCCTGTCCAATTACGATGCACGCAAGGGTTTTGTGCTTTGCTCACAAAAAATAAGAACAGATCACAGAGTCAGGTCTCTTATCCAATCAGGGAGCTATTGTGTCACTTTCAAAAGGATGTGTCCTCTGCTACCAGGGTGCAAAAATGGTGCTCTTTGTTACGGGACGATGCTATCGCTCCTGCTGGTACTGCCCGCTGTCCGGTGAGCGAAAAGGGACCGATACCGTCTACGCAAATGAACACCCGGTGGATGTTCCGGCCCAGATAATTGAGGAAGCGGAGAACATGAGCGCCCTTGGTACAGGAATCACGGGTGGAGAACCGCTCCTGTGCCTTGATAAGGTTACCATGTATTGCCGGCTGCTCAAGGATCACTTCGGCCCGGATCACCACATTCATCTCTATACGGCAAAAGCCCCTTACGATACCGAACTCTCACGGATGGAGGGGCTTGTTGATGAAATACGGCTTCACCCACCCCGCGAATGCTGGAATACCATCCTTGATACGGACTACATCCGGTCGGTAAAGCGTGCAAAAGAGATGGGTTATTCAATCGGCTTCGAAGTCCCCGCTCTGCCCGGCCTTGAACTGCTCATTCCCGCACTTCCGTACCTGGACTTTTTGAACATCAATGAACTCGAATGGGGCGATTCAAATGCATACGAGATGCGCAGCCGGGGGCATGAACCAGCTGATGATCAGCATAATGCAATCCAGGGTGCACGGGAATGGGCAGACGAACTGTGCCGGCATGACAATGTACACTGGTGTTCTTCTGCATTCAAGGACTCCGTGCAGCTGAGGGAAAGATTGAAGCGGATCGCAGAGAATACTGCCCGCTCATTTGACGAAATTACTCCTGACGGAACCATTGTGTACGGTGTACTTGAGCTGCCACTCCAGCAAAAGGAGATATGCACTCAACTCTGTGAGCAGGTATTTGAGCCGGGGAGTTTTGAGACCTGTGATGACCATATTGAGATGGCATGGTGGCTGCTTGAAAAAAATGCTGATGACCTGCCCGGGAAAAAATACGTGGTGGAACGTTATCCAAACGGTGGAATGATCGTTGAGGTGACTCCGCTATGATCATGCGGCCCTTTATCGACTCGCTGTATGAAAGATATCTTAGGATGCAGTGCCGGCAAGTACCCAACCACATCGCCATCATCCAGGATGGCAACCGCCGTTATGCAAAAATGCTTGGTATCGATACGCCGAAGGGACACCGTGCAGGGGCCGACAAAACCGAGGAGATGCTTGACTGGGCACATGAACTCGGTGTCAGGCATATTACCCTCTATACGTTTTCCACGGAAAATTTTTCCCGGAAAAAAGACGAGGTTGAGGATCTTTTCGCCCTGTTTAAAGAAAAATTCCTCAATATACTCACCGATGAACGTGTAAAAAAGTATAAAATCCGGGTACAGATGGTAGGCGACCGGTCCATGATTCCCCGTGACCTGCGGGAAGCAGTGGAAAATGCGGAGAGTGCAACACGGGATCACACGGGTTTTCATCTCAACATAGCCCTTGCATACGGGGGAAGAAACGAGATCGTGCTTGCCGCCCGTGAAATCCTTTCAGCTGTAGAGAAAGACAAGGTGAACCCGGAATTAATTGATGTCCAGATGGTAGAGCAGTACCTGCATGAAGGGAAAGGGATCCCGCCGGTTGATCTGATAATCAGGACTGGCAACGAATACCGTACCTCAAACTTTCTCCCGTGGCTCGCAAACGGACACGAATCAGCCGTATATTTCTGCGCCCCATGCTGGCCACTTTTCAGAAAAATTGATCTGTTACGTGCAATCAGGATCTATGACCAGCGGGCTTCTGTAAAAAAAGGAACCTGATTGAAAATATTTTTCCAAGGATAAAAAGATCGTATAGTATATTTCTGTTCAGGGTCAGATCAACATTGAGAAGTTATGTCGGGCAAAAAGGATCCGAATGGCCAGTGGAGGCAGACGTCAGTTGTCGTACGATCTGATATCTTTTTAAAAGCCGCTGAGATGGGACTGGATATCAGCGATGAATTAAATCAGAGACTTGCTGGGCTGGTGGGGATTGATTACCGGCAACAGCGGTTGACCGGGCGGCCAATAACAGACCGGGCTATCTATGCTGCAGATACTGCTGTTAAGGAAGATGCCGGAATGAGACAAAAACCACAATTCTCCGTTCTTTACCCGGTTATCAACGCAGACGATCCGGCGGCCGCTTCAAAAGTAAGAACAGCAAAACGGCTGTCGCCAAAACCAGTTCCTGTTGCAACCCCATTACCGGAAACAGCTATCTCTCCGGAGTATTCAGGTCCAAAGGTTCGAAGAGTTGGTGGAAAATCGGCAGATTCGAAAAAGAAAAGAAAGGATGACATGCTGAAAAAATTCGTCACAACAAAGATAACCCGTGTGGATGCCGACGATGCAGTAATATCAAAAGAGGATATGTATCAGGCTTTCACGCGATGGTGCCGGGACCATCGTATTGCACCGGTTCCTGAACGAAAGGTGTTTACTACCTTGCTTAAAAACAAGTTTGCCATCACGGAAAAAACAGTAAGCGGTACCTCATGCTGGGTAAATGTCCGGCTCGGATAATTCCGTTATTTCCCAAAACGCCGTATACGTGACTGGTAATCCCGAAACACCCGTAAAAAATCCACTTTCCTCACATATTTCCAGTTAACGTCCGAGAAGAAGAGTTCCGAGTATACCGACTGCCAGATAAGAAAATCCGTGAGGTGATCCCCTCCGCTCTTGATCACCACATCAGGAGTATACTGGAAGGTAAGGTAAGATTCAAGCATTTTTTCATCAACATTTTCCGGTAGTACATGATCCTGGGCCATCCTCCGGATACATGCAGTAATTTCCTCTCTCCCGCTATTTCCGATTGCAACAACAACATCTATACCACTCCCCGCGGTCTCCTCTTTGTCGCCGATATGGAGAATAAGGTGGGAGATCGTTCCAATTTTTCTCACCTCAGGCAGATATTGATTCATTTCTTCCGGGACGGGAGTACTGATGTGGAATGTAAGACCCCGGATCCCCTTCCCTGCTGACGGGTTTCGCTTTAATACGAATTCTGACAATTCGTTGCACCAGGACGTAATGAGAGCCAGATTTTCCGGAGCATCTGCCATATCCTGACCGTTAATCATAAAACATACATGCCCCGGCAAATCGGTTATCTGACGCTTAAGCAAGTATTCATAGAGCCAGTAAATCATCGCGACCCCATTATTACGAATTAAAACTATGTATAAGACTGTTCTTTTAATTTGTTTAGGTCTTCTCATTTAGTTCTGCACGACCTTCACCCGATTATATTCCACTACCCTCCTTGCAAATTCATCCTCCAGAAATCATGGTTCCGTATCAGGGAATTTTTGTTTATCGCCATGCCCCTGTTAATCGCCACGAGTGTTTTTCTTGCACTTTTCCAGTATTCCGGGGTGATCGCCATATTCCCGTCTCTGGTCGCATTAATCACTTGCAGTGCTTTCAGGTACCGCAGATCTGGGATCGCTTATGACTTCAGTCCAGTTGTACAGGTTTACGATTGTCAGTATCCTTTTTGTCCCGTGTATATCAACCGTTGCTGTCCTGTACCAACAACGGGGAGCAAAAATTGCTATCATCACTTCTGGTTATACCCTCTTTCTGGGGGATGCTGAGAGGAGTCCTTATTACCATTCTCATGAAATGATCAATCCATAAAGGTACAGTCGCAGGATACCCGATTGTTACAACACATGTCGCTATTGTACGAATATCCGTCACTTGCTGGCACTTCGTCATGCAGTTTCTCCTTTGAGGTGTCGTAGATTGCACATGATACCAGAATTCTGTGCTGGATAAGGAGCCAGACAATGCTGACATTTATTGGCCTCGGACTCTATGACGCGAACGATATCTCGGAAAAAGGACTGATGTGTATCCGGAATGCGGACCATATTTTTCTGGAGATATATACATCCAGGCTTATGGGTGCATCATATCAGGCACTTGAGAAATATTACGGGAAGCCCGTACATCTGCTTGGTCGTGAGAACGTAGAGCAGCATCCTGATGAACTCCTGCTCAAGGCAGAGACTGATCGCGTGGTATTTCTCTGTGCCGGTGACCCGATGGTCTCTACTACCCATACAGATCTTCGGATGCGTGCTGCTGCAAGGGGAATCAGGACCTCGATTATTCATGCTGCATCAATTTCAAGTGCGGTCTGTGGCCTTTCCGGACTTCAGAACTACCGGTTCGGAAAGTCATGCTCGATCCCTTTCCCCCAGAAGAACTGGTTTCCAACAACACCCATTGATGTCATAGCACTTAACCTGTCCCTGCGGTTACACACGCTGGTATATCTGGATATCCAGGGTGAAAGGTATATGACTGTACATGAAGCCATTGTCCTTCTCGAACAGATGGCAACAGAAAAAAAGTTACATATCCCTCTGTATGTCGGCATCGCACGGGCAGGGTCGGTTGATCCTCTGGTGAGAGCAGGGAGTGCCGATACCCTGAAATCAATCAATTTCGGTCCGCCATTGCATATTCTGATTGTACCCGCAGAACTGCACGACATGGAGCGCTCGTACCTGGAGTTGTTTGCCGGCTTATGAAGATTGCAGAATGCCAGTGCCTTTTTACCACTACGCTCTCCATGACTCGTATTCCCGCACCACAGGAAACTCCTGTCAATGAAATCGCCGCGTCTGTCCTGGAAATGGCACGGGCTTATGAAACCGATGGGATAATGTTTTTCAGATCAGGAGATCCCGTAAATGCACTTGCATGTTTTTACTATGGGTTCGGCTGGCTGCATTTCGGCCTGTCATCAGGACTGCTGGTCGTTACAGATGCCGCTGCATGCCCGTTTGCCAGTCCACCCGAGATACTTCTATCGCCGTTCAGGGAAAGACTTGAGGAGAAGTCGCACCGTTATGCACACCTGCTGGAAACTGCCGGATCCTCAGTCATATGTGCCCCGGATCCTGCTACAAGAAGCCATGGTTTTGCCGAACGAATTCTCTTTATTGCTGAGGTTTATGCCCGGCATGGAGAACAGCTCCTGAAGTCTGGTGCACAGGAAGAAGCTCTTGCCAGTTTCAGTTACGGGCACGGCTGGCTCGATGCCGGCGTATCTGCCGGACTCTTCCGGATTACATCAGACCGGGATCTCTTCTGTGTCTGATCGTGAGGATATGCCTCTCTTTGCTTGTATAAAAACATGTCCCATCATGGGTTCATCTCATAAAAAGGTTTATACTATGTCCTATAATTTGTAAAGATACCCGGCATACAAAATAATGTGTTCCTAGAAGGGAGAGAAAATAATGGAGAAGTCTCAGGTAAAATGGCTCTATATTTCAGTCGGATTTTCCCTCCTGGTCTTAATCATAATCCTGTACCTTACCATTAACGAAAATACGGTCCGGTATCTCAGGGAGATCAATCCGTTCTTCCTCCTTCTCGCGTTCATGACTCATGTACTCACGATGTGTTTCTGGGCGTTGCGTGTCAAGAAGATGTCTGGTTCGCTCGGTTACCATGTCGGTTTTGTTTATTGCCTGAACCTTGTCTTTGCCAACCTGCTGGCAGCTGCGATAACTCCCGCACAGGCCGGCGGTGAGCCGGTACGAGTGCACGAACTCTATCGGGCAAACGTACCAATCGGGGATGCAACAGCGGTGGTGATCATGGAACGGGTACTTGACGGTATCGCACTTGCTGCCCTTGCTGCGTTTGCCATGATCGTCCTTACAGACCAGTGGAAAAGTCTTGGGGCAATCTCGGAGGCAATGGTTTTCATTACCTGGATCTTTGTCGCAGGATGTCTCTTCCTCTTCTATCTGGCGATTAGACGACCTGATGTTGTAAAAAGGGTCGTAAACCGTGGTGCACGCTTCTTCACCCGAACATGGGAATCCACAAAGGTAGAGAAATTCGTCAAGCGGGCCGACGTGGAGATTGATAATTTCAATACTACGGTCATCAAGTTTGTTAAAAGCGCCAAGAGAGGATTGTTGTGGGGGATGCTGTTTACCCTTCTCTACTGGGTCTCTGAGATTATTACTGCCTCGCTCATCCTTGTAGGTCTCGGGCAGCCGCCACTCATCTTAGAGTCTTTTGTGATCCAGCTCATCCTCGCAATCCTGATGATGCTTCCCCTTACACCGGGAAGTTCGGGGATTGCCGAAGTCGGAGCAACATCGATGTACGCCCTGTTCATCCCGGCATCCATTGTTGGCATCTTTGTAGTCATCTGGCGGATAGTCCTTTACTACTTTAATATAACGCTCGGTATCCTTTCAAGCCTCATTATCGTCCGTCGTGAAGCAAGGTCAAAGGAATGCACGGATGACAGTGACCTTAACTCTTATCACTGATGACAACGATCACTGTGCAGAGCGATGCCGCAAGTCAAGTGTGAAGTGAAAGGCGTCTTTGTCGCCAGGAATGATGAAACCACCGTCCCCCTGGTTCTCCTTACAAATGGGAGCGAGCACAGTGTGCCCATCTTCATCGGGCTCTGGGAAGCAGTATCCATCAACAGCGCAAGGAACAGGGAAGTACTGGCCAGGCCATTCACTCACGATCTTTTTCTGGATCTGCTTAATAAATTTTCCATCACCCTGCACTCCATGCAGATCGATAGTATTGAGGGAGGTGTTTATTACGCCCAGCTCACGCTTTCAACAGATAACCATGTAGAGCATATTGACTGCCGGCCGAGTGACGGTATTGCCCTCGCGCTCCGTGCAGATGTCCCGATATTTGTCGATGAAAGCGTATTTGTGTCAGCCGGCCGGAAGACCGAAGATCTCCCCCATATGATTGACCTGTCTACCTTTCTGCGAAAATAATGGGCCAGGTTATCTCCGCCGCAGCTTAAGTTCCCGCATCACATCGGACAGATCGATGTCTGCTGCGCGCAATGCAACGAGAAGGTGGAAGAGAAGATCAGATGCTTCTTCGACTGTGCGTTCCTTCACTCCGTTTTTTGCAGCAATGATGAACTCTGTTGACTCTTCACCTACCTTTTCCAGCACCTTATCGATACCCTTGTTATCTGCAAGCAGGCGGCTTGTGTAGGATTCCTCTGAAGGATTTTTTGCCCGTTCCTGAATTACCGACCAGATCTCTGCGATAATAGCGGTATCGCCGCTGCCTTTCATGCATCTTCCTCCATGAGAAGAACTTCCCCAATATCGATCCCAAAAAATCTCCGGGAGAGGATGCGCGCTTTTTCGATATTGCATCCCGCTTTTCCAATCGCAATGCCAAGATCGCTTCTCTGCTTCACGAACACATTCACCGGCCCGTTTTCTGCTCCCCGTTCTATCCTCGCTACCTCAGCTGGCTTGAAGATGTTCATAATAAATTCATCCGGTGATTCCGCATACTCCACCATCTCGATCCGCTTACCAAGAACATTCTGGAGCCGTTTGATATTATCTCCCTTTTTCCCGATCGCAAGCCCCATATCTCCGGGCCGGATTACATAGATCACCCTGTCAAACCGGTCATCGATCACGCAGTCAAGCGCAGTGGATTTTGTGAGAATTCTTAATTCCTCAATGTACCTTCGCTCTTTAAAACCGATATTTCGTTCCATATCAAATTCATTCCTATTGTATCCGCAATTTTTTGATATTCGAAATTTCAAATCCTATGGATATTATGTCCGGCAAAGCCAGACCAGGCAGTGTAGTTTAAGGAAGATCACACACTGCTAATGTAAAAAAGTTGTGAATGGATTCTGGGAAGGTTAACGAACCGAATAAATGATGGATACCTGTGCGGTTACGGTAACGTCACCTGGCTGGATGGGAGTCGGGACTACGGATTTTGCAGTCGCCGCTCCTGCCTGGTAATTATCATAAACAACCGGCGTGTATCCCTGGGAGATATCAGCACTTTGTGTACCGGTGATATTGACCCCCAGCGCAGCGGCAACAACATCCGCATCTGCCCGTGCAGAGGTCACGGCCTTTTTCAGGGCTTCAGCTCGGAGTGCCAGCGCCTGTTCGTCAGATAGCATAAACTGGATCGAGTTTGCGGTATTAATTCCGTTTGACACTGCAGTATCAATGACATTTCCCGTCTGGTTGACGTCCTTAAGGGTTACCTGAAGGGTGTTGGTGACCCTGTAGGTCTGGATCTTCTGATTCAGCAATCCAGTTGAATCCTGGTACACCGGGTAAATCGAGTATCCGGTAGTTTTCATTTGTTCCCTGGGGACCCCGGCAGCGACCAGTGCATCGATCACTTTTGTCATCTGCACTGCATTGTCCGACTGTGCAGTTTTTACATCTGCATTTTCTGTTTCAACGGCAAACGTGAGTTGTGCACGATCTGGTGTTCCCACCACAGAACCACTTCCGCTGACATGGATGACATTAATGTTTGCCGTATCGGTGGTTGCAGCTGCAGCACAACCGATTACTGCCATCGTAACAAACACGAGGGCAATTATGAAAAAGTTCAGTTTTCGCATCATAATTATCGCATGATCTTAATCTGAAAAAAGTTAAAGCTTGCTTTAACTGCGAAAAGAACTGCAGTTATCGATGATAACCCTGCTCACCCCCAAACTACAATATAATTGAGCACATATAGTACCCCGATTCAGCATGGGAGCAACAATCGTAGAAAAAATTTTTTCACGGAAGTGCGGCAGGGATATCCGGGCAGGCGAAGTTGTGATGGCCCCGGTTGACGGGGCAATGATCCACGATATTACCGGCCCTCTCGCTATCCAGAAGTTCTACGAGATGGGCGGATCCAGGGTTTTTGACCCTGATCATGTCATCATGCTCTTTGACCATCAGGTGCCGGCAGACTCCATCCCTGCTGCAGAACACCATGTCTATATGCGTAAATTTGCAGCAGAGCAGCAGATCCACAACTACGACATAAACGAAGGGGTCTGTCATCAGGTCGTGGTCGAAAAAGGGCATGCAGCACCGGGAGAGATTGTCGTAGGTGCGGATTCCCACACCTGCATGTATGGTGCGGTCGGAGCATTTGCCACCGGCATCGGCTCAACAGATATGGGTTTCGTGCTTAAGTTCGGTGCACTGTATTTCCGTGTACCAGAGAGCATACAGGCAGAAGTAACCGGAAAATTCCAGCACAGGGTCGGGGCAAAGGACTTGATCCTCGCTATTGCCGCAGATCTCGGCGCCGATGGGGCAACCTACCAGGCGATTGAATTCTGCGGGAAAACCATAGAAAGCCTTGACATGCCGGGCAGGATGACCTGCTGCAACATGGCAATTGAGATGGGGGCAAAGACCGGCATTGTCGCACCTGATACGGTCACATGGGACTACTTAAAAGACCGCCGGAAGATGAAACCGTTTGCGCTGAACAGCGACCCCGATGCAGCTTACGTTGATCGGCGTACGTATGACGTTAAGAATCTAGAACCACAGGTAGCCATACCCCATAACGTGGACCAGGGAGTGGCGGTGGGCAAGGTCGCGGGAACCCACATCGACCAGGTCTTCATCGGCTCATGCACGAATGGCAGGTTTGAGGATTTCGCAGAAGCCGCGGAAGTTCTTGGTACCAGGGCATTCTCCGGTAAGGTCCGGGTCATCATCATCCCTTCATCACGGCAAGAGTATTTGAAAACCCTGCAAGCCGGCCTGATCGAACGATTCGTTACCGCAGGGGCTCTTGTAGGGGCTCCTTCCTGCGGGCCCTGCATGGGCGGAGCGTATGGCCTGCTTGCGCCCGGTGAGATCTCTCTCTCCACCTCAAACCGGAATTTCCGGGGCCGACAGGGGAGCACGGAGGCTTTCGTCTACCTTTGTTCCCCGGCGACGGCAGCAGCAAGTGCGATGACCGGCGAGATCACTGATCCGAGAGAGGTGTGAAGATGCGGGTATGGAAATTTGGTGACAATATCGATACAGATGCTATCATCCCAGGACGGTTCCTGACCATCTATGATGAGAAGGAGCTGGCGAGACACGCATTTGAAGGGACCCGCGATGACTTTGCCAAACTGGCAAAGGACGGGGATGTGATTGTCGCTGGCAGGAACTTCGGTTGCGGGTCATCCCGCGAGCATGCTCCTCTCGCTCTGAAAGGGGCCGGCATCCGGGTAATCCTTGCACAGTCCTTTGCCCGGATCTTCTTCAGGAACGCCATCAACGTCGGGCTGCTTCCCATTGTCTGTTCATATACAGGTGAGATCAAGGATGGAAGCACCATCATTGTCCAGGAACACGAGGGAAAAGTGATTGTCGAGGGAAAAGAGTATTCGATCGAACCGGTCCCTGAATTTATGTATAACATTGTCGAAGCAGCAGGGCTTGTCGGATATGCAAAACAGTTAAAGGAGGCCCCGGTATGTACAAGATCGCATCGATAGGTGGAGATGGGATAGGCCCTGAAATCATCAATGAAGGTAAAAAGGTACTGGATGCGGCGGGTGAACGGTTCGGTTTTGATATCGGGTGGACTGACTTTGACATTGGCGCTGACCGATACCTTGCCACCGGAGAACTGCTGACCGAAGACGATCTGGCAGGACTTTCGGAGTTTAAGGCAATTTATTTCGGCGCTATCGGGGACGAGCGGGTAAAACCGGGCATTTTGGAAAAGGGCATCCTCCTTGCACTCCGGTTTTATTTTGACCAGTACGTCAACCTCCGCCCGATCAAACTCCTCAACGGAGTCGAAACGCCGCTCGCAGGAAAGACACCGGCCGACATCGATTTCGTTGTAGTACGGGAAAACACCGAGGACTTTTATGTGGGGATTGGATCGCGGTTCAAGAAACACCAGAAGATCGATCTCACGATTGCCCGCGAGCTCTATTACGCCAAGTTCGGGCTGGATGTCGAGAGCGATGCCGAAGAGATCGCTTATCAGATAGGCATCGTCACCCGCGAGGGAACACGGCGGGTCCAGGAATATGCATTTGACCTTGCCAGGAGCCGGAAGAGGAAACTGACCTCGGTCGACAAGGCAAACGTCCTTTCGGACGTGTACGGGTTGTGGAGGGATGTCTTTACCGAGACTGCCAGGTCCTATCCGGATGTCACCACCGAGTTCAATTTTGTCGACGCGATCACCATGTGGTTTGTCAAAAACCCGGAGTGGTTTGATGTCGTGGTCACTCCCAACATGTTCGGCGACATCATCACCGATCTCGGCGCCATGATCCAGGGAGGATTGGGACTTGCACCTGGCGGCAATATAAACCCGAAGAGCACCTCAATGTTTGAGCCTATCCATGGCTCTGCACCAAAATACAAAGGGATGGATGTTGCAAACCCGATCGCCACCATATGGGCAGGTTCGCTGCTGCTCGATCATCTCGGGGAGCATGAGGCCGCCACATCGATAGTTGCGGCGATAGAGAAGAGTATCATGGATGGCATGGTGACAAAAGACATGGGTGGCTCAACGGGTACGGCGAAAGCCGGTTCGTATATTGCTGATTGCGTTAAGAAAGGGGGGTAGGGTTCTTGAATGGAGTGAATGGGATCCTTTTTAATCACTTACCCATGCTCTGCGCTATGTAAAAAAATAGCGGTACGCAGTCAGAAGGATTGTCTGGATACTGTTGGCTGGGGATATTTCTTATTTCTTCTTCCAGGTCCCGGTTTTTTCATCCTTCTCATACTGTTTTTTCACCGCAGCCCACGCGACCTTGCGGGTGACCTCCTCAAGGGAAGAAGCTCCTCTCCTCTTTTCAGGGTCTGCATATTCTTCCCATGCATGGTTAAAAGCTTCCCGGTAAATTTCCTGTGCATGTGAAGGCAGGTGATTTCGTATCGAGTCGGGTAAATCCCCGATAGTTTTGTACGGCATGATATTCTCAAAACTCCTATTTGGGGGATTGACTATAAAAAATTAAAGATAGTCCCAATTTGAACGACGGGTATGACAGGGTGTCAACGACGGAAGATTACTAAATTTCCCGTATCGGGGCGAAATAAGTTATTTTCTCCGGATTGGTCGTTGCCTGAGCCCGGTGAAGATCAGGGAAGAAATAACCCTCATCCTTCAGCCCTGAATACCAGCCATTCGGCTTTCCCCGCACGTTTGAACCTCACAAGGACGTAGGGACCGGTCATGCGGTGTCCATGGAAGGTGATCTCGATCTTATCGGGATCCCAGTGTTTTGTGTCATAGGTACCGTTATCCCAGATGGAGACAGTACCCGCACCATATTCACCTTCCGGGATGGTTCCTTCGAAATGCCCGTAATCAAGAGGGTGATCTTCCACCGCAACAGCGAGATGTTTCTCACCGGGGACTTCCGGCATGCCTTTTGGCACTGCCCAGCTCTTCAGTACTCCTTCACGCTCCAGCCGAAGATCATAATGCAGCCGACGTGCATGGTGTTCCTGGATGACAAAATAATTCCCTTCACCCTTGATATTTGCCAGTCCTTCCGGTTCACTGGTCACGGAAAAATCCCGTTTCTTTGTATAGTCCTCCAGTGCCTGTTCTTTCCGGGGGGTCGGTGGTTGATCACCTTGGGTGGATTCAGCTTTCCCTGAACGAACTACCGGAGAAATTCCCCTGCCTCCGGACGAATGATCTTTATCCACCGCCACAGAATCTGCGTGGGACGAAGCAACCTGAACTTCTGCAAGCTGATCGGTAGAGCATTCTTCGGGTCTCCTGTCAGAACGGATCCTGATAAACCTGGGTATCCGCAGTCTTTTGTCACGGGTGACCGCCTGGTAAGCCACCTCGCAGACAAGAGCCGGTTCCAGCCAGATTGCCGGTTCCGCCTGTTCAAAACCGGTCAATTGGGACGTTCTGGTCTTCAGTGGCAAGAAAATTTTCAGAAGATCTGCAAGATCCCGATCAGAGAAACCTGTTCCCACCTTACCGATATACACCAGCCTCCTGTTTTTATCCTTGGTGAGAAGAGAGACTGACGATTTTGCCTTCAGTGAAGATATTCCATTTTTCACGGGGGAAAGGTTCCCTCCTCCCTGTTCATACAGTCCCAGGATAAGGGCCCCGAATGTGGGACTGCGGCCACCTTGCCCCAAGGTATACCCGGCGATCACACAATCGCATGTCCTTTGTGCCTTTATTTTGAGCCATGTGCTACTCCTCATGCCGGACTCGTAGAGGCTGTCTTTGCGTTTTGCCATGACACCTTCGAGTCCCTTTGCAATCGCTGCCTTATAGTAATCCTCACCTCTGGCCTCGACGGGAACTGAGAGGATGACATGGGAACCCTCGGTAACAGATTTTTCCAGGATTTTCCTCCGCTCACTGAACGGGAGGTCTATTAAGGGTTTTTTATCTTTTTCAAGAATATCGAACACAATATACGTAACCGGGTTTTTTATCTCAACGGGGGCGGATCTTGCGGTACCTGTCTGCAACCGGGGCAGGAGGGATTGTATGTCCGGTTTCCCACCACTCATAACAACAATCTCCCCGTCAAGCACAGTATGGGGCGCCAGGCTTAAGAGTTCGGCAAGCTCCGGAAACTGTCCGGCCAGTTCCCGGTCATTCCTGCTTCTTATTGAGAGTTCATCATCGACATATGCAATCGCCCGGACACCGTCCCATTTGATCTCAAAATACCATGCATCTCCATTGAACGGGCCGTCTGCTGATCTTGAGAGCATCGGCTGGTATCTGGATTTCATGGATATTCTGGTGACCATTGTCTTCATTTCGCAGAAAGTGTCGAGAGAGTCTCTTTGAGCGCCTGCATCAGTTCTTTTGCCTCCTCCGGATGAGGTTCCGCATATACTACCTTTTCCCCCGCGAGCTTCTTTTCGATGAGATTCATTACCGCTTCCCGGTACCGGTCATGGTAATCATTCATGGAAAAATCCCCGGACAGGTCATTAATGATCCGCTTCGCAAGCGCAAGCTCGGCCTCCTTGGGGGCAGGAAGATCGGCTGATGTTATGAATGCCTGAGGGAGAGTGACCTCATCTGCGTACCGGAGCGTTGTTAATATGAGTCCGCCCCCATAAGCGTGAACTACAACAGGATACTCCTTTGTTCGGAGGGTAATAGTCCCGATTGCTGCTCTGCCAAGGTCTTGGAGAGCGGTAACAAAAAGGCTGTATGCCTCCTCGCTCCGGTCAGGAGTCAGGATATAGGAAGTCTCAAAATAGACCGGGTCTAAGGAGAGGTAAAAGACAAATTTCTCAATCCTGATCTTCCTGTTCGATTCGGGCATGATCGCCTTGAGTTCTTCGGGTTCGAAGATCACATATTCTCCTTTGCGCACCTCATATCCTTTGACAGTCTCCGCCCAGGGGATTACCCGGTCGTCCTTTGTACAGACCCGGTCGTACCGGAGTGGTTGCCCATCCGCTTTATGGAGCAGCCTGAATGATACTGACAGGTCCCTGACCATCGTATGGAGCCTGACCGGAACATTGACAAGTCCGATAGTAATGCTACCGCTCCAGAATGGTCTTCCCGCCTTACCCTGTTGTGTACTTTCTCCCGGGTGCGGGATTACCGGGGCTGCAGCCTTCCCTTTTTTCTCGTTATCTTTTTCTGAAATTTCTGCCATTGGAGTTGCTGTGGTGGCAGTTACGCTTCTGGATTTTATCCTTGCCTTATCTCCTGATACATTTTTCTGGGTATTACTTCCCGATCTTCTGCTTGTTGTCAAAGATGCCCCCCCAGGGTTCTTCTTTTTTTGAAATCGCCGTCTTTATATTAAAATCTTCGGCCCGCACCCCTCGTTTGAGTTCATCCCATTGGAGTGGCATCGATACCGTGGCGGCCGGAGTTCCACGGAGGCTGTACGGAGCCACCATTGTTTTGCCCTGTGCATTCTGGAGGTAATCTACAAATATGGTCCCCGGATCCCGCGACCGGGGAAACTCAGAGACCACATGGGAAGTATCTTTTGCGATATTTTTCCCGATGCGGTGAGCAAAGTCTCTGACTTCTCCGAAGCGGTAACCGGCACGAAGAGGAACAACGATATGGAGTCCTTTTTTCCCGGAAGTCTTAACATACGCCAGTATTCCTGTATCTTCAAGATGTTCACGGACTACAAATGAGACATCGATAACATCATCAAATGAGAGAGGGGGTTCCGGGTC